>Ga0115567_10004952_pt1 | contig 12946 bp, 9 predicted proteins | sample COGITO_mtgs_1204_2_FD_88679 | JGI IMG/M metagenome (GOLD analysis project Ga0115567, IMG submission 88679) | Pelagic marine microbial communities from North Sea - COGITO_mtgs_120412 | ecosystem: Environmental > Aquatic > Marine > Epipelagic | place: Germany:Helgoland, sampling site Kabeltonne...
CGAGAGCGGCGCGATGGCGCGCAGCCGTGTCGTCTTCCCGGCCGGTTAGAGTAGCCGCCGTGGATCGCTGGACAAACGTGGAGCAAGCTCAAGCCGATCCACGCCGTAGCGTCGTGATGCTGGGCAACTTCGACGGGGTGCATCGGGGACATCAGACCGTCTTGCGCACGGTGACCCACATGGCTCGCGAATCGGGAGCAGTCAGCGTGGCCATCACGTTCGACCCACATCCGCTCGCTGTGCTGCATCCTGATCGCGCACCGGAGCAGATCACGAGCGTCGACTATCGGCTGGACCTGATGGAGCACTGCGGTCTGGACGCTGCGTTGACGCTGCCCTTCACCCGAGAGTTTGCGAAACTGACTCCCGAAGAGTTCGTGGAGCAGGTCATCGTCAACGGACTGGATGCTCAGATCGTGATTGTCGGGTCTGACACTCGGTTCGGTGCCCGCAACAGCGGCGACCTCACGACGATGCGTCAACTGGGGGATCGGTTCGGCTTCGAGGTGGTTACCCACGATATCGCGGGCGTCTACGAAGAAGGACGCAGACAGTGGTCGTCTTCGGCCGTGCGCGCCGCGCTTCGCGACGGTGACGTGCACCTGGCGAGTGAGGTCTTGGGGCGTCTGCACCGGGTCAACGGAACGGTCGTCCATGGTCATCACCGGGGTCGCGATCTGGGTTATCCGACGGCGAATTTAGGGGTGGATAGCGAAGGCATGATCCCCGCTGACGGGGTCTACGCCGGCTGGCTCGAACGCACCGACATCGACGTAGATGACGTTGACCGACGGCTCCCGGCGGCCATTTCGGTCGGCACCAATCCGACGTTTGATGATGTACCGATGCGCACGGTCGAGGCGTACGTGCTGGATCGCGTCGACCTCGACCTGTACGACGAGCGCGTGGGCGTGGATTTCGTGGCCCGGCTACGAGGCAACACCAAGTTCGACTCGATGGACGACCTGATCGAGCAGATGGCCCGCGACGTCGTGGTGTGCCGCTCGGTCCTGTTGGGTTAAACCGTGGACGCCGCGCGCTTGGCCACCAGCCGCACCACCGCCCGCCGCTACGTGCGTACCGATTGGGGTCTCTTCATCGCCGCCCTCGGTCTGTCGCTCATCGGCGCGATACTGGTGTGGTCAAGTACCCACTCAACCCTCGGGATGGCGCTGACGGTGCGGCACCTGATCAACACGGGGCTAGGCCTGATGATGGCGCTGGTGGTGGTGCGGATCGATGTGAAGTGGATTCGGGCCGCTGCCCCATGGATCTACCTCGCGGGTATCGCGGGTCTCGTGCTCGTGTTGACTCCGGTCGGCGAGGTGGTCAACGGCTCTCGGTCGTGGTTGTTCCTGCCTGGGGGTTTCTCTTTGCAGCCTGCTGAACTGGCTAAAATCGGTCTGGCCATCGGCTTGGCCATGCTGCTGGCCGAAGGGCGCCACCCCACCTCGGCACCGGGATTCCGGGAGGTGCTGCCGGCGTGGGCGCTCGGCGGCATCCCAGCGGTGTTGATCTTGGCTCAACCCGACTTAGGGTCCGCGCTGGTGCTCGGCGCCATGCTTATCGGGGTCGTCGCCGTCAGTGGCGCCAGGTGGTGGTGGACGGCCAGTGCGTTAGTGGTCAGCGTCGCTGGGGTGGTGGCTGCGTTGGCTGTTCCGCTCTTGGACCAGTACCAGGTGGACCGTTTGCTCGCCTTTGCGGACCCTTCCCTGGACCCCCAGGGCATCGGATACCAAACTGCTCAGGTGCGCCTCGCAATTGGTTCCGGCGGAGTCAGTGGCACCGGGATCGGGGATGGCCCCCAGACCCAGGGTGGGTTTGTACCGTTCCAGGAGACCGACTTCATCTTCTCGGTGGTCGGTGAAGAGTGGGGTCTGTGGGGAGCCATCGGCGTCATCTTGCTCCTGGGATTCGTCATCATCCGGGCCCTGCGAGTGGCGCTGATCACCGACGAACCGTTCGGCCGGGTGGTCGCCGTCGGGGTGGCGTGCTGGTTTGCCTTTCAAACGTTCCAGAACCTCGGCATGAACCTCGGTTTGCTTCCGGTGACCGGGTTGCCCCTGCCGTTCCTGTCCTACGGAGGCTCGTCCATGCTGGCCTGCTGGTTGGCTATCGGTCTCTTGGCCAGCGTTCAGCACGCCCCGCGTCGCACCAACTGAGCCCGCAGCGCCAGCAGCCGGATTCTGTGAGAGGTAGCGCAGGCGCGAACTAGAACTTCTGCTCGACGAAGGTCTGCTCGTGCATCGGCGGTCGTACGTACGGGATCTTTTTCATGACCGGCAACTCGACCGGGTCCGGGGCCACGTCTTCGTAGTCGAACTGATCAAGCAGGTGACCTATGCAGTTCACTCGTGCCGTGCGCTTATCGTCCGATGGCACGACGTACCACGGAGCTTGCTTGATGTCTGTGTACTGGAACGTGGTGTCTTTCGCCATGGAGTAGCGCACGTACAACTCGTGCTCGGCGAGGTCCATGTCGGAGAGCTTCCAGCGTTTCAGTGGCTCCGCGTTGCGGGCTTCGAAGCGCTTGCGCTGCGCTTCGTAGGCCACCGAGAACCAGTACTTGAGCACAATGATGCCGGATCGAACGAGCATGCGCTCAAACTCGGGGCAGCTGCGCAGGAACTCGGCGTGCTCTTCTTCGGAGCAGTAACCCATGACCCATTCGACGTTACTGCGGTTGTACCAGGAGCGGTCGAACATAACCATCTCGCCGGCCGCCGGCAGGTTCTCGACGTAGCGCTGGAAGTACCACTGGGTTTGCTGGCGGTCCGTCGGCTTCGGCAGCGCCATGACCTTGACTGTGCGGGGGCTGGTCCGCTCGGCGATGCGTTTGATAACCCCGCCCTTGCCCGCTGAGCCCCGGCCCTCGAAGATCACGAGAACCTTGAGGCCCTGGCTCTGAATCCAGTACTGCAGGAGCACCAACTGCTCCTGCAGACGCTCCATCTCCTCCTCGTAGACGTCCTTCTTCAACCGACCCTTTTTGGTGTAGTTGTGCGGGTGGTCCTTTTTGACAGCACTACGCTGATCGTCAGCGCCTTCGGGCAGGGGAGATTTCTTGCTCATGTGACCTCCTGGGGGTCCGCTGATCTTGACGCATAAACGGTTTCACCACAACCGCCTCTTCGACAACATTAATGGTGTCGCCTCGTCAGACCTCCTACGGCCCCCTTAGACGAGGCGAACCCGGATGATCCCCTCAATGGCGGCGATCTGGTTCACCACGGAGGCCACCACATCGCCTTCGACATCGATGAGGGTGTAAGCAAAGTCCCCGCGCGATTTGTTGATCAAGTCCGCGATGTTCAAGGACGCAGCGGCAAGGATCCCGGAGATCTGCCCGACCATGTTGGGTACGTTCCGGTTGAAGATTGCCAAGCGGGTGGCCCCAGTCGTACGTGGCAGGACGGCCTCGCCCAAATTGACGCTATTGCGGATGTTGCCATCCACGAGGTAGTCGCGGATCTGGTCGGCGGCCATGATCGCGCAGTTCTCCTCGGCCTCAGCGGTCGATGCCCCGAGGTGAGGCAGCGCGACGACTTTGGGGTGCGCAACCAGGACTGGCGACGGGAAATCGCAGATGTATGCGTGCAGTCGGCCGTCGTCGAGCGCAGCCAGCACGGCGTCGTCGTCGACGATGCCGCTGCGGGCGAAATTGAGCACGGTGGCGCCGGGCTTCATCCGGGCAATCTGCGCGGCACCGACCAGGCCCTTCGTGGCCTCAATCAGCGGAACGTGCGCCGTCACCATGTCGGCTCGACTGAACAGATCGTCCAGGGATGTGGCCTGCTCGACGGCCGAGCTCATCTGCCACGCCCGACCGACCGTCAGCGCAGGGTCGTAGCCGAGCACCTTCATACCCATCGCGGCTGCGGCGTTCGCCACCAGCACGCCGATTGCACCCAGCCCGATGACACCGAGCGTGCGACCGGGCAGCTCGAAGCCCGCGTACTGCTTCTTGGCCTTCTCCACGGTGGGGTTGAGGTCACCTTCGGTGCCCGCGAGCCCGGCCGTGAAGGCTGCGGCGGGCCAAATGTTGCGAGCCGCCAGCAGCATGCCGGCCACCACGAGCTCCTTGACGGCATTTGCGTTGGCGCCTGGGGTGTTGAACACGACAATGCCACGACCGCTGAGCGCATCGACTGGCACGTTGTTGGTGCCTGCGCCAGCACGCGCCACGGCCAGCACCGAGTCGTCAATCGGCTCGTCATGCAGCGTGGCCGAGCGCAGCAAGATGGCATCGGGGCAGGACACGTCGGGTCCTACCTCGTAGTCCTTCGGCAAACGGGCCAAGCCGATGGGGCTAATGGCGTTGTACGTCTTGATGCGATAGATCACAGGCATGCTTTCGCGTTCGGTTCAACGTGGATCGTGCGGGTCAGGCAGAGCGGCCACAGGGGGTATGCGGCCACGGTGGCCGCCCGGCACCGCTTAGGAGTGGTGTTGCTCGAAGGTGTGCATGAAGTCGATGAGCGCCTCGACCCCTTCCAGGGGCATCGCGTTGTAGATGCTGGCGCGCATACCGCCGACGGATCGGTGACCTTCGAGATTATGCAGGCCGGCCGCAGCCGCTCCGGCGAGGAAGTCGCCCTCGCGGTCAGGGTCGGCGAGCAGGAACGGCACGTTCATCCAACTGCGCGCATTCGGGGACACTGGGTTGCGGTAGTAGGACGAGTTGTCGATCGCGGCATACAACGTTTCGGCTTTGGCCCGGTTGCGCTCCCCCATGGCAACGAGCCCGCCGGTGTCGTGCACCCACTGCAAGGTGAGGCCCAACAAGTACCACCCGAACGTCGGGGGAGTGTTGAGCATCGAGCCGTTTTTCGCCATCTGTGCGTAGTCCCACACCGACGGAGTGCTGGGACGCGCGTGGCCGAGAAGGTCTTTGCGAACGATGACAACGCACAGGCCAGCGGGCCCCAGGTTCTTTTGGGCGCCGGCGTAAATCAGCCCGAACTGTGACACGTCGATGGGCCGCGACATGATCGTGGACGACATGTCGGCAACCAAGGGAACGGAAGCCGAGGGGACGTAGCCGAACTCGACGCCGCCAATCGTCTCGTTCGGCGTGTAGTGCAGGTAGGCCGCGTCGTCGTCGGTCGCGATGGTGCCCAGTTCCGGAAGCGAGCTGTAGCCAGACTCAGCCTCGTCGGCCACGACGCGCACGTCGGCATACTTTTTGGCCTCGGCGATGGCCTTCTTGGACCACGTGCCGGTGTTCACGTAGTTGACGACGTCGCCCTCGCGGGTGAGGTTCTGCGGAATGGCCGAAAACTGGCCCGTCGCTCCGCCTTGCAGAAACAAGACCTCGTACTCGTCGGTGATCCCCATCAGTTCGCGCATCAGGCCCTCGGCGCGCGTAGCAGTGGAGACGAACTCTTTGCTGCGGTGACTGACTTCCATAACGGACATGCCGAGGCCCAACCAGTCGGTGAGTTCATGTTGAGCCTGGTTCAGGACATCGAGGGGCAGTGTGGCCGGCCCCGCTGCGAAGTTGTAGACGCGCACGGTCTTCCACCTTGAATGTTGTGTTTGCGGAGCGGCCAGCCTAACAAGGGGTCTATGCCCTTTCGACCAGCGCGGGGTGGGCCGACCGTCGCGGGACATCTCGATGCGTGAGGGGTCGGTCGACGGCGGTAGCGTTTGAGCACATGACTGCTGTTCATCCCATTACTCGAGCCTGGATCAGCGCTGGACCCACCGGCGCCCCAAACTACGACGAATTTGCCGACGACGCCGAGATCACTGCAGTCATCGAGGCGAATCCGCGAAGCGCTTTGGCCATCGAGATGCCGCACAAGGCACCAGGTATGCAGGCAGCCACCTTCGCTGACGCGTTGCCGCAGGCGCGCGCCCGACTTGACGAAGCCCAGCGCGACGGTGCCTACACAGCACACGAGAACGTCGTGGCGGCATACCGCATCACCGCCGCCGACGGGACGGTGAGTCGGGGGGTGTTCGCGATGGTGGACACCGCAGAGATCTCGACCCACGTAGGGGAGCCGGGCCGGGTGATCCGTAACGAAGACGTGTTCGTTGCCAAAGTTCGGGAGCGAGTAGCGCTCCTTGAAGCAACGCAGCACTTGCTCTCAGCGGTGTTGTTGGTGCAGACCGAGCGAGCGGACGAGTTGGACGCGCTGTTGGCCCAGGCGTGCGACGACGCGGGGGAGCCTGACGTGGTTGATGACGACGCTGCCGGCCGTCGTCACGAAGTCTTTGTGATCGCCGATCAGGACCTTGCCCAACGGGTGTGCGATCTCGCGGGCGGGGGCGAGTTAGTGGTCGCCGACGGCAACCACCGCAGCCTGGCCGCCCAGCAGGCAGGTCTGCCTCGCTTCCTGGCCGTCATCACCACCGCCCCCGCCTTGTCGTTGCTCCCGTATCACCGTCTCATCGCGCAGTGGCCCGAGCACCTAGGCGATGTCGTCAGGGCTCTGCGTGAGATCGGTGCCGAGGTCACCGCGGTCGAGGCAGAGTTTGCTGCCCCGCAGGTCAGCGGCACGATCCATATCTACTCCGCGGGCACTGCGTATGCCGTGCGCCTGGCGGGTGCACGCGGGCCCGTTGCCGGAGATTCCGGTCATGGCGGCGAGAGCGACGACGGGCCGCAGCACCAGCAGCTGGACGTGGCTTCGATGGATCATGCCTTGGTCGAGCAACTCTTGGTTCGTGAGCTCCTCGGTTGGGACCCGGCTGACCCGAGGATCAGCTATGTCGGTGGGGATTACAGCGCGGCGTGGCTGAAAGCAGCGGTGGACGAAGGCCGCGCTGCCCTCGCGGTGGCTATCGCGCCGGTTTCGGTGCCGGCTTTTGTCGCAGTCAACGTGAATCGCTCAGCGATGCCGCGTAAGTCGACGTGGTTCGTCCCCAAGGCGCGCGCCGGCATGGTGGTGGCAAGTCTGCGCTGATTTGGTATCTGCTATGCGATACTGCACGAGGCGCCACGGCAACCACACCCGCCGAGGGGCCCAGAGACCTAGGACCCGCGGCGCGATCACGATCGGCGCAGCGAAGGCACGCTTCAGGCTCTCTGGCATTGCACGGTGACGCGCGAATATGCGCGAGCCGCGCGATGCACGGACGAACTTCCGTCCGACCCTGCTGGGTCCGACGACGCTACCGCTGCTGCGGGTGGTGGGCTGTAAGAGGCCCGGGGTGGGCCGCTGCGCTCAGCACGAGAGGACGCAATGTCCATGACGGACGAACCAACCCCCACGACAGACACGCCTGAGACCGCCGAGGCGCAAGCGAGCGCACCACAGGTCGACGCGCCCGACGCGCCGGCAGAGAATTCTGGGGCCAAGACAGCAGCTAAGGCGGCGCCCGCTAGTTTCGGGCTCGTTTTTCAAGCTCCAGACCTCACCGATGTGCCGGTACGCACGTCGCGACCTCGTCGGGCAACGGCAGGGGCCTCGGCGGCTCAGTCGGCCTCCGCTTGTGACCGTGACGCCGCGGCGGCAGGGCGGCCCACACAGGAAAACAGCGAGCGCCAAGACGCTCCCCCCGAGTCGGCTCACGCTTCCCAAGGAGACGACACCGATTCCTCCGGCGGCGACGACGGCGATTCCGGGTCCAAGAATCGACGGCGTAAGCGCGGCGGCAAGGGGCGACGCGGTCGTGGGCAAGGCGGTGAGACCAACCCAAACAACGACGGCGACGACGGCGACGACGGCGATGAGCGGACCTCGAGCGAGGTAGGCCCCAGCGACGATTCGTCCGCAGACACCACCGATGGCGGCGATGACAAGCCCACCGCCAACCGTCAAGGCTCCTCGGGCAAGTCAGGTTCGGCATCGAAGTCCGGTACGAAATCGAGTAAAAGTTCCACGTCGGGTGACAGTTCCAAGTCAGGCACAAAGGGAGCCACGTCGAACGACGGCGCCAAGGGCAACGCTGGGTCGTCTAACGCGTCGACGCACGGCTCAGATGAGGGCAGCGACGGAGCAGGAGACGACGACGAAGCAGACGGGTCGAGCAAGCGTCGCCGCCGACGTCGCCGCGGTGACAGCCCCGAGCGGCCCGATCGCGCGGAGCGTCCCGAGCGATCGGCTCGTGACGAGGTCACCGGCGTACGGGGGTCCACCCGGCTCGAAGCCAAAAGACAGCGTCGGCGCGAAGGCCGTGAGGTGGGGCGTCGCCGCACCGTCATTAGTGAGGCAGAGTTCCTGGCCCGTCGCGAAAGCGTCGACCGTGTCATGGCCGTGCGGGGCCTCGACGATCGCACCCAGATCGGGGTCCTTGAAGACGGGGTTCTCGTCGAGCACTACGTGTCCCAAGAAACACAAGCCACCAGCGTCGGAAACGTCTACCTGGGCCGCGTCCAGAACGTGCTCCCAAGCATGGAGGCCGCGTTCGTCGACATCGGCAAGGGCCGAAATGCCGTGTTGTATGCCGGTGAGGTCAACTGGGATGCCGCGGGCCTCGAGGTTCACCAGGCCAAGCGGATCGAGAACGCTCTCCACTCCGGGGAAAGCGTCTTGGTGCAGGTCACCAAAGATCCCATCGGGCATAAGGGTGCTCGGCTGACGTCTCAGGTGTCGTTGCCTGGTCGGTTCTTGGTCTACGTGCCAGGCAACTCGATGACCGGCATCTCCCGCAAGCTGCCGGACACCGAACGCGCCCGACTGAAGAAGATCTTGAAAGAGGTCGTGCCGGCCGAGGCTGGGGTCATCGTGCGCACCGCAGCCGAAGGAGCCAGCGAAGCCGAGTTGCGCGCCGACGTGGAAAGGCTCACCGCGATGTGGGAGTCGATCCAAGTCAAAGCCAAGAGCAAGGCCAAATCGGCCAATGGTCCCGTGCTCTTGCACGGGGAGCCGGACATGACCGTGCGCGTCATCCGCGACGTCTTCAACGAGGACTTCAGCAAACTCATCGTCAGTGGCGACGAGGCGTGGGGGGAAGTCAGCGACTACATCGATCACGTCGCCCCCGATCTGCGAGATCGCGTGGAGAAGTGGACCGGCACCGAAGACATCTTCACCACGTACCGGGTGACCGAGGCGTTGGCTAAGGCCATGGATCGCAAGGTCTGGCTGCCTTCGGGCGGCTCGCTGGTCATTGACCGGACCGAAGCGATGACCGTGGTGGACGTCAACACCGGCAAGTTTGTCGGTTCTGGGGGAAACCTCGAAGAGACGGTCACCAAAAACAACATCGAAGCCGCCGAAGAGATCGTGCGTCAACTTCGTCTGCGCGACATCGGCGGGATCATCGTGATCGACTTCATCGACATGGTCCTGGAAAGCAACCGCGACTTGGTGGTCCGGCGCCTGCTGGAATGCTTGGGACGCGACCGCACCAAGCACCAAGTGGCTGAAGTCACCTCGCTCGGCTTGGTCCAGATGACGCGCAAGCGCGTGGGCTCAGGGTTGATCGAAATCTTCTCCACACCCTGCGTGCACTGCAATGGTCGGGGCCTGGTGGTCCACTCCGAGCCGGTCGAAAAACCGAGCAACGACGGCCACAACTCCGGACCGCGCAGCAAAAACGCGCGACGCGGACGCGGAGCCGGTTCTTCCGATAACTCCCACGGAGCCAAGAACGGATCGTCGTCCAGCGACGCTTCGTCTAGCCCAAGCTCCGGCGACGTGCGTTCGGTGGCCGCAGCCAAAAACCCCAGCGGCCCCACCGCCGCCCAAATTGCCGCCGCCGCTCACGCGGCAGCCCTGAACGCAGGGTCCTCCGATGAAGCAGCCAACGCCACGGCTGAAGCGGTGACCGCGGTTCACGTCGACGGCGCCGACCAGGCGTCAAACGAGCGGGCAGCGATGGAGCCCACGTCGAGTGACTCGGCGCCCGCAGCTCCGACAGAGCAGACCTCGAGTGAGCAACCGGCCCCCGCAGTCAAGGCCCCGAAGCGCTCAGCGACAAGGGAAGCCAGAGCCCCGGCAACCAAGCCTGCCTCGACCCCAGCGCCAACCGTGGCGGCCGTTGCGACACCGGTTGCTGGGCCTTCGTCCGCACCGGATCCGACACCGGCTCACGACGCCTCGGCGAGTGCTCCGACGCTTGCGGTCGAGGCAGACGTGAATCCGCCGATTCGACCCCGTCGAAAGCGCGGTCGAGTGGTGGCACCAGCCGGCCCTCCGGTTGGTACACCCGGTGAAGACGACACGCCGTGAGTTCGGTCGCCCCCAAGCGGATGGCCGTTTTGGTCAGACACGTCTCAGGCGTTAATCTTTGAGGTCGGCGCGTGTCTTGCGGCTTGTTTTGTTGCAGCCCCGATGACATCACACGCCACCTTGACTCCATCTCGGGAATGTTTTCCCTATCGACACTGCAGGAAGTGAGTACCCCGTGTACGCGATTGTTCGCGCTGGCGCGCGCCAGGAGAAGGTCTCCGTTGGCGACGTCCTCATCATCGACAAGGTGGAGGCGCCGGTCGGCGGATCGGTCGAGCTCGCTACTCTTCTGCTCGTCGACGGTGAATCCATCACCTCCGATGCCGCCAAGTTGGCCCAGATCACCGTCACCGCTGAGGTTGTTCAGCCTGCCAAGGGTCCGAAGATCATCATCCAGAAGTACAAGAACAAGACTGGCTACAAGAAGCGCCAGGGTCACCGTCAACCGTTGACCCAGGTGAAGATCACTGCGATCAACGCTTGAGTCCGTCGCGGTTCAGCCGCGATCCCCTCTTTACACTTGGAACGAAGGTAGGAAGTAGAAATGGCACATAAAAAGGGTGCGTCGTCGAGCCGCAACGGTCGCGATTCAAACGCTCAGCGCCTCGGCGTTAAGCGCTTCGGTGGGCAGGCTGTGAAGGCTGGAGAAATCCTGGTTCGTCAGCGTGGCACCCACTTCCACCCCGGGGTGAACGTGGGTATTGGCAAGGACGACACGCTGTTCGCCTTGATTCAGGGCAACGTCCACTTCGGTGCCAAGCGCGGTCGCAAGACCGTCAACATCGCCCCGCAGGAAGTCTCCGTCTAGCGCAGACGTATCTACGATGGGGTAAGAGCCCTATCGCCTCAGTTCTTTGCCGGTTGGTGCCCTGAGCATCGGCCGGCATTGTGCTGTCCAACCTGAAGAGGATGAATCATGGCCACATTTGTTGACCGAGTCGTGCTCCACGCGCGTGCCGGCAACGGCGGCAACGGGGTGGCCTCGGTGCATCGCGAGAAATTCAAGCCGCTCGGCGGCCCCGACGGCGGCACGGGAGGCCGTGGCGGCAACATCGTGGTGCGCGTGGACTCGTCTGTCACCACCTTGTTGGAGTATCACCGTCATCCGCATCGCAGTGCGCCTAACGGCAAGCCGGGGGAAGGCCACGAGCGTCACGGCGCTAGCGGTGAAGATCTGATTCTGTTGGTGCCCGAGGGCACCGTGGTCAGTGACCGCGCCGGCACCACGTTGGTGGACCTGCTGGGCGATGGCGCCGAGTATGTCGTCGCGCTGGGTGGCCGCGGTGGTCTGGGCAATAAGGGGTTGGCTTCACCACGGCGCATCGCGCCAGGATTTGCGTTGCTCGGTGAGCCCGGCGAAGAGCGCGATGTCGTGCTCGAGTTGAAAACCCTCGCCGATGTGGCGTTGATTGGGTTTCCGTCGGCCGGCAAATCGTCGTTAGTTTCTGTCGTCAGCGCCGCGAAGCCTAAAATCGCCGACTACCCGTTCACGACCTTGGTGCCCAACTTGGGCGTCGTCACCGCCGGGGGCGAGCGCTTTACTATCGCCGACGTTCCGGGGCTCATCCCGGGTGCCAGTGAAGGCAAAGGGCTCGGGCTACGCTTCTTGCGTCACGTCGAGCGCTGCCACGTTCTGGTGCACGTCATCGACTGCGCAACCCTTGAGCCGGGCCGCGATCCGCTGACCGACCTGGACGTTATCGAGGCAGAGTTGGCGGCCTACGTCCCGGACGCCTCGCTCGGCGGCATCCCCCTCGCGGACCGGATCCGGATCGTGGTCCTGAATAAGGCCGACGTGCCGGAGGCTCGCGAACTCGCCGAAATGGTGACTCCGGACCTGGAGGCCCGAGGTATCGAGGTCCACGTTATTTCGGCTGTCGCTCACATCGGGCTCAAGGAGCTGATTTTTGCGCTTGCCGGGCACGTGCAAAAGGCCCGCGCCCAACTGCCGCCGTCAACTCAGGCCAGGACGGTGCTGCGCCCGACGGCGCTCGACGACTCAGGTTTCACCATCGAGCGCGACGTCTCCGGGGCGGAAGAGCTCTTCCGGGTGGTGGGGGAGCGCCCCACCCGGTGGGTGAGACAGACCGACTTCGGCAACGACGAAGCGGTCGGTTACCTGGCTGATCGCCTCAACCGAATGGGTGTGGAGGATGCGTTGTTCAAGGCGGGTGCCGTTGCTGGCTCCACGGTCCTGATCGGTCCGGCCGATAACGAAGTGGTCTTTGACTGGGAGCCCACGATGGGTGCCGGTGCGGAATTGCTCGGATCACGGGGTAGTGACGCGCGGCTGGACGACAACGCCCGCCCGACACGCGACGAGAAAAGGGAAGCGTTCCACACCAAGATGGACGCTCTCGCGGCGGCCCGAGCTGAGATGGTCGCTGAGCGTGGCAACGTCGACTCCGACGAGAACTAGATGGGCTCGGGCCTTGAGCCTGAATGAATGGTTATGTAGTCCGATGTATTAGTATTCCCGACGTGGATGATGTCAACGCGACGCTCAAGGGTGCCCGGCGCATTGTGGTCAAGGTTGGCTCGTCGTCGATCACCGCTACCCGTGGTGGCATTAATGCGTATCAGTTGCAGGCCCTGTCGATCGTGGTCGCGAAGCGGTGGCAAGAAGGGGTCCAAGTAGTGTTGGTTTCTTCCGGTGCGATCGCTGCCGGAATGACCCCTTTGGGACTGACGCGTCGCCCAAAAGACCTCGCCACCCAGCAGGCTGCTGCCAGTGCTGGGCAGGGAAGCCTCATGGCGGCATACACCCAGGCTTTTTCGCTGCATGGTATGAACGTCGGTCAGGTCTTGTTGACCGCTGA
>Ga0115567_10004955_pt1 | contig 12942 bp, 10 predicted proteins | sample COGITO_mtgs_1204_2_FD_88679 | JGI IMG/M metagenome (GOLD analysis project Ga0115567, IMG submission 88679) | Pelagic marine microbial communities from North Sea - COGITO_mtgs_120412 | ecosystem: Environmental > Aquatic > Marine > Epipelagic | place: Germany:Helgoland, sampling site Kabeltonne...
TAAAACCGAGTTAGCACGCGAACCCTTTGTGCCAGAACGGGCGTTACTGCGCTTGGACGTGGAACTGTTTTCATCGCAATGCTGTCATAGCGATGATGCCATCGCGCTTTTGGGCCGAGCTAAAGCCCACGGCGTGTCTGCTGACCTCATCTTACAATTTGAACAAAGGGTCGCGAATTTACTCGTTTTAGATGGTCAAGCAAAGCGCTCAGCAGATCACTACGCTCAACAGACCTCAACTGAAGATCAAGCGCCCCAATTGATTTCGGGGCTGCGGCGATATAATAACTTGGCGCCAAACAAAATGAGTGATCTGAAAATTAGACAGGAATTACGCCGACGCGGAATCCTTACGAACGGTTATCCAGATGATGAACTCTGGTCCGAGCCCCCCAAAACCTATACCGTCGCATTAAGCGAAGACTTTCTGCCTGTTGCGGAGGCCACACAGCCTGAGTTCGGCGGCCATACTGACAAGTTCGAGCCAGTTATTGGTGCACCTTTTCGGTTTAACGTCGAACAACTTAAACAAGCCCTGCCGACCCGGTACCGAAAATTAGCCAGATTGGAAACGCTCGAAATAGTGATGACGTTAGACATCACGGACGAAGGTAAACCCAAAAATATCCGTTTTGAAGGACGCTATCCGCGCCAAATTCGAGAACTCATGAAACAAGTCTTCAAAGTGGCTCGGTTTAAACCCGCAACGCGGAACGGTTTGCCCATCGAGACATTGGACTTTCGTTTCGTGCAGCGCTTCAAAGCTGGCGATAACCAAAACAAAGCGGACGTCTGAATATGACTCGGATGCTCTTAACCCTTCTCCTATTCAGCGCAAACTCGGCCAATGCGGAACCGGTCTCGATCCTCAACCTACTTTACAAAACGGATAATCTGACCTTCTTAGACAGTAACCTCGAAGCTGCAATGTCAAACCCGAAGCGGGCCCTCTCTCAAGATCAGGCCAGAAGCCTTGCCGCAGATCTGAATGCAAGCCTTGTCCGCGATAATCCCGAAGACCCGATTTATCTCGCCAAGCGACTCGCGAATGTAGGCGTGCTTCAAACTTATGCAGGCGATCTGATCGCTGGCGATCAATCTTTGCGGGCGGCACTGTCGCAGTTCAATCAAAACGGCGGCTTGTTCGACCCCCGATTACCCTCACTGCTCTCAGCCATCGGCATCAACGGCTTTCTACGCAAGGACTATGACACTGCAGAGGATCATTTTCGATGGAGCCAGAACATTCAACACAGAAGCCAAGGCTTGTTTGCGGCCGAGCAATCGACCAACCTCAATTGGCTGACGCGTACCTACCTCAGTACCGGTCAGACCGATGCGGCGGACACCGCGCAGCGATACTTACTGCGCATTGCTGAACACGTCCTGCCAGCCGGCAGTCTAGCGCTTAGCAACATTAAAATTAGTCTTGCGGGGTACCTCGGCCAGCGAGCGCACACCATCTCACCCTTTGCCGAAGAGCTGGATCGTCTGCTCAGACAAACGTTATTCAATGATTCGATCGAACTACTCAATCAAGCAATTCTGGAGATTACCGCAGCCGAGGGGTCCTATTCCGCTAAGTTGATCGGCGCGCTGGAAACGAAATCTCAGGTTTACAGCTGGCAAGGGCGCAGTCGTCGCTCACAAGAGCAAGCCTTAGAGCAAATCCTAACCATTATTCAGAATCAGCCAGTGGTCGATCCCGAAGCACTGTCAAACGCGTGGTTCGCCCTAGCCGATGGTTATATCTTGACGGGCAATAAAAAAGCGAAGACGGCCTACCGCGCCGCATGGCTTGCGGCCAATCCCGTACTGACCATCGCCGAGGCCGACCCATCAGCCAACCCAAACCCGAATAGCGATCCAGAGCCGAGTGACGTCGTCACAGACCCCGTTCTGCTCTGGCCCGACGCCTATAAACCCATTTACTTTGATGCCGTGGTCGATTCCGAGGCGCCATCGGATACCCAATATGCGGTGCACTTGCAGTTTAGAATCTCAACAGAGGGTCGCGTAAAGCGAATCAAAGTGTTAAGCGAAAACGTGCCCCATCGCGAGGTCCGTTTGACTCGAACCTTAATCCTTAACAGTCGCTATCGACCCGCCTTACGCAACGGTATTCCTGAGGAAGTTGCGTTCTCGCTCAGCCAGCCCTTCATTCGTCGCTCCGCGCCGGCACCAACCGCCGACGCATCGCTTGCACCCGTCACAGACGCCAACCCCCTCTCTGAGTGAGTACCCATCCACCGGCGCGACGACCCCTACGCCCGAGACCCATCTCTACTCGCCGACACCGGTTATAAACACCCGCAGTTGCGCCGCGAGCCCTTTGCACGCGGCGTTACCCGGTCGAGCCAAGATCGGAATGGGCAACACAAGGCCCGCCAAATAACTGGTGCCATTCGCGTCTGCGCTGATTTGCCCAGAGGCGCTCAAATTCTTCAAATCCCAAATCGAGGCTTCATAGGAGGCATCTTGTTCCCAATAGCTCATCCCAAAACAGCCGCCGCCAAAGGTGCTCACCGCACAACTCATCGACCCGCCCTTGTCGACCGTCACCGTATCGCCCTCGATCCAGGCCAAATAGCGAATACTCGATTGATCGATTTGCGCCTGCACCCCGGCTTCAGCAAACAAACGAGAAAGGTCGCTGGCATTGGTCGGCGCCGTGCGCGCTTCAAACCACGGATACAAATCATCCTTAAACTGATCTTCCGACACCAACCGGATCGGATTGCTGCCTTGCCTTAATATATCCGCCAAACAATCGGTAAAACTTTCTTCGGTTTCACGATCGTTGTAAGTAGCACGACCAAGGATCACCATTGCCTCACCGTCACCCAATACGGCATCGGTTTGACGGGACTGTTCAACCCGGGTTGTCGCGCAGGCGCCGAGCTGCAGTAATAGAACGGCGACAACAATACGGTGCACGGCCACCCTCAAAACAGATCGCCAGCGCAACGTTGAGAGACGTTCCGTTCGATGCGGGCTCGCCAGCGGCCTGCCCCGCCCTAAACGTTTCCAATGAAACCACCTGTTACATAATCGGTTTTGGGTCATTCTTGACTCCAATTGAATTCAACCAAGTCTGAACATTGCGCTGCTTCGGCCACTCCAGCGCAACCCGCGCGCCGGCATCCCGAATCGCTTCAACCGACGCGGCGTTGAGCGCGTCGGTTGGCTGAAACCCGCCGCCCTCGTTTTTACCGTAACCGACCACCACCCAGGTATCCAGAACCGTCCCATCCGAGCCCATCAGCTCAAGCTGGTACTTGGTCGATGCAGAGAAAAATTTTAATCCTGACAATTCTGGTGGCAGAAATGCGTATTCAAGTAGCGTTAGCCTTACAAACCCGTCCGGGCAACGCTCACCTGTGGCAAGCCCCGCAGTGCTCGGCCCACACGCTGGTGCCGCCAGCGGCCAAACTTTTTCGAACAGCGAATCAATCAAGGTCTCAAAAAATGCATTCTGAAGGGCCCCTAATTCAATCGTCCAATCACCGCCCCCTCTCGGGAGCTTTTCTCGATGAATCTGGGTGCTAAATTCAGGTGGTCGGATGAAGCCGATTGAGACCGGAAAGGGCTCGATGAGGGGCGTTGGGATCCGACCCGATACCGTCAGGGAATGCGTGCAGCTTCCCAATACGACGCACAGCACACTCAAACTGGCGACCCTTGAAGCCCATCGGAGGCACCGCCTTTCGAATCGATCGATTTCCATACTCTGCATTCTGATCTACTTTCTAGTCTTCATTCCGTGGCAGAGGCAGGATTACCTGAGCCTGCCGTCTGGCGAATTTTACGCGCTGCCGCCCCCCACGCGCCAATGCTTTGTTACAGCAACAATTTAGTGAGCCTTACTCGTAAAAGCAAACCAGACTCGCCCAATGCTTTTGTCGACGCGTGCCAACCGCCAGGACTGCGCTTGCGATTGTCAAAACCATCAGCCGACTCATCCAAAACTACGACAATCATCGTAATTCAGCTTAAATTCAGCTTTAATTCAGCAACATTGGCATTTCATCTTGGAGCCCGGCATGCGCCTTGCGTTACTGACACTCATTGGCCTTATTTTGATCAGCGGCTGCCAATCACCCAGTACGCCGCCTGCAACGCCGCCCAGCATGCCGAGCCCGTCATCATCCAGTTCACCCAGCATGCCCAGCCCGTCATCACCCAGTTCACCGAGCATGCCAAGCCCGTCATCATCCAGCTCGCCCAGCATGCCAAGCCCGTCATCATCCAGCTCGCCCAGCATGCCGAGCCCGCCATCCACCAGTGATGCTGGCAAAAGCCAGGCTGATGGCGAATCTGGGCCGGCTGGCGCAACCGGTGCACCAGCGGATCCAACTCAAGATCAATCGGGCGCCGCCGGTGAAAAACTAACGCAGGTCGGGAAGACCTTAACCCGTGCCAGCGGTGATTCAGATTCAGCAGAGCGCGGCGAAAGTGATAACAACGACGCCCAGACAGGTTCGGGAGCTGCAGCTGAACCTTGGGATCCGTTGTTACCCGAACCGCTCGATAATGCTAGTTCCGACGGAGAACGATTTGACGAGTCGCTTGCCGCAGATTCAGCTGAGTCCTTTGAAAGCAGCGACAGCCAGTCGGGCAGCGCTGCTCAAAATGGCGGCGACGCCGCAGCGTCTGCAGGCCAAGCCGCGTCGATCGATGGCGCGCAAACCACATCAAGCACCGGGCGCGCCGAAGGCGGACAATCGTCCGAGACCGCGCCATCTGGTAAGGATGGTTCAGAGCCAGGGTCGACACCGATTGCCGCCGGTGACAACGATCCGGACCGCCAAGCGCTCGCTGACGCGCTGGCTCGCGCTGGAATTAGTCTCACCAAAGCCGGCGAATTACTGAGCCAAAGCGGGTCCGATGGCGCAAGCAGTGACGACGTCAATTCAGCCCTCAGCGACGCGAGTATTGCGGTTTTAATTCTTGAGCAACAGCTCAATCAAATGGGGTCGGACGGGGTCGCCGGTGACCGGGTCAGCGAGGCGGCGAGACTGGTCATTTTAGCCAATGAGGCCCTGTCTGAGGCGACCCTTGCGACCGACGGCAGCGCGCCGTTGCCGACAATCTCTGGACGTTCATCGCAAACAGCCGAAGATCCGCGCATCGCCGAGCTCGATGCCGAACTTGAGCGCTCAATTGTTGTTTTTGAAACCGACATTCAGGATGCGCGCAACGCGGTCGCCGCCGAATTGGCGGGCAGCGCAACTGACGCCGCGGGCGGCCCCTCAATGGTGGATTTGGCTGAAGGCTTAGCGCAGTCTGCCCCGGTCAGCGTGACCGAAGGACCAGATGAGGCGTCAGAGGCGCCATCCGCCGAGGTAGGAGCGCCTCAAGGCCGCGCGCCCGGCAAGACCGAACAGCAAACTGCTGGCCCCGCACCGATTCCAGAGGATATTCCCAGCCCCCAAGGCGATGACATTGTTGCAAAACAATTACGGGAGGCCGCTGCAGCCGAACAAGACCCAGCGCTGCGAGCAAAACTCTGGGAAGAATATAAACGGTATAAGCAAGGACTCTGACCTGTGACTGAACCCCGCACTCGACGCGCTCTAACAACCCTCGTCCAGCTCTGGCTTATCATGACCTTCGCAACCCTTGCGGGCTGCGCGACAACGCAGGTCATAACGGCCAATTCGAAACCACCGGTACAACTGCAGTCAGTGATTTCAGATGCAGCGCGCGTGGATGTCATGATACTGCCGTTTGCGCCTAACTTGGCATCATTGCCTGAGTCAGATGATGATGACATCCCGGTGTCGGCCGAGGTGCGCCGAGCCGAGTCCCGTTATCTTGCTTTTCATCTGAAAGATACGCTGGAGCGAACCGGGAACTGGGGCATCGTTCGGGTGGTACCCAGCGCAGCACGACATCACCCATTACTGGTTTCTGGCAAGATTTTAGCGTCCGATGGCGAGCGTCTGGCTGTTTTGGTTACCGCAACCGATGCCAGCGGGCGCGTGTGGCTGACGCGGACCTATGAAGACAATGCGAGTAAGTACGCCTATCAATCGATCAAAGAAGACCCCTTTCAAGACCTCTACAACAACATTGCCAATGATTTGGTTCTGCAATATCAAGCGCGCGCGGTCGATGACATCCGCAATATCCGGCAAATCGCCGAACTTGCGTTTGCTGCGGATCTGGCGCCTGATGCCTTTTCTGGCTATCTCACAGAAAATCGGGACGGCACAACCTCGGTGGTCCAAGTACCCGCCGCCGGCGATACTATTCTGCAACGCGTTGCGCGAATTCGGGCGCAGGATGACCTGCTCGTCGACACCTTAGATGATTACTACTTTAAATTTTACCGGGATGTTAAGCCTTCCTACGATGAATGGCGGTACGCGACCTATGACGAGGCGGTGAGGCTGCGGCAACTGAACAAACAAGCTCGCAACCGGCTTTTAACGGGCGCCGCGCTCATTGCCGGCGGCATTTACGCCGGCTCTCAAAGCAACACCTGGGCCGCTGACGCGGCTGCAGCAGGCGCCGTCGTCGGTGGTATCGCGGCCGTCAAAGGCGGTCTAGATCGACGCAAGCAAACCGAGATCCATGAGCAAGCGCTCCAAGAGCTTACCCAATCTTTAGGCCGCGAGATCACGCCGAACGTCCTGGATATCGAAGGCGCAACCGTTGAGCTAACAGGCAGCGCAGAACAACAGTACGCCCAATGGCGTTCGATGTTACAAGCACTGTATGAAGCAGAACGAGGTCTAGGCCAAGCGCCCATAACGCCTCAGACCCGATGATTAAACGATCATGACAACGATCCAACCCGGCACGCTGCTCGCTGATCGCTTTAGGGTTATTGCGGCCGTGCCAACACCGCCGGCTCAGCACCCACGATTTCGGGCGACGAATTTATCAACTGCCAATGACGTCATGATCACCGTCGTGCCCCGCTCAGCCGGTGATCTAGCAAGCCTTGCGGCCATCAGCGATCGACTTAAAAAGCTCAGCCACCCCGATATTCAGGCGCATATCGGTTTTTGGGAAGATGCTCATGCAGGCTACCTTGTTGACGCGCCGCCCGTAACGCCGGCGAGCGACCCGCTGAGCAAACCACTCAAAGCTGCCCAACTCAGGCGCTTGGTCGCCGCGCTGGGCTATGCCGAGGCGCTGGGCTTTCATCAATCGGGGTTTGATCTGGCCTGGCTCACGCCAGCGGATCAGCAGGGCTTTATGATTCAACACCTGGGCTGGCCACGCTGGGCACTGACCTCAGCGCCACACAATCATCCCGAGGCAACTGGGCTTGTGAACTTTGGCGATTGGGCCTATCAATTTTGTACCAACGCACCCTGGCAGGGCCTTGACCAGTTGCAGGCGCAACCACCGTTGCCGGCAGGCTTAACGCCCCTCATTACGGCGGTGCGACAAGGCACGACCCGCTCCTTTGGCGAGCTTTTGACTTTGATGGACACCGGCGAGGCAGACGCGGCATCCGGTTTGGTCGGGACCGGCCCTTTGCAGGCTGCAAACTTTGAGATCGCAAGCCCGGCAGCATCCGCGCCCGCTGCCGCCGTCGTGTCATCAGAATCATCGGCCACGCTGTCTGATCGCACACCCGGCGCAGTGCTTGCCAAATCCGGCTGGGAGCCCAAAACCCTGTTAACCGGTTTTGGACTCGTTATTCTTGCCGGCTTTGTCTTTTGGGTGCTGCCAGATTTAGTCCGCACTCAGAACCAGGCTCAACCCCAACTGAACCCAACCCCGGCCACCGCATCCGAGCCTGCTGGCGTCACGAAGCAGGCGCCCATCGCCGACGCCAAAGCCAAAATCCTGGCAGAACAGGCTGCCGAGGTGGCCGAAACGTTTCTGCGGAAACTCATCACACTAGAAGATTTGGGCCTTGCGCTTTGGGATCCAACCGCCCTCGCTCAAATCAATCAAGCAGCCATGGCAGCTGATGACGCCTTTCGTGCGGGCGACGCGCAAGCCGCGCTTGCGCGCTATACTCAGCTACTGGCCACCGTTACCGCACTTGATGCAGGCCTGCCAGATCGCCGCGCCGAGAATCTGACCCAAGCTCAAAACGCCTTGTCAGACAACAACAGCGTCGATGCGCTCAAGTTCTGGGCAATTGCGGCCCGATTGAATCCGCAGAAGACCGACATCCAGACAACTTGGCAAGCCGTTCAAAAAATTCCCGCCATTGAAGCCCTCATGAGCGAAGCCGACCTGGCAGAACGTACTGGCAATATCGAAGCTGCCGAGGACATCTTGCGCGAGGCGACTGCGCTGTTCCCGAACTGGACGCCCGCACGTGTTGCCTATGAGAGAATGCAACAGGCCGTGCAGCAAAAACAGTTTCAGACCAGCATGACGCTCGGGTTTGCGGCCCTTGCAGAGGAATCCTATGAATCGGCAATCAGCGCATTTGAGCGAGCCGCCCGCATCGACCCAACGGCGAGCGCCGCCCGAGACGGTCTCGAGCAAGTTCGCCAAGCGCAGCTCAGACAACAAATCAAAGGCTTTTTTGATGAGGCCCAACAGGCCGAAGCCGCCGGTAACTGGCGCAACGCGCAAACTGCCTATGAGACTGCCCGCACGCTGGCGCCCAACTTAAGCGATCTTACGGTTCGCATCGAGGCCATGGACACCCGGATCGAGCTCGCTGAAGCATTGACCCAGATCCTTGCGGACCCAGCAAGACTCCTCGCCGATGCCGAATTCAAGAACGCCAGAGATCTTGCCATTACGATCAGTCAATTACCCCCACCCGTTGGCGATCTGCAAGCACGCCTGCCCATTCTCACGCGTATGCTGTCTCATGCGCGTCGCGAGCTGACGCTGACGCTGACCTCGGATGCGCTAACCACCGTCACGGTCCTGCGGTTAGGCAAAGAGGGTCGTTTGGGCCAAATAACGCAAACCAAGCTGACCTTGTTTCCGGGTCGTTATGTCGTCACCGGATCCAGGACCGGCTATAAAGATGTGCGCCATGAGCTGACCCTTACGGGCGAGACCCTCAATCATGCCCTAAACGTCGTTTGCGATGAGCCAATCTAATGCCACCCATTGACCCCTTGCGAGACACCCTCGAGCCCACGCCTTTTGAGGCGCCAAAACAGGCAGTTGATATCAAAGCCCGACGACTCAGCCCGAGGCGCGTGGTGACCCTTTTGCTTGCCGCTTTCATTGCGATGACCGCTTGGCACCTGTTTACCGCCAAGGCCGTCTTAATCGTCTTCACGCCGCCAGCTGAATCCGAATCCGTCTCAGGTTGGTTAACCCTACCGCTGGGCGAACGCTATCTGGTCCGGCCCGGTGATCTCACAGTTGAGGCCGACGCCAAAGGCTACTACCCGATCGACGCGCGTTTAACCGTATCGTTCGATCCTGATCAGCGTTTTGCACTGGCTTTCGAAAAACTACCAGGGCACCTTCGCCTCACCACCGGCGATATACCCGCTGAGGTCGAGATCGATGGCGAGTCCGTTGGCACCACCCCGCTCACGGTTTCAGATCTGAGCGCCGGCGAGCACCGCGTGTCGATCACTGCCGACTGGTATGTTCCGATCCAAACCACCGTGGAGATCCTTGGCTTGGACCAGTCTCAGGATTTGGCGTTGGCCTTGACACCAGCTTGGGGCACTGTGAGCCTATCCAGCCAACCCACCGAGGCGCGCCTTATTGCCGATGGGGAAGATCTCGGGCCGCTGCCGACAACGGTAAGATTATTAGAGGGTACGCGAACGCTTTTGATCTCAAAAGCGGGGTATCAATCTCAGCGCCTCGATTTAGCGATCAAACGTGGTACGTCCATCACGGTGCCCGAAGTCACCCTGGCACCTGCGAACGGCGCGGTGACCCTGAACAGCGCACCCGCCGGCGCTTTGGTCACAGCAAATGGGGTGTATCTAGGGGTCACCCCGCTTCAGCATTCGTTGTCCCCAAATCGCACCTATGATTTTCTAGTCAGCAAGTCTGGCTTTGAACCGGTGACCCGGTCATTGCAGCTTGCCCCCACTGAAACGGTCACGCTGAACCTAACCCTTGCGCCCCGATTGGGAACCGTAACCTTTGATATTGCTCCGAAGCAGGCATCGATTCGCATCAACGGGGTACTGCAAAGCGCCAAAAATACCACGATGCGGCTGCCCACAACGCCCCAAACCATTGAAATCAGTCAGGACGGCTTCGCAACGATCACACAAACCATCACCCCGGATGCTGATTTCCCCAAAACCCTGAAGATCAATCTGCTGACCCTGGCAGAAGCGGAACTGGCTCAATTCCCAGAGACGATCGAGGTCAAGGGCGGCTATCGCTTGCAGCGCATTCTACCGGCGACCATCGAACTCGGCGCGGCGCGGCGAGACCGCGGCGGACGCAGCAATGAAATACAGCGCTTGATCACCCTCACTCAGCCTTATTACCTGGGCACCACCGAAGTCACCAATGCCCAATATCAGGCCTTTGATGCCGGCCATAATCCCGGGGTTTTAGGACGAACCCTGCTCACAGCGCAGGAGCGACCGGTCGTTGGCGTCAGCTGGGATCAGGCAGTGGCCTTCTGCAACTGGTTGAGCGACCAAGAAGGTTTGCCGCGGGCCTATACCTCGGTTAACGGGCATTATGAGCTGATCACGCCCAGAACTTTAGGGTATCGTTTGCCGACAGAAGCTGAGTGGTCTCGAGCCGGACGGTATGCCGATATTGCGGCCGGTGCGCAAGGCGACATCACCAGCCGTTCCCGCTTTGCCTGGGGTGATGATCTGCCACCGCCAAGCGATTTCGCCAATTTAGCCGATGAAACCGCAACGGGCTTCGCGCCCAATATCATCCCGAACTTTCGAGATCGCTTTCGAGGGCCAGCGCCAGCAGGACATTTCAAGGCCAATGCCTTGGGCCTGTTTGATCTAACCGGCAATGTTGCTGAGTGGGTGCATGACCGATTTAGCACCAACCGCACGCCCAGCGCCGCGACCGATTGGACGGGGCCTAACGAGGGCGCTGTTCGGGTTATTCGCGGCTCGAGTTATCTATCCGGCAGCTTTAGCACCTTGCGCTGGGCTTATCGGGATTCAGGCCTTGAAGGCCGGCAAGACGTCGGCTTCCGGCTGGCAAAAAATGCCGCCCCAGGCGCCGTCGAATGATGGCGATGGCGATGCGGTCTGATAAGCTTAAATCGATTCAATGTCGAGCCTCTTGCATGCGTGCCAACCTTACAATGCTGTTTGCTGTTTGCGTTCTTCTGCCGGCCCAAGTTGTCGCCGCGAGTCCAGCGACATCAAGCCCTGCCAGTGCAGCGCCCAACCCAGCGCCGGCTGCTGACCCCACTCCGCAAGCCTTAAACACAACCGCTGCGCCCAGCCAGTCCAGCGCGCTGGACGCCGCGCAACAGCCGGTGCCTGACGACGCGACGCTAACCGCGCCTGGCTTGGGCCGCGCTTTTGAGGCCTTTCAGCCCAGTGAGGCAATCAGTGCTGACAACGCCGTGCCCTTTCCAACCAATATCTAAGGCCTTAACCTATTCATGAAACAATTTAGCTCAGATTTTATCTATCAATTGATGTCTCTCATCGTGGCGATTTTATTGGTTCACGCAATTTACGTTGCCGTCATTCGGCCAAACGCCAATAGCCTTTTAGAAATTCAAGCCGAGCTTATCAATGCTGACCCCAGTTACGTGCCGGAGCGCAGCGCTTATATCATTGTAAAAGACCTTGAGCAGGAGGCCTGCTTTATCTTAATGCTATGGGCCATGGCACTTATGGGCATCAAGGCACGCGACAATCATCGAGAACGGGCCCTGTTTGAAATAGACCTTTTACCCCGCAATCAATCCAACAGTATTTTGCCTGAAGATACGCGGGACTATGCTCGCCCAATAGAAGCCTTAAGCGCGGACGCGCAACAGCGCCTGTTGCCGCGCGCGTTACTGGCCGCGCTGCACCGCTTTCGCGCCACGGGCAATATTCAGGATGTTGCGCACACCATTCGTGCCACCTGCGAGAGCGAAAGCGAGCACTTGGATTCGGAACTATCAATGATTCGCTACATCGCCTGGGCAATTCCTTCGATTGGCTTTTTAGGCACCGTTCGCGGCATTGGACAAGCCCTTGGTCAAGCGCATCAAGCCGCACAAGGCGACATTGCTGGCGTCACCCAAAGCTTGGGCGTGGCCTTTAATTCGACCTTCGTCGCCCTGTTAATCAGTATTCTCATCATGTTCTTGATGCATCAATTGCAATTGGCGCAAGAGCGCACCACCCAAGATGCTGAGCAATATTGTGATAATCGCCTTTTACGTTACCTGCAGGTTTAGACCGTGACCCTTGCATTTCTTGAACTCAATGATCTTGAGTTACGGCTCTGGCAAGCCGATCACGCGGTTGTCTCAGAACCCGGTTGGGCCTTGCTGACGGAGCCGCCGAAGGTTGGCCAACAGGCATTGGATCAGGCCAGACTGCAACCTCGATTGGCCAATTGTCAGTTTTGGCACACCCTCAGTACAGATCCTATGCCCGGCGCGACCCCGATCGCTCGACATCATGCGGACTTGGCCTATTTACAACTGACCGCCTTTAAACATCTCGCGCCGAGCAGCGAGTTTATTGTCAGCGTGCCCGGACATTTTGATCGAGCTGATCTGAGCTTACTGCTGGGGCTGATGGATGCTGCAAGCATCACCGTCAAAGCGCTGATTGACCCTGGGGTACTCCTTGCCAGCAGGACCCCTAGCACCACGCCTAACCTGCTCTATCTGGATGTTGGTCTGCATACCGTGACGATAACGGTAATTCAACAAGGCGCACAGTCGCAGCGCAGCAGCTGCCGCATCGCCCATAACGCGGGCTATCTGAACCTCATTGACCGCCTGGCCAATTATGCCGCCAGTGCGCTGGTTCGAAAATCTCGGTTTGATCCACTGCAACATGCCAGCACCGAGCAACAACTCTTTCAGCA
>Ga0115567_10004958_pt1 | contig 12934 bp, 21 predicted proteins | sample COGITO_mtgs_1204_2_FD_88679 | JGI IMG/M metagenome (GOLD analysis project Ga0115567, IMG submission 88679) | Pelagic marine microbial communities from North Sea - COGITO_mtgs_120412 | ecosystem: Environmental > Aquatic > Marine > Epipelagic | place: Germany:Helgoland, sampling site Kabeltonne...
AGAGCGGCGAGGACGAGGGCGCGCTGGGGGGGCGCGATGCGGCGGTGCGGCGCACGCTCGAGCGGCTGCTGCGGGATGGTGTCGAGGCGGTCATGCGGGACGGGGGGCTGCAGGCGAGCGGCCCGTGCGGGGGCGGCGTGCACGTGCAGGGCTCGCTGGCGCTGTCGTCTGAATCGTGCGGGTCGGGGGGCGCAACGGCGCGGACGCCTCGGGGCGCGGCCGGCGGGAGCGGAAGCAGCGTGGCGGGGGACGACTACGTGGCGGAGGCGGAGGCGGTGTGGGAGCGGCTGGGGCTGGCGGCGGCGGAGGAGGTGGGCGTGGCGGAGCTGCAGGAGCGGCTGGTGCTGGCGGCGTCGCTGGGCGAGTCGTCGGGCGCGGAGGGGGAGCGCGTGCTGCTTGCCGTCGCCCTGGCCGACGAGGCGCTCGCGGGCGCTGTCTCCCTCAGCCTCCTCGCCCGCGGGCTCTCCCGCACCGGCGGCGCGCAGCCAGCGGCGCGCAGCCTGGTCGAGACCTCGGCCGCGAGCCTCTCGCGAGCCTCGCTCTCGTCCCCCGCGAACCTCTCGCGCTCCTCGCTTGGCTCGCTCGACACGCCGCGCGCGCGCGCCGCGGACTGGCGCGCGCACTTGCTGGGCAGCGGGCGCGACGGGCGGGAGGCGCGGATCATCCGGGCGCTCAAGTCGGACCTCACCCCGGCGGACTTCCGGCGCCTACTCTCGGCAGCGGGGGGCGGGGGGGGCGGCGGGGACGCGCCGGAGCTGCTGCGGCTGCGTGTGCGGTGCGTGGAGGTGTGCCCCGCGTGCGCGGGCAGCGTCGAGCGCTTGGCGCAGGCGGCGGCGCGCGGGCAGGGCTACTGGGACGCCCAGCTCGCGTCGCTCGCCGAGCCTGTGCGCCTCGCGCCGGGCGCGGCGTCCCGCAGCACCCTGGCCTCGGTCTCGGCGCTGTGCACCCCGCCGCGGATGCGGAGCGAGGTGGAGCGGGAGTGGAGCCGCACGTTCGGCCCCGGCGCGCACCGGCGTCCGCGTCCGCGCCCACGGCCGCTGGGCGCGCACGGGGCGGGGCGTACCAGCGGAGGAGGGAGGGGTGAGAGGCAGCTGCTGCCGAGGTGCTCGGCCACGGCACCGCAGCGGATGGCGGACGCTGTCCCCTCTCCGCGCGAGCGGAGGCTGCTGCTCCGGAGCGCCGCGCCGCCCTCGCCGGGCGCTCCGCCCGGCTCCTAGAATGGCCTAGAATGGCCCCCTCCTCCGGGGAAAGAGGCCATTCTTTCGCGCGCCTCGGTCGAGCAGCCCCTGCGCGAGCTCCCCCTCGGGGGCGAGCTCGGCCGCGCGCGTGGCGTCGCAGCGGCGCCGGCTGGGCCGGCGCCCGATGCGCGCACGGGCGCGGCCGAGGACGCGGCGCCTACTGGAGAAGGCGTGGAGAGCCTTAGCCTGGCCGGAGAGGGCGCGCTGGCGCTGGAGGACTACCGCTCCTGGAAGGCAGGGGCGGCCGAGGAGGCGCTTGTGGCGGAGCCAGGGGCGGCGACCGCCGCGGCGCAAGACGAGGCCGATTTCCCACCCCAGCGCTCGCATGCACGTGAGGTGGCGGAGTGCGAAATGTAAATGTATCGCCCGTGAGCTCATCCTCACGCCTCCGCCCTGCACCGCGAAGCGGCACGGGCGGGCCCTGCCGCGCGGCGCGCTAGTGGACGTTGCGAAGCTCGGCAACCTCACGGCGGAGGGCGGCGAGCTCGGCCTCGAGGCGCTCGCCGCGGCGGCGCTCCTCGAGCAGCAGCCCCTCCGTGTGCGCCTGCGCCAGGTGGAACTGCCGCAGCATGTCCACGTGCAGGTTCCGCACCTCCTCCGCCATCGCCTCCTGCAGGCCCTGCAGCGCCTCCACTACCGACCCCCCTGCCTCCGCCGCGCGCCCCTCGCGCGCCGCCCCGCCGTCCTGCCTTGCACCCATGGCCGGTTCGCACACGCGCTCTCTCTCCTCCGCCGCACTGCCGCGGCCGCGCGAGGACCCCGCCACTTCCGCGAAGCGTGCAGTGAGACCCACCTCTGAGTGCACGGCGGACCGCGGCGTCCCGTGCACGCTGCTAGTCGCGGCAGCCACCGACGGGCTTGCGACAGCTCCAGGGAGCAGCGCAAGCGACTTGCGTGCAGAAGTTGGCGGAGGAGGCAGCTCCGCCAGGTCGATCGTGGAGGTCAACGACGTGGCCTTGCCGTTACCGCCATCTCCCGTGCCCCCCATCGCTACCCCCGAGGTGCCAGCAACACAGTCGTTGTGGGACGTCGCCACGATGGCCGTGGCTGCGATCGGCGGAGAGGCACGCTTGACTTCGCGGGTGCTCGCGCTGACGCATACAGGCGAAAGCGCACCTTCCTTCCTCATGGAATCCATGCAGGAGTTGGCAACTCCTGCGATGCGCGAGCTCTGTGGGAGGACGCGGCGCTCTCATAAGCCCACCGTCCGCAGCTGTCCGTGTGTGGGGGGCGCAGGGCAGAACTTCGCGGTGAGCAAGCACAGAGGCCTAATGGATCAAGAAACATACCGTCATAGCAGCACGCTGCCGTTTCAGTCGTTCAAGGTCGTCCTGCAGGCTTGAGCCGCCTCCTCGGGACGACTCTGTGCCGGTATCCATGCTTGCGCCGGCGTGCCCTGCGCTTGCCCCCGTCACAGACGCCGGCGGAGGCTTCGTGGCGCTGTGTCCCGATCGATCAGCTCCCGAGGTGCGCGAAGATTCTTGTCGAGGTGAAATTGTAGAATCGCGGCGGGCAGGTGGCGCAGGAAGCGTCCCAACACGTACATGGCTTGCCATCTGCGCCAACATGTCTGAATCCCTCTCGGATACTGATCCAGCAGTCGACCCACTTGGCGAGACTGCCGCGGGCGAGCGTGCCACGGAAGGAGCGGCGGAAGCGTGGTTTGAACGCGAGTTCTCCTTGCCGGAAGCCTTGGCCCGGACCTTACCGCCGCGCGAGGCAGGCGGAGCAAACTGCACAGCGCAGGCAGGGGCGCCGCCATGTGCGCTTTCGACACACATCAGTGCGTGCGCAGTTGAGTGGGACCCGACGGTGCGGAGGTCGTAAACCAACAGCTTGCCGTCTACCGCTCCAGCTGCCACTGTGAATCCATCTTTGAGGAAGTCGATGGACGTAATCCTGGCACCCCGGGCGCCTCAGTCTCCAGAATCATGGTCCACATGTCAGGTCGGCACGGATCGGGGCGGCTCCAGCTGCTTTAGTACAAAGGCAAAGAACGGGGGGTGGGAGAAAGGGGCTGGAAAGCTTACGGGGAAGGACACTTGAGAGCTTTAATACTCTTGCTCTGGTTGATGTCGTAGAAGACGATCTGTGCGTCGCTGCCTGCGGAGCAAAGAAGCAGCTCGTTGACTGGCGAGAATGTCAACGATGTGACCGCACCTGTATGCGTCCGCAGGGTCGACAACGCAGCTGACACTTTCACTGTATCCCACAACTGCACGACAGCGTTTTCGCCGCCACTCACGAGGACGTGGCTTCTGAAAGGAGAGAACTGCGTCGCGTTGACCCGCTCGGCGTCGACACGACCGTTTCGCACTGTCACCACCGAGGAAGGATCAGCGACATTGTGGACGAGGACGTCTCCAGAAGTCGAACCTGAGGCTATGGTCTCGTCGCGATCGCCAAAGGTGCAACAGGTAATTGCTGCGCGGTGCCCTGCGAACGCTTGCGTGATCCTTGCGGAGCCGCAGTCCCACAGCTTGAGCACCTGTTCGCTCCCTCCAGTGCAGATCGAGAGAGACTGCGCCGCGAACGAACAACATAGCAACTCTTCGGACGCGCCCGTCTCTGCATGCGTGGACATGAAAGATGCAGTGCGCGCGCCTGCGGATGAGTAGATGCCGACTGACCCGGTTTTGGTCGCGACACCGAGGGCCTGCGACGCCTTGCTCCACGACAGCGACGATACTTCCCCAGAAATGTCAGCAATCGACGTTGTCGGGGTATCATCACCTGGCACAGTCCATTGTAGCACCTGGTTACCACCCGCAGACCACAGGAGCGCCATGTCGGCCAGTGCCTCTCCGCGCAGGATTGGCGGGAAATGGTTTTTTTTACTGTTTGACCAGCGACCAGGCAAAATCGCCCCTGGCATGCTCACTCTCCACCGCACGCCGCCGTAGCCACACGATCGAACTATGTCAGATACATGTGAAGGTGAGCTGTGATGCGGCCAGGACAGGGCCCTCCTTGGAGAAGTAGCGGCTGAATCCGCTCAATCTCACGGGCGCTGGCATCTCTGAACGCGTCATGTCCTGACCCTGAGATCGCCTGCGCAGCAAGAACGGCAACGCCACCAGCTCAAGCTTCTAACCCCCAGAGCGTTTGCAACACCACTGCGCAGGACGATTACCGAGACTCGTAGTTTCAACTGTGGCTGGCATGCTTGCGGGAGGAAGAAAGACGGTCGCAGCACGTATGGGAGGCACAGGAAAGGAGGGGATGGCTGACCATGTTGACTCGCGTGCAGTGACGCTGCCGGAGGGATAGTGCGTCTGGTGCGTGATGATGTGGTAGGGCGGGGAGCCTATGTCATAGGAGACCTTTCGGCCGCTCGGGAGAGGCGGGTCGAAGAGCGCAAGACGCTTTTTGACCGGGCAGCGCACGGTTGCTGGGACGTTGTCATGACCGTGACCGAGGGTGAGAATATCGTAGCGCACCCCCGAAAAGTTAAGGTCGAGCCGTGGCGGCTTGGTCCCGGTCGCAAGCTGCTCCGCCTCCAGCGTGTCGTTGAGCGACCCAAGCTGCGACGCCTTGTAGGGAACCCACAAGAAACGCTGCTTAGCGTTGTCACCAAAGTTGCCCCCGCCGTCCCTGCGCAAGAGGCAAGGTCACTCTTGACATGCAAGGACGCGACTCCACAACCACGCCTGCCAAGCTAAAGCGCGCCGATGCCCCCGATTCGCCCCGTAAGCCGCGGTCAAGCGGCGCTGCAAAGGGCAGACCTGTCCTCGAAAAAAGACTTGGACTCGTGCTCATTGCCGAGTAGAGCGCCACACTCGCGTAGCGTTACGCCCTGATCGGGGTCCTTGCACCTGCAATCTCCCGCCGCTCAGCGCACCTCTCTCACTCGTAGAAATCAACACGGGGCTCCCGCGGGACAGCTTGCCCTCTGCACGAGGCTAGTTTATGGCCAAAGTGCAGCTGGAGGGTAGCTCATGTAATTTGGGGGTGCACGGGCCTGCTGAGAAGCTTTTCGATCACCACGTCGTCCACCGGTGCAGCCATCTTTTCGAAGACGCGCTTCAGCTCCCCTCTACCTAGCGCCCCGCGTTTGTCTTCGTCCACTGCCACCCACGTGCCCATGAGGATCGGTTCATCAACGCCCCAGGTGCGTCCAAGTGGATAAATGACGGGGCGCTGCAAGGCAGGGCACAGAAAAGGGTGCTGCGGGGGTGTGCAGCGCCCGAGGGCGGCTCGACACAATCGCGGAAGTCGCGCGCTGATCGGCAACACAAAGCATGATCGAAGGGGAACAAACCGAAGCGGAAGCGATCCTGGAGCTTGCCGAACTTAGTCTGAAATTTACTGTTGAACAGTTCCTGAAACTTGTTCATCCGTGCCTCCACCTCGTCTCCGCGGCTGCGCGGGGTAGAGCATCACATGCCGAGGCTCGCTTCAGATACATGCGTAGAGATAATTCAATGACTAGCGTCGTTTCTACTTCGCTCCCAAGAGGTGACTTTCTGAACTGCGGGCCCTCTCGTGGAGATGCTCGGATGCTTTGCTGTGGACGCACCTGAAGAAGCTCGATTGCCTTGAGCGCATTTTCTTGAGAGTGTCAGGTGCCGGGATAGAGCCGAGGTTCAGCTTCGGAACGCTCTTTGCTGTCGAAGCGCCTGTCGGCGGACGCGAGGTGCGATTGGGCGCTGATTCGCGCTTGCCGTCGATCTGGGCCAGCGCTGCTGCGGGCGATCGCACCATCCCGTCGTGACTTGAGCGCCACGAACCCTGCGCGGTATTCGGTCGCGAGGCCGCCAGCTTCTCGCCTGTCGCTTGCCTCCGATTTGTCACGCCGCCTCCCATCCGCCCCTGGCGTGATGAGAGGCGCGACATCACCGCCGCCGCGCAGCAGGTATCCACACAGAGCAACAACGGTTCCGCTGTGAATGGCTCCATTTCCATCGTCGTGATTTACGGAGGAGGGTTGCTCACCAACCCACACTCCCGCTGCAGAAACCCCTAAACAAGGCAGACCGGCGCCAGCGAGTCTGGACATTTGTGGCGGGGCCGACAGGACGTCACTCTGACCGCAGCCCCAGCCCGAGGTTGTCAAAGGATCTTGTGTGCGTGCGACTGTGCTGCGTGTTTCTGGAGGTGTGATAGCGTGCTGTGGTCACGTCTTCTTTCCGCCCCTGTGCGGAGTACAGCGGTAGTAGCGGGGTGCCGTCGGGCTAGACCGGGATCGCGCTGGCAGCACTGGCCGGCCGGTCGGGTCGGAGGGGCCATTGTCGTGTACCGCAGAGCGGCACAGGCCATGGCAGAGTCACTGTACGCGCATCATGCGATCAGCATCGACGCTGAGTACGACGCGGGAGATTCGCAGCTTGAGGGGGACTCTGACGACGAGGACAGCGACGACTTGGGAACCCCCGCTGCGCTTTCCAAGTAACAATCCCTAACGTTTTCTGCTGCCACACATTGCGGATCCCGTGCTACGCCCTTGGGGGCAATGTTTCCCACCTGTTTTGCCTTCTGACAGCGGGTTCTGCTTCGGGTTTGGCGAATTGTACGTAGCAGCTTGAGGCGCCTCGCAGTACCCAAGAGTTGAAGATCAAAACATGATGGAATATTTTTGCAGGCGTTCACGGGGCAGGCCCGGCAAGTCGGTGCTGCTGAAGAAGCACAAGCACGAAGGCAAGCAAGCTGAGGACAAAGAGGCTTCGGGCGGGAGCGGGCGAGCGGCGATGCGTCCTAAAAAGACAACCAGCTCGGTGCTAGTAGTCGATAGCTGCAGCAGCGACTCTGAGATCAATCCTCATCCGTCCGGGGCTCTTGCACCCCTCAACCTTGATTCGAAGACGCTCGCCAAAATCCAGCAGATTGACGAGTACGAATTTCTCCTTTCCGCCTTCGCCCCCTCCGCATGCATCTGCCGTGCCACACAATTTTTCGCGAGCAAGCATGCCCCTACGGCAACGTACAAGCAGCTCACATGTTGAGATGGTGCCAGGGGCGCTCGTGCTGCGAAGGTAGTACAGGACCTATGCAAGGCAGCTGCGTCGGGCGGAGACGGAGACATATCTGCAGCAGGCGAAACCACGCACGACGAGCTCGAAAAGTCCGCCATGCACGCAGCTACATCAGCGTCGGAGATGGAGGTACGTGCCGATGCACAGCTGTGGTGATCGCTTTGGAGCCCCGTCGCCTTGATGCGCAGGGGCTCATCTATGGCTGCCCTGTTCGCAGGGGGAGACAGCAAAGGGCGGAGGGCCGCAGGCGCTGGCAGCCAAGACTCTATTGACGATCGCGCGGGCTGGGGACAAGGGCAAAGAAAAGTACAAGCTTGCGCTCACGGAGCCGATGCTCAAGTGCCTCCCTGCCCCGTCAGCAAAAGCACGCGGCGCGAACCAGAACGCCGGAGCGGTGCTGAAACGGCTGGCTGAGAGGTCGAGCGGGCGCGGGATACAGGGTCTTTGAGAAGTACTGCACGGTGCACGAGCTCAATCGCAGCGCAGTCAAGTTCATGTTCGACGGAGCTGAGGTGCGCCCTCGCCGCCCAGCCGCCCCGCCGCCCGACCCAATCGTGTACCTCGAAATGCGTGACTGCCTCGACCGTGGCCAGGTAAGGGACGTGCAGACACCTCTAGAGTTGGACATGGAAGCTGACGACGAGAATATGCTCGAGGTTCGCGCCTCTCTCGCGCGTTTCATGTCCGCGGCCCGAGATCGGCGCTTTAACCGCTTGCGCCATCGCAGGCTCGCGTCAAAAACTAATGAATTCGTACACGCGCCGCTCAGCGCTGAAGTTTGATCGCAACGGTGAGTGCTAGTCTTGCCTGCCGCCCGGTGCCGGATCGCCGCTGCCGGGCCTCCTCCCACGGGAGCAAACCTTCTGATGTAAGAATGAAGACTTGGGTCTCTGGACCGGAGCAGCGGCGAAAATTTTTCGGGCTCCATGGCTCGTCGCCTCGGATCCACTTTTCGCCTCACTCAACAATTCACTCAACACGATCCATGCCACCTGTCAGAGAGAAAGATGCGTTTCAGTCCTGCGAGGAAGAGGACGGGCGCGCCCTCGACCTAAAGTCGATATTTACACTTTTGAAAATTTACTCAACTACATTCGCCAAGTGTTGCCCGGCGGTGTTGGCAACACCACCATGGTGGTGCGCGCCGGAGATCTGCGGGGCATAGTGCTTGCATGTGCTGTCCTCTTTATGGCGGGTTGCTCTCTCCTGGCTTACCACGAGGGCATCGCCGCAATTTCTGGTGAACCGTCACAGTTTTCTTATCTCGAGCGTTGGATTGCCCAGCGCTCTGCCGCGCACCCTGAAATTTCGCGCCTCGGCAGGTGCACCTCGACCAGCAGAACTTTTGAGCCACAAGCTAAATACCCTTGAGATCGAGGTTCCGAAGACGTGGAAAGTCGGGCAGAAACTTGCAGTCAAGATTCCCGGCGGCAAGACGATCGCTGTGGATGCGCCGCCGGGGCAGCAACCCGGGAGCTCGTTCGCTATCGGGCTAGGGGCTGCGCCAGCTGGCATGGGAAAAGTTCAGCTGAAACTAGCAGAGGTCCTGCATCCTCACATCAGGAGGATTGCACGACCCATGCAAAAGCTCAGAAAAGTTCTGCACTCTGACCTGACGCATTACTCGAGTATGCTCGCGTACGAGCGCAAGCTCCGCACCACCATGGGGCACATCAAGCACACGTGGCCAGACAAGAAGTTTGGGCCGATGCGGAAGTTCATGGTGAAGAGCGGACACATTCTTGCGGACAACTTCTGGGCCGAGGGGCCAGACGCCGAGGGTGCACCCGGCTTCGATCCAAACGAGCCGAACGGATTTGCGGGAGGCCCCCCGGACGAGGACAATATCAACGGTAGCATCCGACTCGTGCCACACCTTCCATCGATTTGGGTTTTGTAGTGTGGTCTCTGAGGTGTCATGAGCGGCAGGTGTGCCGGGTTACACATATGTGACGAACGGGGAGAACGTGGGGGTGGAGGACCAGGGCCCGGGATACTACCAGCCGGAGGACCCTGAACATTCCGATGCGTATCTTGATGCTATTCGATCGGACTGCTTCTCTGCACAGGTGCAAACCTCCTTGCAGCGCTCGCGCAGTGCAGTGTGTTCGCGCTTGCTGACAGGCGGATATGAGCAGGGGGAACCCGCGCGGGACCACTCAAACTGTGCGGCGCTGTTAAAGCGCTCGCACACCTACCCGAACGCCGACCCATTCCGCTTCAGCGGTGTGTTCCCTGTTCCTGCTGCTTGAATCGGGCTGGAAGGTTCAAGATCTGTGCTCCCTGCTCAAGTTGCCGAAAGCATGGAGCATTTCTTGACATGCGTGAACTTGCAGGAGCCTTCGGTTGGAACCCTCCGTTCGCGCCTGGCCCTGAAGCCAAGAACGCCCCCAACGCCAAGCCGATCGATCCCAATGAGTACTGGAACTTTGGCACTGATGACGACATCGCGTCCGTCAACAGCTGGGATGGGACCGAGTACACTCCGCCCGAGGACGAGGCGGACGGTGACGAGGGCGATGAGGAGGGCGGCGACCAAGGTGGGGCGGAGGAGGGAGCGGAGGAGGGAGCGGAGGAGGGAGCGGAGGAGGAGGGCGCTAGCGAGAACGAGGGTGAGGAGGGTGCTGTGGAGGAGGGTGCTGCTCCCGACGAAGTGGCCGCGGGAGAAGCAGATGAGGAGCCCAGCGATGCGGCGTAGCGAGTAAATGTAGTGAGCAACGTCGCAGACTCATCTCGTGGAGATTTACGTATTTATTCTGCCCACACGCGTGCAGTTGGGTGCCGTGTAGCGTAGCAGAGTGTAAAGGGATCTGTCGCTTGTATCGGACTCAAGAATGATGGGCAGTTTCAGGTTGGGTTCCAAACACAACACGGCTGTCTAGCTGCACAAGTTGAGATGCCTCTTTGCTCTAATCCACTACTGAGATCACACGAATGGTTCACATCCCTATTGCTCACCAGTAGAGCTGCCCAATCTATATCCCACCTACGAGGACGATCCAATGACCGTGCATCGCTGCGAGGCATTTCCTACAAGCTGGCACGCCCTCCCCCCCTCGCCAACGCTCATCGTTGTTGAGTCATTTGCGGCGCTTGCCCTTGGATGACATAGCTTCCTCATGGGCCTGCTTCGGCAGAAAGTGAGCGCGACGCTCGCTCACGACGCAGCAGGGACCGACAGGGTCGCATGTCGACCTGAGAGGCAGCTTCAACTAGGATGCTGGAGGGCGTCTTGCGGCAAAGATCGACACAGATGGAGTCGTACGTTGGTGCGAAGGAACGCATCTTGCTGCTCGCCCAAACCTGCACCGAGCACCCCCCGGGTAGGGTTTAATTGGTGTTTCAGCCAAAGCCTCCAACCTAATGTATAGCAGAACTTCATACTGAGACTGGAGGGCGCGGGCGGGAGACCGTATCAGAAACACCGTTGCCAAGCATAGGCTCTTGCTCCTGCTGCTATCCAAGCGATTCGGGGTATTCAGGCGAAGAATTTAGGCAGGGCACCAGCTTTTTGCTGTTTAACTCAGTGATTCTGGGTACAGGTATTGGCGCACCCGGTGTGATCTCCCTCCCCTGTTCGCCTTAGCGTCCGTTTGCCGCATGAACCTCAATTGTACCTGTCGGGTCGACCTTTCATCTGAATGGTGGCTCTACACGGCAACCTGCATGGCCCAACATCCCTTCGGATGACAAAATTGCGCCATACCAATACTTGAGCGCATCATGCGGGTCTGTACCCAACTATCTTGCTCCCCAAGTAGCAACTGATGGACGGCTTGGACAGGCATGTTCTCCACGCTTCGTCCCTCCACGGCGCTCAGGATATCTGCGTGTGTCGCGACAGAGATCGCCTCAGAAACAATATAGCCTCGCAATTGAGACGGAAAACGCTGTCCCTCGGCAATTGCGAGTGACCACACTGGGGAGTCCGGCGCCGCGTAAAAATCAACGCTCACCTCCATCACGAACGAGGCCACACTCGTAGGCGCTGCTGTCCTTCACGAATGACGACACCACCATCTTCCCATCTCGAGTTGTCCTGAACACTAGGCCCACACCGTGTTGCCCCTTGGGTTCGGGCCAAGTTTGAGTCTGCGGCGCCTGTTGAACAGCCATGACCTGCCGCAGCTCGCGTTCCCCAGAGCGCCCTGTCTCACAGCATTCCCCACAAGATGACACGTTCCCCATCTGTTCTGATCTGCAGCGCCAATCCTGACGAGTATGAAGAGATGCTTTCCCCCGTTTCTCCAGCTCTAGCCACTCACACTGCGGACATACGGTCCACGGCCCGGACGGCGATCCGCACTCCTGCCTGGACCAGTTCGAAAAAGTTCCCGTCTTACACACACAGCAATTGACAGAAATTCAGAATTGAGCTAAGAGCTGGCCACCTTTGCGCTGGGTGCGGGTCGGATCTGACAGATCCGCCAGAAGTTTGCTAGCTCCGAGTGTGCGCCTGCCTGGTCTGGCGCGTCTCAGCGGAGCTACCAGCGATTATGACGCGCATTTTTGTCTGTTTTGCAGCTGCAGTGTTTGTCTCTCAGCTCAGTGCGAGTGTCGGCAGCTCTGGTGGCCCTGGGTCAGGATGTTCCGCAGGTATGCGCTGGGGGTCGGGCACAATGGTCGGCGGACCTGAGGCGATGAGGATCCGGGGAGGCATGGCAGATCAGATGGCAGAAATTCGAGCGATGCGCGCACGGCAGTACGAGGAAGCCAAGAAGGTACGTTGAAACCTGATGCAGAATTTACGTTTGGCTGGGCGTCTGTGCCGCTCGGCGCTCGCTCTCGAACTCTGGCTGGGCCACGCAGCTACTGCCACTTGGTGTTCTTGCGGCACGCATCCGAGTGCTGATGAATTCTGCTTTGACGACGTGGGTGCCACGCAGGGCGAGCAGGACGAAGCGGCCAAGCAGGCTGCCCAGGAGGCGGCGTTTGAGGGCGCACAGAGAGCGTGGGTGATGGTCACCGACAAGATCAAACCGGCCACGATCCAGACCAAGGTACGCGCACCCATCCCGCCACGATTTGATGAAGGACCAGCCCTGCGGCCCGCGACCGGTGCGCAGCCAGCACGGCCGCAGCGCGGTGATGCGGTGGGTCTGCAGGCCAAGTCGCCGATGTCGCCGGGCGACGCGCGCAACTTCTACCAGGACACTGGTGTGACGCTGCTGCGGAACAGGCAGACAGGCGCGGTGGTGGAGCTCCTCCACGCCTCTGAGGGCTGGGTGCAGTTGTCAGCGCGTGAGGGGGCGCCGCTGCAGCTGCTCAGCTCTGCGGGCGACCTGGCGCCCTCGCACCGGTGGTACGCGGAGGGGCTGCTGGAGCAGATCAAGGACAAGCCGCTGCACGCGCACTCGGTGCCCTCGGATGGCGCGGCGTGCGGCCCGTGGAAGCTGGAGGTGGTGGGGCGGCGGATGGTGGTGTCGCACCGCGAGGACGTGCACAAGCAGCTTCACCTGACCGAGGACGGCGTGGTGGTGCTCAACCATCTCTGGGAGGAGGCGCTGCTGCTCCGCTCCTCGGGCGCCGTCGACCGCTCCCCGCTCGCCGAGGCCGAGGCCCACCTCACCACCGTCTGAGCCTGAGCCTGAGCCGCCCCTCGCGCGCGCGCCCCGCGTGTGAGCAGTGAAGGCTTAGGTCTTGCCGGCGCCTGCGGCGTACGCTCTCTTGCAAACAGCTCGCACGCGCGCGCGCGCGCTTCCAGCGCGGGCCGCGCGCGCCGTG
>Ga0115567_10004962_pt1 | contig 12930 bp, 10 predicted proteins | sample COGITO_mtgs_1204_2_FD_88679 | JGI IMG/M metagenome (GOLD analysis project Ga0115567, IMG submission 88679) | Pelagic marine microbial communities from North Sea - COGITO_mtgs_120412 | ecosystem: Environmental > Aquatic > Marine > Epipelagic | place: Germany:Helgoland, sampling site Kabeltonne...
GCAACAACCAAGAATTCCCAGCCGCCAATATCAAGCATTATCTGCTCCTAGCGCCTATTTCTTGGCGGCTTTTTTAGCAGGTGCTTTTTTGGCTGTGGCTTTTTTGGCTGCCGCTTTCTTTGGGGCCGCTTTTTTGGCTGCTGGCTTTTTGGCTGCCTTCGGCGCATCTTCGATGGCCTCGGCCTCTTCGCCAGCATCTTCTTCAGGCCCTTTCAGGCCTGTTTTAAAGTTGCGCAAGCCTTTGCCGAAATCACCCATGATCGCTGAAACTTTGCCTCTGCCACCAAAAAGTAGCAGAACAACCGCCAGAACAACAATCCAATGTAAAATACTGAATGTACCACCAAACATAGTTTAGGTCCTCATTTCCAATTCGTTTCGGCCATAGGAAAAACCAATGGCCTTGTTGCCCCCGCACTATAGACAGGGCTTTGGCTGTCTACAAGAAGTCGTTGGCAAAACCGGTACAGAAAAGTGACAAATATGTGAAAAAACCACTGACTTTAGGCCGTTATGGTTTAACTCCCAGTCTATTCAGCGCCATTTCCGGCGGCAAAAACAAATGCCTGTGCCGGATCAACGCGAACCCGAACCTGACTTCCAACTTCAATCGAGTTCAAACCGGGTATGCGCGCGTGAAGGTGAAGCACATCCCGCCCCGTTGGAACCGATAAATGGATCAGTGATGCGCGGCCTAACAAGCGCGACTCCATGACTTCGCCAACGACGCCATCATTGCCAGCATCAATCAAAAGCGCTTCATGCCGGATCACGACACTGGCCGCGCTGCCATCATTCAAGGTTTTTGGCGCGCTAAATTCGCCAAGCGCGGTAATGACCTTATCTTTGGCAACAATGCCTTCAATGCGATTTACTTCACCAAAAAATTCAGCAACAAAGGCGCTGCTTGGCTGGCAATATAGATTGACCGGACGGCCAGTTTGAACAACGTTACCATCGCGCAGAACAACAATTCGATCAGACATAAACATCGCCTCTTCGGCATCATGAGTCACCATCAGGGCTGCGGCATTCGAAGCTTTTAGAACATGCAGCATCTGGTCACGGATACGTTCGCGAAGGCGGCTATCAAGACCGGCATAAGGCTCATCGAGAAGGATAACCGATGGTTTTGGTGCAAGCGCGCGCGCCAAGGCAACGCGTTGTTGCTGGCCACCCGATAATTCATGCGGATACATATCGCTAAGATCGTCAATGCCAACCTCACCAAGCACGTCAAGCCCGCGCCTTGTCGCCGCACTGCCTTTTTCTGCAAGGCCAAAAACCACATTTTGCATCACGGTCATATGCGGAAATAGTGCGTAATCTTGAAACATATAGCCAATGCCGCGTTGTTCAGGTGGCTGGATGTAATCAGGAGACGAAATAACATCACCATGAAGGCTAATGCTGCCATGTTGCGGCTGTTCAAGCCCTGCTGCCAGCCGCAGCAAGGTTGTTTTACCGCATCCAGACGGCCCAAGTAGCGATACAACTTCGCCTGGTTGAACCTTAAAACTGACATCACGAACCGACAAGCTGCCGTTATAGGCATGCCGGATACGCTCAAATTCAAGCATGTTCATCTCCGTCATAACCGGCTTCTAGCAGTCCATCTTCCAGAAAATCGGCGTCACTGTCATCTTCGTCATCAAGATCATCAGTTTGCGGTGTATGATCCATTAAAGCGCCAAGTATCTGGCCTTTGCGAAGCAGGCCTGCTGCTTTCAAATCATCCATACCCGGCAAATCACCAACATCGGCAAGGCCGAAATGATCAAGAAAGGCTGGGCTGGTTCCCCATGTTAAGGGACGGCCCGGCGTGCGGCGACGGCCTCGTGGTTTGATCCAGCCAAGTTCAAGCAAAATATCCATGGTGCCTTTTGACAGGCTGATCCCGCGGATTTCTTCGATTTCGGCGCGTGTAATGGGCTGATGATAAGCGATGATTGCCAAAACTTCCAGCGCGGCGCGGGATAGCGGCCGCTCAACCTGTTTATGCTGGCTTAGCCGTTCGGCAATTTCGACTTTGGTACGAAAAGCCCAGCCATCGCCAACCTGACATAGTTCGACACCGCTTGTCGCATCATAACGCAAAGCAATTGTGGCAATCACTTCGGCAAGATCCATATTTTCTGGTAGATGCACAATAAGCTCGCGCTCGCGAATTGGCCGATCCGACGCAAAAATCAGGGCTTCAATTGTAGCGGCGCAATCTTGCAGCGGTGACAGCACACTCATCTTAGTCTCTAACCTTCATATATAACGGCGCAAAATGATTGTCTTGGCGCAGTCTTAGCACGCCTTCGCGTGCCAATTCCAGTGATGCGACAAAATGAGACGCCGTTGCCGATCGCAAATCCATTGGTGATTGCAGGCCCGTGGGCAAGAAATGCTGCAAAACCGTCCAATTCGGGCTTGATCCAATCAGGTTACGCAACCTTTTTGCCGCCTCTTCAACCGAATAAAGCCGGGTTGAGGCAATGGTCAAGGTTTCAGCATCTTCGGTTGAGCGAATATCGCCATAGCACGATAACAGGTCATAAAGTGATGCTGTCCAGATCGGCTCGCTGGTATTGGCAAATTGTTCGGGTGCGCCGCGGGCAAATCGTTGCTGCCCCAGTTTGGGTCGTGATGACAAGCGTTTGGCAGCTTGCTGCATGGCTTCGAGCCGCAAGAGCTGGTAGCGCAAGGCATCCGCCATATCGACCATTTCTTCGGCCTGTTCGGGTTCAGGATCAGGCAATAAAAGCCGTGATTTCAGATAGGCAAGCCACGCTGCCATCACCAAATAATCGGCAGCGATTTCCAGATCGAGTTCACGCACATTATTAACAAAGGTGAGATATTGTTCGGCAAGTGGCAAAATCGCGATTTTGGTCAAATCGACCTTTTGATCACGCGCCAGTTTCAACAATAAATCAATTGGCCCTTCAAACCCATCAAGATTAACGAAAAGCGCCAACTGCTTTGGCCGGTCTATGGGGCTTTCATCGGCGGTGAATGTGTCTTGGAGATCGGTCATAATCGCTTTAGTATGCCAGTTCACATTTTGCTTTGAGGTTTCGGGCTTGGCCTTGATTTATGGGCTTGGCGGCGTGTATTTGCGTAAAAAACAATCTTGACCCGACCGCCGCAAAACACTGCAAATCTTATCGGCGTCGGATCGTGGCAACGGGGCGCTGACAATTCGGTAGAAAATGCCGTTACTGCCAGTATCAACCAACATCGTTTCAAGATCGACATCTTTGAGGCGCGTTTTATGTTTTTGCGACAAAATTTCAGCCATTTCAGAGGCTTTTTCCGCATTACGAAACGCGGCAAGCTGGATCATATAAAGCGGCGCATCACCCTCAATCACAATCACTCGCTTCTTGATTTTTGATGCAGAGTCTTTATTGGCTTTGGCATCAGCAGGCTTGGCCGAAATCGGTTTGGTCTTATTTGCGCTAGCTGCTGTTTTAGTGGTGGTCTTTACCGCATCATCACCAGTCGCAGCTTTTGGCACGGGTTTTGTTTTTGGTAACGTCTTTTTAGCCGGTTCTTTGGCCGCCTCATCACCGCTATTAGCCATTGCTGTATCTTCGGATTCGGACTGGTCTTCGCCAGTATTTACGCGTGTTTCCAAAGGTGTTTTCTGTGCGGTTTCGGCTTCGGCAACGGGTGGTGGTTCAGGGCTTGGTGACGTTGGGCGAAGCGTTTCAGTCTGATCATCGGCTTTGCTGCCGCCTTTTAGAATATCAACAACAAGCAAATTTTGATGATCGACCACCTCACCCCCCGGATCCACAGGCTTTACCTTGATCGGCTCGTCAATGGCTTTAACCACGGTGATATCGGTAACGGTTTTTGAAATCAGGCTCGGCAGCAGGAAATAAGTTGCGCCGCCCACAATGGCAATGATGCTGGCAAGGATGGCAAACCACCCCCAATTTACGCCGCTAACCTGTTGGTCTTCATCGCTCATTTTGTTCTCTACATTTCTTCTAAGGCTTTAATTGATAACACATTTAAGCCGGTGCGAATAACGAAACTTGTTGCTTGAACAAGTTGCATTCGGGCGGCTGTTTTTGCCTCATCATCATCAAGGATAAAGCGCAATGACGGGGTTTCCCGACCTGCATTCCACAAGGAATGGAACCGGCTTGCAAGATCGACAAGATAAAAGGCGATGCGATGCGGCTCATGCGCGCTGGCGGCTGACTCAACCAGCTTTGGCCAGCCCACAAGCATCTTTACAACGGCCAGCTCGGCAGGGTCGGTAATCAGGTCAAGATTTGCCGTTTCGGGGATTGTCCGGTCTTTTTCAAATTGCCGAATAACCGAACAGGCGCGGGCATGCGCATATTGAACATAGAAAACCGGATTATCGCGTGATTGTTCGGTTACTTTTGCAAAATCAAAATCCAAAGTTTGATCATTGCGCCGCGTCAGCATGATAAAACGGATCACATCAGCGCCAACCGCCTCGATCACATCTTCAACCGTGACAAAGGTGCCAGCGCGTTTTGACATTTTTACCGGCTGTCCATTATCCAGTAAATTCACCAGCTGGCATAATTTGATATCAAGCATGTTTTGCATACCCGATAATGCGGTAACCGCCGCGGTCATGCGTTTGACATAGCCACCATGATCAGCGCCAAAAATATTGATCAAAGGGCCGCGGGTTCGTTCCAGCTTGTCAAGATGATAGGCAACATCGGCGGCAAAATACGTCCATGTGCCATCCGATTTTTGTAAAGGCCGATCAGTGTCATCACCAAATTCGCTAGCTTTGAAAAGCAATTGTTCGCGTGGCTCCCAATCTTCAGGCTCTTTGCCTTTTGGCGGCTGCAAAACACCCTGATAGAGATGGCCGTCTTGCTGCAATTTATCAATTGCCCGCTGAACCGCGCCCGAATTCACCAGCGCGCGTTCAGATGAAAACTGATCCATCTTGATGCCAAGTGCCAAAAGGTCGGTTTTGATCCCCTGCATGATGGCGTCAATCGCAAAGCTGCGCACGATTTCAAGCCATTCAGCCTCAGGCTTGTCAAGATAGAGTTCACCGTCGCGGGCCGCCAGCGCTTGGCCAACATCTTTGAGATAAACTCCGGGATAGAGACCTGCCGGGATAGCGCCAATATCACGGCCAAGCGCCTCGCAATAGCGAAGATAGGTTGACCGCGCCAGAACATCGACCTGTCCACCAGCATCATTAATGTAATATTCGCGAGTGACTTTCCAGCCGCAAAATTCCATCAAACCGGCAAGCGCATCACCAATCACCGCACCGCGGGCATGGGCTGCATGTAATGGGCCGGTCGGGTTTGCCGACACAAATTCGACATTCACCGGTCCTCCTGCCCCGACATCGCTTTTGCCATAAGTCAGATTGGCGGCAAGAATATCGGCGATTTCGCGAGTCCACAGACGAGATTCGATGGTTAGGTTCAAAAAGCCTGGGCCAGCAATATCAGCGCTGATCACCCCGTCAATTTTTGCCAGTTCACCAGCAAATAAGGCGGCAAGATCACGCGGCGATTTGCCCGCCTGTTTGGCAAGAACCATTGCCGCATTCGTGGCAAGATCGCCGTGGCTTTCATCGCGCGGTAATTCAAAGACAACACGGCTTGTATCAATATCGCCAGATAGTAAATCTGCGGTAACAAGCTGCGTGACGATGGTTTGAAATTCAACTTCAAAGAAGGAAAAAATATTCATTAATTCGGGTCTTTTCTCTATCCGCAAACGGGATCTATCGTAAAATGGGGCCAAGATCGAACAGGCGTTCATGTTCGATAATGGCATAGCGGTCAGTCATTGAGGCAATATAGTCGACGATAATACGCGCCCGATCGGTATTTGTCATGTCACTCAAGGCTTTTCCACCACTAAATTGCCAGTCACTTGGCAATGTATTGGGTTCGGACATAAACAAATCAAACAGATCTGTCACCACCCGTTTTGCCTTACTTGTCATCCGGTTCACTTTATAGTGCCGCCACATGTTTTTGAACAGAAACCCGCGCAAGGATTCCAGATCAGCCGCCATGCCTGATGAAAAGCCGATAACCGGCATTTTATGATTGCGGATATCATCAGCATGCTTGGCCTGTAATGCCGCCAAATTATCCGTAGATACGCCAAGCATATCCTCGACAAACACCGAAATTAACCGACGCACCAATTCATGGGTGATGCGGCCCAATTCTAAACTGCCATGATTTTTTTCGATGTCTAAAAGCGCCTTTCCCACCTGTGGCAATGGCCGGATATCGTCAATGCTGAACAGGCCTGCACGAAGCGCATCGTCAAAATCATGCGAAAGATAGGCAATATCATCGGCCAGATTCGCCAGCTGCGCCTCGGCTGATGAATGGCGCTCTAGCTGTAAATCCATATCCTTATCAATGGCGATAATGGCTGGGCGAAGCGCGGTACGATTTTTTATGGCGCCATGATGCTTTACAACGCCTTCAAGGGTTTCCCATGACAGGTTCAACCCATCAAAACCGGCATAGCGCTGTTCAAGCTGGGTTAGAACCCGAACCGTTTGCTCATTATGGTCAAAACCGCCATGGTCGGCCATAAGCCGGTCAAGCGCTTCTTCGCCAGCATGGCCAAACGGCGTATGACCCAAATCATGAGCAAGCGCCACGGCTTCGGCCAGATCATCATTCAGCCCAAGCGCGCGTGCCATCGATCGTGCGATTTGCGCAACCTCAAGTGAATGGGTCAATCGCGTTCGGAAATAATCGCCCTCGTGATAGACAAAGACTTGGGTTTTATGTTTCAGCCGCCGAAATGCGCCTGAATGGATGATGCGGTCACGGTCGCGCTGAAACGGTGTGCGGCTGGTCGGGGATTGATGTTCCTGCTCGTCCAGAAAACGGCCCCGACTTGCCGGCCCATGACAGGCATAGACCGCGAGGGTACGATGTTCGATATTTGCAGTCACATTGCACCTGTTCATTAATATGCCTTGGCGGCGTCCCCACAAACCGATGGCTGGCGATGCCATTCGTGGTAAATGCTGCCCAGATTTCAGTCTAATGTAGGCGTTGCCGCAAAAAACCGCAATCGTCACGCAGGGCAATCAACAGGGTTTCTGCCTTGGCTTATCTGTTGACCTTGATTTGCGGTCAATCTGGGGCCATATTCAAACAAGTAAAAAGGCAATGACGCGCCTTTTGGGTCACCGTCCCGCAGGCAATCAGAAATAGGCAGTCAAATGAGCGAACATAGCAATCTGGAAACCAGCGCACCCACTGCGACACAGCCAAATGCTGGCGTGTTCGGCCTAAGCTTGTCAGCGGCTGAACGTATTACGCATATGCTGAGTGGTGAGCCCGAGGGTAGTTTTTTCCGCGTTGCGGTGCTTGGTGGTGGCTGTTCGGGCTTTCAATATGATTTCAGCATTGACCAAAAGCGCAATGATGATGATATCGTATTTACCGCGCACGGGGTGGATGTGGTTGTTGACGATATGTCGATCGAGCTAATTGACCATGCTGAATTGGACTATGTGCAAGATTTGATGGGATCATATTTTGCCGTGACCAATCCGAACGCAACCGCATCTTGCGGCTGCGGTACGTCTTTTTCTGTTTAACCATCATGCGTATTGCCAGTTGGAATGTGAATTCAATCAAGGCGCGGCTAGATATTGTCACCGGCTGGCTTGCCAGTGATACATGCGATGTGCTGCTGATTCAGGAAACAAAATCGCAGGATGTAAATTTCCCAATTGATGCGTTTCAGGCGATGGGGTGGCATGTCGCCATTCATGGCCAAAAAAGCTACAATGGTGTTGCGATTGCAAGCCGGTTTCCGTTGGAAGATGTGGTCATGGGGCTGGAAGGCGATGCCGAAGATGAACAGGCACGCTATATGGAAGCCACAATCAATGGTTTTCGGGTCGCAACGATTTATTTGCCGAATGGCAATCCGGCACCGGGCCCAAAATTTGACTATAAACTTGGCTGGATGGCGCGTCTCGAAGCGCGTGCCTTGGCTTTGCTAAATGATGAAAAGCCGGTGATCCTTGGTGGTGATTTTAACGTCATTCCCGATGATATTGATTGCTATGATCCTGCAGGCTGGGCTGGCGATGCCTTGACGAGACCAGAAAGCCGAAATGCGTTTCGCAGCCTTCTTCATAAAGGGTATGCTGATGCGCTTCGCAGCCTGAATCCGACTGGCGTTTTCTATAGCTATTGGGATTATCAAGCCGGAGCATGGCAGCGCGATCATGGCGTGCGGATTGACCATCTATTGCTATCACCAGAAGCGCTTGACCGACTTGAAGATGTTGGGATTGATCGGGCGCCGCGCGGGTTGGAAAAACCATCTGACCATACCCCGATATGGTGCCAGCTTCGCGCCTAGTTGCCAAAAATCACGATAGTGCCAACGAAAAAAGCCGGATCGAATTGATCCGGCTTTTTGGTTTTTTGGTGAGGCGTTAAATATCAGCATACATATGGGTTTCGGCTTTGCCGCCCGGGTGGGTCAAAGCGCCCTTCTCGGCTGAACCAACGGTTTGCGCATATTTCCAAATGGCACCAGCATTGTAATCGGTACCCCGCGGTTTCCATGCGGCCCGCCTCTTTGCTAGCTCGGCATCATCAAGGTCAACTTCAATCGTTCCTGTTTCGGCGTCAATGACGATGATGTCGCCATCTTGCAACAGGCCAATCGGCCCGCCAACTGCAGCCTCAGGCCCGACATGGCCAACACAAAAACCGCGGGTTGCGCCTGAAAAACGACCATCAGTGATCAAAGCAACCGTATCACCAGCGCCCTGTCCATAAAGAGCTGCCGTGGTCGCCAGCATTTCGCGCATGCCAGGCCCGCCTTTTGGCCCTTCATAGCGGATTACCAAAACATCACCTTCTTGATAGTCACGGCGTTCAACCGCAGCAAAAGCGTCTTCTTCACAATCAAAACAACGGGCTTTGCCGGTGAATTTCAGTGCTTTCATGCCAGCGACCTTAACGATGGCGCCTTCAGGAGCAAGATTGCCGCGAAGGCCAACAACGCCGCCAGTCGGTGACAATGGCGCATCGGTTGTACGAACAACATCCTGATTGGTGGGGAATGTTACATCGGCCAGATTTTCGGCAATGGTTTTGCCGGTCACGGTGATGCAATCACCATGCAGGAACCCGCCATCAAGCAGGGTTTTCATCAAAACCGGAACGCCGCCAATTTCAAACATGTCACGCGCCACATAACGCCCACCCGGTTTTAGATCGGCAATATATGGGGTTTTTTTGAAAATTTCGGCAACATCATGAAGATCGAAATCAATGCCGCATTCAGATGCCAAAGCTGGCAAATGCAAACCAGCATTAGTCGATCCACCAGATGCCGCCACAACGGTTGCCGCATTTTCAAAGGCTTTGCGGGTAAGAATATCCCGCGGACGAAGATTGGCCCGCACAAGATCCATCACGATACGGCCTGAATGATAGGCATATTCATCACGCGATTCATAAGGTGCTGGTGCGCCTGCTGATCCGGGAATGGCAAGGCCAATCGCCTCAGAAACACAAGCCATTGTATTGGCGGTAAACTGGCCGCCGCATGACCCTGCGCTTGGGCAGGCAACGCATTCAAGCTCGTGCAAATCTTCATCAGACATATTGCCCGCAGCATGCGCACCAACAGCTTCGAAAACATCCTGAACAGTGACGTCTTTGTCTTTGAACCGGCCTGGCAGGATTGAGCCGCCATACATAAAGACCGATGGTACATTTAAGCGCGCCATAGCCATCATCACGCCGGGAAGTGATTTGTCACAACCAGCAAGGCCAACAACAGCATCATAACAATGGCCGCGAACGGTCAGTTCAATCGAATCAGCAATCACTTCACGGCTAACCAACGATGATTTCATGCCTGCATGACCCATGGCGATGCCATCAGTTACCGTGATGGTGGTAAATTCACGAGGGGTGCCGGCATGTTCACGAACGCCGCGTTTGGCAGCCTGTGCCTGACGCGCAAGCGCAATGTTACATGGCGCGGCCTCATTCCAAGTTGAAACAACGCCAACAAGCGGCTGGTTGATTTCTTCTTCGGTCATGCCCATCGCATAGTAATAAGAACGATGTGGCGCCTTTTCAGGGCCGATCGAAACATGGCGGCTTGGCAGATTGCTTTTATCAATTGGCTTGATGCTATCAGGCATTTTAAACTCTCCTTTAACGTAACGGGCCGCAAGCGACCCGATCAAATGGCTGTTTTTGGCTTAACCAAGCCGTTTCAAGGCGGCGGTTAGGCCATTTAGGCGTGTATTTTCCTCGTCGAGACGGCGGCGGTTTTCAGCCACAACATCCTCGGGGGCTTTGGCAATAAAACCCGGATTATCGAGCTTTCTTGAAATTTTTTCAATTTCGGCGGTAACCCCACCAATTTCTTTATTGAGACGCGCAGCCTCGGCGGTCAAATCCAGAATATCAGCAAGAGGAAGACCGATTTCCATACCATCGACACTGCCGCGGGCGCTGCCTTTGGCAAAGCTGTCGACAGGGGCGATGCCGTCAAGGCGCGCCAAACGCAACAAGGCGGCTTTTTGGTTGTCGATGGCGCGTTGATGAAGGTCGGTTATACCGCGCAAATGCAAAACCGGCTTGGCCGATAATGGAACATTCATTTCAGCGCGAATATAGCGAATTTCGGTAATAAGCTGGATCAAGAACCGCAATTCAATAACCGCACTGCCCTCATCCGCCTTAACCGGCTCAGGCCATTGTGCGGCAATCAACAGATCATCGCTTGCAAAGATTTCACGGTTCAGTTCTTCAGTCAGGAACGGCATGAACGGGTGAAGCAGGCGCAATGTGCCTTCCAAAATGGTGCTGGCCGTGGCGCGTGTTTCAGCCGCGGCATTGGCATCATCATCGTTCAGGCTTGGTTTGATAAGCTCGACATACCAGTTGCAATAGGAATTCCAGATGAAATGATAAAGCGCGTCAGCAGCTTCGTTGAACCGGTAAAGCTCGATTGCTTTGGTGGTTTTTTCAATCGCATCACTATATTCAGACACGATCCATTTATTGATTGGCTCCTTGACGCTTGATAGATCAATTGCCGCCGATCCGGTACAGCCATTCATCTGCAAAAAGCGACAGGCATTCCATATTTTGGTGGTGAAGTTACGGTATCCTTCAAGCCGTGTTGTCGACATTTTGATGTCACGGCCCTGCGCGGCCATCGCCGCTAGGGTAAATCTTAGTGAATCGGCGCCATATTGATCGATAAGTTCCAAAGGATCGAGAACATTGCCCTTGGATTTCGACATTTTCTGGCCTTTTTCGTCGCGAACCAGCGCATGGATATAGACTTCGCGGAACGGCACTTCACCATCCATGAAATGCATGCCCATCATCATCATGCGGGCAACCCAGAAAAAGATGATATCAAAACCGGTAACAAGAACATCACCCGGGTAATAGCGTTTCAATTCAGCGGTATTATCTGGCCAGCCAAGTGTTGAAAAAGGCCATAGACCACTTGAAAACCATGTGTCCAAAACATCGTTGTCGCGGGTTAGTTCGACCGCCTTGCCATAATGTTTGCTTGCCGAAGCCACAGCCTCATCTTCATTTGCCTCGACAAAAACCTGCCCATCCGGCCCATACCATGCTGGGATTCTGTGACCCCACCAAAGCTGGCGCGAAATACACCAAGGCTGGATATTGCGCATCCATTCAAAATAGGTCTTGTTCCAGCGTTCAGGCACAAATTTCGTGCGCCCATCTTCAACCGCCTTGATCGCTGGCTGGGCCAGCTGTTCGGCATTTACATACCATTGATCCATAAGCCACGGTTCGATCACAACGCCCGAACGGTCGCCATGCGGCACCACATTATCTAGAATTTCTTCGCGTACCAGCATGCCTTCAGCGTCAAGATCTGCCAGAATCTGGCGGCGGGCATCATACCGGTCAAGCCCCTGATATTTTGTTGGAATTTCTGAAATTGATTCCATTGAGGCCGTTGCGGTCATCAAATTGATTAACGGCAAATCATGCCGACGGCCAACCTCGAAATCGTTGAAATCATGCGCTGGTGTGATTTTAACCGCGCCTGACCCTTTATCCATCTTGGCGTAATCATCGGCAATGATCGGGATTGGCCGGTTTGATAATGGCAGAATGGCCATTTTGCCAATCAGATGTTGATAGCGTTCATCTTCAGGATTAACCGCGACAGCACCATCGCCAAGCATCGTTTCAGGACGCGTTGTGGCAATAGAAATATATTCATTTTCAGTGCCTTCAATCCTGTATCTAATGTGCCACATTGAACTTTTCTGTTCAATCTGTTCGACCTCAAGATCGGAAATGGCCGTCATCAGCTTTGGATCCCAATTCACCAGACGCTTGTCACGGTAAATCAGCCCTTCACGATGCATTTGCACAAATGTTTTGATCACTGCAGCCGAAAGTCCGTCATCCATGGTAAAGCGTTCACGCTGCCAGTCAGCCGACGCCCCCAGGCGGCGAAGCTGTTTATGAATCATGCCGCCAGATTCGGCCTTCCATTCCCAGATCTTTTCGACAAAACCATCTCGCCCGAGATAACGGCGGTTGATGTTCTTTTCAGCAAGTTGACGTTCAACAACCATTTGCGTTGCAATGCCAGCATGATCAGTGCCCGGTTGCCACAATGCGTCGCGCCCAGCCATACGATGATAGCGGATCAGCAAATCTTGCAAGGTAAAGGTCAGCGCATGCCCCATATGCAGGCTGCCAGTCACATTTGGCGGTGGCATCATTATTGTATAGGGGGGTGCGGATGACTCAGGCGTACAGGCGAAATGACCACTGTCCAGCCATGTTTCATACCAGTTTGCTTCAATGGATTTCGGATCATAGGTTTTGGCTAAAGTTGGCTCGGTCATGGTTCCAGATGGGTCATTCTCAGTGGTTGGCC
>Ga0115567_10004963_pt1 | contig 12929 bp, 13 predicted proteins | sample COGITO_mtgs_1204_2_FD_88679 | JGI IMG/M metagenome (GOLD analysis project Ga0115567, IMG submission 88679) | Pelagic marine microbial communities from North Sea - COGITO_mtgs_120412 | ecosystem: Environmental > Aquatic > Marine > Epipelagic | place: Germany:Helgoland, sampling site Kabeltonne...
ACATTTGGAAGTCCTACAATTCCAATAGATAACATGCGGTTACTGTAGCATATTTTGAAAATATTTCAGCTTATTTTAAAAAATATGTAAAGAAATAAATAGATAACTAATGAATCTTGAGTCATTAACAATAAATTCTTGGTCAAAATATAATATGCGACAATTTTATAATAAAAAAACATATCTTTTTTGATATGTTTTTATAATTATTTTTGTTTGGCTTGATGAGACATCATTAATTTTTGAATTTCTGCTTGATGTTCTCGCATGACTTGCATCATCGCCATTTGTTCATTTTGACCTTGTTTTTTCTTGGCTTCGATCTCCTTTTGAATGGTTTTAAAGAACTCAGGATTCTCTGAAACTAATGCGATGATCATATCTTGCTGGTCTTTAGGCAAATTTTTCATTTTTGCTCGTACCATTTTTTTAATTAAAAAGTCTTTGATTCCCATATATTTATATATCTATTAATAACGAATATGATTCTATCCTATCAAAGCTACTGGTTTTGACAATCGTAAACAATATTATTTTAAGGTGCAATGTGTAATAATATGCCTACTGATGCGTTATATAGTATGAAGAATGTAGATACACAACAATATACTGATCAATTTATGGAATACTATGAAAAGTACTCCGATGACATCTTTCGTTTTTGCATGGTCAAAACACGAAATCGCGATCGATCGCTTGATATTACTCAAGAAACTTTTTTAAAGTTCTGGGAATATATCATCAAAGGCAAAGACATTGAAAACGAGCGACCTCTTTTGTATAAAATAGCCAATAATATGATTATTGACTTTTATCGCAAAAAGAAAGCTATTCAAGTCGAAGACTTTAGTGAAGGATCATATAACGATTACTTGCATGATGATGAGCAAGAAGAACGTATGTCAAACAAAATTGATGGACAAAAAGCTGTGGCTTTACTTGATCAATTGCCTGGGGTTCTGGGAGAGATCGTTAATCTACGCTTTATCCATGACTTTTCAATTAGCGAAATTGCACGAACTCTGGATATTGAACCAGCAACTGTTTCGGTATATCTACATAGAGGTTTGAAAAAACTTCGAGAAATCTTAGAATCTTATGAACAATAACAATTTAGACAAATTCATACAGAATATTGAGTCAATTAAAATGACCAATGATGAGAAAAATACTATGCGTGATTCATTGTATGAGTTTTCTCATGCCTATAGTTTTGTCCCAAGCCCATACAGCAACGCATTAACTATTATGCGTAAGGGTTTTGCAATTGCCTTTATCGCAGTTATCAGTATCGGATCTCTTTCAAGCTTAGCTTCAGGAGACGCCCTGCCTGGCGATACTCTTTACCCTGTTAAAATTGTTCACGAAGAAATTAAATTGGCAGCAACATTTGATACCAAGAAAAAAATTAGTTATGAAATAAAACTAACAGAAAAACGTATTCGTGAAGCCACTGAGCTAGCCACTGAATATGATCTTGATGATGAAAAACAGGCTGATATCGCAGACTCTATTGCAAAACAAACATTCAAAGTAAAAGAACATATAAACGAAGTCAAAAAACAAGACCCAGAACAAGCCTTAGTATTAAATGCTGAATTAAAATCAACAATAGAAGTTAATAGTGATGCACTGCGTCAAGTTTCAACATCTAAGCAAAAACGTAAAAAACAAGTTTCTTTAGACCTTATTTCTGAAGAACAAAAAACAGAAATTGCTAATAACTCTGATGCACTAGATAAAACTCAGATGCGAACAGCCCAAGTTGTTGAAACTGCTGATGCAGACCCAGAGCAAACATCACTATCAACAATGCAAGATCTATCTGAAGAATTTGAAGATGTAGATGTTTCATTCGCAGAGAAATTATTGGAAAAAATAAATGCCGAGGTTCTAGAAATTGATGCTTTTGATGAACGAGTAACCGAGGAGATAAATCAATCTGAAGTAAGAACAGAAGAAGAAAATTTGGATATTCCCGCACTAGAAGAAACATCTGTTGATATGAACCTAGAAACAGAATCATCCGCAGAAGAAAAAGAAAACGATATTAGTAATACTCAAGAGATAGAAACTGAAATTAAATCACTTGAAGATATTGTTGATATCAAAAAAGATATTGAAATGTTAAAAAAGAAAATATCTGAATCAACCTCAGAATCGTCTCTTGAAGAATTATATAAGCAAGAAAACGAAATCAGAAAACAAGTAGATATTCTTGTTGCAGATAAGAAATATAAAAAATCTTTCATCATGCTTGCGGAACTACTACAAGAATATAGTCAGATTCTCATTACTGCTGACACCGAAAAAGACCTTGGTATTGATATTAAATCTCAACCTAAAAATCTTTTACCTATATTAAATAATAACCAGGAAGAATAAAAACAACTCAATGTTGCTTTTATTTTTTTATTCAATTAATTCAATTTCTCCAATGACCTCTTGATTATTTACTAGCTCAGATTTCCTGTCGCGCAGAGCAAAGACGCGGATCCCAACCAGCATTAGCGCAACAAAACCAGCAATAATAATACCTACAGTAGGAATTACTGTTTTTGTTTCAGATACACTAGCGCCTAGTTGATTATTGGCACTATTCTCAAAATTAATAAACTGCTTTTCAGGATATTTTGATAAAAATGTATCGAGATAGTTTTCAGAACTATCAATATCTAAGGTTGTCTCTGTAGTTTTCTTTGGCTGAATATTTGTAGTTTTTGCAGAAATATTTTTTGCCATATCTGCAAAAGGATTATGACTTGCCAAAACTAACCCTGACTCATTTTTAATAGTAACTAATGAATTTTCTGATCCATTTATTCTATGAACACGCAACGGAACCGTCATTGAATTATTTGCTGAGAGAATAGTATACCTAGGAAAAGTATATGATTGCTTGCCCAAAACTAATTCCCATCCACCCAAATCAATGTCAGTTGCTAGTGAATTTGCTAGAGTAATTCCTCCTAATGTATCGATATCCGTAATCGTAATATTTGCCTCGTGGACATTAATTAGCAACTGCTCAATAACACGAGGGTCCTTGTCGCTGTTTTTCTCCAAATCATTACGAAAAAATTCAAAGGTTACCAGATACGAACCTGGATAATTATAAATATGACTCGTAGTTATTTGTTGATCAGATTCTAGAACGGCACCATCACCAAAATTAACAAAATATTTTCCTCCTTTCATTTTTTTTACAATTCCTTTTTCAGAAGCTTTGTAGACATACACATCAATATCAACAGGAGAACCAGCTATCGCCTGACTTGTTACATCAATAAAGGCTGTGTATTCAGTAAATTTTTCGATCTTTTCTTTTGCTTCAAGGTCTTCTAATTTTTTAGAAGCATTATTTGATGAAGAATCAGATGGTGTTGTCGGGACTGATGTCGTTTCAGAATTTGCTGCTCCTGGTGTTGGTGCTGCCTCGATCCATGACGTATTGCTACGTTGAAGACTATTTCCATTTCCTAGTGCACCGTCAGATTCACTGTACGATACAGTAGTGATAATTTCTTTTTGGTCATTACTGATGGATAATGATTCGCCTGTATTATTTAATGAGAATGAACTTTTAATCAGAGCTATTGAACCACTAAATTCATCACGAATAGTTTGAATATTTTGAACAATAAGAGCTCGTTCCCCTGCTGCCAGTGAATCAAAACCATCAGGATAAAGACCATGGTGAACATCGTTTTCGTAAAAATACCAAGAAACTATTGGTATAGAACTACTACTTGTATTTTGAATTTCTATCCATTCATATCCACTATCTGAACCTTCATGGTCGTACATAATTTCAGTTATAGCTATTTGACCATAGCTCATAAACGGAAAACAAAAAACAACGCACAGCAAAAAGGATTTAATTAAAAATACTTTTGAGAATATCTTCGGGAACCTCTTTGGTATTTGTAGAAGATATCTTTTGCTGCGGTTGTTTTTGTTTTTTTTCATGTGAGAGTTTTTGAGATGAAGTGCGAGTATCAGAAAGTGTTTTTTCTGATAGAACCTCTGATGATCTTTTCTTTGAAACATCATCTACAGGTGATGTTTCTTTTCTTGATGATGTAGGTTTCGGTGAACTCTTTTCTTGCCTTGGCTGTTTTTGAATCTTTGCTTTTGCCAAGGCTTGCTGCAATGCTGACATAGTATTTGTGTCTGCCCCACGTGAATCTATTTTATTGTGAGTAATTTTTTTTGCTTTCTGCGATATTGTTTCTGGTATTTTTACCGTTTGATGCTCTTGTGTACCTGTTTTTTTTAGAGGTTCTGAAGTGGTATCGTGGTCTCTAATATTTTTAATGGCGTTTGGTAATTCTTGTTTTCTCTGCGTTGTAGTGCTTCCCATTTTTTCAAGAAGATCGTTAAGCTTTGGGGATACTACTTTTTTCATTTCTAATTCCGCTTCTTTTTCTTCTACCTCTTTAACTGCTTTTTTTATTGAGCTGTTCGCAGAATCACGTTCATTTTTAGTAGCTACAAAAAGTTGTTTTTTATTTGTTACCGTTGCGACTAATGGTTTTGAATCATTTTTCTTTGTAGTAGTATTTTCTTCTTTTCTAAAACTACGTTTTTCGGGTTTATTGATAGGTTCATACCAAGTATTAATCCTCTCTTCAACCTCCTTACGTGGCTCTGCAAACTGAGCACGAGAAGCCTGAATGACCTCGCTACGCATAGATTGGGATTGTTTTTCTATTGGACCAATAGTACGACCCGAGAAAGGCCTTGAACCTATTCCATCAATCATAAGTGATAAATATATTTGAAATTTCCCTAAATTTACAATATCTTCTGCAGTAAAAGTCGGTGCAAATTGTTTTTCAAAAACCTCGGCATCAGTGGCACCAATACGAAACGTAATCATGGTCCCAACGTTACCAAAAATAGCAGCTGACACCTGTTCTTCCATCTGTTCAACGTATTGATGCGCAACGGTTAGGTTTAATTTATATTTTCGTGCCTCAGATAAGATATCGGCAAATGATTCATTCGCAAAGTTCTGAAACTCATCAACAAAGAAAAAGAAGTTTGGTAGTTTTTCTAAGTTTCCGGCTCCAACATCAGCGCGACTCATTGCTGCTAGATATAATTTTGTAATCAACATTCCACCCAGCAGGTTTCCGTTTGATTCTCCAATTAATCCTTTTGAAAGATTTACCAACAAGATTTTTTGATTATCCATGACATCACGAAAATCCATGGCAGATTTTTGTTGCCCAACAATATTTCTAATTAATGGATTTGAAGTAAACTGACCAATTTTATTTTGTATCGCGGCTCCCGCTTCTTTTGCATATCGTGGGTCCCATTTATTATATTCGTCAATCCAAAAAGCTTTTACCGAAGCATCAGTAATATGTTTAATGACGTCGTTTCGATAATCTTTTTCCGCAAGCATGCGGTTAACTCCCAACAAGGTTGCACCAGGATATTCTAGTAATGCCAACAAAGTATTGGCCAGAATATATTCCATTCGAGCCGAAAAAGAATCAACCCAAATTTTCTTGAACGATGCCATAAGACCTGCTACGACCAGATGGCGCTTGTCAGGTTCGACATGTTCTAAGACATTAAACGACATAGGAAAATCAGTATCAAAAGGCGCAAAATATACCACGTCACTAACACGATGTGGAGGAATATAATCAATAATCGCATCAATGGCTGATCCATGCGGATCCATAAAACACATTCCCTCTCCATTTAAAATATCTTGGGCTGCCATGTTTTCAAGTAAGGTAGATTTCCCCATACCTGTTTTTCCAATAACGTACACATGACGTGATCGGTCTTTATTTTTTATACCAAATCGTGAACGCTGATTACGAAAATCAGTTTCAGCAAAATAGGTTACTTTTTCAGCGTCAGACATAATTATAGTATAGCAGAACTAGGGTTATCCCCGAAACCCACACTCGGTCCACAATCGTTGTTTTGCACATACAATACAGTTCGGTACAATGCAGATACTTATGGTAAACAATCAATCAAAAAATTTTCGTATTCCTCCACAGAACATCGATGCAGAGCGAGCGCTCTTAGGCTCAATTATGCTACGCCCTGTTGCATTAAATGATGTTATTGACGAGGTTTCCGAAGATGATTTTTATGTACAAAAACATAAAATTATTTTTCGGATCATGTCAGATCTTTCCCGTATTGGTGATCCAATTGATCTGGTTTCAGTATCAGAAAAAATGAAGGCCTTGAATTTGATTGAACAAGCTGGAGGCGTCAGTTATCTGAATGAAATTGCAGGGACGGTTCCTTCATCAACCAATATTGAATACTACGCTAAAACGGTTGGTAATAAATCAACCCTGCGAAAGCTCATAGAAACAGGAGATTTTGTAACTCAATTAGGTTTTAATGAAGAAGAAGAGATGGATAGCATCCTGGATCAAGCTGAAAAAAGTGTTTTTGAAATTACCTCAAAAACCAGTGGTTCAAAGAAATTTATCAGCATCAAAGATATTCTTCCAAAGTCCTGGGAGAAAATCGAAAGACTGGCCGAAGGTGGTGACCAATTACGTGGAGTTCCAACAGGGTTCACAGCTCTAGATAATATTTTATCTGGATTCCAAGATTCTGATTTAATTATCCTAGCAGCACGACCATCAACAGGTAAAACAGCTCTATCCCTGGATATTGCCCGCAAGGCCGCCGTTCAACATAACGTACCGGTTGGATTTTTCTCACTAGAGATGAGTGCGGATCAATTAACTGACCGTATGCTCTCGGCCGAAGCGCAAGTTGATTCGTGGAGAATTAGAACCGGTAAGGGTCTGACCGATGATGATTTTGGACGTATTAGTGTTGCCATGGAAACCTTGTCAAAGGCACCTATCTACATTGATGACAAGCCTGGAAACAGTATTAACCAAATGCGATCGACTGCACGACGCCTTAAGGCTGAGCATGGTCTAGGCTTGATTGTCGTTGATTATTTGCAATTAATGACCACCAGCAAGAATTATGATTCGATGGTAAACCAAGTAACCGAAATCTCGCGTTCATTGAAATCTTTGGCACGTGAGTTAGAAGTACCTGTTATTGCCTTATCTCAGCTTTCGCGTGCGGTTGAACAACGTGGTGGTAAACCACGACTTTCTGATCTGCGTGATTCAGGTTCAATCGAGCAAGATGCGGATGTGGTAATGTTTTTGCATAAAGAACGAAACGAGGATGGTGTTGGGCGTAGCCAAACAACCGATATTTTGATTGAAAAACACCGTAATGGTGCGGTTGGATTTTGTCAGTTATTCTTTGATGAGGCACGTATTACGTTTTTGGAATTAGATACGCAGCATCAAGCTGATGGTGGATTAGATAACGAGTTTTAAAGAATTCCGAGAGCAATCTTGGATTTTTTTGTTACAATAGAACCTATGAATAACCGTATCGATAAACTTGCTGAGCTCTTTGAATCATTTCCTGGTATTGGACGTCGTCAGGCCAGGCGTTTTGTGTATTTTTTATTACACAAAGACCGCGGATATATTAACGAATTGGTAACAGGAATCCAAAATGTAAAAGCAGAAATTGATCAATGCCATGAATGTTTTCGATTTTTTCCAAAAACAGGAAATAGCGTCTGCCCGACCTGCATCGAGGCAGCCAATAGTAATCAGATTATGATTGTTGAAAAAGACGCTGATTTTGAAAACTTACATAAAACACATATTTATATGGGTAAATATTTCATCCTGGGCGGATTTATTAATAGCAACGAAAAAAAACGATCATTCGCACGTGTTGATCAGTTATTACAACGTATTGAGAGCGATACAAAGGCTGGCAAGCTGTCTGAAGTCATATTTGGACTGTCAGTCAGTCCAGAGGCTGAACATACGCGTATTCGTCTCTACACGATGCTACATGATAAATTTCCAAAACTTATATTCTCAACCCTAGGGCGAGGACTTTCAACTGGGACAGAATTAGAATATTCAGATATGGAAACATTAAAACATGCCTTTAACTCTAGGTTAACTCAAGAATAAAAAATTATAACAAAAAAAACACCTTTAGGTGTTTTTAGGTAAGTTTAGTTATTCGAACTTTCATAAACGGCTGCCTGTGACCTTTCTTTTTGAAATATCGTGATTTCGCTTTGTAACGAATAACGGTTACTTTTTTGGCACGCCCTTGCTCTACCAATTCTCCCGTTATTTTTGCTCCGTCCAAGAATGGGGTACCGATATTTGAGGCTGAACCATCGTCAGTCATCAATACGTTACCAAAAACAATTTCATCTCCTTGGTTGAAGTCTCCTTCTAGCTTTTCGATGGTGATAACATCACCTTCTGAAACACGGTATTGTTTTCCACCGGTTTCAATAATTGCATATGTACTCATAATAACGACCATTATACATACAAAAACATGACTGACAACCTTGAAAAACATGATGTTTCGAAGGTTTTTGCTATACTGTGAACTATATGAAACTTTATAATTCACTCACAAAACAAAAAGAGGAATTTACACCTATCAATCCTGGCAAAATCGGGATGTATCATTGTGGACCAACAGTCTATTGGACACAGCACATTGGTAATATGCGGGCTGTTGTAATGGCAGACCTGGTCAAACGATCTTTTGCATACATGAACTATGATATTACCCTGGTCAGAAATTATACCGACGTAGGACATCTGACAGGCGATAATGATGGTGATGCAGATACCGGTGTAGACCGCATGGAAAAAGCCGCGGAACGTGAAAAAATTGACCCTATAATTATTGCAAAAAAATATATAGAACAATATGAATCAGACCGAGCCGCGTTAAATACTCTGGCTCCTGAACACTCTCCAGCAGCAACTGATCATATTAATGAAATGATTGAAATGGTTCAAACATTAATTAAAAAAGGATTTGCCTATGCGACTCCTCTTGCCGTATATTTTGATATTTCAAAAAAATCAGATTATACAAAACTATCTGGTCAAGATATTACAGAACAAATAAGTGATGCTGGACATGGCTCAGTAACTGATAGCCATAAAAAACATCCCCAGGATTTTGCATTATGGTTTTTTAAGACAGGTTCACACGAACGTGCATTACAAACGTGGGATTCACCTTTTGAATCGCCTTTAGTTAAAAATGGTACAGGTTTTCCAGGATGGCATATTGAATGTTCAGCTATGAGCCATAAATATTTAGGCGATTCATTTGATATTCATATGGGCGGTATCGAACACATTCCTATCCACCACACAAATGAAATAGCTCAGTCAGAATCAGCTAATGGCGTTATGATGAGTCGCTATTGGTTGCATAATGAACACCTGTCAGTCGATGGTGGCAAGATGTCTAAATCAGAAGGAACCAGCTATACCCTTGATGATATTATTGCCAAAGACTTCTCTGCTCTTGATTTGCGTTATTTCTTTTTGCAGGCACATTATCGATCAAAGCAAAATTTTACCTGGGAATCATTAGCAGCAAGTCAGTCAGCACTTGATAAAATTTATCGTGAGATTGTTATGCTGCGTGAATCAAAAGAGAAGATTGGAGGAAAGATCAATAGTGAATATAAACAGCAATTCATTGAAAAAATTTCTGATGATATTAATATACCTCAAGCCTTAGCAGTATTTCATAGCATGATGAAATCTGATATTACTGATGCAGATAAATTAGCTACAGCCTATGACCTTGACCAAGTTCTAGGTTTGAACCTTGAAAAATACCAAATAGAAAAAATAGAAATAAATGATGATTTACAAGCATTGCTTACGCAAAGAAAACAGGCTAGAGACATCAAAGACTGGAATTTATCAGATACATTGCGTGATGCAATATCAGATATGGGATACCATGTTTCCGATGTAGGCGAAGAGCAAACAATAGAGAAAAAAGCCAACTAATGTTGGCTTTTTTAATTATATATTTCTGCTTCTAATTTTTTGTATTCTTCGTTCCTTTGGTTTGAAATATCAATGACGGCTTTGGTGTTTTCTACTTGTGATTTGCGCTCATTATAGATCTCTACGATAGCCCCCTGTGAATCAGACATGTTTTCTGAATCAGGTTTTTTCATCAGAGTGTACACTCCAAACAGTAGAGCTGACACTATAATACTGGATACTAAGATTTTCATATTATATTTTTTCATCAATATACTGTTTAATATCCTTGCGCCATTGTTTAATAGTATTTTCTATTTTTACAATAAACTGATCAGTTTCATTTTTTGTTTCAATAAACGCATCTTGAGTACTCCCTGGAATTTCATCCTCAATATCTTCTAGATTATTTTCGCGTATTGCACGCTGTGTTGCTGATTCGCCTGTCGCTCCTGGAGACGAGACAAATGCTTGATAGGCAAAATATCCCATTCCAATCAATAACAATAGTACTAATAGATTTCTCATGCTTTTAGTATAGCAAATAAAAAAATAACCTGAACCACTTTCTTCTATAGGTTATTTTATATTTTAGTAAATACTCACAAAAAAAGCGGCTCAATACTGAGATGCTTTTTTTTAATACCCTTCTGATTGTAATATCTCGATAGCTTCTTTTGCTTTTTTGGATATTTTTTTGGGTATAGCTATTTTGACATGAATTAGCAAATTACCTTTTGATCGGTCGGTTATTATTCCCTTTCCTGAAACGCGCAATGTCGTTCCGTGCTGTGTTCCTGCTGGGATTTTAATATCAAGTTTTTTACTATCCAATAATTCAATATTGCGTGTTGCACCTAGGACGGCATCACTCATTGGAATTTCATATTCTGTTATCAGATCAAACCCATTACGTTTGAATCGCTTGTGAGCCTTGACCAATACTTGAATAAATAAATCTCCTGATGGTCCATTTTTAATTGCTTCTCCGCGACCCGTAATACGCAAAGTATCGCCGTGTTTGATACCAGCAGGAATAGTAAATTCAATCGTATTTTTTTCTCGTTTTACGCCAGCTCCTTTACAGCTGGTACATTTTTTCTCAGGAACCTTTCCTTTTCCATTACAGGTTGGACATTCTGTTACTGTGGCAAAAATACCCATCATTTGCGTTTGAACTTTTCCTTGGCCATCACATTCGGGACAAGTTTTTAGGTCTTTGGGGTCGTCAGCACCTGTTCCATCACACTCATCACAGGTCTTTGTTTGTTCTAATTCTACTTTTTTATCTACACCAAATACAGCGTCTGTGAAATCAATTTCAATACGCATTTGCATGTCTTGACCGCGACGTTTACGTGAGCTTCTACGCCCGCCGCCAAATAAATCCCCTAAATCTATATCGCCAAAATCAAATCCGCCTGCACCGCCTTGCTGGAATCCAGAGAAATCAAATCCGCCAAATCCCTGTCCTCCTCCAGCACCACCACCCATGTTGGGTCCAGCAGAGCCAAAACGATCGTACTGGGCACGTTTTTGTTCGTTTGAGAGGGTTTGATAGGCTTCGTTCGCTTCTTTGAATTTTTTTTCATCTCCACCTTTTTTGTCGGGATGATGTTTGTGGGCTATTTTACGAAAAGCCTTTTTAATCTCATCTTGTGATGCAGATTTTTCAACGTCTAAAGTTTTGTAGTAGTCTTTTGCCATAGTAAATTATCAAGAACACTTTATGTTCATGTGTGTGAGTTTTGTTGCTCAGTTATATTAACATCTTTACAAGATATTAATATTCAGAATAACAAATTATTGTAAAATATTTTATATATGATTTAATTAAAATAAATAGAAACTTAAAAATATGAGTAAAATATCATTTACACCCGAGCAGTACGGCTCGGCTTCTCAAGAAGCAATGGCTAATATTAATAAAGAAATACTAATCTTAGCCGAGCATCTATATCATAAATATCTTTTATATTCTGATATACATCTTGAAGGCGCAGTTTTTTCTCCAAGTAGATTCTTGGAATTACATAAATTCAAACATCTTAATGAAAATGAAAAAAATAAGTGGGGAAATTTTTCAAAACTTGTAATTGCAAATCGTGAAAATCTTTTTTATAAGAAGATACCTTTTTATACTTCAAGACAAAGAAGATTGAGTAAATTCCTGAAAAGAAATTTTAATTATTTTTTCTCAGAAAAGAATCATACTGATGTCAGCTGGATAACTGTTGCCTGTAGCATTATAGCCAACAAAGAAATTTTAATTCCGAAATTGAACAAATATACGAAAGTATTGGATTAATACCCTCTCTTTGGATGAAGAACGCACAAATATTATGTGCTCTTCATCCAAAGGGATTTTTTTATTTCTCTTTGGTGTCTTCTGTATCCGAACTTTCTTCAGCCTCAACATCAACCGTCTCTCCGTCATCTTCTTTTGAATCTTCTGATTCACTATCACTAGATTCTTTTGCCTTGGCTTCATCTGCTGCTTTCTGTTGCATGATTTCACCAATCTTTTGCATTGATTCTGACAGTGCTGCTGTTTTTGATTCAATAGCGTCTTTATCATCACCATCTTTTGCTTCTTTTAATTCTTTGATAGATTCTTCAATTTTTGTTTTGGTTTCTGCGTCGACTTCTTCGCCATGTTCTTTGACTGCTTTTTCTGCTGAAAAGATCATTGAATCAGCCATATTCCGTACATCAATTAATGCTTTCTTTTTCTTATCTTCGTCAGCATGCTCGTCCGCATCTTGCTGCATTTTTTTGATTTCTTCTTCAGAAAGTTTTGAACCTCCTTCGATGCGGATTGAGTTTTCTTTTCCAGAGGTCTTGTCTTTTGCTGAAACCTCTAGAATTCCATTGGCATCAACATTAAACGTTACCTCTACTTGTGGAACACCTCGCGGTGCTGGTGGAATACCTTCTAGGATAAATCGACCTAATGATTTGTTATCAGTTGCCATTGGTCGCTCTCCTTGGATAATATTAATTTCTACTGAACTTTGATTATCAGCAGCTGTCGAGAATACTTGAGATGCTTCG
>Ga0115567_10004973_pt1 | contig 12911 bp, 12 predicted proteins | sample COGITO_mtgs_1204_2_FD_88679 | JGI IMG/M metagenome (GOLD analysis project Ga0115567, IMG submission 88679) | Pelagic marine microbial communities from North Sea - COGITO_mtgs_120412 | ecosystem: Environmental > Aquatic > Marine > Epipelagic | place: Germany:Helgoland, sampling site Kabeltonne...
GCTTCAGCAGACGACCGTGGCCGCCGTCACCGGCTATTTCGAGCGGTTCACGGCGCGCTGGCCGACCGTGGCCGATCTGGCAGGAGCACAGGACGCCGACGTCATGGCCGAATGGGCGGGGCTCGGATACTACGCCCGGGCTCGCAACCTGCTGAAATGCGCGCGGGTGGTGGTGGCCGACCACGGCGGGGCATTTCCCCACGATCACGCCACGTTGCTGACCCTGCCCGGCATCGGCACCTATACCGCCGCCGCCATCGCCGCGATCGCGTTCGACGAACCCGCCACCGTCGTCGACGGCAATGTCGAACGTGTGATGGCCCGCCTGCACGATATCCACACCCCCCTGCCCGCCGCCAAGCCCGTACTGACGGCGCGCGCCGGCGCGCTGACGCCGCGCGACCGGCCCGGCGACCACGCGCAGGCGGTGATGGATCTGGGGGCGACGATCTGCACCCCGCGGAACCCGGCCTGCGGCATCTGCCCGTTGCGCGACCCCTGCGCCGCGCGCTTGGCGGGGACGGCACCCGACCTTCCGCGCAAGGTGCCGAAGAAGGCCAAGCCGGTGCGTCATGGCATCGCCTACGTCGCGCGACGCGGCGACGGCGCCTGGCTGCTCGAGACGCGCCCGCCCAAGGGGCTGCTCGGCGGGATGCTCGGCTGGCCCGGGTCGAACTGGGCCGAGGCGCCGGAGCCCGCCCCGCCGGTGGACGCGGACTGGCAGGCGATCGCGGCGCAGGCGTTGCATACGTTCACGCATTTCCATCTGCGCCTGACGGTCATGGCGGCGCGCATCGACGGCGACGGCGCGGACGCGCGCGGGGTCTGGATCGCGGACGACCGGTTCGACCCGGCCGACCTGCCGACCCTGATGCGGAAGGTCCACACGCTCGCCGCCGCGACGTTACGCCATGATTGAGCCACGCGAACGTGCGGGTATAGTTCGCGCGACACCACAAGGGGCCCCGCGATGACCGACGCCGCCGACATGAGCCGCCTGATCCGCGCGCTGCCGTTCTGGCTGTCGCTGGCGCTGATCCCGCTGGCGTGGACGGGCGCGATCGTCGGCGGCTGGACGGTGGTGCTGCTGCCGCTGGCGACGTGGTACCTGTTCTCGATCCTCGACTGGTTCGCGGGGCTGGATACCAGCAATGCCGACCCCGACACGCCCAGCGCGCAACTCTTCTGGTATCGCGCGATCACCGCGATCTGGGCGCCGATCCAGTTCGCCACGCTGTTCGGCATCCTGTGGTACGTCACCGCCACGGACCATCTGTCAGGACTGGAGGAATGGGCGCTGTTCTTCGGCGTCGGGGTCATCACGGGGACCATCGGCATCAACTATTCGCACGAGCTGATGCACCAGAAGCCGAAATGGGAACGCGCCATGGCCGACTGGCTTCTGGCGATGGTGCTCTACTCGCATTTCCGGTCCGAGCATCTGCTGGTCCATCACCGCTATGTCGGGACGGGACGCGACGCGGTGACGGCCCGCTACAACGAGGGGTTCCACCGCTACTTCCCGCGCGTTCTGATCGAGACGCCGATTTCCGCGTTCCGGGCAGAGAAGGCGATGCTGGCGCGCAAGGGCCTGAACTGGACCGACCGGCGCAATCCCCACTGGCGCTACTGGGCGTTGCAGGGCGCGATGCTGGCGCTGGCGCTGGCGATCGGGGGTGTCTGGGGGCTGTTCCTGTTCGTGACGCAGGCCTTCGTCGCGGTCTGGCAGCTCGAACTCGTGGATTACATCGAGCATTACGGGCTGACGCGCAAACACCTGGGCGAGGGCAAGTACGAACACGTCCTGCCGCGCCATTCGTGGAACGCGCAGCACAAGGTATCGAACTGGCTGCTGATCAACCTGCAGCGCCATTCCGACCACCATTACAAGCCCGATCGCCGTTTTCCCCTACTCCAGAGCCGGGACGAGGACGAGGCGCCGCAACTCCCGTACGGTTATCCGGTGATGACGATGGCGGCGATGGTGCCGCCACTGTGGCGGCGCGTGATGAACCCGCGGGTGCGGGACTGGCGGCGGAAATACTATCCCGACATCGCGGATTGGCGACCCTACAACCGGGGCACCAATCCGCTGCCACGCTAGGGATCGGGGCCGACGCGGACCAGTGTCTTGCCGAAATTGCCGCCCTTGAGCATGTCGAGGAACGCCTTTGGCGCGTTTTCCAGGTCCTCGGTGATGTCTTCCTTCGCGACGACCGAACCCTCGCGAAGCATCGGGGTGACCTCCTTCAGGAATGCCGGGAAATCGTCGAAATGGTCCGACACGATGAAGCCCTGGACCCGCAGCCGCTTCTTGAGGATCGTACCCCAGACCTGCGGCAAGGGGATCGCCTCGTCCATGTTGCGGCCCTGATACCATGCGACCATGCCGCACAGCGCGATGCGACCCGACACATTCATGCGCGGCAGAACGGCGGCCAGCGTCTTGCCACCGACATTCTCGAAGTAGCGGTCGACGCCGTCTGGCGCTGCCTCGGCGATCTCGCGCGACAGGTCCTTGGCCGACCCGGCGGCGCGGTGGTCGACGCAGGCGTCGCAGCCCAGCGTGTCGACGGCATAGGCGCATTTCTCCGCGCCGCCGGCCACCCCGATCACCCGCAGACCCGCCGCCTTGGCAAGCTGGCAGGCCACCCCGCCCACGGCGCCGGTGGCGGCGGAGACGACGATGGTCTGACCGGCCTCGATCCCCATGATCGTGTTCAGCCCCGTCCAGGCGGTGATGCCGGGCATTCCCAGCACGCCCAGATGCGCCGACAGCGGCGCGGCACCGGCATCGACCTTTCGCACCATGGCGCCATCGGACACCGCATGTGTGGTCCAGCCGAACTGACCCGTCACGATGTCGCCCGCGGCGAAACCGTCATGGTTCGACGCCACTACCTCTCCGACGCCGCCGGCCTCCATCACATCGCCGACCTCGACCGGGTCGGCGTAGCTTTCTGCGTCGTCCATCCGTCCGCGCATGTAGGGATCGAGCGACATCCAGATGACGCGGACGACGAATTCGCCCGTGCCCGGTTCCGGCACCTCGTCCTGGCGGGTGCGGAAGTTGTTCTCGGTGGCGGCGCCCTCGGGGCGTGACGCCAGCAGGATTGATGTGCGATCGGTCATGGCGGCAGGTTCCTTGCGTCCCGACAGGGGATCGACTGTCCAACGAAAAAAAGACCCCGCGCGTTCCATGCGGAACGGCGGGGTCAAGGTGGCGTCGCGCGCAAGCATTGCGCGACGCTGGCGGTAAACCGTGGGGTCAGGGGGCCTGCATCTCGGCCCGCACCTGTTGGCGCAGCACGTCGATCGAGACCGACTTGCCGTCGCGTTTGAATTGCCAGTAGGTCCAGCCGTTGCAGCTCGGCGCGCCTTCGTAGCTGGCGCCGACCTGGTGGATGGATCCCTTGCAATCCTCGCCGATGAGGCTGCCGTCGGCGCGCACGCGGGCGGTCTTGCCACGCGGGCTCATCAACGTCTCGCCGGGGCGGAGCATGCCGCGTTCGACGAGCACGCCGAAGGCGACGCGCGGCTCTGCCCGTTTCGACGTCGTGGTCTGAAGCGCGTCGCGGTCGAGGCGGCGGGTCTCGGACAGTCGCCTTTCGGCGACCTTGCGATAGGCGGCTTCTCGCTCGATCCCGATCCAGTCACGGCCGAGCATCTTGGCCACGGCGCCTGTCGTGCCGGTTCCGAAAAACGGATCGAGCACCACGTCGCCGGGATTGGTCGTGCCGACCAGCACGCGGTGCAGCAGGCTCATCGGTTTCTGTGTCGGATGCGCCTTGTCGCCCGCCTCGTCCTTCAGCCGTTCGTGCCCGGTGCAGATCGGCAGCACCCAGTCGCTTCGCATCTGGATGCCCTCGTTCAGTGCCTTGAGCGCCTCGTAGTTGAAGGTGTAGCGGCTGTCCTCGCTCTTGGAGGCCCAGATCATCGTCTCGTGCGCGTTGGTCAGACGCTTTCCCTTGAAGTTCGGCATCGGGTTCGACTTGCGCCAGATCACGTCGTTGAGGATCCAGAAGCCCTGGTTCTGCAACTCCGCGCCCATGCGGAACACGTTGTGATAGCTGCCGATCACCCAGATCGCGCCGTTGGGTTTCAGCAACCGCCGCGCCTCGGCCAGCCAGGCGCGGGTGAACGTGTCGTAGGCCTCGAAGCTCGCGAACTTGTCCCAGGCATCGTCGACGGCGTCGACGCGGCTGCCCTCGGGCCGGTGCAGGTCGCCCCGCAGTTGCAGGTTGTAGGGCGGGTCGGCGAAGATCAGGTCGACCGAATTCGCCGGCATCGCCCGCATCGCCTCGATGCAGTCGCCGTCGACGATCGTGTTCAGGGGGAGCGCCGTGGCACCCCGTTCTATCGTTTTGTTCATCACTGCCTCGGTGCCGGCGGTTTGTCCGCTCGTCGTTGGATGCAGGATGGCAGGGGCTGTGATTCCAAGTCAAAAGTTTAAAGAATCAGAGGCTTGCTCTTTTTTCTCGACACAAGATTTGGTGCACGGGACGAAAGCTGCGCCTATGGTGAGGGGTCGCCCCGAATTCGCGCAGCGCTGCGATGTGGCTTTTCGATCCGTATCCCATGTTCGTCTCCCAGCCATAGCCGGGATGCTGTTGCGCCAGGTCCACCATGATCGCGTCGCGCCTCGTTTTCGCCACAATCGAGGCCGCCGCGATGCTCTGCGATCGGGCGTCGCCCTTCACGATGGCCTCGGCCGGAAACGTCAGGTCGCGCGGGATCATGTTGCCGTCGATCAGGACATGGCCGGGCACGGGGGCAGCGCGTCGATCGCCCGGCACATCGCCAGGTGTGCTGCGCGCAGGATGTTCATGTCGTCGATCTCCTCGACGCTGGCGATGCCGACGCCTACGGATGCCCGCGCGAGGATCGCCTCGCAAAGCGGGCCTCGGCGGTGCGCGGACAATGCCTTGCTGTCGTCCAGCCCCTCGGGGATGTCGCCCGGATCGAGGATCACCGCCGCCGCGACGACGGGCCCGGCAAGCGGCCCGCGCCCCGCCTCGTCCACGCCCGCGACGGGCGAGAGGCCGCGCGCGATGGTCGCCGCCTCGAACGAGAAATCGGGCCGGGCCCTCACCCTTCGGCGAACCTGTAGCCTTCGGCCCGCAGGCAGGCGGGGTCGTAGCCGCTGGAAAAGCGGTTGAGCGCGCGCACCGTCACCGCGCAGGTCAGCGGCAGGTCCGCCGCGCCCGCGAAACTTTGCGACAGGCAATCGGGGGCGAAGAGGCGACGGTTCTGGCCCTGATCGTCGTAGGTCTCGATACACGCGCCGGGCAGTGTGAGGCCCGCGGTGCCCGCGATCTGCGGCGCGGGGCTGGCGACACCGGGATCGAGCGGCGTCACGACGATCTGCCCGCGCGGCGGCGACGGCGTCACGGCGGGTTCGATCGGCGCGAGCGTGATGCCGGCGGACGGTCGCGTGGCCCCGGGCGGCGTGCCGTAGATATCCTCGGCCGTCCAGCCGACGCCGCCGGTGCCCGGCGTAGGGGCCGCGGGCTCGAACCGCTGCAACTGCATCACGCGCGGATCGTCCGCCGGGATCGGCCGCAGGAGCGGATCGCCGTCGAACTGCGCGGGTGCGGGCGGCTTTTGCCGGTCGGCGCCGTCCTGACGTTGCCGCTGTTGCGCGTAGGCGGCGCCGAGCAGCCCGAGAACGATGGCCCCGGCGATGACCTCGTCGCGGTCGGCGCGCGCGGGCGCCGCGACAGAAGTAAGGCCGAGCGACAGCGACAGCGTCGCGGCGGTGAAGAGGCGGGTGGCGGAGGTCATGGCAGTCTCCTGTCCGGGCGGGCCGACGGGCGGCCGGGAATCGGTCACCAATGATGTGGCGCGACCGGCCCGGACTGCAACGGCGCGGCCGCGCTATCGGTAAGCGTGGGCGAAACCCGGCGCAGCTATTGAATATCCGCGCACCCCCGGCGCATTGTCGCCGAGACATGAAACATGCACTCATCTCCGCACTCGTCCTCATCGTCGCCGCCGGAGCGGCGCGGGCGGACTGCTATGCCGACTACAAGGCCAAGCAGGACGATCCCCTGAGACTACATTACGGCGTCGTCCAGGTTTTGGGCGACTGCACGGTGGCCAACGCCGCCGACCAGCTTACCCCCGACCTCGCGGCGGATGGCTGGCAACTGCTCGAGATCGTCAGCCTGTTCGAAGAAGACGGGCTGGAGGAAAGGAGGGACAGTGCCGGATCGTACTACCTCCGCTACTGAGGCGCGCCAGGTCGGCAACAGGGTGGTGATCGCCGGCATCGCCGCGATCATCGCCGTCCTGCTGATCGCGGCGATCCTGCTGCTTCTGAACCTGCCCGACGCCAATGCGTTCAATGCGCGGGTGGAGCGGCTGTTCGTCGAGAGCGACGCGCGCACCACCCTGACCGAGATACGCCTGCTGGAGGTCCTCGCGCAGTCGGGCACGGCGTTCTCGGACACGCTTTCGAGCTATCGCTTCGTGATCTTCGTCCTGCTGGTGTTCTCGACCGCGCTGTTGGTGGCGGCGGTGTCGTTCCTGGTGATGCTGGTGGTGATGAATCGCCGCATGGGCCTGATCGAACGCAAGGGGATCGAGGTCAACTCGCTGCTCATCAGCCGCGACCAGAACACGGTCTATCTCAATACCTTCGAGTTCAAGCTGACCGAGGCCGCGATCGAGACGCTGAGCGTTCTCGCCGAGGCGCGCATGGACGGCGAAGTGCTGTCGGGGGCCGAGATCGAGAGCGTGATCTCGGGCCGCGATGCCAGCGACTGCGACGAGGCGGCGGGGGCGACGCGGATCAAGCGGCTGCGCGACACGCTGGGCAACCAGATGATCACCGAGCTGCTGATCAAGAACATCGCGCGGCGGGGCTACATGCTCGCCATCGACAAGGATGTGATCCAGATGGTGTAGATCGGGCTTTTCCAGACCACCGGGTTTCTCTGACCAGGCCCGGCGGGTGGCCCTATTGCAGCCGCAGGAACAGCGGATCGACCCGGCGCCAGAAATGCAGCAGGTCCTCGGCAAAGGACGGCACCTGCCCCATCGATTGCACAGCGTGCACATCGGCCGAGATCAGCGCCGACAGCCGGTAGCCCAGCGGGATCACCGGATCGGGCACGGCCGCCCCGGCAAAGCTGTCCTCGATCGCCTCGGTCGCCGCCGTGACGGCATAGACGAGCGCGAGCGCCGGTTCCTCGGGCCAGCGTTCGGCCATGAGACGCACCATCGCGCGCTTGCGCTGCGCGTTGCCGGAAAGCAGCGCCTCCATCGCGAATTCGATCATGTCGTCGAGCGTGGCGGTTCGTGTCGCGGTCAAGGGATCGTCCTTCGGTCCTCGGGGTCGTCGCACCACGATAGTGGGTCGGCGCGCCAGTGTCGCGGAGTTTCAGACAATTCGATTAACATGCGATCTGTCGAACGAAGGTGTCGGTCTGGTGACCCCGGCAGGACTCGAACCTGCAACCTATCCCTTAGGAGGGGATTGCTCTATCCAGTTGAGCCACGGGGCCGACCGGGGACTGAATGCCCAAACGGCGGTCGCGCGTCAATGACGCCGCCGCGCCGCAGCGAGAGGAAGACGATACGTGACATCGCCCCTGGTGCCCCCGCCCCGCCGCCCCCTGACGCTGCGCGACGTGTCCGAGGCGTCGGGCGTGTCCGAGATGACCGTGAGCCGGGTGCTGCGCGGCAAGGGCGACGTCAGTGCGGCGACCCGTGCACGGGTGCAGGCGGCGGCCAAGGCGCTCGGCTATGTCCCGAACCGCATCGCCGGGTCGCTCGCGTCGAGCCGGGTGAACCTCGTCGCGGTCATCATTCCGTCGCTGGGGAACATGGTCTTCCCAGAGGTGCTGTCGGGTATTTCCGACGTGCTCGCGCCGACACCGCTGCAACCCGTCGTGGGCGTGACCGACTATCTGCCCGAGACCGAGGAGCGGGTGCTGTTCGAGATGCTGTCCTGGCGTCCGTCCGGCGTCATCATCGCGGGGCTGGAACATTCGGACGCCTCGCGGCGGATGCTGGAACGCGCCGGCGTGCCGGTGGTCGAGATCATGGATGTCGACGGCGACCCGGTCGATGCCTGCGTCGGCATCTCGCATTCGCGCGCGGGGCGGATGATGGGCGAGGCGATCGTCACGGCCGGATACCGCCGGATCGGATTTCTCGGCACGAAGATGCCGCTCGACCACCGGGCGCGCAAGCGGTTCGAGGGGCTGAGCCGCACCCTCGGCCAGGCCGGGATCGAGATCGCGGAGCGGGAGTTCTATTCCGGCGGCTCCGCGCTCGCCAAGGGTCGCGAAATGACGCAAGCGGTGCTGTCGCGGTCTCCCGACCTCGATTTCCTGTATTATTCCAACGATATGATCGGCGCGGGCGGATTGCTGCACCTGTTGCAGGAGGGCGCGGACATCCCCCATCGGGTCGGCCTGGCGGGGTTCAACGGCGTGGAGCTTCTCGACGGGTTGCCGCGTCGGCTGGCGACGATGGATGCCTGCCGACGCGAGATCGGAGAGGCGGCGGCGCGGCTTCTGGTGGAGAGTGTCGCCGACCGGCGCGCGATATCCGGCACCCGGATCGAGCTGACGCCGACGCTCGACCCGGGCGACACGCTACGCCGGTCCTGACGGCGGCACCGCCGCCCGTTGACGCGAGAGCTGCACCGCGAGGATTCCGACCGACACGATGGCCACGCCCAGGACGTCGAGCCGCGAGATGCGCTCGCCCAAGAGCGCCGCGGCGAAGGCCACGCCGAGGAACGGGTTGAGGAAATGAAACGTCGCCGCGCGCATCGGCCCGATGCGGCCGACGAGGACGAACCACACCCATGTCGCCGCGAGGCCCGGCACCAGCGTGGTGTAGGCGAACGCCGCGGCGAGCGTCCATGACGGAACGATCACGACCGTCTCGAAGGCGAGCGCGGGGATCCAGAGCGCCGCGGACCCGACGAGCATCTGCAACCCCACGATCATCATCAGGTTGCCGCCCGACGTGGCACTTCGCACCGTGAGCGTCGCCCCGGTCAGGGCCAGCACGCCGGCGACGCACAGCATCACTCCGACCGGGTCGACGCCGCCGGTCAGGCGGCCACCCATGACGATGGCCACGCCCGCCATGCCCGCGCCCAGCCCCGCCATCGCGAGGGGCCGGGGCCGGTCGCGGAACACCACCCACCCAGCCAGCGCCACCAGAAGCGGCATCGTCGAGGCGACGATGGAGGCGAACGACGCCTCGACCATTTCGAGCGCCACGAAGTTGAACCCCAGATAGAGCGTGTTCTGGCACAGCCCGAAGATCACGACGCTGCGCCACTGGCCCCGCGTCAGGCGCGCCGACTGGCCCAGCGCGGCCGCGATCGCCACCCCGATCGCCCCCGATATCGCAAAGCGCAGCGCAAGGGCCGTGAGCGGCGGGGCCAGTTCGACGATGATCCGCGCCGACGTGAAGGCCGACGACCACATCAGCGCGAAGGCAAGGCCGATCGCAATGGCGCGCAGGTCCATCCCGCCCCCTTTTCCAACGAAAGGGGGGCCGCCAGACGGCGACCCCCGAAACCCGTCCGATCCCCTTGGGGATCAGCCGTTGACGCTTTCCTTCAGGGCCTTGGCGATCGTCATCTTCACGACCTTGTCGGCGTCCTTCTTGATCTGCTCGCCCGTGGCGGGGTTGCGGACCATGCGCTCGGGACGCTCGCGGCAGTAGATCTTGCCGACGCCGGGCAGGGTTACGGCGCCGCCCTTGGACACCTCTTCGGTGATGATCTCGATGATCGAGTCGAGCGCAGCGCTCGCCGACTTCTTGTCGGTGTCCATCTTCTCGGACAGCGCCGTCACGAGCTGGGCCTTGGTCATAGGTTTGTTCGCCATCGTTCTTCTCCCTCATAGCGGCCCAATGGGTTGGGCACCGCTCACGTAAATCTACGGCATGTGGTATAGGGACACAACGAATTGGGCCTTATTGCAAGGGAAAAGCGCCCGCGCCGGGCCGAAAGCCGCCTATTTAGAGGAATGCCGTCTCCTCGAAGCTTCGCAACTTGCGGCTGTGGATGCGGTCGAGCGGCATCTCTCGCAGGATTTCCATGGCCCGGATGCCGATCATCAGGTGCCGCGCCACCTGCGTCTTGTAGAAATCCGACGCCATGCCCGGCAGTTTCAGCTCTCCGTGCAGCGGCTTGTCCGATACGCACAGAAGCGTGCCGTAGGGCACCCGGAAACGGAATCCGTTGGCCGCGATCGTGGCACTCTCCATGTCGAGCGCGACGGCGCGGCTCTGGCTGAGCCGTTGCACCGGGCCGGTCTGGTCGCGCAGTTCCCAGTTGCGGTTGTCGAGGCTGGCGACCGTGCCCGTCCGCATGATCCGCTTGAGCTCATAACCTTCGAGCGCCGTCACCGACGCGACCGCATCCTCGAGCGCGATCTGGATCTCGGCCAGCGGCGGGATCGGCACCCAGAGCGGCAGGTCGTCGTCGAGCACCTTGTCCTCGCGCAGATAGGCGTGGGCGAGCACGAAATCCCCCAGACGCTGCGAATTCCGCAGGCCCGCGCAGTGCCCGACCATCAGCCAGGCATGGGGCCGCAGGACGGCGATGTGGTCGGTCGCGGTCTTGGCGTTGGACGGGCCGACGCCGATATTCACCAGGCTGATCCCCTGCCCGTCCGCGCGCTTGAGGTGATAGCTCGGCATCTGCGGCAGCTTGGCGGGGATCGGCAGGTCGCCGTCGCCGGTCTCGATCACATGGTTGCCGGGGCCGACGAACGCGACATAGCCGCTGCCCGCGTCGTCCAGCGCCTCGCGGGCGTAGGCCTCGAACTCCTCGACGTAGAACTGGTAGTTGGTGAACAGGACGTGGTTCTGGAAATGCGCCGGATCCGTCGCGGTATAATGTGCGAGCCGCGCCAGCGAATAGTCGACGCGCTGCGCGGTGAACGGCGCCAGCGGGGACGCCCCGTCGGGATAGGTAAAGCCGGCACCGTTGACGATATCGTCGTTGGTGGTGGCCAGGTCCGGCACGTCGAAGACGTCGCGCAGGATGAAGTCGACCGCCCCCTCCTGCGGGATGGCGATGGCGGCGTCGTTCTGCACCGCGAAATGCACCGGCATCGGGGTGTCCGACGCGCCGATCGTGACCGGCATGTCGTGATTCTGGATCAGCAGGCCGATCTGCTTGGTCAGGTAGTTCTCGAACAGGTCCGGCCGGGTGATCGTCGCGGCATAGGTGCCGGGATGGGCGACGTGGCCGAACGACAATCGGCTGTCGGTCAGCTCGAACGAAGAGGTCGTGAACCGGATCTCGGGGTAGAAGGCGCGCACGCGCGCGGTCGGTCGGCCGGATTCCAGCGTCTCGGTGAATCGGCGCGACAGGAAACGGACGGATTGGTCGTAGATCTGGCGCAGGCGGGCGACGGCAGCCGCGGGGTCGCGAAACGCCTCGTGCGCGGGCGCATCGGGGGTGAGGATGCCGGTCTCGGCGTCGGTGACGGTCATGTCGGCTCCTCCTTGAACAGGTCGACAAGGGCGAACGCCGTGACGTCGACCAGTCCCAGGTCGGATATCCGCAGTTCGGGGATGACCACAAGCGCGAGCAGCGAATGCTGCATGAACGCGTTGTTGAGGGCGCAGCCGCAATCGCGCATCGCCTGCATCATTCGCTCCGCCGCCGCCGCAACCTCGGCCGCGGGCCGGTCCGACATCAGCCCCGCGATGGGCAGCGGGACGAGGGCTGCCTCGGCGCCGTCGCGCCAGACGGTCACGCCGCCGCCGACCTCGCCCAGCCTGTTCGCGGCCTGCGCCATCGCCGCACGCGACGTGCCGACGACGATCATCTGGTGGCTGTCATGCGCCACGGTCGACGCGATCGCCATGTCGCCGCGATAGCCGAAGCCCTGGACGAAGGCATTGCTCACGCCTCCCGTGCCGCGATGCCGCTCGACGACGGCGATGTGGCAGACCGCGCCCTCGGGCTCCACGATGCCGCCCCGCACGGGCAGGCGGGCGGTCAGCGCCTCGGTCGGGGCCTGATTCTCGATCACGCCGATGACGCGGGCGGTGACGTGGTCGGCGCCGTCGGGGGCGCGTATGGCAAAGTCGTCGGCCCCCAGAACCTTGCCCGGATGCACCGTATCACGCGCGCTGTCGGGCCAGTCGTAATGCGGGCAGTCGACCTCGATCCGGCCGCCCCGCGCGACCGTGACGCCGCGCGCGATCACATGTTCGATCGGCAGGTCGCGCAGGTCCGACGTCAGGATCAGGTCCGCCCGCCGTCCCGGCGCGATGCTCCCCAGCTCCCGCTCCATCCCGAAATGGGTGGCGGTGTTGATCGTTGCCATCTGCAATGCCACGACAGGATCGCAGCCGCAGGCGATCGCGTGCCTGACCACCCGGTCCATATGGCCGTCATTCACCAGCGTCCCGGCCATGCAATCATCGGTGCACAGGATGAAATTGCGCGGATCGAGCCCCTTTTCGGTGACGGCGGTGATCTGGCTCTCGACGTCGTACCAGGCGCTGCCCAGTCGCATCATCGACGCCATCCCCTGGCGCACCCGCGCGATCGCGTCGGCCTCGGCCGTGCCCTCATGGTCGTCGGCGGCCCCCCCGGCGGCATAGGCGTGGAACGGCACGCCCTTGTCGGGGCTGGCGTAGTGCCCGCCCACCGTCTTGCCGGCGCGCATGGTCGCGGCCATCTCGGCCAGCATCTGCGCGTCGCCGCCGATCACGCCGGGAAAGTTCATCATCTCGCCCAGCCCCACGATGCCGGGCCAGGCCATCGCCTCCTCGACATCGGCGGCGCTGATCGGGTGACCCGTCGTCTCCAGCCCCGGCGCCGAGGGCGCGCAGGACGGCATCTGGGTAAAGACGTTGATCGGCTGCAACAGCGCCTCGTCGTGCATCATCCGCACGCCGGCCAGGCCCAGCAC
>Ga0115567_10004982_pt1 | contig 12891 bp, 19 predicted proteins | sample COGITO_mtgs_1204_2_FD_88679 | JGI IMG/M metagenome (GOLD analysis project Ga0115567, IMG submission 88679) | Pelagic marine microbial communities from North Sea - COGITO_mtgs_120412 | ecosystem: Environmental > Aquatic > Marine > Epipelagic | place: Germany:Helgoland, sampling site Kabeltonne...
ACGTTGCGCGAAGAATCTCTGGTGTGGCAGGAGGACGGTGGGAAGCAGGACTACCCTGGAGCCATGGCGAAGGCCAAGGACCAGGAGCTCGCGATGGTATGAGGATGTCCCGCTGTGTGCACTGCAGTTGCTGGACCGTGGATCGAACTGTAGCGGTATGAATTGTGCGATGCTTCTCGCCTGAAGCCTGTGCAGGGTCCTGTCGGCGTGAGTGCTGCGCGCTGAGCTGCAGGTTATGGACGAGCTAGCGGCACGATTCATCCTTTCCTGCCCGGAAGAAGAGTTTTCCTCCTTTGAGCGCCTCTTTTTCCAGGTATTTGCTGGCTCTGGTGCGGAGCGTCCCACTCCCCAGGCACTTGGGGGAGCACTCGCGTGGCGACATCCGGCCATCCCGCACCTGCCAACCTGATCAGTTGGCGACCCACAGATCGAAGCAGCGCACTGGTTCTATATCGACAACTTCGTGGAAAATGATCCGACCTTGCCGACCCTCGGCATGCGCGAGTTTTCTCGGCGCTTCTTTAAGCACTGCCCAATGCTCGCACGCTTCCAGGGACAGGTGGAAGAACACGTCGCGAGCTTTTCGCAATACAAGTCAGGGGTTCCAGTGTACGGTGCAATTATTCTCGACCCGACACTCACGTATGCCCTTCTGGTCAAGGGGTGGGGCAAAAACTCGACGTGGACATTTCCGAAGGGCAAGATCAACAAGGATGAGGCCGAGGCAGTCTGCGCTGCGCGCGAGGTGTTCGAGGAGATCGGCTACGATGTCTCTCCGCTGCTTCGGGAGCCGGATCATTTGACTGCGAGCCTAAACGATCACAAGATCAAGCTTTACATCATTCCGGGGGTGCCGATGCAGACTGGTTTCGCGACACAGACAGTCAAGGAGATCTCGGAGATCAAGTGGTATGCCGTTCAGGACCTTCCCGCACAGCGCGTGCCGGGAGGCAATTATTTCCTCGTTACCCCCTTTGTGCGTCAGCTGCAAGAGTGGATCAAGTGCAAGCGCACGGGCAAGGTGTGGCACCCGCAGCGCCACAAAACGCCGTCAAAGGCGCAGACGCAGCACGACGAGAAGCAGCGTTCGGCGTCGGTGCCCTCGCAGCGACCAGAGCAGGCCGCCGCCGCCAGCGAAATGTCTGCCAACATCGCAGCATCGGCTGGCGCGGCAGCGGGAGATGCGGAAGGCAAGAGCAAGAGCAGCAAAAAGAAGAAGGACAAAAAAGAGGGCAAAGAGGGGAAGGAGGGAAGGGACAGCGCAGAACGGAAGGACCCACCGCCGCCGCGCGGACCGAACCCGGTCTTTAGCAAGGCCTTTCGCTTCGACCAGTCTGCTATTTTGGCGCCGCTAGAGGAGCCGTGGCTTTAGTTGTGGTACCCTACTCGTGGGGTGCTACGGGTTCTGTCGATGATGGCAGAAACTGAAGTGGTCTCCTGAGCATCGGGCTAAGCTGAGCAGCGAACGTGAATAAGCAGACAGCAAAGTAGAGTAGCAAGCCAAGTGAAGCAGCAAGCACGGATGCACAGTGCACAAAGGTTAGCAGAGAGCACTTCCGCCGCAGAACGCCCGCCCTCTTTCGCCGATGGATCACAATCACTGCTTGTGGGTTCAACGGCGCGTCGCTGCTGCGCCAAGAAAATCTAGCGCAGATGAGTTTCGCCCTGTATCTCCGGAGCCACAAAGCACGCACCGGTCATCGCTGCCCCCCTCTCCCCTATCTGCCTGCCCGCGCTCAGATCTCGTCTTGCACGCCGAAGGGCGTTTCCAAATCCTCGTCTGCGTAGGCGCTCAGCTCGTCGGCGAGCGCAAAGTCGTCCGTGGCCACCATGGTGTACCCGTAGCTCCCTCTCTCCGCGCGCCCGCCTCCAGGCAGAATCCCCGTAATCGAACACCACGCCGCTCCACACGCCGCGCCGACCCCACGCTGCTGCACGGTCTTGACCATCACAGCGAGCACCGCGACTGACGCGCCTACTCCGGCCACCGCTGCGAGCCCCCCTCCCCACCCCAAACCTCCAGCAACGAGCGCCCCAGTGCCTCCGCCACCGAGCCAGTTGCCCCCGGTACCGCTGCTTGCGCCCCGCGGGCAAGCGACTCTCTGCGGTGTCAAGTCCACTCCTCCCTGGCAAGTGTTGCCTCCGATCTTGCGGTACCCGGCTGATTTTACAAACGTACCAGGGCACGGCTCTGGCACCTTGCCCTCATCCCCGGGTGCGCACGACCACACGCAAGCGGTCGCCGACAAATTCCGCATCGCGGCTTCAGTTTCGCCCTGCGCAAAGCAAAAGACTCAATTCAGCATCGTGCATCGCGCAGTGACAGTGTTGAATATCGAACACCGTCAAATGCTCAGCATAAGACCCCGAGAGCGGATAAGATTGCACACCATACGCTCGTAGCAGAAATCACACTCATAGTCAGCCTCTTCGCACTCGCACGCCCTCTCCAGCGTCGCAAGACGCGTCGCAGCCCCGACGTAACAGCCCGCATTCGGCTTCCTGCGGACGAAGTCAACCTGCCCCCACGGGCAATTTTCAGGCGAACTCGAGCGCAGCATGGTGCGGTCGGACACTGAAGAGATTGAAGCACCTGCTTTCCCATGAGGCATGGCTCGTCTTCGCCCTTGAAGGACCAGAGCTCAAAATCACTCCCCGGATCCCCTGAGTGGCACCCCGATCAAATTCTCAGCAAAAACATCTGGGCGCCACAAGAGTTGCAGCTTGTAAAGTTTAATGTAAGTAACTTCTGCAACCTGCAAGTTCGACGTCTTGGCACCGCCGCGGAAACATCATAGAAAAGTCCACAGCAAATATCGCTGCCGGGACAGCCAGGGCCGCGTGGTCAACAATGATCCGGGCAGCCCAGGGTCGGCAACCGCAGGCCGCACCGAGTGCGAGCTGTTGGATAATCGGGTTACCTGCGCGCTCATATGCGAGCTCATGCCCGTGGATGATGAAGTTGGTGGAGGTGGCATTTGGATCAACAAGCACGTCGCGCACGTCGATCTTCGTGCCACCAGTGAACTCGCACTGCCGAAAGGACACGCCGCCATCAATCGACATGGTGATATCCTTTGTCGGTTGCGTGTTGTCAGCCATCACAATAATGCTCCCCTGATCGCCGATGTCAGATGACGTGGAGCCTTTGGCTGCCTCTTTCCATGTGACACCGCCGTCGCGCGACACGAACGTTGTCAGCTCCGACGCGTCTTCAGCAAGCTCGGTGCCGATGTTGCCAACCTGCATAATTTGACCACCTGAGCACCAGGCTACGAGAACGGGCTCGGCACGGATGGGACGGCACCGCAACGAGAACCCCGATGGCGTTGCGCGCAGAGACGAAGGGTCCGAAGCGCTGGTCGAGCTCGAGGTGGTGCCGGAACTCCCACTTGCCGGGCGAGCCCTTGATCTTGTGCCCCAGGTGCAGGTGCAGCGAGCAATCGTGCCCTCTCGGGTCTTTCCACGGGCCGGAATTGCCGTGCCGGTACTGGCAAATGTGATTGGTGTGGTCCTCGGGCGGAGTCAGCGGCCGCCACTGGTTCCCGTCGTCGTCTGAGAACAGGGTCTTGATCGCCCCGTCGCGCGTCATTGCATTTCCAACAAGCAGCCCATCGAGCCCTTGCACCTGCTGCAAGTCCACGTGCCCGACCTCATCGCGAACTCCGTTTCTCAATGCAACGACGAAATCTTCCGAACGCGCGCGTGTGATTCGCACGTCGTCGAAGTAAGTCGCGTTGCACCCGTGCCCGTGCGCCTCAAACATCACCCGGAGCGCATCTCCTGAGCCATCGCCCCGTCCCAGCCCAGCGCGCTCCGCCGCCTGTTCCCGCGCCTCTGCCCATGCAAGCTCACCATGCGGTCGCGGAAAGACGAACTCAACTGGAGTCCACGATCCTGCCGAGGCACACGGGGTCAGAGGGCTCAAGAAACCGCACACTTGCACAAGCGGGGAGGCGCAACGGACGGGCGGCTGCACCGTCCTCCATCGGGGCGCGGTGGTGCAGCCCGCGCGCTGCGGCGTCGCTTCCCGCTGTCCAAACATGTCGTCCCGGGAAGCCCTCCGCAAAGCCCTGCCATGCGCGGCCGAGAAACCAGTACGACACCTGCCCAAGGCGCACGGGCGGTTTTTCTCAGTGCCGCACAAGGCTCGGAACCTGATGGCACGATGACGCGTGCAAAATGCACTACATGTGAATGGTGGAAAGGTCGTGGTGATGCTATAGAAAGAATAACGTACTTTACACGGTCGGGCGGCCGAGCACACGATCGACTGAACAGAGAAGACGTCGCCGTCGCCCCCGTCTGCGCTGTCTCCCCCCTGTCGACCAGATTTTGATTTTGCACGTGCGGAGCACCCGTCCAATCGCAGCACCTTTCCCCGACACCCCTTGCCATCTTTGCAGAGCGGGTCTGCAACTACGGATGCGTGCGCAGGCACTGCACGACGGTGGCGCCCCCGCCAACGGTTGAGGCCTCCCTCGAAGTCGTCGTTGAACAAGACCTCGCCGTCCGGCACTGACGCGTAAATGTCCCCGAGAGTCGCCGACGGGTGGCCCTCGAGAGCAGCCGCATCTTGGTCCCGCGGGTGCTCGACCGAGATGAAGACCTGCAGTCGTTGGGATTTGAGTCGATTGGTGACGAGCGCGCGCAAACTTCCCGGCCAAATTCAGTAACTGAGGCAACCCGTCCGTCGCTCGGATGCGAAGACGACCCCCTAGCAGATGCAGCTACCTGCTGCACACAACCATCGCCAACCTTGTCTTCGCACGCTAATTTCGCGACGCTCTATGGAACGGGTATCGCACCGCCCCATTGTCCTCGTCGAGGATTGTATACCGCGTTTCGCGCAGTGGCGACGGGAAAATCACGGGCAGAAAGCTCTGTGCGTCGTCTCTGGACTGGAAAAGCTGCATGGTGCCCTGATCACCACCAACTGCCACATATACCTACAGTCCATCTCCCGCGTGAACAAGCCGACGCTTGCAACTCGGAAGCCGGCAGGCACTGGAGCAGCGTGCGGGCGGTGTGCACAGGAGGAATAAGTCGGGAATGCACCCCACTCTTGGAGACCTTGAAGCCAACACCACGGCGGACGACCATGCGGATATGTTCAGTCGTATGAAACATGTCCGCGCTACGGTACACGTTCAAGTTTTTGGTGTCCTGCAGAAATTGATGCCCCTCGGCTCCGGCACCAAATGCACTGTACACGACAGTCTCGTCTCGCGGCCCCCACGCAAATTGCTGAACGTACTGCACAACCTCCTTCCAGGTGGTACCGAAGTTGTAGCTAATGTACAATGACTGGTAGCAAAAACCGCTGGTTGAGAGCCCGGAACAAACGTCCGAGAGCTTCGTCGCGAGAATCGCTTCTGGGTCTGTGCGGTGCAGCTTCACCTCGTGGAGCCGGAGCCTCGGACGTATGGCGTGGAAAGTCCGACCGCCGTTGTACGTCACCCAGTGCACTGTTCCGCCGCCCTTGAAAAAGACGCGTGCCGGATCGGCGTCACTTGGGTGCATGGCAAGCACACCGTTCCGCGTCGAGTCTTCCTCCGTGTCGGCATCCTCGAGTTGCTCGTTCACGTTTGCAAATGTCCGGCCGTCGTCTGCTGAGCGGTACAGCGTGCGCTCCTTAGTGATGACAAACACCACTCCACCTGTCAGCCAAACAATGTCGTGCACCGGGCCGTCGAGCTTGACTTCTGCCACCCTCACCCCAAGCGTCTGACACTCGATGCTGCGCTGCTTTGAACCCAGCGCCAAGGAGAGAGCCGCAAACGCGATCAGGCACCGTACAACAGGCCCGAAAGCCCGCTCGGAATGCTGGATTGGTCCGCTCTTTCGACGACTCCCGCGCGGACCAAGGAGCGATCTCATCACAGGGACCACTACACTACACTTTGTTCCTCGTCAAACCTCGCTTTTTTCCCGTCCCGTGTGAGATAGGCCCAAAAAAAATTGGGTCAGCGACTACTGCCTCCATTCTCAGCAGGTCGCGTCCGAAAACTTAGCAGAGCTTTAGCGCCGGTTGCTGACAGCCTCGAAGCGCCCTTCCAAGACGCAGACAGTCGCACCGAAACCGACGGCACGAGGCGCGCCTCTCGTGGCAGGTCGGTGTCCGGAACAGGATGCACGACTGCGACAAACACGGAGTGGGGCTTCAGTATACCATACCGAAGGACGTTTTTGCGCTCGATTCTTTGCTAGATCCATGCTGGCTCTCGATCCTGGAGGGGGACGACATTGAGGTTCCCTGGGCCAATGCCGCTGCAAAAAGTGAGCTTGGACTCGAGGCCTCCGAGGAAGTGCAGGATGCAAAAGGGAAACCAGTCACGTCTATTTTGGAGGGCCAGCTTCGCAAGTGCCACGAAAGCGCAAGCGCAACACAGGTAGATCCCATGCACTATTAGGGCTCTATCCATGCTGCCTATAGATTCACTCTGCGTATCTTCCCGTGGGCTGGGTTCAGCGCGGCCCTTCTGCTGACATCTCATCAATTGTAGCAGGGCTGCCCAAAAGAATCAGCAACGCGCCATGCTTCAACGCAACAAACCTTTCTGACACGGCACAGCGTATGGCAGCAACGACCTACTGAATTGTGAAAGTTGCTGTATACCACTTGACTTGTTTTGTTGAAAACCGTTGCCGCTGATGAGACTCTATCGACAACTCAGGGTCCCGTGGCGTACGAGTGTTCCCTTTCACCAGTTTGTGTCAGTCTTTCGAAGGGCAAGAGCAAGGTACGACTTGCCCCTTCTACGTGATAAGCCTAAGCCATCTGGCCTAGACGCGTACTAAAGCTATGGCCGTATCGTGTTGCGCAGGCAAATGCGATGCTGGTGATTGCACGTCGAGTTGGCGAGGCCATCACAGCCCCCGGCTCCCGTCCGAAGATGCCCTTACAGTTGGGGCAAGTACCTGGGACAGCTCAGATTCTTCCAGAAGCTCCGAGTGGCGCGCAAGCAGATCAAAAGACACTAGACATTGCACAGGGGAACACGAAGGTGTCATTGCCGACTTCTGAGGTTCGTACGGTCCTGAGTCACGCAAATGTGCGAGACAGATACGTTCACTGCATGGCTTCAGCTTTACGCCAGCGGCCATGCCAACTGACACGCAAGTTCCTCATCGCAAGCAGGTTTCGACTGCAGTAAGCAATCAGGCAGAAGATTGCGTGTACTCACCAGTCGGGGGATCGGTGCGCCTCCCAAAGTGCAACCATTAACAATGCTTCTTGCATTTTGGCCTGCTTCGGTTAATAAGCAAGCTTGCGCCGCGCAGACCTCCCACCTCGGGTCGGATTCGTGCTCATCGCCAGGATTTTCGTCAAGTCCTTTAGCATCGGGCTTGTCCTCTCCCATCGAGCGTGCCACTCATCTGGACGCCGTATCATTTGAGCGACGCCGGCGAAGCAGCTGCGACGTGCCAGTGCGGCAAGTGAGCGACCAGTTCAGTCGCCCGAAGTGTCGTGGAGATTTTCGCTCCGGCGCTGTGGTTGGTGCCGTTTGCAAGGAGGCCTCGGCACACGCTCTCGAGCAGATCCTTGCTGGGCGTGACGACGCAGAGACGTTTGTGTCGGCGCGGCGGGAGCTGGCGGCGGCGCCATCGCCGCTACCAAACGTCGAGGAGGGAGCAGGTGCTCTGCCCCGCTACTCGGACCTCAGGGGGGGAATTTGGGAGGTGTTGGTCATCGATGCGGACGAGCAAGGGAAGGGACGGGTGCTCACCGCACTCCGCGGCGATGGCTTCGTGGCCACATCCTGCCCGAGCGGGACTGCTGCGCTGGACCTCGTCAACTCTCGCGGACACATCCCCGACCTCGTGGTCCTTGCCTCGGATGCAGACGCCGCGAGCCTAGCAGTATGCCGCACGCTGCGAGACACGTACACAGCAACACTTCCAGTGATTTTGATCTCTTCCGACCAGGTCCAGTGCACCCTCCCAGCCCCCGACGCTGCGAGAGATTTGCACAACTCGCAACGTTCAGCAGCTTTAACCTGCTCTGTGCAATGGGGGTGCAGTCCGAGGATGCGGTGGTGCGGGGCTTTGAGGCTGGTTGCAACGACTTTGTGCGCAAGCCCTTCCATAAAGAGGAGGTCCTTGCGCGCGTGCGCACGCAGCTCCGCCTGCGAAAGGCCCTGCAGACCGAGGTTGAAGTTTCGCGGTCGCAAGAGCTTCTTTCGAGAATGCTGCCTACTCATATCCTGAACCGTCTGAAAGGCGGCGAAACTGGCATGATCTCGGAATCCCACGAGTCAGTCACGATTCTCTTCTCAGACATCTGCGGCTTCACGACCATCTCGGGAACGTACTCGAATGCGGATGTCATGTGTATGCTGGACGAGATGTTCAATGCCTTTGATGCGCTCACAATCAAGCATGGGGTGTACAAGGTGCAGACAATCGGGGATGCGTACTTCGTTGCGGCCGGACACGATGAGGAAACCAAGTACGACCATCCGCAGAGGGTTCTTGCTTTTGCACAAGACGCACTCCGTGCTATTGGAAAAATCATGTTGCCGGATGGCTCAGCGCCACTTCGCATCCGCGTTGGCATGCACACTGGGCCGGCGTATGCTGGTGTGCTGGGTACCAAAGGACCACGCTACTGCTTTTTCGGCGACACGGTAAACATCGCATCGCGCATGGAAGCGCATGGCTTTGCCGGGTGCCCCCACGCCCCTCACGATCGTGCGGCCCGCGTGTCTCGCTCTTGCACTTTTGGCTGAGAAACGCCAACTCGCGTGGTGCCAGGTGCATTCACGTGAGCGCAGCGACCGAGGCGCTCTTGAGCGACGCATGCGATTGGATCCACTGCGGCGAGCGCTCGATCAAGGGCAAGGGCATGATGAACACCTACATTGCCCGCTTCGGGCAGTGGCAACACGCTGTTCTCGCGCGCCAGCGGCAGGTCAGCAACCTGCCCATCCCACGCCAAAATCTTCTAGGGACGACAGTCTGGATCGTCACTCCTCGAGACCCCTTCTCTAGTTCTACATCGACCCGCGCCCGCTTTGCCCAAGCCCAGTAGCCCTGAGCCGATGCCGTGTGCGTCGCATGCTCTTTCAGGTGATGAATCAAGACGGCTCGGTCGAACTCTGGCCCGGCGCGGTGCCGTTTCCACACACACGTCGTCCTTCACAGCACGCGCTGCCGCCGCCGCACCCTCACTCATCGTTCGACACCGATGAGGAGCTGTACGGCGTCGGCAGCGGAGGCGCCCACGCAGTGTTCAAATGCGCGTCATCCTCGCCCGGCGCGGAGGGAGACCTCCATCGCGTCTTCATTCACGCCCTTGCTTCCTCCGCCTGCGCTTCACCGCGCCGAGGCTCGGCCTGCGCGACGCCTATAAGCTCGCACGCGACACCAAGGCGCGGGTCATCATTCGGCCGCACTTCGTCTCTTGATCGCGCTTCATCCTTCGAACGCACATCCTCACTTCCGACTCCGTTGGCACACGACGAGCACAGCCAGTGCCATCATGCGCCTTCCGTCGACGTGGCAACTCTCAGACACCACGCCGGCGGCCCGCTCGTCTCGCTCACTGAGTCGCCAGACCACCGGAGCGATCTATGGCAGCCGCTGAGCCCTGAGTCGGGCGTGACGGCAGAGACCTCGGGGTCGCCTCTCTGCGAGGTGCTCGATGCATGCTGGCCGATCCAACGGAGCGAGAGTTCTGGCGCGGCAAGTCAGGGGCAGGAGCCAAACGGGATGCGCGACGAGACGGACTTGGTGCAGGACGGACCCGCCGCAAAAGAGCAGGACGGCGACGAAGGCCCGGGCTCGCTCGGCGGCGAAGAGGTCGGGATGCTGCTCGGGTACCTCGGCCTGCAGCACCTCGCCGCGCCCCTCGACGCGGGCGGCCTCGATCGTGTCGAGGTTCTCGCACAGCAGGTGCCATCCCGCCCCGCCACGTTTCGCCCCGCCCCGCCCTGCCCACCATCGGCAAGACGCCGATGAAAGATGGCGATTTCTGACCCTAAGCTGAGCGGGCACAGGACGAAGACGCGCTCGAGGGGCGGGGTATCTCAGAGCAGCCGACACGTCAACGCATCCTCGACGCCGCAAAGATCATTCAGGCATTAGTTGACCTCTCTCTCTCACGCAAGGAATCCGACCACGCAAATGCTCCTGAGGAATGATGCGCGAGTTGCAAGTGGGTGATGCGCGGTTGTCACGCCTGGCCCCCTGACCACGCATTGCGAGCACCCAGTTCCAACTCGCCGGACTCAAGCAATGAATAATCTAATCACAGTTGCCCATGCCACTTCTTACCGCGCCCAGACTCCATCATCGGCGTTTGCACCCATCACTCGCTCTCAGCCTCTATCAGCGCCTGAAGCGCCATCTCCGATTGCGCAAGTGCGGCCTCAGCCTCTATCTCCAGCCGATCTGCGCGAGCTGTCTCTTCTGCCGCCCGCAGCTGCACCCCAAAGTGCATATGAGACTATTTGGCTCGCCGCTTTGTAATTCCATCGGCACAGCGGGGTACATTCACAGCAGCGGTGCAACAAGGTTCGTATGGTGTACCGTGAGATTGGTTGCCTCTGTAGAGTCAGTCACTGCCTTTCGCGACTTTGCCACCATTTTTAGAGAGAAGTCTTGGCCCTCCATTTCTTCCGCCGCTTTCTGGGCCTGCTCGCGTGATCTCTCCGCAGCCTGGGTTGGCCGCAAAAATCTCTGATCACCTCGGAAAGGACGCCGTCGCAATACCTGTGGCTCAGTTTCCCTATGGACAGGAAACGACCTCGACGGCCTTGGCGGCAAGTGCATCAGCGACTTCTCGGGCTTCCATGGCTGTCGCCCAGAGCTTCTCCGCCTGCGAAGCCCGTCGGCCTTGAAACGGGGCCACCATCAGGGGGGGCCGTGAGATAAGCGGGGGGTAACCTTCTCGACCATTGCCTCCACCTCCTCCTCACTCAGTGGCTGTCCACCCTCGGAAGCACTCATCTGAAGCGCCATCGGATGCTGGAGGCGAGTTTTCACACTGGCATGACCCGGTGAGAACAAACACCGTGCCGTTGCCGCTTTCGATTGTTTGCCGAGTCCAAGGGCGCTGCAGCATCGTGCATCACCGCGTGCGAATGACGTCGACACAGGAGAAGATAGTGTAAATCCGTGAGACAGTGCAAGCAATCCGGCAAGGATAACCACCCGCAGAATCGTCACCGCCATCCTGCAAAGCCCTGCACTCGTCCAATCGCCAGTTAAAAGTCGCTTTACTCCACGAGAACCGTTTGACCACAAAAATGGCGACCACGCCCGAAATGTACTGACCACCGGCCGCCATTGTGCGCGTTTCCGGCAGCCGTCACGTCGATACTCGCGATCCACGCAATCCTAGGCGCCAGCGTACAACAGGTAAATCGCCTCAGCCTCACCCTACATGTGCCCCCTCTTCGTCTGGTACGCAACAGCACGCTGCCACCGGCGGGCAGTAGCTTCATCATGACGATCCGCTTGACGTGCGGGCATAGGCGTCGGAGGCACACGGGCGGCATTGGCAAGAAATTGCATGAGCTCCGCATCGCTAGGCCCTGCATGCCACTCTGACGCCTGCAAGGTTCGCGGGTCTTCAGGACCCGCCCTCGCGAATCGCATGGACAGCAGGATGCCATTGCCCTTTCAGGCTATACCTGCGTTCCCGCCCGATCGAGTGGAGTACTGACGCCGCTCGTTGCACGCTTCAGTGCACTTCTATAAGCTGCATCGGAGGCTCTGCCTTGTGCTTGCGCGGGGGGTCCAGGAAGAAACGAAGAAGAAGAAATCTGCCACCGGAAGAGAGCGTGTTCTGCATGACTCGACCCGGTGCCCGAGCGCTGAGCAGCCTTACGCGTCGAGGCAATCAAGCCAGGAGTCGGCGTAGGGTGTACCTCAGAGCGCAACTGAGGACGCGTTCGGTCGAACACCGGCGTGCAGGATTGGGGCTCGCCAGAGGCGCCGTGGCGGGCGAGCAGCTGATCCGCTACTGCCGTAACCTGAAGATTCATCGCACGCGAGTCCGGTCGCTCTGCGGCCGCTTGGAGCAAGGGGAGGCCAGCGCGGGTCTGTTGGATCAGGCGTCGCGTTGCCTCTGGGCCCGCGCGCTGGTCTTGCGGGATCTGGCGCGTGCGCTCGAACGTGGGCGGCCGCGCGAGGGTCTTGGCCCCTCCGGTTGGGACCCTCGATCCGGGATTGTCCGTAACGAAGCCGATCGAGCGCACCCTGCGAGCGCAACAGACAAATAACATTCACATATGTGCATCTCCACATGTATGCGGAGGTTTGTCAAGCACCATGGGCACATGTGAACGCTTCGTGCACATGAGCGGGCGTTGTGTTGTGGAAAAACCACGTGCGGGCCCTGTGGGACCTCTTGAGCAAACAAGGATTCGGTGCAGACCACCGCATATTGAAGCTGGCAGGTGTAGGGGCGCTCGGGAGTGCTGATTGCCCGCCAACGCCAGCAGGATGAATAATTGTGGCCTCCGCCAATGCTCCTGGTGTTGCGTCTGTCGCCGTGGCTGCCCGCGCTGTATTCGACAGCGCCGGGTTCATCTAGCATGTGCAGTGCGGTGGCGATGCGCGCGCAGCAAGCTCCTTGAGTCTCGGGTGCTGGGCGGGGACACGTACGCTCGAACGGGAACCAACGCGGTCGCCCAACCTTGCGTGGATCACCGTCACCCCCGACATCCCACGCCCCATCGTCCTTCAAAAGATGCCCAGCCGTCGCCTAGCAGGTGGCCAAGTTGTTACGCGAGTGCACCCGACCAGGGTCGGCGTCTGAGCAGCTTTTCGCAAGCAGCTTTTCAGCCAGACGGCTGGAACAAGCGGACACAAACCCGCACGACCACGCTTTGATTCAGATCGTGCCGAGGGGGCTTGAAGTCTTGGGGGCATGCGCGCTCA
>Ga0115567_10004983_pt1 | contig 12887 bp, 9 predicted proteins | sample COGITO_mtgs_1204_2_FD_88679 | JGI IMG/M metagenome (GOLD analysis project Ga0115567, IMG submission 88679) | Pelagic marine microbial communities from North Sea - COGITO_mtgs_120412 | ecosystem: Environmental > Aquatic > Marine > Epipelagic | place: Germany:Helgoland, sampling site Kabeltonne...
CCCTCGTACTAATCGGACACGCCGCGTCCCTCATCCCGAACTAATCGGACACGACCCGGAACCGCGCGAGCAGGCTGATGCTGCTCGCCCGCCCCAAGACCAAGACCGAAACCACGCCCGCGGCTCCGGGCGGGGACACACGGGGTCGTCGAGGAGCGCTGCAAAGTCGCGCGCGAGTCCCGCCGCATTCCCGCGCGCGACGGCGGCCGGGTCAGTCTCCACGACCCGGAACGACCGCGTCTGTCCCTGCAGCCCGCCAACCCGCGGGCACGCCGCGAGCGCGCCGGCGCCGCGTGCGGGGCTCTCTGCGCCGCCCGCCCCACCGGCTTGGGCGCGGGTCGGCGTCGGAGCGGTGCTCATGATCCTCGCCGGGGAGGCGAAGGTCGGCATGTCGCGCACGAGCGCCTCAACCTGCACGAGACGCGTCCAGTTAGTACGGGAGGAAGGGACGAGACGCGTCCGGTTAGTACGGGAGGAAGGGACGAGACGTGTCCAGTTAGTACGGGAGGGATGGGGGGGGGGGCACGTCGTCTGCGCCTGCGTCGGTCGAGCTGTGCGCGGGCGCGGATGGGGACACGCGTCTTGCGCCGCTGCCCGGGCGGTGGGCGAGGAGGATCTGATGATCGTCTGGCGCCTGAAAGGACACGTGTCCGTCGAAGCGCCCGCGATGCAGCTCCGTCGGAGAGCCGTCGGTGCTGTGCACAGGCACAGGCGTCCCGAGGCACTGGAAGCGGTCCCAGTGCGTCTCGCTGTGGAGGTGCGAGTTCGAGATGTACACGCACCCGAGGGAGCCGACCTGCCATCGGGGCCCCGACGCGTCGGCGATCCTGCGGATTCTACGCGACTACAAGTGCATAGCCACACCCCGGCATTTCTGCACGCATGCTGTGCAAGCTTGCTGGCTGCCTTCAAACGCCCGGGAGGGACAGCTATTGCCACCTGCTTGTCTTCAAAGGGGATGTCCTCACCCACCGCCTGCGTTGCGCACGCCCGTCAGCCTCTCAGCGTGGCCGGACGCATTTGCGTGCTGCACGGGGACATTGTGGACGCAGGCAGCGTACCTTTCGGTCGACAAGGAAGTCAAAGACTTTTGCGTCCCAGTCGAACTGTAGCTGCACCTCGTACCACCTATCCGCCAGGGCACCCGGCGCTCAGTCCATCCTACGCTTGCCTCAAACGCTGTCCGGCAACCGTTTGTGTGTCGAGTTGCCGTTCAAATTTGGTCATCTACTGGCATTCTGAGTTTGAAACTCACTGGTCTGCTGTGAAAGGCGCGGTGAGGTCGGACGGATGCTGGATGAGCTGCTTTTCGATGCCCATCAGCCCGCCCTGGCACATGGCGAACACTGTGCACACCCGATCGTTTGCGTCGGTAAGAAAGAGAACTCCGCTCTCTTCCAGGGAAGTGTTGGTGCGGACGTAGAATGAGAGCTGCCATGGCCGGATCGATCCTAGCATCCGCTTGCACCCTCGGCTCCAATTTCGGTCCATCTTTGCGTCTCCGACGCCTCCGCGCACGCGCAGCGCCCAGCGGCTCTCAGGAGCCCCGAACGTTAGTTTCTTAGAGATGACATCACACACTGGAGCGTCAGAAGTCCTACGCCCATCATCAGCGACCCACGGGAGTATGTTTCCGGAGTCGAAGTAATCCTCCACAAGTGCCCTGCTCAACATGAGCCTGAGTGGGCCTTCCTCGTTCTGGTCGACGTAGCCGGAAGCATCGTACGCTGTTACAGACACTTTGACCGGGAGCCTGGAAGCAAAGTTGCCCACAAGTGGCAGCAGTCGCAGGTGCGCCATGGCCTCCCTCCGCAAGACAAGAAGGGCGAATATCTCTGTATAAAAAAATTAACGTTGGGCCACAAAGTACGTGACCAGGTTGCAGCCCTCCCCTTCGCGCCCTTGATTAGGTTATGCCGTACTCACAAGAGCAGTACCCGATGCACTGTCCTGCCTAGCGAGCGCGGCCATTGTGGTGGACGCACCCGGAAGGTTGGGGCGCGGCCCGAGCGGGCCGGGCGCGTCAGCACATCCATGGTTGGGTGGGTGCACGGGCTGCAAGCGGGGGGATCCAGCAGTCGAAGGCGGATGCATTGCTGGGCTGCGGTATCAGGCGAAGTGCTCGCAGACATTCGGGCCGGCGGAACGGGCTGCTGTAAGGGGCGTGGGGGCCTGCAGCCGCATGCACATAGGGGTGAAATGTGGTGTTTGTACATGATGTCGCCCGCGTGCACATCCTACAATCCCTGTCGCATCACCGCAACCAAAATTTTGCCGTCGCGCATGCCAGCAAGTGGGATCATGTCGTCGTTGCGCCGCGCAATCCCGCGGCGATCGATAGCGAATCCCGGGCTCACGCCGCGGATATGAGCGCCAGCGCTACTGCCGTTGCGCAGCACCGCACCTCGTCTTCCTGGGGTCCTTATCATACGTAGACAGTCAACTACTGTTTAGCGCAGGCGGTTGCATCACGAGTGGTCTTGCGCGCGCGCGTGTGTAGCTTGCTCAGGATGCCGCGGCCTCCTTGGCAGTTGTTGTCTTGGCACTTGTTGTCTTGGTCGCGAGAATCGACTTGCACGCTTCCACCACGTCCTGATCGGCAGCGCGCCTGCGCATAGCCGCGACGATTTTCTCTTCCGCCTTGTCGATAGATGCCTGTGCAGAGCTCTGGGCCCGCGTTCCAGCGAGGTTGCGGAGGCCGCGCGCGAGACTGGTCAGAAGCGGAGCAGCCTTTCGCCCCCCCATTGGGAGTTGCGACCTTCTACCACAAAGACCTTGCGCGCTCAGACAGAGGCGTTCGCACGCACCGCAACCTGTCTGCCCCCTCTCAAGTCCCGTCGGCACGGGCCCCGGCGCGGCGGCAGGGGATAGCCGCGGCGCGTGTAGGCGCGTCTTCAAATCTCGTCTTGCGGTCCACGGGCGAAATCGAGGCCGAGATTGGTACTCGCTTCGCGGTCGCGTCCTTGGGGGGCAAGGTATCCTGTCCTGAGGCGGGCCCAGCCAGGGAACGATGTTCTAAATCTGTTCGACAAGTGGAAAATCAGCAGTGCGGTCACAGAGGCAGCCGAGGCCCGGCGACACGGGGCGAGGCCACCACGCGGCACCGGTACACCCGCCTGAATCCCCCCCCCCGCTGTCTTCTGCCGTCATAGCTGTTTGTGTTGTGTCTCTGCATATCTGCGTGTTCGGGTTGAGCCAGCTACGGCTTGCCCAGCCAGCCAGCCGGCGCTGTCGTCCGGCCAGGCATGGGGCGGGACGCACACAGCTTGCGGCCGCGCGGCTGCTGCGATTCTTTGCGATTCAGCCTTACGACTTTGCACGTGCAGGACTGCACGGCTGCCATGGACATGGTGCCTCTCATCCGAACGCACCAATCTGGCGGGGGCACTGAACGTGCGCCCTCAGCGGCGAGGCGCTGGGCCACATGGTCCATTGGTGCGGCGCTTATATTGAGCGCGTGCATCTTCCTCATCAGGTGCGAGCATGGGCCATGCGCCAGGGCCTGCGGCCCCTGTAATTGCAGTGCTCTCCGTCCACCTGCCACCTGGCATGGTCCTGACCGTTCACACGTCCAGCAGGGGCGGGGAGCCGCTGCCCGGGCAGCTTGCGCCGCTGCGCTCCGCGGAGGCGCCTCTGATCACCTCGCGGCTGGCGGCACCACCTGCGTTGTCAACGTCTGCAATCTCGTCGTTGGGTAGCATCCCCGCATCGGCGCCTCCCAGCAGCCTGGCTACGCAAGGACGTGAGCAGATGTTGATCTTTCGAAGCGCCCGAAGAGCCCTCGAGGAGCTGAGGAGGAGGCTGGAGGCGGCAAAGAGAGAACAGAGGGCGCGCAGGGCGGCGAGACAAGCGGCAAGGGCACAGGAGCGAGTTGCGCGACAGAGCCGTCGGCAGGCGAACCGGGAGCAGCGGCGGGCGGAGCAGGCGTCTGCGCAGGCGGAGCGTCAGGCGAGGCGACAGGCGAGACGTGCAGTGCGGCTGGAGGCTGCACGCGCAATGCACGCACGTAGGCTGGCGCGGCGGGCGGCGCGGCGGGCCGAGCGCGCCGCTCGCTTCCCGCTCGGCCGTGTTGTCAGCTCCGCCTGCTCCGCGTACATGAAGACTACTTCGTGGGCGCGCAAGAAGGTGTACCTCAGGCGGTGCTTCCGGCAGGACTGTCGGCGGCGCCAATCGACCGACGCCTCGAGGTGCAAGTGGCGCGACCCCGAGACTGGCCTGTGCTACAATCGCATGGCGCAGAACTTCTGCGAGCGCAACCCACAGCACGCTCGTTGCTCCCTCAATCCGCAGAATCCACTCCTGGGCTCCTGCCCGCAGGACGTCAGCTCGTTCCCGCGTGGGCGGGTCCGCAACCCCGCGTGTGCAGCGCTGCGGAGGCTGCGGCCAAACGCAAACGCGCGTCGCCGTCTGCGTCTCATTGCGCGCTGCAGGCGATTCCCCCTCTCCCCAACCTCAGCAGCTGCACGCCCTAGATACGCTCCTAGACTCGGGCGCACCGAAACCCTCCGTCACTCAGCTAGGGGACACGGCCGCTCCGCCTCTGTGCACGGAACCCAGCAGCAAAGCACGTGCTGAGGCTCAGCGCACTCCGCCGGCAGGCGTCAAGACTGCCGGCAGGCGCGCTCCCGGCGTGGCTGCCCCTTTGTTGACGAAGGCGGACTCTGCCTTCGCTGGCGCGCCATCCGCTACTGCGAGCGGTTCCCGGACGACCAGCGCTGCCTCCGGCCGGACCTGGTCCTGGCCCCCGTCCCGGAGAGGCGGGGCGCAGTGCGCACAGTTCGGGGCGCAGTGTCTGCCTCGCTTGATGCCCCTCGCTGGCACGTGTGCGGGCGTCCCTGCCGCAGCGGGTGCGCTCGGCCCACTTTTGGACCGACCCCCCACGCTGATGTTTTCCAATGGCGCCGCAGGTGCCCCCTGATCAGCGGCTCCGTCCTTCGTGCGCAGCTGCCGACCCGTTCGACACGTCGAAAGTCAACATCAACTCGTGGTGCCGTCAGACGTACGCACCCGCGGGCCCGCGCCGGCGCGCGCTGCTCGCCGCCCTGTGCCGCGTGCAGGACTGTACACAGGCCAAGTCGACTGTCGGCTGTGATTTCGTGAGCGCCGACGGGTACTGCCTCAACCGTGCGGGACAGCAGTACTGCGCGGAGTCGCCGGAGGCGGCCAGCCAGTCGGCTGGCTGCCTCCGCGCGAGCGCGGTCGCGGCCGGGGCGCGCGCAGTGGCGCAGTGCACGGCGGATGAACCGTCGGCCGCGGACGTGGCGCTCGCCGACGGGGGTGACGGCGACCCGTGGCCCAAGGGGGCCGGCCTCAACTACTTTTGCGAAAAGTGGTACGAGCCTGGGACCGCGGCGCAGGTCCCTTCTGCCCCCCCCCTCCCGTACTAACTGGACGCGTCTCGTCCCTTCCTCCCGTACTAACTGGACGCGTCTCGTCCCTTCCTCCCGTACTGACTAAACGCGTCTCGTGCAGGTTGAGGCGCGCCTGGCGCGATGCCGCGCGCAGGACTGCCGGCTCGACGCGGACGGGGGGTGCACGTGGGTCAACCCCGACGGGTTCTGCCTCACGGACGAGCACGCTGAGTACTGCGACTCTGTGGAGGCGGTCGACGAGGGAGGCGACGCTCGCTGCCAGAAGACGGCGCCGGCGCCCAAGCGCGCACCGTGCCAGGCGGAGGCGGCGGCCGACGCGGAGGAGGACGGCGCAGTGCTGAACCTCAACGGGTGGTGCCAGGCGTACTACACGCAGCAGGATGAGACGGTCCCGACGCCGCGGGAGGAGCCGGATGACCAGGCCAGCGCTGCGGTGCGCGAGGCGGCGCCGCCCGCGGCCGACGACCGCCCGCGGTACGGCGGCGCCGTGCCGCAGCAGCTGCTGCAGGTGCTTGAGGAGCACCCGGCGCACGCCGTCTACTACGGGCACGCGTACGACGCGGCGAACCACGTGCTGCCAGACCTCTCGGGGAACGACCGCACCGCGCGCCTCACGGCGGGCTCCGCCGTGGTGGAGACGGCGGACGGGCACGGCGCGAACCGAATGGTGTCGTTCCTGTCGGGGACGCAGACTTCCGCGCTGGTCTGGCCGAGCGACTCGATCCCTGCTACGTTCACGATCTGCTCGGTGACGCGCTGGACGTCGGAGGACCCTGCCAAGCGCGAGCGCATCATCAACGGCCTCCGCGGGGACTCCGTCTTCGCCACAGTCGAAGGCGTCAACTTCCTGCACGGCCACCACCGCCCGTGGCAGGGGCACGGGGGCGCGGGGTCCGCGTACTACGGCGACGGCTGGAAGACGCGCCTGGAGGGGACGAGGCATAACCTTGACTGGGTGGTGCTCTGCGGCACCAACGACAACTCCGTGCCGGCGCCCGGCAACGTTGTGTACGACGGCACGGAGGTCGGGGACACCAACGGCGGGCAGGGCGGCGCGGCGCTGAACATCAATCTGCTGGTCGACCAGCGGTCGGACTGGGCGCTGCACTCTCTCTTCATATGGGACCGGGCGCTCACCCAGCACGAGATGTCGACCGTCACTGCGGCGCTGACCGAGCAGCTCAAGGGCCCCGTGCAGCCGTTGTACGAGGGCGTCGTGACCTCGCTCCCGCTCCTGGAGCTGCTCGACGAGCACCCTGCGTACGGTGCGTACTTTGGCTCCGAGTTCGACGCAAGCGCGCGTCGGCTGCCGGACCTCTCCGGCAACGCCCGCCACGCGATCGCAGGCGCGGGCGTCGAGCTTCAGCACGCGGCGGGCAACGGCGCGCTGCAAGACGTCGGTTTCATCCAGGGCCGCGCTGAGGACAACTTACAGGCACGTCCCGTCCCCTGCATCCTCTTCAAGTGCTCAAGCTGCCTGCTGTCCGCGACAGATGCTCAGCATCCCCCCGCAAGCGTCCTCGTTCGAGTCGCAGGTGGCACAGGCGCCGCCCTGAACAGCTTCTCATTGCGGGGTTCTGGTATGGCAGTTCCCTGAGACCAGCGTTCCGAGTGTGTTTACTATCTGCTCCGTGACGCGATGGACATCTAGAGAATCTGCGCGCCGCCAGCGTATCCTGACATGCCTTGACCCAGGACACAATCTCGTGCACGGTGCCGCGCCCGAAAGACCCCGTGCGATTGCGTGCTGCCTCGCATTTCCAGCGTCGCGCTTGTGAGCATGCGCTTATGTGACGCATTTGTGTTCCGCATCCTAGGACACCACATGCCCTACGGAAACCAGGGACGAGGCAGTGCTTACTATGGCAACGGCTGGAAGACAGCGTCCGCCGCGACTGACTCGCCCAGTGAAGACTGGCTTGTGATGTGCGGGACCAACGAGCGCGACGTACCGGCGCCCGGAAATGTGATTGTCGGCCAGACTGAGATTGGCTACGCCAATGGCGGGCAGGGCGGGTGTGCGCTGCACATCAACAACTATAATGAGCAGAAGTCGGACTTCGCACTGTACGCGGTTCTGATTTGGAACGAGGGGCTGACGTCCGCGCAGATGAAGACTGTAACTGGCGAACTGACGACGCAACTGCGCGGGGAACTGAGGACGCGCTATGAGCACGCCTTCACAGACGGCGCGCTGTTGCAACTTCTCGCTGAGAATCCCGCACATGCAGCCTACTACGGCGGAGACTATGAGGCTGGGTATTCGCGGCTGAAAGACCTCTCTGGCAACATCCGCCACGCGACAGTTGCAGGGAACGATGCGCAGGTGTTGCAGACCACTGGACACGGCGCAAACAAGCCAGTACCGGCTCTCCAAGGGACCACGGACACGATCGTGAGGTTTCCGGAGCTTCTCATCCCCGAGACATTCACGGTCTGCTCTGCTACCCGTTGGACATCCACGGCAAACAAGAACAGGATTCTAAGCTGCTTGTCCAGTTATTCAGTTGGGAATCGAAACTGGTTGCATGGGCACCACCCTGTGTCTGGCACTTTGGGCGGGCGCGGTGCTGTGTACTACGACGCTTGGAAGACGAGGCATTACCAGCGTCAGTCACCGTCGACCGACTGGGTGATCCTGTGCGCAACCAACTCGCCCGACATTCCTTCCCCGAGCAACGTTGTTTATGAGCAGGAGGAGTTTGGCACTAGCAATGGTGGCACCGGGTCATGCAGCGTGCACATCAATGACTTTGCCCGGCCGTACAACTCGGACTTTGCACTGCACTCAATGTTCGTCTGGGACAAGGGCCTCACCGCGCCGCAGATGAAGACAGTGACGGCTGCGCTTGCAGACATGCTGCGTGGTCCACTCCGTCCGGATTACTCAAGAGTGATCAGCTCTGGGCGTCTTCTCGAGTTTCTTGCGAGCAACCCAACGACCGGCTCGTACTTCGGCAAGGAAGTCAATGTGACGGCTGAAGGACGGATGCTTATGGACCTTTCGGGGCACTCCCGACACGCTTCCGTCGAGGGTAACGGCGCGGAGGTCCGCACATCCGATGGCGACGGTGCGCACCAAGCGATCACATTTCTGCAGGGCACGCAAGATACCAAGGTGAAGTGGGCAGAAATGAGTGTACCAACCACGTTCACAGTCTGCTCCGTCACACGCTGGACCTCGGACCTTGCCGCGAAGAAGCAACGAATCCTCTCCTGCCTCAATGCAGGTGAGACCAACTGGCTTCACGGGCACCATCCAGTCTCAGGGACAACCATTGGGCGAGGGAGCACCTACTACGGCAATGGCTACAAGTCAAATGCTGTGAACGACGCGCCCGACACCGACTGGCTCATTCTCTGTGGGAGCAACGACCGGGATGTGCCAAGCCCGGGCAACGTCGTGTTCGAGCAGGACGAGATCGGCACGAGCAATGCTGGTATCGGCGCGTGCCGCATGCACATCAACGACTACGCTGCGCAGAAGTCGGACTTTGCCCTGCATACTGTGCTGCTGTGGGACCAGGGTCTCACAGCGCCGCAGATGAAGCTCGTGACTGAAGAGCTACGCACCATGCTGACAGGCGAGATTCGGCCAGAGTATGAGCGCTCCATCAGCAGCGGACCATTCCTGGAGCTGCTTGCCAGCACGCAGCCGTACGCTGTGTACTACGGCGAAGAGTACGATGCGCGAGCAGGCAGCCTCCCAGACCTCTCAGGAAATCTCCGGCATGCCGAAGTGCGTGGCAATGGCGCGGAGATGCGCACCTCGGATGGACACGGCGCTACGCAGCAGATATCTTTCCTACAGGGTGGAACAGACGCGCAGATCGTCTGGCCAGACCTCATCATTCCGACAACATTCACGGTCTGCTCAGTGACCCGTTGGACCTCGTCTGAGGCCGCGAAGCGGCAGCGCATCCTGACTTGCCTTAATGCTGGGGAGACAAACTGGTTGCATGGTCATCACCCTCGTTCTGGCCTAGTGGGAGGACCTGGTTCAGCCTTCTACAACGGATGGAAGTCCCAGTACGATCCGGAGCGTGGCGCAGATACAGACTGGGTTGTGCTTTGCGGGACCAACGACGCGAGCGTCAGTCTTCCGAGTAATATCATTTATGAGCAAGTCGAGAGTGGGTTCTACGCCAATGGCGGGGTCGGACAGTGCCGCATGCACGTCAACAATTACGCCTCGCAGAAGTCGGACTTCGCGCTGCACTCAGTGCTCATCTGGGACCGCGGGCTCTCGCCCGCGCAAATGAAGACAGTCACGCGCGAACTCAAAGCGCAACTCCGAGGCGAAATACGGCCGGACTACTCCGACGTGATCCAATCGCGTGCCCTGCTCGATTTGCTTGCGGAAACCCCCCCAGCCTGCGCGTATTATGGGTCACAGTATAACAGGAACACCGGACGCCTACCAGACCTCTCTGGCAACGCACGGCATGCGACGGTACGTGGCAATGGCGTGCAGCTCGGCGAAGGCCCAGGAGATGGTGCCAATCGAGACATCCGCTTCTTGGAGGGTAGCACGGAATCGATCGTCGAGTTCCCTGAGATGAGCGTGCCTGCGACGTTCACTGTTTGTTCCGTCACTCGCTACACATCATCGCTGGACGCGCAGCAGAAGCGCGTGCTGTCGTGCCTCGATTCCGGCAAACCCAACTGGGCGCACGGGCACATGGTCGCCGGTCGTCGCGGTGCCGCATTCTACGGCACCACAGCAGTGAGCACGCCGCCAGCTGACGAACCCGATACGAATTGGCTTGTGATGTGCGGCACCAACGACCCTTCGACACAAGCACCGAGCAACGTGATCTACGAGCAGAACGAGATCGGCACGCGGAACGGTGGGACCGGTTCCTGCGCTCTGCACGTCAACAAGTACCGCGCGCTCGCCTCGCCGTTCGCACTGCACTCGGTGCTCATCTGGGACAAGGGTCTCTCGCCGGAGCAAATGAAGACGGTCACGCGCGAGCTCCAAGGGCAGATCCAGGGCACCCTGCAGACTGACTATGAGGGTGTTGTGTCTGATCCCGGGCTCCAGCAGCTCCTCGCACAGCACCCCGCCCACGCGGTCAGCCCCGGCTCCCTCTCTCTAAGAAACGAGCTGGATACTGGAAGATAGTCGAGGAATGTAGAAAATCACCACGCAGCTGCATTTCTTGTCCGGCCTGATCCTGTCTCGAAGCGCAGCGGTTGTCCCAAGCGCTCGCTGCGCCAAGCAGTGCCCAGTGTCGCGCGCCCTGGTTGTAGCACCCGACTCACGCCCAGCGCATGAACGGACGCAGGTTTATTACGGCTCCGAATATAACGCTCAAATGGCACAGCTTCCAGACCTCTCCGGCAACATGCGACATGCGGACGTGCGCGGCAATGGAGCTGCGCTGACTTCTGAAGCGGGCAATGGCGCTACACAGGCCGTGACCTTTCTTCAGGGCAGGGTGGACACGAAAGTTGTGTGGCCGGAGATGGTGATTCCTTCGACATTTACGATCTGCTCCGTCACTCGCTGGACCTCTGCCGAACGCGCGCAGCAGGGTCGCATTCTCAGCAGCCTCTCGGCCACGTCATCGTTGAATTGGCTCCACGGGCATGACCAGTACGGGCCCGGGGCTGCTTACTACGGAGATGGCTACAAGGCTCGCTACGACGACTCGCTGGGCGCGAAAACGGACTGGGTTGTGCTATGCGGAACTAACGACGCAGACGTCGGCAGGCCGGGCAACGTGATTTACGAGCAGGTCGAGCGGGCAACCGCCAATGGCGGGCGGGGCGGGGGTTACATGCACATCAACGACTGGACTGCGCAGCGGTCGGACTTCGCGCTGCACTCGGTGCTCATCTGGGACCGTGGGCTCTCGCCCGCACAGATGAAGACCGTCACGCGCGCGCTCGTCGAAGACCTCCGCGGCGTGTTCACGCCGTCCTATCAGCGTGTGGTGCCGGAGGGCGCCCTGCTCGACCTCCTCGCTGCTCGCCCCCCGAGCGGAGTGTACTTCGCGGCGGCGTACGATGAGGGAGCCGGCGTCCTCCCCGACCTCTCTGGGTTCCACCGGGACGCTCGCGTTGTGGGCAACGGCGCTACCCGCGACGATCAAATGGGGCACGGTGCGAATCTCGCTGTGCCCGCGCTCCAGGGCGGCAAGGACACGCAGCTGCACTGGCCTGAGGCCTCGATCCCGTCGACCTTCACGGTATGCTCAGTCACACGTTGGACTTCGACGGCGGTTGCTGATCAGAAGCGCGTGCTCAGCTGCTATGACGCGTCTGGGGGCCCCAATTGGCTCCACGGTGCGTTCTCCTGCACTACCCGCACCACAACCGACCACCCTGCTCCATGTCGCAGTGCTTTGCTAGTGCGCATTTCGGTGCTAACAGCGTCTTTGCTGCAGGACACTATACACTGGGGGGGAACCGCGGGGGGCCTGGTGCGGCCTTGTACGTCAACGGTTGGAAGACGTATGCCACAGGCATGCCAGAGACTGATTGGGTGGTGATGTGCGGCACAAACGACCAAACTGTACAGGCTCCTGGCAACGTCGTGATTGATGGCGTGGCATCCGGCGAATCCCCTGGAGGAACGGGCTCGTGCGCTCTGCACATCAACAAGCTGGCCCGTCAAGCATCAGAATTTGCGCTGCACTCAGTGCTCATTTGGGACGTCGGGCTCACGAAGGTCGAAATGAAGTTGGTTACGGACCAACTCACCGCTCAACTGAAGGGGCCTGTCGTGCAAGACTGGGAAGGTGTAGTCTCAAGCGAGAGGCTTCAGAGCTTCCTAGCCGCGAACCCGCCGGCATCAGCCTACTTTGGCAAGGACTACAACGCCGACCAAGGCCGCTTGCGTGACCGCTCAGGCAACCACCGCCATGCTGTCGTCTCAGGAAATGGTGCGGAGGTTGCCTCGGCTGAGGGCGATGGGGCACTCAGAGAAATATCTTTTCTGCGTGGGGAGACGAGCACTGTAGTGCAGTTCCCCCCCCGCAGCATCCCGTCGACCTTCACCATCTGCTCGGTCACGCGCTGGACTTCGCTGCTCGCTGCAAAGCAGCAGCGCATTCTGTCGTGCTACAAGGCCGGCGCGCTCAATTGGCTTCACGGACATTCGGCGAACGGCGGACGCGGGGGTCCTGGTGCAACGTACTATGGAAACGGCTGGAAGACGCCGTACGTGGCTCGCGGGCCCTCCTCAGATTGGGTCGTGTTGTGCGGAACCAACTCTCAGGAGGTGCCACGCCCGAGCAACGTCGTGTGGGGCGCCGGTACCGAGATCGCGGACGCCGACGGCGGACTCGGCGGGTGCGCGCTGCACATCAACGACTTTTCGCAGCAGCGGTCGGACTTCGCGCTGCACTCGGTGCTCATCTGGGACGGGGGACTGGCGTCCAACCAGATGAAGCTCGTGGCTGAGGAGCTGACGGAGCAGATCCGCGGCCCGGTCGTGCCCGACTGGTCGCGCTCCGCTCCCCCCACCCCCCCCCCCACCCCCACCGCCCCCCCTCGCCGCGCAAG
>Ga0115567_10004984_pt1 | contig 12884 bp, 9 predicted proteins | sample COGITO_mtgs_1204_2_FD_88679 | JGI IMG/M metagenome (GOLD analysis project Ga0115567, IMG submission 88679) | Pelagic marine microbial communities from North Sea - COGITO_mtgs_120412 | ecosystem: Environmental > Aquatic > Marine > Epipelagic | place: Germany:Helgoland, sampling site Kabeltonne...
GCCGCAATTCTCTGTCGGGGAACCAGCCGCTCAAACCTAAGTCTTCTGGCAGGCGAGTACTGATTATGTTGTCTGGCCTGGTGGTCTGTGCCGCTTTGCTGGTAGCTCAGAACAGGGCAACTATTTCTGGCTTCCTGAATCGACCGGTTAGCAAGGTTAAAATCGAGAACCAGTGGCAGAAAATCAGCGAGGCAGAGGTGAGTACTGTCTTAGCTCCGTTTATGGGAAATGGTTTCTTCGATTTCAATGTTGGGCAGGCAAAACAGCAGCTAGAACTTCATCCCTGGGTCTTGCAGGCATCGGTTAAACGGATTTGGCCGGACACTTTATCTCTACTCCTTACCGAGCAGGTAGCTATAGCCCGTTGGGGTGATCAGCAGTTATTAAATCAGTACGGCGAAATATTTCAGCCAAATCGAGTTAGTGAGTTGAGTTCACTCCCTCTGCTAACGGGGCCGGAAGAGAGTCAAGAGACAGTCATGCTTCAGTACCAAAAACTCAATCAAGTCTTGTTTCCAGCGGGTCTGCGGCTGTCTGGTTTAAGCCTGAGCAAGCGCGGTAGCTGGGAGTATGTACTCAACGAAAATATGAAAGTTGCTGCTGGCAGGGAAGACGTATTCGAGAAGACGCAACGCTTCGTGGATTTTTACCAGAGTCAGCCTTCAGAACGGTCTTCTAAATTTCTCTCAATTGATTTGAGATACGGAAACGGCATAGCGGTTAAAGATATTGAGTCAGATTTTACTGGAGTGGCAATTCTGTGAGTCAGTTCCACCAAACAATGCACATTTCTTTCACCGACACTTGCCTGGAGAATTCGAGCAATGAATGAATCAGCAAGCGATAATATGATTGTCGGGCTAGATATCGGCACTTCCAAGGTCGTAGCAATAGTCGGGGATATTAATTCTGACGGCGGTCTGGACATCGTTGGTATTGGCAGCCATCGCTCGCGCGGTCTTAAGAAGGGGACTGTGGTCAATATCGAATCAACTGTCGAATCTATTCAGCGCGCGATCGAGGAAGCCGAACTCATGGCTGGTTGTCAGATACATTCAGTCTATGCCGGCATCGCGGGTAGTCATATCCGAAGCATGAATTCTCATGGAATCGTAGCGATTCGAGACGGTGAAGTTATGCGGGCGGATATCGAAAGAGTGATCGATGCCGCGCAAGCCGTAGCGATTCCTGCAGATCAAAAAGTTCTTCATATTCTTCCGCAAGAATACATTATTGATTCGCAAGAAGGCGTTAAAGAACCCCTGGGCATGTCGGGTGTTCGTCTCGAGGCCAAAGTCCATCTCGTTACCTGTGCGATAAACGCCGTGCAGAATATTGAGAAGTGTATTCGTCGCTGCGGCTTGGAGACAGATGAGATTATTTTGGAGCAGTTGGCGTCAGCCTATAGCGTTCTTACTGAAGATGAGAAGGAGCTCGGTGTTTGTCTTGTTGATATCGGTGGGGGTACGACGGATATCGCGATCTTTACCGAGGGAGCCATTCGTCATACGGGCGTAATTCCAATCGCTGGTGATCAGTTAACCAATGACATCGCCATGGCGCTGCGAACGCCTACAGAAAATGCTGAAGAGATAAAGATCAAATATGCCTGTGCGCTCACTCAGCTAGCGAGTGCGGATGAGACCTTAAAAGTTCCCAGTGTCGGAGATCGAGCCCCACGGGAACTTTCAAGACAGGCGTTGGCCGAAGTTGTCGAGCCGCGTTACGACGAATTGTTTACCCTGGTGCAGGCTGAGTTGCAGCGAAGTGGATTCGAAAATCTTCTCGCCGCGGGCATAGTACTAACTGGTGGCACTAGTAAAATGGAAGGCGTCATAGATTTGGCGGAAGAAATATTTCATGCGCCTGTTCGTATAGGTGCGCCTCACAATGTTAACGGTTTAGCCGATATCGTAAGAAACCCGATCTATTCTACTGGAGTTGGGTTATTGCTGTATGGCTTGAAGCAGTATCAAGAACGAGGTGGTATAGAACCGAAGCGCGAGCCGCAGATTCAAATCGTGGACAGGGTAAAAAACTGGTTCCAGGGAAATTTTTAATTTTAATCTAAACAGTCAATAACCAATACAGTAAAAGAATCATTAATGAGGGGGCTATATGTTTGAATTAGTCGAGAACGTTGCGCAGAGCGCTGAAATCAAAGTTGTCGGTGTTGGCGGTGGCGGCGGAAACGCTGTACACCATATGATTAATAACCAGGTAGAAGGCGTGGAGTTCATTTGTGCAAACACTGATGCTCAGGCGTTAAATAACCTGAAGGCCAAGACTATATTGCAGATGGGTAGCAATATCACCAAGGGCCTTGGTGCGGGTGCTGATCCCGAAATCGGCAGACAGGCAGCGCTGGAAGACAGAGACGAGATCGCCGAGATCCTGTCTGGTGCCGACATGGTGTTCATTACCGCCGGCATGGGTGGTGGTACAGGAACTGGCGCCGCACCTATCGTCGCTGAAGTCGCCAGGGAAATGGGCATTCTGACGGTAGCGATAGTTACTCGACCTTTTCCCTTCGAAGGAAAGAAGCGCTCAAAGGTCGCCGAAGAGGGCATTCGTCTGCTGACTGAGCAGGTCGACTCACTAATTACTATTCCTAATGAGAAGCTGCTCGATGTGTTGGGTAAGGAAGCCTCTTTGCTCGACGCGTTCAAAGCAGCAAACGATGTGCTTTTAGGTGCGGTAAAGGGTATTGCAGATCTAATCATGAATCCAGGTATGATCAACGTCGATTTCGCCGATGTGAAAACGGTGATGTCTGAGATGGGCATGGCCATGATGGGCACCGGAGCGGCAGTCGGTGCCGACCGAGCACGAGAGGCGGCAGAGGCAGCGATTCGTACCCCACTCTTGGAAGATGTGAACTTGCAGGGTGCGCGTGGTATTCTGGTTAATATTACCGCCGGCGAGAATTTGTCTCTTGGTGAATTTTCAGAAGTTGGTGACACCATTGAGGAGTTTGCATCGGATGATGCCACTGTGGTTGTGGGTACCGTGATCGATCCTAGTCTAAAGGACGAGATGCGAGTTACAGTTGTGGCAACTGGTTTGGGCGATCTGCATGCGCGACCCACTAAAGTTGTGGACAACACGAACAGAGAAGCCACTACGGACTACCGCCAGTTAGACAGGCCTGCGGTAATGCGTAACCGCCAGGGTTCGGGGCGCGCGGCTGCAGCGGCCGCCGCGGTAGTTGGCTCAGATACCGATATGGACTATCTCGATATCCCAGCCTTTTTAAGGAAGCAGGCGGACTAGTTGTTGCGGGATATCGCGGTAGGATTCCTACACGATATTCCCCAATATGGAGGGTTTTAGAACAGCTTCCTAGGGTCTGTGGCAGGCTCCTTTCATGGTTTTCCCTTATTGGGTTATTCCCTGAATTTTGCTACCATGCTACAGTTTTGTTAAAGGTCGTCATTGTGAGCTAAAACTTGGCCATTTCGGGTCTGGTATTACCAGTCAGTAGAGAGGCGGGTTTGTATTTTAAGTTACGGCTTAAGTGCCCAGAATCGCAATGTAGCATGACACCGCATAACTATTGCTTGATCGAATTTCATGTTTATTGCGACTAATACCACGCGAAGCGAAGACCTATGCTGAGACAAAGAACCCTGAAGAACGTAATTCGAGCCACGGGCGTTGGCTTGCATACCGGCGAAAAAGTTTACCTGACCCTCAGGCCCGCCCCGGTAAACAGCGGCATCATCTTTACCCGTGTCGACTTGGATACCCCCGTTCAGATTGCAGCTAGGGCTTCAAACGTCGGAGACACTACGCTCTCCACCTGTTTAGTGAAGGATGACGTCAGAATATCTACTATCGAGCACTTGATGTCTGCTCTTTCAGGGCTGGGCATAGACAATGCTTTTATCGATGTAAGTGCGCCAGAAGTGCCGATCATGGATGGCAGTGCAGGCCCCTTCGTTTTCCTTATCCAATCAGCCGGCATTGAAGAGCAGTCAGAACTAAAGCGCTTCATCAAAATCAAGAAACCACTGCGACTGGAACATGGCGACAAAGCCGTGAGCCTCGAGCCATTCGATGGCTTCAAGGTCAGCTACACCTTGCACTACGATCACCCGGTATATAAGAAGCATACGAAGAGTGCGACTATCGATTTCTCAAGCACCTCTTTCGTTAAAGAAGTCTCTCGAGCGAGAACCTTCGGTTTTATGCACGAGTTTGAAGAGCTACGTAATAGAAATCTAGCTCTTGGCGCGAGCATGGATAACGCCATCGCCGTGGGTGACTATAAGGTGTTAAACGAAGATGGTTTGCGTTATGAAGATGAGTTTGTAAAGCACAAGATTCTTGATTCTATTGGAGATTTATACCTTCTCGGCAACAGCCTCATAGGCGAGTTCAAGGGATATAAATCTGGACATGCTTTGAATAATGCTTTATTAAGAATGCTTGAAGTTAATGAAGATGCTTGGGAAATAGTCAGTTTCGATAAAGAGACTAATGTGCCTATTTCCTACATGAAACCAGTGTTGGCAGCCTAAGTCTGGCGTGCTATTCTAACTATCTGATTTTAATAATAATTAATCAGGAATAAATAATAGTTGGGCGTTGAAGTTTCTTGATTAGCCCCCTTGTACCAATAGGCTTGCTGAGAATTTCGCTTAAACAATGAAAGTAATTCTAGTCGACCAGCGTCATGGTCACACTAAAACTATAGTCCTTAAAGGCTGGCTGAAAGGCCTCCTGTCCCTGTGCCTGCTTGGAGCACCCGTTGCTCTGGGCTATTTCGGCTATGAGCTCGCTGTCTCTGGCAACAAAGGCGTCTTTAGTGAAGAGTCTGCGCAGAACTGGGAGCGCCAGATTCGAATCCAGACTGAACAAATTTCCGAGATAAAACAAGAGTCTGAGCAACAGATCGAGGCCCTTACTATTCGCTTGGCTATGTTACAGGCGCGATTAGTGCGTCTGGACGCAGTGGGCGAACGCATTACGACTATAGCCAAACTCGACAACGGTGAGTTCGACTTCAGCGATCCGATTACCCTAGGTGGCCCGGCAACGGGTGTTGGTGAGTCTTATTCCGCCGCTGGCTTCATGGATGCGGTATACCAACTGGAGCGCCAGCTCGAAGATCGTCAGCAGCAGTTAGAAATTTTAGAAGGCTTGATGACCGATCGTAAGATTCAGTCTGATGTCTTCATTGCCGGTCGGCCCGTTGATAAAGGCTGGATAGCATCTCGTTTCGGGCAGCGTCTAGACCCGATCACTGGCCGTCTTGCGTTCCATGGTGGAATCGACTTCACCACTGGAAAATCAGGCGCCGATATCAATACCGTGGCGGCTGGCGTAGTAACCTGGTCTGGCCCGCGCTCGGGCTACGGCCTAATGGTCGAAGTGAATCACGGTAATGGTTTCACCACACGCTATGCCCACTCTGAGAAGTTGTTTGTGGATGTTGGCGATATCGTAATGAAGGGACAGAATATCGCGCTAGTTGGTTCAACTGGCCGATCTACAGGGCCTCATGTTCATTTTGAGGTCTACAAAAACGGTAGAGTCGTCGACCCTGCCGCCTATATACACCGCACAGCTAGATAATCACCGCCTTTTCTAAAGCCAATCTAATTGGCCTGCAGAGCCTGTGCGCTTGGAGCGCTAGGGTTGTTGGGGGCTAGCTTACTCAATCTATACTAATTGACAGAACACTATGAGCATATTTAACAAAATATTTGGCAGCAGTAACTCGCGTAAGATAAAGAAGTTGCAGAAGGTTGTTGATCGTATCAATGGACTCGAGCCTTCTTTAGAGGCGCTTTCTGACGATGAGTTAAAAGCTAAAACAGAAGAATTCAAGCAGCGTTTCGATTCTGGCGAGTCGATGGAAGCACTGTTGCCTGAAGCTTTCGCGGTCGTTCGCGAAGCTGGCAAGCGTACTTTACAGATGCGCCATTTTGACGTGCAGATGATCGGCGGAATTGTGCTACAAGAGGGCAGTATCTCCGAGATGAGAACGGGTGAGGGTAAGACGCTAATGGCTACCCTGCCAGCCTATCTAAACGGATTGACGGGAAAAGGCGTTCATCTGGTTACGGTTAACGAATACCTGGCGGAGCGCGATGCGAACTGGATGCGCCCCCTCTATGAATTTCTTGGTCTTAGTGTCGGGATTATCGGTTCGGGTCAATCACCGGAGCTAAAGAAAGCGGCCTACAATTGTTCTATAACTTATGGCACGAACAATGAATTCGGTTTCGACTATCTTCGTGACAATATGGCGTTTCGTCTCGACGACAAGATGCAAAGAGAGCTTAATTTTGCCATTGTCGATGAGGTGGATTCGATTCTAATAGATGAAGCGCGAACTCCACTGATTATCTCCGGTGCGGCGGAAGACAGCTCGAAACTCTATACAGCGATAAATCAGCTCGTGCCTAAGCTAGAGAAAGGTATTAAAGCTGAGAAGTCCAAGATGGAGATGATGGATAAGAGCTTTGTGCCTGAAGAGTCTGGCCACTTCACGGTAGACGAGAAGAATCGCTCGGTAGAACTTACCGAATCGGGTCACGAATTTGTTGAAGAAATCTTAATCTCAAAGAAACTTCTCGAAGAAGGCGACTCTCTTTACTCTGCCACGAATCTGTCCCTGCTCCATCATATCCATGCAGCATTAAAGGCGCATCATCTATTTAAGAAGGATATAGAATACATAGTACAGAACAAGCACATTGTTTTGATTGACGAACATACGGGTAGAACGATGGAAGGTCGACGCCTGTCTGAAGGTCTGCACCAGGCACTGGAAGCGAAAGAAGGTTTGGAGATTCAGAGCGAGAGCCAGACTCTGGCTTCGACTACGTTTCAAAACTACTTTCGTCTATACAATAACCTGTCCGGGATGACTGGCACAGCGGACACCGAGGCATTTGAATTTTCTCAGATCTATGGGCTCGATGTGGTGGTGATTCCTACTAATATGCCAATGATCCGTGTAGATGCGAACGATCTCATCTATCTCTCCATGGATGAGAAGCTTGAGGCGATCGTGCGTGACATCACCGAGATGAGCGCCAAAGGCGCCCCCGTTCTGGTAGGTACTGCCTCAATCGACACGTCAGAAACTTTGTCGAATTTCTTGAATAAAGAAAACATTAAGCACGAAGTGCTTAATGCAAAATTCCACGAGCGCGAGGCGCAGATAATCGCCGAAGCAGGCAGGCCTGGCGTGGTGACGATCGCCACGAATATGGCCGGTCGTGGTACGGATATCGTGCTCGGAGGCAAATGGGAATCAGAGGTTGCCGAATTGGAGAATCCTACAGAGGAGCAGATTGCGAAGATAAAGGCCGACTGGCAGTTGCGTCATGATCAAGTAATTGCAGCTGGTGGATTGCATATCGTCGGTACCGAGCGTCACGAATCCAGACGTATCGACAATCAGTTACGTGGCCGTTCCGGAAGACAGGGTGACCCTGGTTATTCCAGGTTCTATCTGTCTATGGAAGACAATTTGTTGCGCATATTTGCTACCGATGGTGTGAAGAATTTTATGCGCCGCCTGGGTATGGAAAGAGGCGAAGCCATAGAGCATAGCATGGTGACAAAACAGATCGAGAAGGCGCAGCGAAAAGTCGAAGGCAGGAACTTCGATATTCGCAAGCAGTTGCTGGAATATGACAATGTGGCCAACGATCAGCGCACGATTATCTATCGACAGCGCAATGAACTCATGGCCAGCGATGACATCTCCGAGCTAATAGAAGAAATGCGCACTGAGGTGGTTGGGCAGATTGTCGATGATTACATACCACCACAGAGTGTTCCCGAGCAGTGGGATGTAGAAGGGCTGCAACAGGCGATCGATACCGAATTCGCCACAGCGCAGAATATCCAGCAATGGCTTGATGAGGATGATCAGCTCTATGAAGAGCAATTGAAGCTGAAGATCGATGAGATACTGACAGCGGATTATGCGGACAAGTGTGCGGCGGTTGGCGATAAGATGCGCACTTTCGAGAAGCAAATCACTCTGCAGATCCTTGATGGTCTGTGGAAAGATCATCTGGCAACCATGGATCATTTACGTCAGGGTATTTTCTTGCGCAGCTACGGCGGCAAGAACCCTAGACAGGAATACAAGCGGGAAGCCTTTGCACTGTTTCAGGATTTGATGACGAATTTGCAGCAGGAAGTTGTGAAGGTATTGAGCCACGTTAAGATTCGTCAGGAAGATGAGGTTGATGCTATCGAGCGACAGCGAGAGCAGGAACGCGCCAGGGAGCGAGTAAACTTTCAGCACCAGGCTGTGTCTGCACTCGCGGATCAGGCGCCGGCGGAAGCGCCTGCAGCCGGACAAGGTCAGGCGGAAGGCGAGAAGGTCGCTCCCTTTGTTCGAGAAGTGGCGAAGGTAGGGCGAAACGATCCCTGCCCCTGTGGCTCAGGCAAGAAGTATAAAGTCTGTCACGGCAAGATTGGTTAGCGCCCCGCCCTATGGGTGTTAGCAACGCAATGACAGGATAGGCGCAGGATAGGCGCAGGATAGAAGGGATAAAAAGATGGCCGTCGGCCCAGATAGAGAAGACAGAATAGCTGCAGTCGAAGGAATTCGGCTAGGGGCAGTCGAGAGCCATATTCGCTATGCCAAACGACTCGACTTGGTTCTGGTCGAAATTGCTGAAGGTTCTACCACGGCTGGTGTCTTTACTCAGAATGCATTCTGCGCTGCGCCAGTTCGAATTGCGAAAAAACATGTTGAGGCTGTTGCAAGCCGCTATTTTCTAATTAACACCGGCAATGCAAATGCGGGCACAGGCTCCAAGGGTGAGGCTGCAGCCATGGCATGCTGTGATGCTCTGGCTGAGCTAACAGATACATCAGCACAACAGATTTTGCCCTTCTCTACAGGTGTTATAGGTGAGCAACTGCCCTATGAGAAAATCCTAAACTCCCTGCCAGCGTTGAGTGCTGCCTTAGCCGAGGACGGTTGGCTTTTGGCGGCTAGTGGAATTATGACTACCGACACCCGGCCAAAACTATCTTCTGCCAGCCTTGATATCGAGGGCGCTAAGGTAAAGCTAAGCGGCTTTGCGAAGGGCTCGGGAATGATCCGTCCTAACATGGCTACTATGCTCGCCTACGTATTCACCGATGCTCGAATAGCTAAGAGCCTTCTCGATGAGATTCTAGGCAGAGCAGTTAAGAACTCGTTCAATAGAATAACGGTAGATGGGGATACGTCGACTAATGACTGTTGCATGTTGGTCGCAACAGGTAAGGGTTCTCTTGAGATCAAAGACTTGCAGAGCGAGGCCGCCAAAGAGTTCCAGAGTGAGCTAAATAGCATTTTTGAGCAGCTGGCCACAGACCTAATTCGTGATGCTGAGGGTGCAACTAAGTTTATAACCATCGAGGTTACCGGGGGCGCATCCGAGCAGGAATGTCTGTCAGTGGCCTATACGGTAGCAGAATCGCCGCTGGTTAAGACTGCATTCTTCGCCTCCGATCCAAACTGGGGTCGTATCTTGGCTGCAATTGGCCGGGCAGGGGTTAAAGACCTGAATCTTGAGAAAGTAACAGTGGCGCTGGGAGATACCTTATTAGTCTCCAACGGCGCTGTAGATGAAGGATACAGGGAAAGTGCGGGGCAGACCGAGATGGACAGGGATGAAATCTCGGTCAGTATTAATCTCGCCCGTGGGCAGGCTAAGGAAAAAGTGTGGACGTCCGATCTGTCCAGTGAATATGTGCGAATAAATGCCGACTACCGTAGCTAGTCGCTGTTCCTCTAGGCTGTAACCGTATCATCGTAATTACTGCACAGTAAGATCTTAGACAATCAATGAATCAATGAGAGCCCTGCCTTGAATCAAATGGATCCTGTTCATGTTGCTGTCGGAGTCCTTCGCAATGGTCAAGGCCAGGTGTTAATTGCGCTGCGAGCTGAAGAAGCTCATCAGGGTGGGCTCTGGGAATTTCCCGGCGGTAAGATAGAGCCGGGAGAGTCGGTAGAGCAGGCGCTGAGTAGAGAGTTCGAGGAGGAGTTGGGAATCTGTGTTCACAGCTGCACTCCTTTGATCCAGATAAGTCATGACTATAGGGATAAGTCGGTACTGTTGGATGTGTGTATTGTACAAAGTTTTTCTGGAGTGCCTAGAGGGAGAGAGGGGCAGCCGATAGAGTGGCGGGCACAATCTGCCTTGCGCGCAGATGACTTTCCACGAGCTAACGCTGCTATTATTCGAGAGTTGCAGCTCCTCGAGGAAGCGTAATCACCTCGACGCCCAGAGTGTTGCCTGTCCTCATCCAAGCCATCAGCTAAGCGCTTGGTTGAAATTAATCTAGTTGCGTCAGTAGGGGCTGGATGCTTCTGCCTATCTCGAGTTGTTTCATTGTGTTGGCGAGCATTGTCTGGAGAGGGGTGTAAAGCTTGTGTATTCCAATACTGCTAAAGAATTAGCCCCGAAAGAGTTGTTTGATTTGCAGGTGATACACCCTGCCCGCCAGACAATCGCTGCCTATTGATGTGCGTGCAGGGAGAATCGATCTGCTGTTTAGCGCAGCCTGCTGCAGGCAAGACGAACTTAAACATGCAGAAGCCCTGAATTTCCCGAACTGGCATGTCAGGTAAATATCCCGGTCTATGAGCTGCTGTTATGAGGCCTGACTAAGTGGCTCTCAGAAGGAAGCATCTAGGATTAGGTGCGCGGGGCATAGCCTGCACTATGCAGCCTTAGCTGCAGGCTGTGAAGTCTTGGGAGGGGCGATGCTGCACAATGTAAGAAGAATCTTCACTACAGGTGGCAAGCTACTGATATAAATAGAATTAGCCGAGTTGAAATTGATGAGTAAATAGGGCTTTTTTGATAAAGTATTCGAGAACTAGGCAGATACAGCAATGTGGGAAGCCAAGAAGCGTGGATGTCGGTATTACGGATGGTTATGTGACGTGGGTCACTGAGATTTCCGCTAACTTGTTGAAAATACGGAATTAGTTTAGACAATCTTGCGCTAACATAACCGAGTCCAGAATTGCCGGGCTCCACAGAAACATCAGGAATTACTATGTCTCAGAAGAAGGTATTGGCTCATTTAGTAGCATCGTTGCTGTTGGCAATGAATGTGGTCTATGCGGATACAGCCATACTGGTCGCTGAGGGTGTGTTGGTTGAAAAGAACCCCGAGGTTCAGGCGCCCGACTGAGGAAACCCTGGAAGGCCAAGTACCGAACGTTGAGGCACCTCCACTGATCGGTTCTGCGACAGACGCTTCTTATGTTAGTACCGGTGGCTGGGCGGTTACCGGCAAAGATTTTACCGATGCAGCTGTGGCTGTTTTTGACTTCAGTTCTACCGTTAGCGTAAGTCAGGCGACATTGAGTTTGCCTATAGAGGAAGTCTTCGCTCAGAATGACGCCGCCCCTTTAGAGATTTTCATGTATTCAGATGATGGTGTGGTTGAATATACCGACTACTCATTGGGTTTTGTTGCGGCAATTGCAGAAGTCGATGCGATAGGCCTTACTCAGATCGATATAGACGTAACAGGAGCCGTTAATTCAGCCCTGAAGACCAGCCAGTTCGTAGCTTTTAGAATTAGAAGTGGAGTGCTGCCTACATCAGTATCGGCAACCAGCCTTCCCGCTTGGACCGGTGTGAAGTTTCGTTCAAATTACTCTCTCTCGTTCACGCCGGGTGGGGCTCCAACTGTGGCGAAAGATGGCGCTCGGTTCGACGGCTTTACTCTAGAGGTTCAAAATGTAGATGTGCCTAGCATAGGCGAAGTGGCCCTGCAGATGCAGATGGTAGATGCGAACGAGCTAATTTTTCAATTAACCGAAGCTGCAGTTACGGGGGCTGGTACACCTGCACCGCCGCTATCGGGCATTGATCTTTTGAACTGCAGTGCGTTCTCGCCGCCACCGTTAACGGATGTTGCTGTTGGGGCGTCTAGCTACTCAGTCAACTCGGGTATATTAGATGTGCCCAGTGTTAATTTTAACAACGAGCAACTTGCGTTCAGGTTGGAGTATATAGAAGGATCAGATCCTCTGCTGTTTGAAACGCTTAGCATCGGTGCGGTTCAGTCAGGGCCTTCCGACGCGGCGATCTCGGCGTTGGGCGGTGGCCTGCTTACTGAATCCAGTCAAGACTTCGTGCCGCTCTGACACGGCTGGGTACTAATTGGCGATTCGCTACGCAATAGAGTGGTTGAGAGGAATCTGATATCTGGAGAAACGGAAAGAACGTATCCGTTTGGTCAGAAGCCGGATCAGTTCACTGTGGATGAGGCGAACGGCGCTATCTATATGACTGTGCACCCGGAGACGAAGAGGCTCTATAAGCTAGATCTGAATACCGGCGCGATCACCTACAATTTTGTTACGCAGAATATAGCTGGATATGATTACAGATGGGCGCTGAGAGACCTGGCGCTGGGTGAAGATGGTAATGTCTTTGCTCTCATGTATGATCCTATTTTACAAGATCCGGGTGCTGGAGTGCCTTTTGCCTCCAGCGGATTATGGCTAGGATTGTTTAACGGTTCTGCGGGTTTCCTGACCGAGAGTATTCCCTTGCAAGATCCGGTGAGAGTCGAGTACGACCCTGTGCTTGATCATGTGTTTCTCGCCACGGAATCAAATCTGGCGACCTTCGATTTCGATCCTGCAACCAACGCTCTTACCTTTGTGGAGGGCACCGACATCGGCGTGGGTAGTGCTTGCACGGACTTCACAACCTCGCCGGATGGCACTAGAATCGCCTATAGCTGCCCGAGCGGCAATCGCAGCACTCAGGACTTTAGTATTGTTGATATGGCTCCAGATCAGTATTTCAACTCTGACGGCGAATGGTTCCTAGGTAGCTCTCCGGTGAGCGCGACCTTTAACAAAGCCGGAACGATTCTGA
>Ga0115567_10004986_pt1 | contig 12882 bp, 9 predicted proteins | sample COGITO_mtgs_1204_2_FD_88679 | JGI IMG/M metagenome (GOLD analysis project Ga0115567, IMG submission 88679) | Pelagic marine microbial communities from North Sea - COGITO_mtgs_120412 | ecosystem: Environmental > Aquatic > Marine > Epipelagic | place: Germany:Helgoland, sampling site Kabeltonne...
ACGGGGCGAGCGAGCCGGACAGTGTGTGTCTGGGGCATAAGTGAGTTCCTCCTTGCGAGAACTACCTTTTCAAATCCTCGTGCAGCAGGAAAACACGACTGCTAGAGTGTATGCACCAGCTTATGGCTAGCCCACACTGCTCCGCTGCCGGTCGTCTCATGTGCGAAGAGGACCAACTACAGGGTGTTCTGACTTGCGGGCAAATTGGAACCTACTTCCCGGCCTTCCCATCCGCCTTCACGAAAAGGCAAAACAGTGGCAATTCGGGTTTCGTTCCCGCTTACAGCGGCGCGACCGTCCCGGACTTCCACCGGGTTCCCCTGATTGTGAGTGAGGGAGCCTAGTTGGCAACGCTCACATTACAACCGCTATCTCTCCAGTCGGCATACTAGGGTCGCTACCCGCAGTTGACGCAAAGACGTTCGGGCATTCGGCCGTCCTAAGAGCCTCGCGCCTTGCCTCTTCGCCCGATACATCATCTTCTGCACTCGCTCGGAATGAGTCTCAGCAAGGTTGTTGGTTTGGCCGGCATCCTCACGCAAAATGGGTAGAGTTCTGGCGCAATCTTGCCCCTACGACCTGGAGAGGGCCCGCTCCGTTAAATTGGACGATCAGGAGCGAACTGGGCATGCAGACGATGCAGACCGCGGTAGGTGGGGACGAATCCACTACGAGGGCAGTACGTTGCCTAGCTTTGGAAAACGCTTCAAGCCAAGAATCATGGCAACCATCACAAAGCTTTTGTGTAGCTGGTGAGCGGCTCGGCGCAGAAAAGAAACGGCGACCGGGTTACGCAGCTCAGCAGATGGAAAGTGAACGCGTGCAGGGACATCGCCAATGTCACCATACGACTCCCTGCAGGCTTTAAATTCAAGTTCTTCAGAGAAGGACAGCCGTTCCGCTATGGCATCTGTCAGCAGTATGTATCCGTCAGACTTTTGCGAATTCTTCAGCAGGCGATGAATGAGGATGACATCAACCCCGGCCAATTCTTCGAATGGACCGACATTGTGTAGTAGGGCCTCGCCGTAGTGTCCGAACACTTTCAGCCGTAACTTATCGATATTCTCGCAAGCTGCGCAGCGACACAGGTTGGAAGCAATCAAGTAATCGAGGGTTGCCTTAAAGCCTTCAACGAAGGCCGGGAAGCGAGTCTCCAATTGTAAATCACTTGCTGAGTCGACTTCAGCAGCGTCTCCGAAAATCAGTGCGGCATCACCTTCGAGTTTCGAGACCTTGAGCGGCAAGCGTGCTTCTTTGATCACCCGCTCGAGCAGTTGGCTAATGATGAGTTGCCCATGAGCAAGAGTCTCGCGGTTTGCGAGCATAAAAGAAGTGTAACCAGAGATGTCAGCAATAATCAGGTAGACCTGCGTGGGATGTGCTGTCGCCATAGTACCAACTCCCTCGAACACTCGTTTTCCGCCGCGCCGTCCAAGACGCCAAATGAGAGGCTTACCAGTTCGGCCCGTGCCTGTCAAGTTAAAACTGACTAATAACTGACGGGACAATTGCGGTGTAAGTCGGGGCAGAGACAGCGGCATACGTTCTTTCAGCCTCAAGGCAACGCACGAGGCTTAAACTCGCCGCGGACTATGCAATTCGGACGTGCGGTTTTCAGTTCATCGCACAGAAAAATCTACGCGCTTGCGACTTGCTCCTGAACTGTGCCAGCCGGAGAGTCAGCGGGAAGGCAAGTCAAAGAGAAACGAGTAGAGTAAATGGCATGGAGCATACACAGCAAATCCGGAGGTTTCAGGATCGCGATAGGCGTCGTATTGATTCTGGCGATTGCGGCCTTCGCAGTATTTGGCCTGTATACCTCCAGCAGCACCGCAGCTCCCTCAGCGCGCGATCGGCTATAGCGTCCGGTCACTTCGTGTTGCCCCGAATCCTGACGGTCAGATCAGCATCGAAGCAGAAGTCGTCAAGAAAGACTCCAGTAACTGGCGCAGCGTATCCGTGGATAATATCTTCGTAAACAGCCAGACAAAAGCGACGGCAACACTCGTTTCGCCACTGCCTACCGACCCCATTCCCGAGGGACACACCAATTCATTATACTCAGTGCGACATTCCCGCCGCGCAGCGGCGATAACGTCTATCCGAACCGATGTGTTCGGTGGCGGGATTTTTTTGGCAACCACTGATGAATGCTGATTTTCATTCGGTGATTCGTTTCCATTCGAGATGCCGGTGTTTCAAATTCAGGATGGTTTACAACCAGCGCTGCGTCGCCCCAGAAAGAACAGCGTCGCCATGACCACTGCGCCCCGTACCGGAGTCCAAGCATAATGGTCAGTGCCGGCACAAGGGAGTACAGCACGCGAGTGAACCATTGGTGCACTGAAGGCGCCGCCCATGCGGGACGTGAACTCATCGCTTGGTTGTATGCTAGCGAACTGGCATAGCCTGCGACGGCGAGCAGGAGCATCGCTCCTGTGCCATGAAGCGCCACTCCGACCATTCGCCGCCCCCGAGGCAATGTGGTGGCGCGGCGGGCGTTGATACCGTCCCAGAGCAATAATCCGAAGGCGACGAAGAACAGGGCGAGGCCGATGAGCCAAATCATGACGAACTGGGAAAGCCCAGCTCTAAGCGCCGTACATGCGACGCCGGCGACAAGCAAAAGGTTAGCAGTTCTCAAAATGCGGTCTCGTCCAAACGGCTGAGGTGTGGCAACGGCTACCCGCGGCGCGCTTTCGATTGCTTGTTACGGGTTGTAGTTGCAGTAATCACTTCGACTCGGAGCGAGTAGCCGGTTGTCCACCGCCAACTTGTTATCTGTCGGCTTCGAGGTGTGACAATAGTTCATGCATTCAGGAACCGATCAAATATTGTGCCGGCGATCACAAAGACCGAAACAGAAAACACTGCAATCAGGCCGATAATGACGAAGCGTATGCGCGGAAACAAGTTGTGTTCGCGCATTTCTCCGTCTACTAGAGCATTGACTTTGGCAGTCCTGTCAACTTGGATTGCAATTTCATGCCGCTCGCATTCGCCCACTTGAAATCGACAAGCGCCCTGTCGCACCGGCGTTGAGTGCCCTGCCGAATTAAAAGAGTGAGTCCTGAGTCCCATAAAGATCGACGCCTCCACAAAGAACGTGGTGATCTCGTCTTTAGCAACGTCGAAACTACGACGGGCAATGCTAGCACGATCGTGGACCATGGCCGATGGCAAGTGAGGCTGTTCATTGTCTTTCATGCGTTTCTCAGTCGGCGTTTCGAGTGATGCGTGGTTTCAAACAGTTTCTCGCACACAAGGAAAAGGTCTGGGGCGCCGTGGGCGCGGCGTGCCTAGAGCCTCATGGTTAGACGCCTATTCTTCGTACCTCTTAAAGGTGGTGCCGTTGCCGGAGCTAGGCGGCGAAAAATTTTAGTGAATCGCAGGCTGGCGGTGAGTGGTACGGTAGTTCCTTCCTAGCTGGTCGCAATGACGGGTTTTCGTGTACGGTGTGGGGTCCTGAGAAACGGAAGCGAGCTCTGCCGAGGAGCAACTCGCCGAGGGATAGCCAGAGTGGTAACGACGCAATGTCGGCACCGTAGGGAAGGCGCTAGACTCCCCCACTTTTCACCCGCGTTGGCAGTATTGCAGAGTTGCCGCCATGTCTTCTCCAGGCCGCAAAGAAGGTACGGATAAAATCTTTTGCCCAACAGCTAGAATCTTGGTGCGCGGGCGGTGGTAGCTGACGCGGATCCTTGCAGCTCTCATCAGCCGACGCAAGCGTCAGCGTCCCAAGCTATAACCGTGATCGCGGCGCAGAACCGCGTTCAACCGCCAGGCGCCAAATGTCGGCTCACGCACATGAATGCTATCCAGCAGCACCATAATCTTCTGGTCTTCGGCATTGGCTGTTGGCTCAACGCCCCGAAGGCGTTTTCGGTTGACGTCAAGCAGCTCACACTGTCTACGAATAGACAGCAGGGCATGGTCTTTCTCGATCATCTTCTTTCTCATTGATCGATCCCCAGCTGCTCGCACTTTTTTCAAGATACTCCTTCTCGATGACGAGTTGGCCAACCTTGCGCTCAAGGATAGCGCACTTCTTCTCGAGAGAGTCTCGCGCATCGTCAACGGCGTTGGTTCTCTCGAACAGCAGTGCCATATTGGCTTCGAGTTCCTCCTTCCACGCCGAGACCTGGGACACATGGATTTCGTTGTCGCCAGCAATCTCTGCAACAGTCTTGAGCCCTTGACTGGCTTTGCGGGCGATGCGCGCCCGAAAGGCTCCGTTTGGCGGCACCACTTCTCACCCAGGGATAGCCGAGATTCTGAACCAACTGTCGGCCCTTGATTGCGGAGTGAGTCCTAATCCGGCCGGTCTGTCCCACTAGCAGAGCGAGGTCCTGCTGAAGCTTGCAAGCAAGCCGCTTATCTGGCCTGAATGTCGCGACTTTACGCGACAGCGTTACCGAGCTACAGCCTTGTGCCTCTTACGAGTCGGACAATTGGCCGCGTAGGCGACGCAGCTGGCACTGCAGTCATTTCGACACCCGCGATGCAGTACTCTGCTGGGCAACGAACGCTGCGCGGAGACGCGCGGCGCGGCGGCGATTGACGCCCAGGTCGGAGCGCCCGACGCGGGAGGCGGAGCGGACGTGAATGAGCTTGGATGCGGTATCGATGCGACATTCAAGATCGTCGATGAAGCGGAAGACCGCGGTGCGATATGTCGCGGAGATGTAGTCGCCGTCCTGGGTCTGCACGGTCCCACCGCTTGCCGCGATCGCTCGCAGTAGGTTAGCGCGGGCCGTGTCGGGCGAGCCCGTGAAGGCCAGAGGGGCGATGGATGAAGGCAGGCTGTCGGCTTCACTGCAGACACAGTTGGGGCTGTCCGGGCAAGGAGACAAACGGCCATCGCCGGCTAGGCCGGTGGGCGGCTTGCCTCGCGAGAATGCGGAGAGACCGGCGAAAGCCAGCACGATCACGGCGAGCAGGCCGATGCACACGAGTGCCTTCCGAGACTTTGGTTTGAGAGTTGCCATAACGACGAGAGGTCGGCCGGCGGAGCGAAACCTTACAAAGGTGATCTCCTGGTGTGACATTGGCAAAGCCGGAACGCGTGGGCAGAGGCCGTAGTTGGCGACGGCAGTGACCAAGGGAAGCGGCGAGTGAACAACAGCGGGGTGGCTCCCTGACTCGGTATGGAGTCCGGAGAAGGCAACTTTTTAATGGCAAGCCCCAAGGGGTGCGGCCGTCGGATGGGCGTGTAAGGTTCCACCATTCGCTACGACCCTTCTATGGCGCTCGGCGCCTCCGGGCCGCGCGGCCACCCTCAACCCGCCACTCACCGCAAATCAGGCGTCTTTTTATGGGCCACCAAATTCCCGCCTGCCGGGTCAGCAATGTCTCAAAATCGTTCGGGGACCAGCCTGTTCTGAGGGGCTTGAGCTTCACGGTTGGCGGAGGGGAGCGCGTCGCGCTGATGGGGCCTTCCGGGTCTGGCAAGTCGACCCTACTCAACTGCCTGTCCGGTATCGACTCGTTGGACGCTGGCCAGATCGAGATCGGCGGGCATAAACTAGCGGGCATGAGTGGGGCCGAACTGGCCGAGATGCGGCGCGGCGTAGTCAGTACGGTCTTTCAGTTTTTCCACCTTCTGCCCACGCTGACCGTGTTCGAGAACATCGAACTCAGTCTGCAACTGGCGGGGGTCGCCCCGGTGACGCGACGAGAGCGGGTGTGCGAGCTGGTCGAGGCCGTCCAGCTCTCGCATCGGAGCGAGGCATTCCCCGAAACGCTCAGCGGCGGTGAGCGGCAGCGGGTGGCCATTGCCCGCGCCCTGGTGCATCGGCCACGCATCTTGCTGGCGGACGAGCCAACCGGCAATTTAGACTCCGCGACGGGGGCGGCTATTCTGGAGTTGTTGGCGAGCTTGACAGAGCTCGAGGGCACCGCCATGCTGATGGTGACCCACAGCATGGACGCGGCGCAGATTTGTCACCGGACGCTACATCTGCTTGACGGGCAGCTGCGGTGACCCGGGGTTTTTACCGCCTCTATTTCCGGCGTTTCTCGCTGCGCCATGCCCGTCGTTCACCCATCGCCACATCTGCGTTGTTGGCCATCGTCGCGCTCGGCGTGGCCGTATTCTTCTCGGTGCGTCTGGCCAATCGGGCTGCGGTCAGCGGCTTCAGCCTGTTCACGAATGTGGTGTCGGGGGAGCCCGATTTCACGATCAATACGGCCTTCGGACCAGTAGCGGTTGCCGACTTACCGCGCCTGCGCGCCGCGCTCGGCGACCTGCCGGTGCATCTGCTGCCGGTCCTTGAAGGGACGGCATCGCTGACTGACAGCAGCGATGCTGGCGCACTCAGTGCGGCCCAACTGACGGTGGTCGGCATCGATCTGATCGCGGTGCAAAATCTGTTCTACGCCCGAGGCACTGCTTCGCCGATCAGCCCTGCGCAGGCGTCACCGAGGGGCGCTAATCTCGGCGTTAGCGAAGATGCCTTCATCACTCGCGCTCTGGCGGAGAGCCGGAAGCTGGGCGTGGGTGACCAGTTTTCCGTGATTCTTGGGGATCGTCCGGTCGCTTTGAAGATTCGGGGCGTGGTCGATCCCGGCGAGCTGCAAGCGGGTGAGAACCGCCCGCTGATCATCATGGATCTGCCGGCGCTGCAGGCCTTGATGGGCACCCCTAAGGAAGTCGACCGAGTGGAGCTGGTAGTGCCGGAAGGCGAGGCGCAGGGGGCAATCTTGGCGGCGATTCCGCAGCGCCTGAAGGCGCTTGAGGCAGACGGATGGCAGATTCATGCGGGCGGCGAGGCAAGGCGGTCGGCCGCGACCATGAGTGCAGCCTTCGAGATGAATCTGACGATTCTCTCCGCCCTGTCTGTGGTCGTCGGCCTCTATCTGATTCTGCAGGCGATGGAGGCAGCGGTGGTGAAGCGCCGGGACGAAATCGGCGTGCTCCTGTCCTTGGGAGTTGAGCCTCGGAGCATCGAGCGGGCCTGGTGGCTGGAAAGTGCCGCATTGGGGATCGTCGGCAGCGGGATGGGCCTGTTATTGGGCTGGGGTATGGCCCAACTGACGGTCCGCGCCATCGCCCAGACGGTGAACGCGCTTTATGTCACCACCACCGCCACTGCCGCCGCCTGGCATCATGGTGAAGCAGCTTTTGCATTCGCTATCGGGCTCAGCGCCTGTCTGGCAGCTGGATTTCTGCCGGCGCGGGATGCGGCGCGCAGCAAGCCCGCGCAGACGATGCGACAAGGGGCGCGGAGTCCGGGGATCAAGTTGCTCGACCATCCTGGCTGGGGGCTGGGCTTGCTGTTGCTTGGCGGCGTCTTTTCGCAGCTGCCGCCAATCGCGTTGGCATCTGGTATCAACTTTCCGCTTGGCGGATACCTAGCGGCCATCTGCTGGCTTTGTGGCGTGGCAATTCTTAGCGCCTTGCTATTTTATTTTGTACCCGCGGTGTTTCAGCCCTGGTCGCAGCGTTCCGCGGCCGGCCGGGTGGCGGTCAGCCGCTTCCGGGAGCCCACCGGACGCCACAAGCTGACGACCGCCGGTCTGGTGGTCGCCGTTGGCATGGCCGCGGGCATGGACATCCTGATTCATTCCTTCGAACGCACGGTAACGTCCTGGATCGGCCAAAACCTGCAGGCGGATGTCTACGTGGCGGTGCGCGGTGTCGAAAACGCGTCGAACAAGAACAAGATCAGCGAGGCCACCTGGCAGGCGCTGCGGGCCGATCCGAGCGTGGAGTCTGCGGATGTCGGCCACATATCGCCGATCACCATTCGCGGGAAAGCGAGCGTTCTTGTGGGGCTGCGGACAGAGAGCAGCTACTTTCGCGACAACTTGGTCTGGGTCGAGGAGCCGCCGGGCCAGTCTCGGGCGGGTGGGCGCGCCACGCCGGTGCTGGTGAGCGAGAGCTTTTCGAATCGCTATGGCGTGAGGCGGGGTGACACCCTCAGCATCCAAGTAGGCAGAGCGGAGCGGCCGTTGGAAATCGAGGGGGTGTTTGCCGACTATGGCAACGAGCGCGGTGCAATCTTTGCGGATGGTGAGACGGTGGCGCAATGGACCGGGGATCGGCGGGCGCTGAATTTTGCAGCGCGGCTGAAGCCTGGCGTCGACGTTGAGGCGGTGGTGGCCGAGTGGGGCCGGGAATACCCGGCGCTTGCCGTGCGCAGCAATCGCGAACTGCGGGAGGAGGTCCTGCGAATCTTTGCTCAAACCTTTTCCGTGACCTATGCGCTGAAGGCAATCGGTATCTTTGTGGCGATAACGGGCTTGGGGCTTGCTTTGGTCAGTCTGCTGCTTGAGCGGCGACGTGAGCTGTTTACGCTGCGGGAATTGGGGTTTCGGGGACAAGAGCTGGCTGCCAGCCTGCGGGCTGAGGGGCTTGTGATGGCGGTGTGTGGGCTGGTCGGCGGGCTGTGTCTGAGCCTACTGCTGGGCTATCTGCTGATATTTGTCATCAACAAACAATCATTCGGCTGGACGCTTGCCTATGCCATTCCCGTGGGTGGGCTGTTAGCGCTAAGCGCCGGTATTCTCGTGACAGCGGGCGTGACCAGCGAAGTTATCGGGCGCTGGGGTGCTCGTTTACCCGGAGAAAAGGAAGAATGAAAGGTGCTGTTTTCTTATACTTGATGCTCGCAGTCACCATGCTTGGTCAGGAGCTTACACCAGAGGGCTACCAAATTGCCACTCCGAATCCGACCTTCAGCTTTCCGCAGGATCACGGCAGCCATCCGGGCTTTCGTATTGAATGGTGGTACATCACCGGCAAGGTCCGGGATGAGGAAGGACGCCCTTTTGGTCTTCAGGCCACCTTCTTTCGCTATGCACTGAAGCCTGGCGTGGAAGCAGACAAGGAGCCCTTTGGCACGAAGGATATACACATGGCACATATGGCCGTGAGCGACATCAAGAGCGGCCGGCTGCTGCATGAAGAGCGCTTGAACCGCGACGGCTGGGATGCGCTCGCCCGGGTGGGCGACCTGCACGTGCAGAACGGCAACTGGTCGCTGCAACGGACGAGTGGCGAGACGATGGCGCTGACTGGTAGTGTGCGCAGCGACGCCCACTTTGCGTTGGTCCTGAAGCCTGTGAAGCCGAAGCTGCTGTTCGGCGAGGACGGATGGTCGAAGAAGGGTGTGGGCGTGGAGAACGCGAGTTGGTACATCACCTTCCCGCGGCTTGCCGTCAGCGGCCGGCTCAGCGTGGACGGCCGGGAGCGAGCGGTCAGCGGCGAGGCGTGGATGGATCACGAGATCAGCAGCAGTCAGTTAGACAAAACCCAGGTCGGCTGGGACTGGTTGAGCATCCGTCTTCACGACCAGACCGAGGTCATGCTGTACATCCTTCGCGATGGCGACGGCCAGCCCACTGCGCATTCGAAGCTGGCTTGGATCGACCGCGAGGGCGGTCTGGTGCAACGGGGGCCAGCGCATTTCAACTGGGAAGTGATTGATACTTGGACGAGCCCGCAAACCGGGGGCGTATATCCCCAGCAGATCCGCCTGCGAGCGACGCGGCCAGACGGTAGCAGAGTCGACTGGACGGTGCGACCGTGGTTTGCAGAACAAGAAATGGTGGGACATCTTGGAGGAATTTCCTACTGGGAGGGAGGTTGCGATATTCTCCAGCGAGGAAATGTGATTGGAGACGCCTACCTCGAACTGACCGGCTATGCAGAGCCCCTGGCTATCGGCAGCCCGAATTCTCGCTGAAATCAGAGAGTACAAGAAGGGAAAATCAGCGAAGAGCGGGCAAAAGTCTTCTAAGTGATCGACGAGAAAGGCCAGAAATTAAAAACCATTTCACTGGAACCGTAACCTGCCTAACGCAGCGGTCACCGATTGCCCATCAGTGCCTTCGGTGCACTGCCTGGTTGCGATTGAGGTTGATCTGGCCTCATGGAAGTAGCGGTGCAGAGAAGACCAGCAAGCAACTCGAGCAAGCCGCCAAGCTGTTGCGGCCCCGCAATTGCATCGGGGCGGCTTGGCTTGCTCCGCAAGCGAAGCCGAGCAAGATAGGACCACAGCTATGATGTAGGGGCAAGAGGAGGTTCCTGCTAAAGCGTCCTCTTGCCCGCTCTTCTCACAATTCAGCCTGACATCAGGCTATCACCTTACGGGCAAAGGCTGAAATGACGAGCGACAAAGCCCTGTTGATTCCTGATTCGGGACACCTTCGTTTATGCCAGATGTGGAGAGTCCGTCAGACAACTGGCAACCAGCGCTGGAGTTCTGGCTGATCAGCGAGATTATCGACAGACCCTTGGAGCAGGCCGGCTCCCCAGACGCAGTGGTATCATTGGTCCCCTTGCCACCTGGGACCGCACTTGATGGCAACGCAGCGGCCCCCGATATACGGCCGTTCTCCTTGGCTGGGATCCAGATCTGAAGAGCATGGACCAAGCGCTCGCGGAGAAGCGGCTACACGCCGGAGCGTTGTGGACCGATCGTGACCAAGAATGCCGGGCGCAAAAACCGATTGGCCGTTGACCAGCCTAGCAGCCCGTGGATAGCTGCAACACGCCGGAATCTTCGCCGGACATGCAGAGCCTAGAGATAGCATTCCCGATCACATTGACTGAGTTCTTCCTGTAGACTGCCCCAAATCGTTTCGAGTTCGATTGGCTCTGCGGGACCTTCAGCTCATCCAATCGTGAGCGCACGAAAAAAACTCAGATTAAACAAGTTGCACTTCAAGTTGAAGTGCATAGTAGACTATCGTAATCGTCAACAGAACGACGGGCCTTTGTGCCAGGCGTCCCCGAGACGGTAAAATGGACTGGCTCCGAAGCCATCCTCACCACCCAAAACAAGGTCGTAGAATGAAACATAAAATCCTAATGATGGCACTCACCCTCATCACGCTGATTTCGGTATCAGGAGCTACAGCAGCTGAAGACGATTCGCACATGGAATGGTGGCGTGACGCACGCTACGGCATGTTCATCCACTGGGGACTCTATTCCATCCCTGGTGGTGAATGGAACGGTGAAGACCACGGCAAGGAAGCTGGCGGAGCAAGCGCTGAGTGGCTGATGCACAGCCTCCAGATTCCGGGTCAGGAGTACCGAGAGACGTTGGCTCCAAAGTTCAATCCGACAGAGTTCGATGCGGCGGCATGGGTGGCAATAGCCAAGGCTGCTGGCATGAAATACATGGTGATCACCTCCAAGCATCACGATGGCTTCTGCCTGTTCGATACAGAGGCGACCGACTACGACGTCATGGATGCCACGCCGTTCAAGCGAGACATTATTAAGGAACTCGCCGACGAGTGTGCCAAGGAGGGACTCAAGTTTGGCGTTTATTACTCCCAGACTCAAGACTGGTATCACCGAGTTCTGAAGGCCCCACGGGGCAAGAAAGGCGCGAAAAAGGGCCCGACGCCCGGAACGCTTTCCAATGCAGACTATCTCGAGCTAGTCCAGAAACAACTCGATGAACTGCTGACGAACTATGGTGAAATGTCCGTGCTCTGGTTTGATACCGGTGGTGCCAACCTGGAGGAGGCTGACCGCCAGGGCGCACGGGTACGTGAGTTGCAACCCAATGCCGTGATCTGCAGTCGTCTCTACAGCCGTCGGGTGCCGAAGGAAAAACAGAAATATGCCGACTTCGAGTCGCTCCCAGACCGGACCATTGCCAAGAAGCGCATGACTGAAGACACCGAAACCTGCATGACCATGCGTCTTAACTGGGGCTATGATCAGGACGACAATAACTGGAAGAGCCCCAAGGATATCATTGAGCGCCTGGTCCTCAGTGCCGCGCGTGGCGTGAACTTCCTGCTCAATGTCGGCCCCAAGCCTTCCGGCACATTGGTGCCTGAGGAAATCGAGCGACTCGCAGAAGTTGGCGAGTGGATGAAGCTCAACGGTGAGTCAATCTATGGGAGCAACTACGCACCAGTTGATTTTGACTTTCCATGGGGAGCGATGACTCAGAAGGACCAAACGGTCTATTTGCACGTGATGAAATGGAACCCGGATGGCATTACCTTCAACGGCCTCGTCGGTAAGCCCGCAAAAGCCTACTTCTTGGCCGATGCCAAGCGCGAGGCCTTGGCCGTAACCTATGATGCGAACGGCCACATCACCCGGATTGAAGTGCCTGCCGAGGCACCTGATGCCAAGAACACCGTGATTGCGTTGGAATACGATGCGGTGGCAGCCGACCCAAGTGCCCAAGGCAAGTACTACTGGTCCAAAAGTACTGGCGTGAAGCACAATAGGAATTAGCCTGTCGGACTTAGCGCCGCCGGCTGCAAAACCGCCTCCATTTGCCCATTTTTCCGGCGATGTTGGTTACATATTCACGATATGCGTCGTTCAATCGCTGAAATCTATACGAAATTAATACAATTTTTCGCTTCGACGATCTAAAGCCGACAGACTGCTTGCGAGATTCGTCACGGTACCACTTCATCGGCTTGCTCTTCAGAAGCCACGTAAACATTCACACGGAAGTTTCACAATCTTGCCGGATCACTGCGCAAATCTGTGCTGCGAAGCCGGCAGCAACCTGAAGTTATTCCGATCACTTATAAGGACCAGTCATGATCTTGGACTCAACTACGGTGAAGAGCGTTTTACTGGTGGCGTTGATCAGCCTCACACGTCCCGCTGCGCTGGGCGCTGAGCTCTTCGTAAGCCCCACAGGGAAAGACACCAATCCCGGAACCCAGGCAAGCCCACTGGCAACTCTGGGCGCAGCCCGGAACGCAGCACGCCCAGTTGCAGCTAAGGAACCCGTGACCGTCCACGTGGCAGACGGGGTCTACTATCTAGCAGAGACGCTGGTTTTTACACCGGCCGACTCAGGCAGTGAAGCGCACCCGGTGGTCTATCAGGCGGTGAACGAAGGCGGCGCGGTATTGAGCGGCGGATCGGGGCTCGCGCTCAGC
>Ga0115567_10004987_pt1 | contig 12880 bp, 15 predicted proteins | sample COGITO_mtgs_1204_2_FD_88679 | JGI IMG/M metagenome (GOLD analysis project Ga0115567, IMG submission 88679) | Pelagic marine microbial communities from North Sea - COGITO_mtgs_120412 | ecosystem: Environmental > Aquatic > Marine > Epipelagic | place: Germany:Helgoland, sampling site Kabeltonne...
ACTTGTTCTGACTGCTTAGCGGCTTCGAACGGCTAGTGATCCATGAAAACTGCAGTTCATGTAAAGGGCGATAAATATTGGATTGTTGATATTGAACGCCAAAGTTACATTTCATATAGTGTTGAATATCCGCAGCGATTAAACGTAGCCCTTTAGATGAACGACTATTTTCAACAATAAACGCAGCCACTTTGTCACACTCAATAGAAGTCAATTTTGGTGACCGTTCAGGGGAGGGTTTATTTTCTAATCCAAACAATCCATTTTAGAGAAATAGCGCCACCCATTTGTTGACAGTGCCTTTGCTGACTTTTCAGTATTCTGGTAACTGTGGCTTTATTTATTCCATCTTTGAGGTGGGCTAACGCCAATAACCGCAGCTTTTTCCTAGCATTAGCTTCACGTTTTGCTAATGCAGTAAAATAGTTAGTCTTAAGCATAAATTTTAATTGTAAAAATGGTACCCAACTAGATCATAGTTTTAATGTGATTGGTATTAGGTCACATATTTAGACGTATTGGTATTAAGCGCGAATGCGCGATGCTACGTAGCAATAAACCTCTGGAAGGACAACCCTGTACGAAGTGGATTCACGGACCCAAGCGTAGCTTGACTCGTTCAGCGGTAGGAACGGTGTTCCTAAAAGACTCTGCTCCACCCTCATGCGAGAGTAGCACTGAGTGCTCTGCACATTGCGGAGGGGTGATGATTACTTTGCGGTTACGAGGATAGCTAGTGCCAACAATAAATAACGATAGAAAAAATTTTAACTATTCTGATGTTTGATCTCTCGCTAAAAGGGTCAATGCTGCTTCTTTAGCTGGTTTATTATTGTAAAGCACTTCATATATTTGTTCACAGATGGGCATTTCCACTCCCATTCGTTGTGAGAGTATATGTACTTCTTTGGTGTTTCGATATCCTTCAACTACTTGACCAATTTCATCCATTGCCTCTTGAATACCTAGACCATTCCCTAAAGCTAGTCCAAACCTTCTGTTTCGAGACTGGTTGTCGGTGCAAGTAAGCACTAAGTCACCTAACCCTGACATTCCCATAAAAGTAGTTTGTTTGGCGCCCATTTTAACACCTAGTCTAGTTAATTCAGTTAACCCTCTAGTAATGAGTGCCGTTCTGGCGTTGGAGCCGAAACCTAAGCCATCTGCTAGTCCTGCTCCTATAGCTATAACGTTTTTAACAGCTCCGCCTAGCTGTATGCCTATGAAGTCATCATTTCTGTAAACTCTAAAAGATTTGGAGCAGTGCAGTTTATTTGCAAACTCTATAGCAAGGTTTTCATTTGTAGAGCTTAATGATATTGCGGTAGGGAGTCCTGCCACCATTTCTTTGGCAAAAGTAGGGCCAGATAATGCTGCGATAGGTGTATGGTTACCTAATATTTCCAAAGCGACTTCTTGTAAAAGTCTGCCTGTTTCAGGTTCTAAACCTTTAGTTGCCCATATGATTCTATGTTCAGTGGTAAGGTAGGGTTTTGCTAGTTTTAACGTGGTCCCAAATGCATGGCTGGGGACAACCACCAAAATATCTCGACTACTAGCTATGGCTACATTTAGATCGGATTCAACGGCTAGTTCTTGGGGGAATATAGCGTCTGGCAAATATTTTTGATTACATCTGTCTTTTGCCATTAACGCCATTTGTTGCTGATCACGCCCCCATAAAACAGTTTTCACACCATTACGAGAGAGACAAAAAGCAAGGGCAGTACCGTATGATCCTGCCCCTAACACACAAACCGAATTCATCGTAAAACTAGCCGACTTATGCGTCTAGTTTTTGTGGTGCTTGTTCTTGAGCTTGTTGAGCTCGTTTTTGCATGTAAGCTGCAAAAATGGAGTTAAAATCAACAGGAGCCAAGTTTAAAGGTGGAAAAGTACCACGATTGACTAAATTGGAGATGGTTTCTCTTGCGTACGGAAATAAAGTATTAGGGCAAAATGCACCGATCATTTGGGCTTTATTTGGCTCCGGCATGTCGCCAATCATAAATATGCCTGCTTGTTGAACTTCACATAGAAATGCCGTTTCTTCGCCTATTTTCGCTGTTACAGTCACTGATAAAACAACTTCGAACAAGTTTTCGCCTAAAGGATTACTTTTGGTGTCTAAGTCCAACTGTACTTCAGGCTTCCATTCTTTTTGAAACATCGCTGGAGAGTTAGGTGCTTCAAAAGAAATGTCTTTTGTATAAATTCTTTGAATTGAAAACTGTGGGCCTTGCGCCGCTTCTGGCTGCGCTGCAGCTTCGTTTGGTTGATTGTCGTCAGCCATAATACTTCCTTTAATTGAGTTGTTAGTCAGCTAATAAACTGTCTAGTTGGTTTTTGGCTTCTAATGCAAACAAGTCATCGCAACCGCCTACATGATGATCTTTAATGAAAATTTGAGGAACGGTCGATTTGCCTTTCGCTCGTTCGATCATTGTGCTTCGCAATTCAGGCAAAACATCGATTTCAATCTCATTAAAGCTTATTTCTTTTTTAGTCAATAAAGCCTTTGCTCGATGGCAATAGGGGCAATGGCCTTTAGTATAAATATCAACTTTACTCATATTTATTCCCTGCAAATTATTTAGTGATAGGTAGGTTTGCACCTTGCCAAGCATTAATCCCACCTTTCAACGTCACAACGTGTTGAAATCCTGCTTTGAGCATTTGAGAAGCAGCACGTTTTGAGGTCATGCCCATGGCACAGACAATAATAATGGGTTTGTCTTTACATTTTTCAAGGGTACTGAAGTCGCCCTTAGTCACTAATTCGGGTTTGATTTGCTTAGATCCCAGAATATGACCTTTTTTAAACTCCGCTGTTGGGCGAATATCTAAAATGTAGGCATCCTCTTTGTTCATTAATAATGTTGCTTCATGGGTACTTAATTCTTTTAATGATGAAAACTGACTTGCCACTGTGGTATATATTAGTGCAGCTAAAAGTGCAGCAAACAAACCAGATAAAATATAATGATTGGTGACAAATTCTACCATTTGATCCATAACAGGTGACCCTTACAGGTGAGTAACTTAAAAAAATGAGGCCAAAGTATATAGATTTTGTGTGCAGAAACTAGTCCTTGGGTGGATTCATCCGAACGACAAAGAATAACTTATTGTTATCCATTTGGTTTTTTAGAAAGATTTAGCCGTGACGCGCATTGCCAGTAAGGATAACATTAGGTCATTACCCAGAAACTAGGCCGTGGTGATATAATTACAGCTACTCCTAGTTTTCCACAATAACATTAGTTAATAGCAGTATTGATAAGGACTAAATAATGAGCCAAACCAAAAAGACCACCGCATTGATCATTTTAGATGGTTGGGGTCATCGTGAAGACCAAGATAGTAATGCTATTGCACATGCAAATACGCCGGTTTTAGATGGTTTGTGTAAAACTTACTCCAACACTTTAATATCTGGTTCAGGGCTAGATGTAGGGTTACCTCCAGGGCAAATGGGTAATTCTGAAGTAGGTCACGTTAATTTGGGTGCTGGGCGAGTCGTATACCAAGATTTTACTCGTGTCACCAAAGCGATTGAAGACGGAGACTTTTTAGAAAATTCTGTACTGACAGAAAATCTAGATAAAGCGATTCAAGCAGATAAAGCGATCCATGTAATGGGACTATTGTCGGCAGGAGGCGTACATAGCCACGAAGATCATATATTTGCTTTATTGAAGATGGCCGCCAAACGAGGCGCGAAAAAGTTATATCTACATGCCTTTTTGGATGGCCGAGATACACCGCCACGAAGTGCAAAAGGTTCTTTGGAATCAGCGGATGCGGTATTTGATGAGCTTGGTCTAGGTAGAACCGCTAGTGTTGTTGGCCGTTATTACGCGATGGACAGAGATTCACGCTGGGAACGAGTCGAATCTGCTTACAATTTAATTGCCCATGGTAAAGGAAACGAGACTGCGGCAACGGCTAGTGAGGCGTTAGAAGCTTCTTACCAACGGGATGAGAATGACGAGTTTATGCAAGCTACTGTTATTGGTGACGCTGTACCATTAGAAGATGGCGATGGCGTTTTCTTTATGAATTTTAGAGCCGACCGAGCCCGTGAAATCAGTCGTCCATTTGTTGAAAAAGATTTTAGTGAGTTCGATAAAGGTAAACACATTGAGTTGAGTTCTTTTGTTACCTTGACGCAGTATGCCGAAAGTATTGATGCACCCGCAGCCTACCCACCCGTTCCTTTAGTGAACGTTATGGGGGATTGGTTAGCTCAGCACAACAAAACCCAGTTGCGCATATCTGAGACAGAAAAATACGCCCACGTCACCTTTTTTTATAGTGGTGGACGTGAAGATTTATATACAGGTGAAGAGCGTATTTTGGTCCCATCACCCAAAGTAGCAACTTATGATCTGCAACCAGAAATGAATTCAACTGAATTAACCGACAAACTAGTCGCAGCTATAGATTCTGGTAAGTTCGATGTCATAGTGTGTAATTATCCTAATGGAGACATGGTGGGACATACTGGCAATTTTGATGCGGCCGTGAAAGCTTGCGAGGCGGTTGATACATGTGTTGGTAGAGTGGTTGAAGCGATTAACCGTAATGGGGGTGATTGTTTAATTACCGCCGACCACGGTAACGCTGAAAAAATGCAAGATGAACAGACTGGGCAAGCACACACAGCACATACCAGTGAACTAGTGCCCTTTATTCACGTAGGGCAAAAATCAACGGTTCGATCTGGAGGCACATTGAGCGATGTGGCTCCCACTATGCTGCATTTGATGGGGATGGAACAGCCACCAGAGATGACAGGTACTCCTATCGTTACGCTGGACTAATCCATTGAGCTTTACACAGCACAGGTTATTCCAAGGGAAAAGCTGCGGTCACCAGCTTTTCCTCTTGGTGATGTTATGGAGTGTTTTGTTTGCATTTAATGCAAAAGCACAAGAACAGTCAGATCTCGACAGTATTCAGCAACAAATAAAAAATAAACAGGCGAAAATTAGCCAACAATTAGAGGTGGCCAAAAAGCTGCAAGATAATCTAAAAGAAGTTGAACTTCAGATAGCCACATCTATTAAAGAACTTAATAAAATTGAAACGTCCTTGGCCAAAAACCAACAACAACTCAGTGTATTAAGCAAACAACAAAAGGCTTACTTAACATCTTTAGAACAGCAAAAAAGCGTATTAGCAAAGCAAATTCGTAGTGCCTATATGACAGGCAATTATGACTTTGCGAAAATGTTATTAAATCAGCAAGATGCGGCTAATTTTGAACGCACTATTACGTATTATCAATATTTGAACAAAGCCCGTAAATCACAGATAGATAGCTTTAATTTGTTAGTTAAAGATCTACAAAAAGTGAATGCCAAATTGATTGATAATCAAACTGAGTTAAAGCAACTTAAAGGCAAACAACTAGAACAACAACAAGCCTTGCAAGCTAACCAAACTGAAAGGGAAAAAACACTTGTAACAATGCAGAACGCTATTGAATCTGAAGAAGCAAAAATCGCTCAGCTACAAATCAACGAAAAAAACCTGCTAGAAGCATTAACCCGGGCACAGCAACAAGTAAACAAACAAGACGTAACCTTGAGCGGACTGAGTGCCCTTAAAGGCCGTTTATTAATGCCTGCAAAAGGTAACCTCAGGAAAATGTTTGGCAGGTTTAGGCAAGGTCAAATTAAATGGAAAGGGGTAGTGATAAACGGTACCTCAGGTGACTCAGTGATTGCTATTCATCATGCTAAGGTGCTCTATTCTGATTGGCTTCGAGGTTTTGGTTTAGTGACAGTGTTAGATCATGGAGATGGATTTATGAGTCTTTATGGTCATAATCAAGCGTTATTGAAACAAGCAGGTGAAGCTGTTCAAGCAGGCGAAGCCATTGCACTGTTAGGGCAAAGTGGAGGGCAGAGTCGACCTAACTTGTACTTCGAAATTCGCCACAAAGGCAGGCCGATTAACCCTGTTGATTGGTTAAAGCTATAGTGTCTTTATGTATTTAAGCGATTCAATCCTAGTAAAAATACTTGATATGATTATAATCATAGCCAAATGCAGTCGAGTAAAACAATAATAAAAACATGCGTTTATTCCTAATCAGTTGTCTGTTGTGTATCAGTTATTCCGCTAAAGCGTCTCAAATCGCCTTGATCATTGATGATATGGGAAACAACAAACAAGATGCACTGGCCTTTGCATTACCAGCCAATGTGGCTTTTGCGATTTTACCTAATAAGACCCTATCTAAGACTTTCTCTAATCGTGCCGCAGCGCAGCAGCGTGAAGTGATGTTACACATGCCAATGGAGTCATTGGCTGGCACTAATCAAGAAAAAAATGTGCTACTTTCCAGTATGCCACCACAACAAATTGTAGAAACATTAAAAGCTGCTCTGGCCTCTGTGCCAAATGCCGTGGGCGTGAATAATCATATGGGGAGTCGACTAACTCAACTTACGCTGCCGATGTCGGTGACAATGGAGTTTCTTTCTGAGCAAGGGCTATTTTTTGTGGATAGCCGCACCACTAGGTTTAGTAAAGCCGAAGTTATTGCCAAAAAGAATGGGGTGTTGAGCGCCAAACGTAATGTTTTTATTGACCACACCCCAAGCCCCGAGCAGATTGATAAACAATTTCAACGTTTACTTCGACTGTCCAAAAAGTATGGTTACGCTGTAGGCATTGCCCATCCCTATCCACAAACACTGGAATATTTGAAAGTGCATCTAGACACGCTGCAACAACATGGTATCGAGCTGGTTAAATTAAGCGATGTGCTCTCATCAGGGGCTGCTTATGCTTATCATCCCAAAGCCAAATCAAAACCAACTTCTCCCGCCTTATAAGGAAATATTATGCCCGCCGCAAATCTACTTGCTCTCATCGATGATATCGCCACTATTTTGGATGACGTGGCCGTCTTATCGAAAGTTGCTGCGAAAAAGACCGCAGGTGTTTTAGGAGACGACTTAGCTCTGAATGCTGAACAAGTCACTGGTGTAAAAGCTGAGCGTGAATTGCCCGTTGTGTGGGCTGTGGCTAAAGGCTCTTTTCTAAATAAACTGATCCTAGTGCCCTCAGCGCTATTGATAAGCGCATTTTTGCCATGGCTCATTGTGGTGTTACTGGTAATGGGCGGATTGTATTTGTGTTTTGAGGGAGTCGAAAAACTAGCCCATAAGTTTCTTCACTCTAAAGATGAATTGCGACAGGAACACGCCCAAAAGCTTGCTGCTGTGGCAGATCCTAGTGTGGATTTAGTGGCCCTTGAAAAAACCAAAATAAAAGGTGCTATTAGAACTGATTTTATTCTGTCAGCCGAGATAGTGGTGATTGTGTTAGGCACGGTACAAGCAGAGTCTTTTGCAACTCAAGTGACAGTTGTATCTTTGCTTGCTTTGGGCATCACTGTTGGCGTGTATGGATTAGTTGCTGGTATTGTAAAACTTGATGATGCAGGGCTATATCTACTTAGAAAATCTGTAAGTGGCACTTTTAATCGCATTCAGCGATCAGTAGGAAGAGGGTTGTTAATTTTTGCTCCACTGTTGATGAAAACCTTATCAATAGTAGGTACAGCAGCCATGTTTTTAGTTGGAGGCGGTATTTTAGTTCACAGCATTCCCATTATCCATCATTTGCTTGAACCCGCATTACACAGCGTTGCATCGATTAAGGTTGCGGCAACGATAGTACCTATTTTGCTTGATGGATTGGTTGGAGTTATTGCTGGAGCCTTAGTATTGTTGGTGGTTACTTTGGGTCTTAAAGTTTTTAAAAAGTCTTAATTTTCTTCTAATACCTAAGATGTGACTAGCCGAATATTGAGGATATTTCCGTTGACCAAATTGTGCATGTTTTTCGTGCAGTCTCTCTGGTAAATTTTTAAGCAGCAAATACTTGTAAATCTCATGAAATGTTATATTATAACGTTAACTTGAATTGAGGTGGTTACTGATGGAAATAAGCAAAGATAAAACGCTGTTAGACAAACTTGGCATTTGGGCCTCTAGTTTGTGTGCGTTGCATTGTTTGTTGCTACCTATTCTTATCCCACTTATTCCTTTTGTCAGCGCCTCATTCTTTGCTCAAGATTGGTTTGAAAGAAGTATTTTGTCGCTTTCGATGATCATTGGTTTTTGGGCGTTATTTTCGGGATTTTATCGTTATCACAGACAGCTTTATCCATTATACAGCCTTGTTTTGGGCGGTTTAATTTATTGGAATAAAGACATGTTTGGCGAGTCATACGAACCTTTCACTATTGCTATTGGTGCCTTCTTAATTGTTGGTGCCCATGTAGTGAACCTGAAACTATGTCAGAGTTGCCAAGACTGTGATACTGAATGTGCTAGTTCTTAGCTTTAGCTAAGTATTTTTCCTGAGCACCAATTTAGCTTTGGCAGGACCGTTACTAAATACCCCATCTACTCCCCATGCTCGCAATCTAAGCAGGTCTTCGGGTTCATCAACTGTATAGACAAACATTTTCAAACCGCGGCTGTGGGCATCTGCTACGAATGCCTGATCAATAAAACTCATATCAGCATTAACAGAGTATGCCTGCATTTCTTCTGCGAAACGCGCATGATCTAAAGGATTACAGGCAGTAAGCGCTCCAATCTTGATTGTGGGCGCAATGCTTTTAAAGGCCAATAATAGGTGATGGTTGAATGATGAAATAATAAATTGTTCAGGTATAAAATTTAACTCACTGACCGCTTTGTTAATACATTCGTTCACTAGAGAAACATCATGCACACCTTTGACTTCAATATTCATCAAACACTGCCCGTTTACTCGCTGCAACACTTGCCAGAGTGTAGGTACAAACTGGCCTTGGCCTGCGTCCAATGCTTGTAATTCTTTAAGAGTGTAATCAGATAATGGTCGATTGCCGTTGGTGGTTCTGCTTACCCATCTATCGTGAATAACCACTAATTCATTGCCTAATTGATAAATGTCTATCTCAATGCCATCAGCTTGTTGAATTAAGGCTTGATCAATGGCCAATAAGGTATTTTCGGGGGCGTCAGCGCTGGCACCTCTGTGGGCAAAAATCAGCATTTATTTACTATGAAGTTTTTGAGCATTGATGGTTTCATACACAGCAGCAGAAATCACCAATAAACCACCCACTATGGTTTGCCATCTGGGTTGTTCATCTAACACTACTATCGCAAGACTTACACCATAAAGTGGTTGCATACAGGCGATCAATGAGAAGGTTTTAGCACGCAAGTGTTTAAGGCTTGCGGCAATTAATGCATGAGGAACGGCGGTTAAAAATATCCCTAGTACCACCAAACCTATGTAGGTTTCTTGACTGGCTTTAAACAATTCATCGCTTGAAAAAAAGCTAAGGGAAATAAATATCACCAAAGTTTGATAAGCCATGGCGTGCGCGCCAGAGTAGTGGGAAAAATGTTTGCGATGTACCAAGTTTCTAAATGAGTACAAAATAGCTGATGTAATGCCAATGAGTACTCCTTGAGTGATTTCGTTTTCTAAAGATATTTCAGGCACTATTAGGTAAATACCAAACAATACAACGAGGGCGCTAACAATATCTTGCCAGACTAAACGTATGCCTTCAAAAAAGGGTTCCAACAGTACTGTCATTACAGGGAAGGTAAATAAAGCTATCATGCCCACAGATACCGACGAGTGTTGCATGGCAGCAAAATAACTGACCCAATGAGCGGCCATTAATAAACCCAAAAACAGCGCGACTAGATAATCTTTTACGCTGTCTAACTTAATTGACCCTCTAAACAATTTAACAATACCAAACAACATCACACATGCCACTATTGCTCGGCCAAAAGTGATATCTACAGCAGATAAGGGCAGAAGTTTAGAGAATAATGCTGTTGCGCCCAACAATGCCATAGTGACATGCAGCGACCACAAGCTTTTTTTAACGGGATCCACAGGTTACTTAGTTATAGTTGCGAAAACGTCGCCGAGGCGCGTAACGTCTCCTGCATTGAGATCAGCAAATTCAACAGTGTCAGCCTCAAAACAAGCCACTATAGTTGAACCGAGTTTAAACAAACCCATTTCTTCGCCTTTTTTGATAAAGACTGAATGATCACCTTCAATGGGATACTGCCAATATTGCACGTTTTTACCCGTAGGAGGCGACACAGTGCCAGCCCATTTGGTTTCAATGCTAGCAACAATAGTCGCGCCAACCAAAACCATGGCCATTTTTCCTATTTGGGTATCAAAAATGGCGACTACGCGTTCGTTTCTAGCAAATAATCCAGGTACACGTTCTGCGGTAAGAGGGCTAACGGAAAACAGTTCACCAGGCACGTAAATCATATCCGTAAGTTGCCCGTCTATTGGCATGTGGATCCGGTGGTAATCTTTAGGAGCAAGATATATGGTAGCAAATTTACCATCTAAAAAGGGTTTTGCTAGTTCAGGTTTACCCCCTAGCAGGGTGGTCAAACTGTAGTTATGGCCTTTCGCTTGGAAAATAGCATCGTGCTTAATATCACCCAACTGGCTAACTGCTCCATCGACAGGCAAGGCTAATTGTTTTTCGTCCTGGCAAATCGACCTAGCGCCATCTTTGAGTTGCCGTGTGAAAAAAGCATTAAACGATGAGTAAGACTCTGGGTTGGGATCCAGTGCTTCAGACATATCAACATTATATTGTTTAATAAAAAGTTTAATAACAATTGTAGTTAATGCCCCTGCTTGTGCTGCAGCTAGGGAGCCCACCAAACGAGATAACAGGTGTTTTGGGGTAATATATTGCAGAGCAATTTTTAACGAATCAAACAAAGTAGCTTTCCTAATATTCTAACTTTACCGTTGAGAATTGTACCGCAATAATCTTGAATTTGTGTTCTTCACTAAGTCCAATAGGCTATATGCTAGTCGATTTTACTGGCGAAATTTATGCTTCCTAAAGGGGTCACACCTTTGTATGTGCAGGGCGAAGCTCGTCCATATTTAACAATATTTTATGGTAGCTTTGATAACGTTGCTGGCTTATTTTACCTTCTTCAACTGCCGCCTTAATCAGGCATCCTGGATCATTTCCATGTTTGCAATCTCGAAATTTGCAACCGCCTAGATAATCCCTGAATTCTCTAAACCCATTCGTTAGCCTTTCTGCAGGCAAGTGCCATAAGGCAAATTCACGTACACCAGGAGAATCAATCAAATCCCCACCAGCAGGAAAATGCAATAATTTTGCTGTTGTAGTGGTGTGCTGCCCGAGTCCTGAATTGTCAGAAATATCTCCGATAATCTCGTCAGCTTCAGGCAATAACTCATTGATTAAACTTGATTTTCCTACGCCTGACTGACCAACAAACACACTGACTTTATCTTTTAAACATACTGCAAGTTCATCAAGCCCAGTCAACGTTTTACAACTGGTATAAACAATTTGGTAACCAATATCTCGATAAATATTTAGTTGGTTTTCTACTTCTTCAAGTTGTTGTGAATCAAGTAACTCGACCTTGTTTAATAATATAACTGGTGTAATTTCCACGTCTTCTGCGGCGACTAAATATCTGTCGATAATATTCAGAGATAGGCTGGGTATCACGGAACTGACGATAATTATTTGATCGATATTGGCAGCAACAGGTTTTACCCCATCATAAAAATCTGGGCGTGTAAGAACGGATTTCCGGTCTTGGACAATTTCTATTATCCCGCTGATGCGTAAAGATTGATCTTTCCCAGGTCTAAATAACACCTCGTCACCACATACAACGCTATTTATAGTGCGGCGCATATGGCATCTGTGCACGATCCCAATTGAGTCTTCAACATCCGCATGTTTGCCAAATCGCCCTATTACTCGTCCACTTTGTTGCTCACCCAACTGATTATCGTCGAGTTCGTTTGATTTAGTCCCGGTTGATAGTCGCTTCGAGCGATTTACTGAAACTTGGCGTTTCTGTCTGTCTGTTAACTTTGGTTTTTTAGCCACGTGTTTTCTTTGCTGTAATTAATACCATTTCTTGTATCATGTTAACGTTTGCAGAGGCGGATACCAAATCATTAATGTATTTGATGTTCATCCTATCGTTTTCATCTAGGAGTCTAAAAGGAGTCTAAATGTCAGTAAATAACGAAAATTTGGTTTGGATCGATTTGGAAATGACGGGGTTAGAGCCTGAGACCGACTTAGTCTTAGAAATTGCCACAATAGTCACGGATAAGGATTTGAATATTTTGGCCGAAGGGCCGGTATTAGCGATTTATCAGACTGATGAAGTACTCAATGGTATGGATAAATGGTGCGTAGATACCCATGGCAAATCAGGCTTAACCAAACGTTGCCGCAATAGTGACGTTAACGAACAACAAGCAGTGGAACAAACCATCGAATTTTTGCAAGGTTATATACCTAAGGGTATATCTCCCTTATGTGGCAACACCATAGGCCAAGATCGTCGTTTTTTAGTGAAGTATATGCCTGAACTTGAAGAATACTTTCATTATAGAAATATTGATGTCAGTACCATTAAAGAGCTAGTTAGACGCTGGAAACCAGAATTGCTGGATGGTTTTCATAAAAAAGGTGTGCACTTGGCTCTTGACGATATAAGAGAGTCGATTGCCGAAATGGTCTACTACCGACAACATGTATTCACCATTTAACGTAAAACACAAATATGTGAGCACAATTCCATCAATCGAATGTGATTTGCAAAATAAATCATAAAAATTGATTTTAGAGCTTGCATAGGAATCTCATTTTTGTAAAATGCGCCTCCGTTTTAGGTAACCACATCTAAAACGACTACAACATCATTATGCGGGAATAGCTCAGTGGTAGAGCACAACCTTGCCAAGGTTGGGGTCGCGAGTTCGAATCTCGTTTCCCGCTCCAATG
>Ga0115567_10004989_pt1 | contig 12875 bp, 14 predicted proteins | sample COGITO_mtgs_1204_2_FD_88679 | JGI IMG/M metagenome (GOLD analysis project Ga0115567, IMG submission 88679) | Pelagic marine microbial communities from North Sea - COGITO_mtgs_120412 | ecosystem: Environmental > Aquatic > Marine > Epipelagic | place: Germany:Helgoland, sampling site Kabeltonne...
ATGGCAAGTCAAAGGGCAATGGCTCCAAGGCGTTTGCACACAGTGGGGCCGTACCCTTGGTCTCCAGACCGAAGCGACCTTGGCGCGCGTCACAGTAGCGGTGCGCGAAGTGCATCCAGTTGGGGAATACTTTGTCGCGCAGCGCATTCAGCTGCGTGAATAGCTCCCCTGCAATCGCGCACACACGCTCAGTGGCAGCGCGTCGGTGGGCGGTGACGAAAAATATATCTACGCTTTATTCCGTCACTCTCGGAGTCAGGCCTCAGCAAGGGGTTGGTTTAGGAGCATAGTTCGTACCTGGACGATTCGTGGCGGGAGTACCCGTCAGGAGCACGGCACGAGTGGCGCGCTTGATCAGCGGGAGCGTCGCTTTGGTACGCTGCGCTTTGTCGTTTTTGAGGAAGTGCGACTCGTCGGCCACTACCACCTTGAAACGAACGGCCTCCAATTGACGCAACAGCTTCGGGACCAGGTCGTACGAGATTACTGTCACAGGCTGAGCCGCGCGCACTGTATCGCGTCCCGCCATGATAACGCCTACATCGTCCTCACACAGGTCGGTGAGCCACTTGAGGATCTCGGCGCGCCACACAAGCCGCAGCGACGACGGAGCGATCACCAGCAGCGGCCACTCGTCGCGGTACACGCACGCCACTGCCAGCGCCTGGATCGTTTTGCCAAGGCCCATCTCATCACCGATCAGTGCCCTTCCGCCGTGCGACACCGCGAAGAGACAGCCCTCTCGCTGGAAAGGCATCAGCGCGCCTGCGATCGCGGGTGGCAGGCGCGCGGCCATTGCGGCAGACGCCTCTGCGCGCAGGGCACCCGCAATCTCTGGCGGCCGAGCTGCGGCAAGTGCCTTGAGCACCTCATTCTTGAGCGGCTCGACGGTAATGTGAGGCCCCAACGCCTGCAGCTGCTGGACCAGCTCGGCGTGATCCCCCACCGCGAAGCTCCACGCCCGCGTGTCTGTGCTGTACGCACGCGATGAGATTGACTTGAAGACATTCACCACGGCTTGAGAGTAGCGGCACACGGCTGAAATTCGTCGAGCGTCAGTCAGCTCCAGCGTCACATGGCACTTCTCGGGAGCCGGCGGCTTGAGCTGCGTCGAAGGGCAACCCGTCTGGGCGCGACCCGCCCCGTCCTTTGTTGTCCCAATCCCAGCACCGGTTGCTCCAGCGCCCCCTTCCCCGCAACCTGCTTGAAACTGGGCGACCATAGAGCTCTGTACAAAGGTGGTCCCGCTAGACTGCGCCAAGACGCTGCTGCCATGAGGGATTTGTGCGCCCTGAAGGCGTGGCTGCCCGGGAAAGGTGTTCTCCCGCCCTTCGATCTGCCCGTCACGTGACCCATTCCGCTGAAGATGAACGCCGCCGTAACACCCTGGCTCAGGCCATGCCCCGGTACCTCTCTCATCGGGACGCTGTCGGATCTGTGCACCCGTCTGCTGCGAGTAGTTCTGAGGAGTAGTCAATCCTGAAGTCTGCGCCAATGCAGGTCGCTGAGGATGCCGGTAAGGCGGCAAAGCGCAGTGATCCGAGAGCGCTGGAGAACGCTGTGCAGGACTTTCAGCTGGTCGAAGAGGTTGGTGCCGATGAGGCTTCTGGTGGAAGGAAACATCCTGCGGCGGCTGAGGCTGCTGAGCACTGGGGCGGGATTGTGCCATGCTCATGGCCATTTCTATTGCGGCAAGCTCATCCCCATCTACGTACTCTGTTTCCATGATGCACCTTCCCTTGCCTTGGGACAGCACGGCTGTCTTCCCGCGAGCGCGCGTTCGTTCGCCACCTGGCCTGCAGCCCTTCCGAATTCCTTCGCGCGGGTAAAGTCACTCGCGCTGTCGGTGGGAAATCCCTTTTGCTGGGGCATCTCTACCGGAGAGAAGGCGCGATGGTAGCATCCCCTGTTTCATCTCGGCCTCCACCCAGTCTGTGCCCTGATGAGTCGGAATTCTCTGCGCTCTGAAGCTGGACCCTTTCGACGTCCATCTCCGGCAGAAACGCTCCCTTGCCCCTCCTCAAGAATCTGCTTGCGAAGACAGCTTGCCCGTCCATCAGTAGAGATGCCTTCGTGTTCTTACCGGTTTGGAACTAATGGCTATACCGACAGGAACCGTCGACGGGCGCCTTCCGCTTCCCGTTTGCGCCCTACGTTGTACAGGTTCGCACCCATGTTGCCTCTGGGACAGGCCGCTCTTTCTGTCGATTGACGTCCGGCCCACCTTGGATGATAGCTGTCACTCCTGTGAAACTCTGCAAGGTTGCTCGCTGGAAAGAGCTACATGATAGTGGCGGCGACTTGATCTTGTAGTCTACAGTGTAAACTCCAGGCGCGAAGGACATGAAAAAGTAAGCGGCGAACACGTATCGCCTGATGGGCAGGTGCAGCTGATGTCAGCAGTCTACGAAGCCTGCTGCTCGGGATCAATCGGTATCTTTGAATCGCCCACAGGTCCAGAGTGCCATTTCCTTCGCGATGAGGCAGCATGCGTGCTGGGCCTGCCAAAAAAGCGCGGGCACATGAATTGGTTACCCCGATATCCAGGCACTGGGAAGTCACTGAGCCTCATCTGCTCCTCGCTACGTTGGTTGCACGAAAACCCGGTGCACGTAGACGACGAGGCCTCCGGTATTGGACGCGAGGAGATTGATGCAGATTTGCCTCAATGGGTTCGGGAGCATGCGATAAAGGAAAGGGAGAAGGCGCGAGAGGCGGCGCTGAGACGAGAGGAGGAGCGGCTCGAGAGAGCGCGACAGAAACTCGCACAGGATAAAGCTGAGCGAGAACGTGAGCGGCGCTCTTTGAAGTTGGGTAAGGGTAAGAGTTATAAGGTTGCACGGCGCAGTGGTGCAGAGGAGGGCGCGGCGACAGGCAAGAGTGGAGATGACGCCAAGCTGCTACTGTCAGAGGACGAGGACTCCAAGGAGGACGCGACGAAGCAGGCGCTGCGGGTCATTAAGGAATTGTTAGGGCCAGATGACGATGATCCAGGTGTGCGTGACGATGGCGAGGAGGAGATAGACGTTCGCAAGGTGTTGGCCACCCATGTCGATTCATTTTCCCCTCTTTTTTTACCCTTTTTTTATCAAAATGAAAGTATTTAATCTTGGATGTCCGGGTGGTACGTACGGGTTCCAGCTGAAAAATGGCCTTAATTCTTGCCGACGTTGTGAAAAGGTGACTGCACAAAGCGGCAGTCAGCCGAATGTAAGCTTGCTGGCTCCGCTTGTTGCAGGTCATTTACTGCTCGCGGACGCACACGCAGCTCTCACAGTTCATGAATGAGGTAAAACTTGGCGCAGACACTCGAATTGATGAGCCCCGCAACCGTTCCTGGCGCGCGAAAGGGGGTCGAGTGCAGAGCGGTGACACGCGACGCGAGCAGGTTCGTCGAACCGAGTGGGGGGGAAACCTCAAGGCTGTGGCTCTTGCCTCACGCAAGTCGGTGCCCCTTCTCACCTATTCGCCGGTAGCATTGTTGATGTCATATGTCGCACAAAATTCGTGGTCATTGACGCTCTTGATCTGAATGGGTGCTGTGCAGGCCGACATGCATTCACCCACAGGTGGCGAGCCTCGGGTCGTCGACCCGCGTCAACGCAGCGTGCCTCGACCTTCAGAAGCAGAAGCCAGTGCCCGCGAGCGACGCGCCATCTGCGGTACGGCGTGAGGGTGGAGCGGAAGGCGGATGCGGGTGCCCTTTCCTGGACGAGGGCAAGCGGCTGGACCTTCGCGACGCGATCCTCGCGGAGGTGGCGGACATCGAGGACGTGGTCGCCCTTGGCCGCAAAACGGGCGCTTGCCCGTACTACTCCGCGCGAGCTGCTGTTCGCTCTGCCCAGCTTGTGACCCTGCCCTACACATCGCTGGTGCACAAGGGGACGCGAGAGGCCCTCGGGGTCTCGCTGAAGGGCAACGTGGTTGTCATCGATGAGGCCCATAATCTGGTCGAAGCTATCAACAACGTGCATTCGGCAACGCTCTCAGAGGGCGCCGCGACAATGCTCGCCACCTTATTCAGCGATTACCTTGACCGCTTCGCGACGCGCCTGTCCCCTAAGAATGCCGGGCAGCTCAAGCAAGTGCTGCTGCTCGTCAAGTCCCTGGCCAATTTCATGCGTGCCGTCGACAAGACAGAAGCCAAGCCCGCAGCCACCGCCGCAGCAAACTCCGACGGCAGTGTGCTGCTCGACAAGGCGAGGGCCCTGGAGGCGAAGGCCTCCGCGGACAGTCGGCCAGCTTGCGGGCAGCGCCCTGACACTTCGCTGGGCTCTTCGCTGGGCAAGGTCATGACGATCGCCAGGTCTCGGTCCGGCAACCCTCGGGGAAGGCGCGATGTGTTCAAGGCGCGTTGAGCGCGGTCATACACGATTGCATTGATGTTTGATTTTTTTAGAGGCAAACGTTCTGAGCCCGCGATAGATTGCATTATCTCTCTTACCCTGCCTCGCTGCACCAGGTTCTCGATCGAGGCCAGGATCGACAACATCAACCTCTTCAAGATTTTGCGATACTTCGAGAAGTCCAAGATCCTGCAGAAACTTCACGGGTGAGCATGCAGCTCACCGCACCCCACGCACGTGCATGCCTTCGGCACGCGTCAGCGGTGCGGAATTGGGCAGGTACTACGAACGCCGGGTGGCAGAGGCGCGAGCAGCGGGCCCCATTGGGCAGCTGGACGACGACGGTTTGGAGGGCGGAGAGGGTTCGGCTTCGGTTGTCCAGCCACTGCACCAGTTCCTCACCTGCCTCACAGATCTCGAGGAGGAGGGCCGTGTCGCAGTGTACCGTGACGAGGCCACCGGTCGCCTCCGCCTCTCCTACCAACTCCTCAACGCCTCCTCCCATTTCGCAGACATTGTGCGCGACGCTCACGCAGTGGTGCTGGCTGGAGGGACCATGCAGCCGATGGCCGAATATGTCCAACATCTCATGCCAGATCTGCCCCCCTCACGTATTCGTGTCCTCTCCTGCTCCCATGTGGTCCCTCAGGAAAACGTTCTCCCAATCACCCTCGCTGCGGGACCCTCTGGCGTCCCATTCGACTTCCGTCACCAGCAGCGCTCGTCCAAAGCTATCAAGGTCTGCCATGCCTACTGCCGCTGCCCCTGTCAACAGCGCCAGCTCGCGTGATGCGGGCGGATGATGATGTTTTTGGTGATTTGGGCGAGGGCAGGATGAGCTCGGGCGGGTGATGGTAAATCTGTGCACGGTGGTTCCCGATGGCGTGGTTCTTTTCCTCCCCTCTTACTCCTATGAGGACGAAGTGCGCGCCCCAACCCTGGCCAAGCACTCTGTTGCGCCTCCGAAGGGCGAGACCAGAAGCGCAACTGCTGGTCTTTTTTTAGCAGCTGCTGTCCGTGGCGAGGCTTCCGTGGCGACATTCTTGCTTCGAACTGACGCGTTGGCGAATTCGGTTTGCCCCCCTGGACGCAGATCTGGAAGCACTGGGAGGCGTCAGGAACTATGGCAGCACTCCGAAAGCGAAAGGTGGTGCTCAGGGAACCGCGCGGGAGCGGTGACGTGGACGCAGTCCTGGAGCAGTATGGAGCAGCGATTCGGGCAAATTTTTTGCCGGAGGGCAACGTGGGTGGCGATCGGCTAACAGGCGCACTGCTGATGTGTGTGGTCGGCGGAAAGTTGTCTGAAGGCATCAACTTCTCAGACGGTCTCGGACGGTACTGCCCTCGCCTTGTGCGCTCGGCCTGGGGGCTCGGTGCCCACTTCGTCAGGCTCTGATCCGGCGACACGCGGCAGATGTGTTGTGGTCGCAGGGCTCCCTTTCGCCAACCGCGGCGACCCGCGCCTGGTTGAGAAGATCAACTTCATCCAGACGCTGCCAGCGCCCCCGGTATCTCCCTGGGCGTCCCCCGGCTTTCATCCGGGGGAGCTCCTCCTCTCCTTCCACTCCCTCCGCCCTGCCACATCAGCTCAGCGATGCGTGTCTGCCCAGGCGCTGCCTGCAGGAGCGGGCGGCGCGGATGGGCTGGATGCAGATGCTGCTGCGCGGGCTGCGTGGAGCGGCGGGGCCGGAGCGATGGCTCAGGGGTTCAAGGCGGGACAGGAGTTCTATCAGAACATGTGCATGAAGGCGGTGAACCAATGCGTGGGGCGCGCGATCCGCCACGTCGGCGACTACGCCGCGATCGTCCTCGTGGACCAGCGCTACGCGTCCGCCGCCGTGCGTGCCAAGGTGGCGGGGTGGATCTCTAGGCGCCTTTCGTTAGAGTCGCCGACTACCTTCGGGCCCTGTTTTAGTGCGCTGGCTGCATTTTTTCGCGGCAAAAAGACAAATCAAGACTGCATTGAGGCCGAACGGAGGGCTGCTGTGCGAGAAAGGACAGAGGATGACTGACGCTTCTGTGGAATGCGACGTGTGGCAAGGGTTTGTGAGCAAACTCTGTGAACGAGCCGTCATGTTGCCACTGGCACAGCATACTTGGAGCAAGCTCTGAATGGATCTTTGTTGCGGAGTTGTCAAGACGGGCGAGAGAAAGGGCTTTGACGAGTAGGGCTAGCATGCGAGAAGCTCTTCGCAGGGCGCCATTTGAAAGTGTTCAGCGACTGTACACCTGTACCAAATCGCGCCGTTTGTGCAGACAGCTTTCGAACCTCGCAGCGACCGGGCCGCTCAGCACTCGGTCACTACCTGCCCCGTGCCAACGTTGCTCACGAACCCCTCGCCCGACGGTGTAGCTGCCCGTCCAGGCGCCGACCACGTACCGACCTTGTGCATCGGCGGAGGCCAGTCTTGCGCACAAGCTGCTGACGCTAGCCCTCCGGGCAACGCCCGTGGCCCCTGTCCCCACTGCTGCTTACCTGGGCCCCATCGCGTCTCCCAATCGCTCGAGGATCCGCTGCTGCCCATCCCGCTCCCTCCGCCCCCTGCCACTGAGCCACCGCTGCCACGAGAGGAAGCTCCCGCGAGGGCGCCCAGCGATAGGCCGGAGTGCCCAAGGCCAGAGTGCCCAGTGCCGGTATGATAGGAGCCGTCGCGCGTCGCAAGCCGCGAGAACTGCGAGGAGGACCCCGCGCCCTGCGCACTGTGCGATGCATCGCTGAGCACCACAGATCCCCTTGCCACGTGAGAAGGTGTCAGCGCCATTCGAGAGAAGCCTCCCGCCAGTCCCATCCCGAGCGCCACTGGCAGACCTGCACCTTCTCCCTCCCGCAGTGGTCGCGGAGAGATCAACATCTCAGGCGGATTCAGACCGAAGCGCACCGTGGCCGACCCGAGGCGGGCCCGAGCCTGCTCACGGGGCCTGCGAGAGGCATCCTCGGGGCGGCCCTCGCCCTTGCGTCTTCCATGCGCAAGAATACCCCGCAACGCTCCGCCCCAGCCACCCCACGACCCCGCTGAGGAGCGGGTGAGCACCGTGGAAGCGCCTTCGGCCACACTTGTGGGCAGAGGTGGCACATCCGCCCCCTGGAGCTCGGCGTCTGCTACGAGAGGACCTCGATTATGGTTCTCGAGAGCCACCGAGTGGCTCTCCTCCGCATCCGCAACCGAATCCGCCCCCGCTTTGCCACCACCATCGTCCGCGCTTGCGGCGCCGCCCCCGCTCCATCTGGCCTTGAATTCAGCCAACTGCCTGTCCATCATCCCGAGGAAGTCATGGAAGATCTGGTCGGTCTCCGCCACTGCCCAGCCGGCACCTGCCCCAGCCGCGTCGTTCCCTCCCTGCACCTCTTCGAAGCTGTCATCGTCTCCCACCTGCAGGCGCGGGGCCGAGAACTCCTCCTGGAGCCCCAGAATCGCTGCTCCCGTTGAATCCTCCTTCTGCATCGATGACGCCGCATGGTTGTTGCTGCCCTCACCCACCGATGGAATGAACGGTGCCTTGCCCTGCGCCATCAAGCTGTCTTTTGGTGTGGCCGCCGGCCACCCAATGCCATTCGATCCCACAACACCCTCTCCCCGTGTCACCGTCCATTTTCGACCTTCGCTGGGCCGTGAAGGTCGTGCATCAGGCGAGCCGCCGGCCAGCTTGCCAAGAGTTTTGAGGCCACCCGGTGCTAGCTGCGCCACCCCAGACTTGTCGAGGGGCCTTCCACTGTTGGACTGCCAAGAAGTCTGAGAGGGAGAGCCCTGGCCCCCCTCACCCTCAAACAATTTGGTCATCGCTGAGATTTTGCCGGCGCGACGCGGCGTGCCCCCGGCATCTGGTGCGCGCCGGGGCGTCTCCCTCTCAGCATCTGCTGTCCATGCCGGGGGTCCTGCACGCCAAGAAATCGCGTGGGGCGCCTCCTCCGGTACAAGCTCCTGCTCTTGCACATCCGCGCGCGGAACCGGGGGACTCTGTGTGATCTCCTTGGCCCAGCGGTGTGCCGCTTCTTCTTGAAGCTGCGCTCCATCTGTAGCCTCCACTCCACATTCCTCGCTTCCGCTAGGTTGCCCCCTCGCCAGCGGAGGGGTTGCCGGGCGCGGAGGAAGGCCCCCGAAGAGATGTGGCGCAGCACCCGTGTTGGCCCACGCGTCCTCCTCCTCGCTCGAGTCCTCGGCGAGCGGCAGCTGCGAGATGAAGGGAGGCATCATCTTGATGTGGGCAGGTGGCGAAAGGCCTGAAGTCTCCTGAAGCCCCAGCACCAGGAGCCCGTCTGACGGATCAGCAGCTGCGCTGGCGCGCGCTGCGCTGGCGCGTGTCGAGATGGAAACCAAAGGCGGGGAACTCGAGGGCGGGGTGCCCATGCCGGACGCTCCCGCTGGGCCCGCGCCCGTGTCATGTGAGCGGTTGGGGCTGCTTCCTGTGCTCCCCGCATGTGCGAGCATGACCCCATCGGGCGGAATTTGCGGCTCCATGAGAGCCCCGGGCGCCGCATTGGCAGGGCTCGCTGTAGCGCTTCGTGTGACGCTCAGGTCGATGCCGCCACCGTCCAGCCTCGTGAGCGGCGACGTACGCGGAGGCGTGAGCGACTCGAGTGGCGGCGTAAGCGACAGCGTGGGCACAGCTGGCGAGGGCGCTGGCGCAGTAGGGCAATGTGCCGGCGTTGAGACGGGCGTAAGGTCCTCGTTTCCCTCTGCTCCCCGCGGCTGCTCGACAGAAGCTATTCTTTCGCTACCGGTGGAGTGAGACTGCGTCGTGTCCTCAGCAAGCAGCGCACCAAAGAGAGCACTGGACGACCGCTTGGCAGGTGAAGTCTGCGACAAGCGAGATCAAAATCGACCCTGCACAGCTGCACAAACAGCATGCAGCGCGACTAGGCGGGCGCTCGGCGGGCCTGCGGGGTGGCTTACGTGGGGCACTGGCACCTTGGAGGGCTCGGCTACAGAGCTGTCTGCATCTTCCTTCTCGTGGGCAGTGTCTCCCTGACGGATAGGCCTGAAAGCTCCGCGCGCGCGCAGCTCCGCTGGGGTTGCAGCAGCAACCAGAGTGCGTAGCGGGGTGCGCGGAGAAGAGCCAGAAGAGCCAGGCACGAGGCCGTCCAGGTGATAGATCTTCTGCGGCACCCACACACAACCCGCAAAGTAAATCAGCACAAGCTGCCTTGCCACGGCGGTGCGTACCAGCACGGTAATTGGGAAGGGGGGTGGGTGGCAGGGGAAGGGGGGGGGGGAATGGGTGATGCGCAGGTGCCTGGATCTGCTCGGCGTGGCAGGCATTGCACATCAGGGAGAGAGTCGTCACACACAGCTCGCACAGCATCGTGTCGCATCCCCTGCCGGCGCTCTGCAGTATGAGTCTTTTGAACGACATTGTCACCACAGTTTTAGGCTCGGTGTACATCGCGCTGTACACGCGTATGGGTCAGGCACGCACATACACTGCTTCCCGCTCGGAGGTGCCCCGCAGACAGCGCAAGTCCCTGCGAAGCTCGCTTCATCTTCCGCGGGCCTGGACTGCTCTTGCGGAACCTGATAGCCAGTTCAGGCCCCCGTATCAGTTGTGCACCTTACGGTCATGTATGTGCCTAGCCGGATGCCGCGATTGGACGCATCTGGCAAAGGCCTCGTACGGTGTCTTGTTCTGAACCGACTCGGGTCAAGGTGAAACAAGGCGCGCGACAGAGCGAGCAGTACCTGCGAGACGGTGTCATTGCTATCGACCGCCGGCATGGAAGCACCTGCCGTAGCGCTGGCAACAATCGTGAACGCGTCAGATTCCATGCGCCAGCGGGTCCTCGCCACCTCTCGCGTGAGTTGGCGCTGTTCGAGGCCTCGCTACTCTATGGAGCCGAAGGCACGGGGATTATGGCGTACGCATGTAGCTATGAGAACAAGCGACGTGAAACGGTTGTGAATTTTAGCGCACAGAACACTGTAATGGCGTGGGCGTCTTACTGTCGGCACCGCTGGCAGCGTCGGTATGCAACAACAAGTGCCCTTTGGAGCCTTGTCTCACACGATGCTGTGAAGGCCGCGAGTGCACGGCACTTGCGCGGCTACGCTACGGCCGCCTCAAAAATCCAGATCAAGCAGCGTGCTCGCACATCAGGGCGCGTTCCCCCAGTGGGCGCGCACGGCCGGACGGATGATGATGATACAGGATAGGAATTCAATTCCCCGTCGCGGCCACATCAAATCAAAATTCGAGGCTGTGAGGCGCATCGCCGTGAGTGGGAGGCTGCACAGGGATGGCAGCCGCTTCAGACGACCGGTCGGAGCTACTCAGAGCCGTAGCACGCGCAGGAGTGCCGACTAATGACCAGTTTGCCGACCCTGACTTTGACGTCGAGGTGCGTGGCCCTATCCCGCCCTGGTCGCGCTCGTGCCCACGATTTCAACAGCGTCTATGCCCGCGGGTCAGGACGAAGTGGCGACACCACTGCAGCTCCTGGTGGCCTCCGGCCTCGAGCTTCTTTTCGAATTCTCTGTCAAGTACATGACGCTTGCTCCGATCTATTCGGTGCGTATCTCGCCCCGGCGCCGACCCAACTTGCCGGATTCAGAAATCTGCCACGAGGCCGTGTGCTCCAAGGCTGCACGAGCCGAAGTGCTCAACAACTCTTCCCCGCCGGTGTCAAAATTTTAGGTGACACAACCGCTTGCTGTTCTCAAGACGAGGACCCTGTTCCGCCAGATCCAGAGCGTGCCTGCACCCAGGTCACCGTCCCGCCATGGTCCGAGTTTAGCGTGCGCCGCGCGGGATCGCTGTGGCTTGTCGCTCTCGCTTTTCTGGCAGTTTGCGACGTTTTGATATGTGGCGTACTCTGCAGGTTTCAAGAGGTTGACGAGGAAGGCAACAGCGTTGCGGCCACTCCAGCAGCGCTGCCAGCCGTCTCCTGGCGCCGCATCCGGTTACCCGACATCCCCTCATCAGCTGCTTCCTTTGCTCGGGGGAGGTTTACTTTCGAAGCACACATGCCCGACTTCCACCCTCACCACCGTGCGAAATATCCTGGCTGCGATTCGCGGCGTGAATCACCCTGCGGCGCACACTGCTGCCGACGGCGGTGGGGGGTGCTTTGGCGCAGGGCGGACGAGGGCCCGTCGGCGCTGTGGGCAGGGTGGAACGCGCGATGCTTGCACCAGGCGCTCTGGCGGGGGGGCACGATTTCGACCGCCGAGATCCTCTTCTACTTTCCGGGGAACTCCTGGGCCGGGCTAGCAGCCAAGTCGATTTTCTCCCTCGTGTCGTGGAGCTTCATCGCCCACCCTCTCGACGTCGTCAAGCACCGCGCCATGGCCGGGTGCGCCCCGCCGTGCGCTCTGCCTCGCGTCGGCGAGTTCTGAGGCGCGATATGGCCCGGCAGTATGGCAGGTTACACCTCGGGCGTCTACTGGGGGCTCATGCGTGCGCTCAAAGACGATACGGTTGGCGCCGTCCACGCGCAGCTGCCCCGGCGCTGCTGCCTCCCCCGAGGCGAGCAGCATGCCTGACAGCGCTCCCGGGGCGGTTATGGCGGTTCAGGCGTACGCGGGGCTACGGACTTCGATGGCGCTGGCGCTGCTGCAGGCGCCGGTGCGCTTCGGCTTCCTCTCGCTCCCGGCCTCGCTCCTCCTCGTCTCGCTGCTGTACCCCCTCGACGCCCGCGCCACCCTCGCCCAGCTACGCGAGGACGAGCCAGGCGCTGCGCCGCGCACCGCGCGCCGCGAGGGCGGCGTCCTGGCGCTCTATCTCGAGCCCGCCTTCCGCCACTACTTCTCCTCCAACGCCCTCGAGCTCATCGTCCCGCCCCGCCCGCGCCCCACCCGCGCCTTTTCCGCGCCGCGCCGCGCGCGCCGCGCCGCGCTCTGAGCGCGATGGGGTGGGGGCAGAGCGCGGCGATCGGGGGGGCGTTCCTCGACGCGCTGATCGAGGCGCTCGAGCAGCAGGCCCGCGCCCAGCGCGCCTGACCCGCCGCGCCCGTCCCGCACGCGCCCGGCTCGGTCCGTGATGTAATGAGATGAGACGCCAAAGCACCCTCTCCGGCGCTGGCGCGCGCGCGCGCCGGGCACCGCGCGCGCTAGAGCATCAGCTTCGTGTGGAGCGGAGGCGCTGGGCGAGGAGCGGGACCTCAGGGTCGGCCTCGCGCGTGGCCTCGTCCGCCTCGGCGTAGAGCGTGTCGAAGGCGTCGAGCTGCGCGCGCGCGTCGTCGGCGCGGCCGAGGTTGGCGAGGGTCACGGCGTAGTTGAGGTGGAAGAGGAAGTCGGTCTCCATCTCGATCGCCTTCTGGTACGATAGGCACGCGTTCTCGGGGTCGTCCAGCCGCGCGAGGCAGATGCCGAGCTGCATGTACGACGACGCAAAGTCCGGCTTTAGGTTGATGGACGCAGAGAGGTAGTGGAACGCCGACGCGTACTGTTGCTGCGCCCAGCGCCGACACGGCCCGCGTGAGCTTGATGGCAGGAGGGGGGGGGGGGCGGGGGGGTGAACCGGGGGGGGGTGGAGGGGGCGGGGGTGGGAGGGGAGTATCCGCTCGAGGGGGTGGGGGGAGGGCGGCTTTTTTGGGCA
>Ga0115567_10004992_pt1 | contig 12872 bp, 9 predicted proteins | sample COGITO_mtgs_1204_2_FD_88679 | JGI IMG/M metagenome (GOLD analysis project Ga0115567, IMG submission 88679) | Pelagic marine microbial communities from North Sea - COGITO_mtgs_120412 | ecosystem: Environmental > Aquatic > Marine > Epipelagic | place: Germany:Helgoland, sampling site Kabeltonne...
CACGCCTCGACCGACGGGTCGCCGCAGACGGTGCTGACGGTCGTGAACGACAGCGACATCGCCGTCGACCTCTACTGGATCGACCAGTCCGGCGACCTGGTGCGGTTCCGCACGATCCAGCCCGGAGAGACGTTCAACCAGGACACCTTCGAGACCCACAACTGGCTGCTGACCGATGCGGGCGGGACGCGGCAGCTCGCGCTGATCGAGGGAGGGAACCAGACCTACACCTACGGCCCGGATTTCGACGACCGGATCGACGGCGGGTCGGGCGACGACACGATCTATGGCGAGGAGGGCGACGATTTCGTCTTCGGCGGGACCGGGCGGGACACGATCTTCGGCGGCTCGGGCGACGACACCCTGGCGGGCGCACAGGACGACGACACGCTTTATGGCGGGGACGGGCGCGATACGTTCCTGCTGACCGACGGGGCGGGGCGGGACAGCTATTTCGGCGGCGGGGGCGGTGACGACGCCGACACGATCCACTGGATATCCGACACCGACGCGGAGATTGTCTTCGACGGGGACGAGCGCGGCACCTACGGCCAGGGCGGATCGACGGGCACGTTCAGCGATATCGAGCGGATCGAGACCGAGGGCGGCGACGACCGCATCGACGGATCGGCGAACGGACGGTCGATGAGCGTGCAGAGCGGCGGCGGCCACGACACCGTGACCGGCGGGGCCGCGTCCGACACCCTGTCGGGCGAGGACGGGAACGATACCGTCCGTGGCGGAGGGGGCGCCGACACCGTGTCGGGGGGCGCGGGCGACGACACGATCCACGGGGATGCGGGCAACGACCGGCTGATTGGAGGGGGCGGCAACGACCTGGCCTATGGCGGCGAGGGCGACGATCTCTTCGACGACATGCGCGGCACGCCGGACGACGGACAGGGCAACGATACCGTGTTCGGCGGCGCGGGCGACGACGAGATCTATACCGGGGCCGACAACGATCACCTCTACGGGGGGGCCGGAAACGACCGGCTGGATGGCGAGGCGGGCGACGACACGCTGGACGGCGGCGACGGCGATGACCACCTGTTCGGCGGGACGGGTGACGACCGGCTGGCCGGTGGCGGCGGGGCGGACACGCTGTTCGGGGGCGCCGGAGCCGATACGCTGTCCGGCGGCGCGGGAAACGACACGCTGACCGGCGGGACGGGTGACGACACGTTCGAGTTGGGTGCCGCGACGGGCACCGACACCGTCACCGATTTCGACCTGAGCGACGACGATGGCGACCTGCGCTACAATGACCAGATCGACGTCGGCGACCTGCGGACGGAGGCGGGTGATCCGGTCACGGCCCGCGACGTAAAGACGCTCGACGACGGGCAGGGCAACGCGATGCTGGTCTTCCCCGGCGGCGAGCGGTTGATCCTGCGCGGCGTGGCGCCGTCGCAGATGACGACCGCGCAGCAGTTGAACCGCGCCGGCATCCCCTGTTTCACCGCCGGAACCATGATCCTGACCCCCCGCGGAGAGGTCGCGGTCGAGACGCTGCGCCCCGGCGACATGGTGATCACGCGCGATGACGGGCCACGGCCGATCGTCTGGGTCGGGATGCGGCAACTGGACCGGGCGACGCTGGCGGCGCAGCCGGACCTGCTGCCGGTGCGGATCGCGCCGGGGGGCTGGGCCGGGGATCGCGGTCTTCTGGTGTCTCCGCAGCACGGCATCGCGGCGCGAAGCGATGCGGGCGGCGGGACGGACATCCTCGTCCGGGCGCGGCACCTGGCGCGGATGCGCGGCGGCAAGGTGCGCGTGGCGACCGGCGTGCGGCGGGTGAGCTACGTGCATATCGCCTTCGCGCGGCATCAGGTCGTCTTTTCGAACGGGATCGCGAGCGAGAGTTTCTATCCCGGACCCTGGGGCCTGCGGACCCTGGACCCCGGCCCGTTGCGCGAACTGCTGCGGCTGTTTCCCGACCTGGGCGAGAGGCGGGTCGAGGATGCCTACGGCGAACCCGCGCGGCCGGTGGCGCGGGCCCGCGATCTGCCGCGGCACCTGTCGGACCTGATGCCGGACCTCTGCCCCTGACCCCGTATCGGGTCGCGGCGATTCCCGGCGCTACGCGGCTGGATCGAAGTCGATTTGCCTGTGCGGCATTGGTTTCGCAGTCGATCGTTCCGCGATCGCGGCTGCCTCGCGGTCTGGCGCTTTTGACTGTTGCGAAACGGCGACCCGCTTGCTTTAGTCTGACGCCAGAAGAGCGGGACATTCCGCCGATTGGCGAAAGTCCGCCGACGCCCCCGGACCAAACCGGGGAAACGACAGGGAGACTGGGTTTGGCCACAGCCGGGACCGACGACGCATTCGTCGAATTCGACCACGTGCAGAAAATCTACGACGGCGAGAGCCTCGTGGTGAAGGATCTCAACCTGTCGATGCCGAAGGGAGAGTTCCTGACCATGCTGGGACCGTCGGGATCGGGCAAGACGACCTGCCTGATGATGCTCGCCGGTTTCGAGACCGCGACGCACGGCGACATCCGCCTGAACGGAAAGCCGATCAACAACATCCCGCCGCACAAGCGCGGCATCGGCATGGTGTTCCAGAACTACGCGCTGTTCCCGCACATGTCGGTGGCCGAGAACCTGAGCTTCCCGCTCGAGGTGCGGGGCATCGGCAAGTCGGACCGCGAGAAGAAGATCACGCGCGCGCTCGACATGGTGCAGATGGGGGAGTTCGCGGGGCGCCGTCCGGCGCAGCTCTCGGGCGGTCAGCAGCAGCGGATCGCGCTTGCGCGCGCGCTCGTGTTCGAGCCGGAGCTGGTGCTGATGGACGAACCTCTTGGCGCGCTGGACAAGCAGTTGCGCGAGACGCTGCAGTTCGAGATCACGCACCTGGCGCACCGGCTCGGGATCACGGTGGTCTATGTCACCCACGACCAGACCGAGGCGCTGACGATGTCGGACCGCGTCGCGGTGTTCGAGGCGGGCCGCATCCAGCAGCTCGCTCCGCCCGACGAGCTTTACGAGGCGCCGACCAACAGCTTCGTCGCGCAGTTCATCGGCGAGAACAACACGCTCGACGGCGAGGTCGTCGAGATGGGTGACGGCGTGTGCAAGGTAAAGCTCGACGACGGCCAGGTGATCGAGGCCAAGCCGGTGAACGTCGACGGCGTGGGCGACCGGACGCTGGTGTCGATCCGCCCCGAGCGGGTGGAGTTCGATCGCGCCCGCCTGCGCGAGGGGGCCTACACGATCAAGGCCGAGGTCCAGGAATTCATCTACATGGGCGACATCTTCCGCACGCGGCTCAAGGTCGCGGGCAAGGAGGATTTCATCGTCAAGACACGCAACGCCGCCGATCAGGTGCGGCTGGCCCCTGGCCAGACCGTCGAGATCGGCTGGTTGCCAGAGGATTGCCGCGCGCTCGACGCATGAGATGACGCGGCAGCGGGGAAGGGGCGATGTCCGGCCGCCCCGCCCGACATGACAATGCCGGACAACGCAACAGGAGTATCCCATGACTATTAAGAAGATCGCAATGACCAGCACGGCGCTCGTCGCCGTCGCCGGTTTCGCAATCGCCGAAGCGCATACCGAGATGGCGAACGACATGACCCTCGTGAGCTGGGGCGGTGCCTATCAGGACAGTCAGCAGAACGCCTATGTCGCCCCCTATCTGGAGGCGAACCCCGACGTCAGCATCGTCTGGGACGAAAGCTCGGCCGAGGCGACCGCCAAGCTGCGCGCCATGGCCGAGGCGGGCAACGTGACCTGGGACGTCGTGGACGTCGTGGCATCGGACGCGCTGCGCCTGTGCGACGAGGGTCTCGCGATGGAAATCGACTTCGACGAGGTGCTGGCCGAAGGTGACGACGGTTCCACCCCCGAGGAGGACTTCGGCGACCTGCTGATCAACGACTGCTTCGTGCCGCAGATCGTCTATTCCACCACCATCGGCTACCGCACCGACATGGTCGGCGACACGCCGCCGACCGAGATCTGCGACCTGTTCGACCTCGAGGCCTATCCCGGTCAGCGCGCGTTGCAGCAGCGTCCGATCGACAACATGGAATGGGCGCTTTACTGCGACGGCGTCGCCAAGGACGAGCTCTACGACGTTCTGGGCACGCCCGAGGGCGTCGAGCGCGCCTTTGCGAAGCTCGACACGATCAAGGACAACGTCATCTGGTGGACGGCCGGTGCCGAGACGCCGCAGCTTCTCGCCGATGGCGAGGTCGTCATGGGATCCACGTTCAACGGCCGCCTGTTCTCGGCGATCGTCGAGCAGGACCAGCCGATCGAGATGATGTGGGACATGCAGTCGTTCGACCTCGACGGGTGGATCATCCCGGCCGGTCTGCCGGCAGACCGTCAGGCGCGCGCGCTCGACTTCCTGCGGTTCGCGACCGATACGCAGCGCCTCGCCGACCAGGCGAAGTACATCAGCTATGGCCCGGCACGCATGTCGTCCGCCCCGCTGGTCGGCGACCACGCAGAGCTGGGTATCCCGATGGCACCGCACATGCCGACCGATCCCGCGAACGCCACCAACGTGCACATCTACGACTACGGCTGGTGGGCCGACAACCGCGACGATCTGGACGCGCAGTTCCAGGCGTGGCTCGCGCAGTAAACGCATGACACTCCGGGGGGCGGGCACGATGTCCGCCCCCCGACCACGACGCCGGAGGGGCCGATCGCGATGAGCCAGACCACGCCAGAAGCACCGATGCCGAACACCGGTATCGCCGCCGCCGAGACCGCGCACGAGCGGGACGGCGCGATGGTGGCCGCCGACGGAACCCCGCTGAAGAAATCGCTGAATCGGGCGCTGCGGCGCCAGAAGACGCGGGCGCTTTTGCTGATCGCGCCCTTGTTGCTGTTCATCCTGCTGACCTTCATCGCGCCGATTGCGGACATGCTGTTCCGCTCGGTCGAGAACGACATCGTCCGCACGACCCTGCCGCAAACCGTCGTCGCCCTGGGGGACTGGGACGCCGCGACCGGCGAGGCGCCCGGCGAGGCCGTGTTCGAGGGTCTTTATTACGACCTGTTCGTCGCCGCCGAGGCCAAGGAACATACCAAGGTCGGCACGCGCCTGAACTACGAAAATCCCGGCATCTCGTCGCTGTTCCGCGGCTCGGGCCGGGCGGTCGGCGATTTTGCCGACGACCAGATCGATGCGTTCGAGGGCCTCGATCCCGCGTGGGAGGACGGAGCGTTCTGGTACGCGCTGATGCAGGGGGAGGGCGAAGCCGATACCGGCCTTGTCGCGGCACAGCGAGACCGGCTGGAGGAACTGACCACCGACGAATCCATGGGCAGCGCCGAGATCGGCTTCGCCCCCGGTGCCGACATCGCGGCGATCCTGCCGCGCACGTCGCGGGAATACACCGCCTTCGCGATCTTTGCGGTGGCCGAGGACGGCGACGTCGTCGCCGAGGAAGAACCCTGGGAGGCGGTTTATGCCGCCCTCGCGGCGGACCTGGCCGATCCGGCGCTCGCCGACGGGATCGCCGGCTACGATGGACCCGGTGCGGCGGAACTGGCGGCGGCGCAGGCGGCGGAGATCACGCCCGTCGACTACCGTACGGCCTTCGCCGACGACGACGAGGACTGGCTCGACGCCTCTGTCTGGACGACCGTGCGGACCTATTCGCCGACCTATACGGACGGCTATTTCCTCAACGCCGTCGACATGCAGAACGGCCCCGGTGGCGACGCCGAACTGCGCCCCGAGAACCAGCGGTTCTACGTGCAGCTCTTCGGCCGGACGATGTGGATGAGCCTGCTGATCACGGTCTCCTGCATCGCGCTGGGCTATCCGGTCGCCTGGCTGATGGCGAACCTGCCGGCGCGCAGCGCCAACCTGCTGATGATCCTCGTGCTGCTGCCCTTCTGGACGTCGCTGCTGGTACGGACGAGCGCGTGGAAGGTGCTGCTGCAGACGCAGGGGGTGATCAACGACACGTTGGTCGCGCTGCATATCGTCGACGACATGGGGCGGCTGGCGCTGATCAACAACCAGACCGGCACGATCATCGCGATGACGCATATTTTGCTGCCGTTCATGGTGCTGCCGCTCTATTCGGTGATGAAGACGATCCCGCCGAGCTATCTGCGCGCCGCCAAGAGCCTGGGCGCGACGAACTTTACCGCCTTCCGCCGGGTCTATTTTCCGCAAAGCGTGCCGGGGATCGGGGCGGGCAGCATCCTCGTCTTCATCCTGTCGATCGGCTACTACATCACCCCCGAGATCGTGGGCGGCACGACCGGCGTGTTCATCTCGAACCGGATTGCGTTCAACATCTCGGTCTCGCTGAACTGGGGACTCGCGGCGGCACTCGGCTCTATCCTGCTGGTGCTCGTCCTTGCGCTCTACTGGGCCTACGACCGGGTCGTCGGTATCGACAACGTGAAGCTGGGAGGCTGACCATGGCCGATGCCGTAATGACGACGACCAACGTGACGACGCCGCGGCAGCGCATGGTGCTGGCGGCCATAGTGACGGGGCTGTTCGGGGTGTTCCTGGGCTATTTCGCGGGGGCGATCACAGGCGGGACGCTGCTCGGTATCCTCGCGGGGGCGGTGATAGGTGCCGGCCTGGGGGTGCTTGCCGGCACGGCGCTCTTGGGTCGCAAGGGTGCGACGGTGGGCGCCGGCGCCGCGGTCTGCGCCGTGCTGGGGTTCGTGACCGGCGGGATCGCACCGGCACTGGCGGGGATCGTCCTGGGCGGCGCGCTCGGATGGGTCGCGCATTATGTGGCCTCGGGGCGCTACCGGAGCGGGGTGCCGCCGTTCTACACGCCCGGACAGGTCCTGTGGCACAACGCGTTCCTGATCCTTTGCGGGCTGATATTTTTCTTCCTGATCGCGCCGATCCTCGTGATCATTCCGCTGTCGTTCAACGCCGAGAATTTCTTCACCTTTACGCCCGAGATGCTGAGCCTTGATCCGGCGGGCTACTCTCTGAAGCACTACCGCGAATTCTTCTACTCCGACGAGTGGCAGGATCCGCTCTGGAACTCGCTCAAGATCGCGCCGGTGGCGACGCTGATCTCGGTCACGCTCGGCACCGTCGCGGCGGTCGGGCTCAGCCAGCCGCATGTGCCGTTCCGCCGCGCGATCATGGCGATCCTGATCTCTCCGATGATCGTCCCGCTCATCATCTCGGCGGCGGGGATGTATTTCTTCTACAGCCGGATCGGGTTGCAGGGCACCTATTGGGGCGTCGTGCTCGCGCATGCCGCACTCGGGATCCCCTTCGTCATCATCACGGTGACGGCGACACTGGTGGGCTTCGACCGCAGCCTGGTGCGGGCGTCGGCGAACCTGGGGGCGAACCCTGTGCGGACGTTCTTCAAGGTGCAGATGCCGCTGATCCTGCCCGGTGTCGTGTCGGGGGGGCTCTTCGCGTTCATCACCTCGTTCGACGAGGTCGTGGTGGTTCTGTTCGTCGGATCGGCCGGGCAGCAGACGCTGCCGTGGCAGATGTTCACCGGCCTGCGGGAGCAGATCAGCCCGGTGATCCTGGCCGCCGCGACGGTGCTGATCACGATATCGGTGCTGCTTCTGATCACGCTCGAGGTGCTGCGGCGCCGGTCCGAGCGGTTGCGGGGGCTGAGTCCGTCCTGACACAAGTGGCGGGAAAATTGCGCCCGCGTCATCATTCCGCCCTACCTGCGTGATAGACAGGCCGCAAAGGGCAGGGGCGAAACATGCCGTACGACATCTACGTTCTGGACGAGGCCGCGCTGGCGATCAGCGGAGGGCAGAGCCTCGACGGGGTCACGCAAGGTGACGGCAGCCACCTCGTCGGTGAGACGATCACGCTGAACTCAGGCGCATGGGCGCCGGTGACGATCGACGACGACGACGCAAATTTTCAGGATAACGATACCAGCCAGACCCTGAGCGGCGCGCAGGTGGTCAACGGCACGTCCTATCCGGGCGGTACGGTGGTCGAGGCTGAGTATTCGCTGGTCCTGTCGGACGGCACGAACGAGTGGACGGTCGTGGGGTTCAACCTGCGTGACAGCAACCCGAGCTATGCCACGGTCGAGGGGCTGGCGTTCATCGGGGGGCCGGGCGGTTTCCCCCCGGTGGGCGTGCCGCTGACGGTGGTGCGGTCGGCCGAGGGGCCAAGCTTTGCCGCCGCCGATTTTGCAACGCCGATCTGTTTCGGCGCGGGCACGTCGATCGCGACGCCGGACGGACCACGCGCGGTCGAGGATATCGCCGTCGGCGACATCGTGACCACTGTGGATGCGGGGCCGCAGGCGGTGCGCTGGCGCGCGAGCCGGATCTGGCCCGCGCGGGGACGCATCGCCCCTGTGGTCTTTGCGCCGGGTGCCATCGGCAACACCCGCACGCTGGTCCTGTCGCCGCAGCATCGGGTGCGGATCACCGGCTGGCGCGCGCAGCTTTGGTGCGCGGAAGATGCGATTCTGGTTCCGGCCGTGCATTTCGTCGGGCGTCCCGGCGTTCGCGTGCGGGAGGGCGGGACGGTGGCGTATCATCACATCGCGTTCGACGCGCACCGGATCGTGCTGAGCGAGGGGGTCGAGACCGAGAGCTTCCACCCCGGCGCGGTCGGCCTGAGCGGTCTGGAGCGCGACGTGCTGGCCGAATTGCGGGCGGTCTTTCCCGATCTGGCCGGGCGGTTCGGGCGCATGGCGGGGGCCGTGGCGCGCGGTGCCGAAGGGCGCGTCCTGGCTATGGCAGGAGCGTGATCCACAAGGACGCGGTGACGATGCTGGTGGCCGTGCCGATCAGTACCGCCGAGGCCGCGACGCGCCGTGCCGCGCCGTAGATGTTGGCGAAGAGATAGGCGTTGATCCCCGGTGCCATGGCGGAGGTGATGACGGCCGAGCGCATCCCCTCTGCCGGCAGCTGCGTTGCCGTTCCAAGCGTCCAGACCACCGCAGGATGCAGGATCAGCGACACCGCCGTGATGAACAGGATCACCCGCAGGTCGCCTTGCGGCCGGTAGCGAAAGAGGATGCCCCCGAGCCCGAAGAGCGCCGCAGGCAGGGCCGCGCGGATCACGAGGTCGAGCGCCTCGGTCAGGACGCCGGGCAGGGGCAGGCCAGTGAGGTTGACGATCAGTCCAAGGCCGATGCCGATGATGATGGCGTTGCGGAACATCGCGTTCGCCACCTTGAGCGGCAGCGACGCGAGGCCGGAGCCGCGGGCGCGCACGGTTTCCATCACCGTGACGCCGACGAAGTAGCAAAACGGCGCGTGCAGCGCGATGATGGCGTAATTGGCGGTCAGCGCATCGGTGCCGTAGGCACGTTCGGTGATCGGCAGGCCGAGCAGCAGCGAGTTCGAGAACAGGCCGACGAAGCCGATGGCCGTCGCGTCCTCCCAGCTTCGGGCGAAGATGTATCGCGCGCCGACCATGCCGACGCCGAATCCCGCGACCGCGCCGGCGTAGAAGCTGCCCAGAAGCGCCGCGTCGAACCCCTCGGCCAGATCGAGCGTCGAGATCGCGCGGAACAGGAGCGCGGGGATGGCGAAACCTTGCGCGAATTTCATCAGCCCGTCGACCTGGTCATCGGTGATGAGCGCGCGCCAGCGGGCGAGCCAGCCGAAGGCGAGCACGATGAAGACCGGCAGGACGATGGTGGCGAGGGCGGTCATCTCCGGCGGGCCTTTGCGATCGGGGCGGGGTTCGGACCCTCCGGGGGAGGTATTTCGGGCAAGATGAGGGCCGGGGTCAGTCCTCGAAGTCGAGCGTCAGGCCGTCGTGGGCCGGGGTGACGTTGGCCGGCGTTTCGAGGTCGAGCGTGTCGTGATCGAGGTCGATATGCATGTTGGTCAGGATCGCGCGGCGCGGGGCGGCGCGGGCGATCCAGTCGAGGGTCTGCGCCACATGTGCGTGGCTCGGGTGCGGATCGTAGCGCAGGGCGTCGATGATGAGCGTGTCCAGACCCTCCAGTTGCGGCCAGGCGGCATCGGGGATCGCGCTGAGGTCAGGGATGTAGGCGAGCGGCCCGATGCGGAAGCCGAGCGCGTCGATGGAGCCGTGCGTGACGGTGAAGGGCACCGCCGTGATCGGCCCGCCGGCGCCGGTGACGGTCACGGGGCCGTCGATGTCGTGCAGGTCGAGGATCGGAGGATAGCTCGACCCCGGTGGCGTGACGAAGACGTATCCGAAGCGGTCGACCAGCGCCGCGGCCGTCTCGCGGTCGGCCCAGACGGCCAGGCGGCGGCGCATGTTGAAGACGATCATCCGCAAATCGTCGATGCCGTGGACGTGGTCGGCGTGGCTGTGGGTCCAGACGACCCCGTCGAGCGAGCCGGTGCCGGTCGACAGCATCTGCGCGCGCAGGTCGGGAGAGGTGTCGATCAGCAGGCGCGTCGTGCCGCCCGCGTCGCGGCGCGTCACGAGCAGCGAGCAGCGCCGGCGCGTGTTTCTGGGATTGGCCGGATCGCAGGCCCCCCAGGCGCCATCCGGGTCGTCGGAAAGACGCGGCACCCCCCCCGAGGAACCGCAGCCGAGGATCGTCGCGGTCAGGGTCGCCACGCTGCGGCCTTCGCGAACAGGCGGTCGAAGTTGGCCGAGGTGAGGGCGGCGAATTCGTCCGTTGACAGGTGCAGCGCCTCGGCCCCGATAGCGGCGGTGTGGGCGACGAAGGCCGGTTCGTTGCGCTTGCCGCGATGGGGCGGCGGAGCGAGGTAGGGGGCGTCAGTTTCCACGAGGATCCGGTCGCGCGGCGCGGCGGCGAAGATGTCGCGCAGGGCGCGCGACTTCGGGAAGGCCGCGATGCCCGACATCGACAAATAGAAGCCGAGGTCGAGCGCCGCGTGGGCCAGCGCCGCGCCGGAGGAGAAGCAGTGCATGACGCAGGCGTAGGCGCCGTTGCGGTATTGCTCCGTCAGGATGCGGGCCATGTCGTCGTCGGCGTCGCGGGCATGGATGATGAGCGGCAGTCCGGTCTGGCGCGCCGCGTCGATATGGGCGCGCAGCGACGCCTGCTGAATGTCGGCGCTGTCGGCGGTGTAGTGGTAATCGAGGCCGGTTTCTCCGATGCCGACCATCTTGGGGTGGGCCGCGATCGCGATCAGGTCGTCGGCGGTCGCCAGCGGTTCGTCGGCGGCGGACATCGGGTGCGTGCCCGCAGCGTAAAACACCGGGTCGTGGGTCTCGGCGATGGCGCGGACGGCGGGTTCGGATGCCAGGCGGGTGCAGATCGTGACCATGCGGGTGACGCCCGCATCCTGCGCGCGCGCGATCACGCCCGGCAGGTCCGCCGCGAGATCGGTGAAGTCGAGATGACAATGGCTGTCGGTCAGGGTCATGGACGGGCGCCTCGGACGGGGGTGGCGGGCAGGATGGCGCGGGCCGTGTCCTCGATGCCGAGTGCGATATCGAGGATCAGTGCGGCAGGGTCAAGGTTGACCGCCCGTCCGTGCCGCGCGCGCGCCGAGACGCGCGCCTGAAGCGCCGCCCAGGCGCGCGCCGCGACATCGTCTGGGGAGATGCGGGCGAGCAGGCGAGCTTCGCCGGAGGCCCCTTGCGTCGCGGGTTCTCCCATCAGCCCGGCGCGGGCGGCGCGCGACAGGAACAGGTCGACGAGATCGAGGGTCAGTTCGAACCGCGCCTCGGCGCCGCGGCCGGCGCAGGCCTCGGCCAGTTTCAGCACACGGGCGCGGTCGAGGGCGGGCAGGGTGGCCATCGCCTCGATCCAGGCGGCGTAGATCGCGGCACCGTCCGCACGCATCATGCGGATCGCGTCGCCGACGGAACCCTGGGCCAGGACCGACAGCGCCTCGGGTGCGTCGGTCGCGATGCCAGCCTGGGTCAGGGCGGCGTCGAGGTCACGGGCCGCGAGCGGCGCGAGACGCAAGGTCCGGCACCGCGAACGGATCGTGGGCAGCAGTGCCGCCGGGCGGTGCGAGATCAACAGCAGCGTGGTGTTCGCCGGTGGCTCCTCCAGCTCCTTCAGGAGGGCGTTGGCGGCGGTCGGGTTCATCTCGTCGGCGGGATCGACGATGACGACCCGCGCACCGCCATCGGCCGCAGAAAGATGGAAGAACGACTTGAGCTTGCGGACGCGGTCGGCGGTGATCTCGGTCGCGAGGCGTTCGCCCGTGGCGTTCGGACCGCGCCGGACGACGTGCAGCCGGGGATGCGCGCCCGCCCGTACCAGATGCGCGTCCGGGTTTTCTGTCGAAATGTCGAGCGTGCGCGCGGGCACGGCGCCGACGGGCGTGGCGAGCAGGAAGGTGGCGATACGGTAGGCGAGCGTCGCCTTGCCCACGCCGGGCGGGCCGATCAGCAGCCAGCCGGAATGCAGCCGCCCGGCGTTCCACGACGCGAGAAACGCGTCCTCGGCGGTGGCCTGCCCGATCTGGCGCGGGGTGTCGCGCGGATGCGGCGCACCCGCCGCCTGCGTCGGATCGGGGAGGTCTTCGGTCGGGGTGCGGGGTAGCGCCATGCGGGTGGTGTAGCGCGGCTGGCGCGGGAGAGGGAGGGGGGCGCGGATTATTTGCCGGTCTTCACGGTTCCGAAAGGTGTCGGCGGCAGGATGGTGCGTAATCGCGGCGGAGGGACGATGCGACGGTTGTGTGCGGTGCTAAGCGGTCTGTGGCGACATGCGATGCGCGTCGATCCGGGCGGCGATGTCGCCGGCCACGACGTTCTCGGCCCGGTCGCCGTCGATGACGATGCAACGATCGGGGTAATCCGCGGCGAGCGCGAGGAAGCCGTCGCGCAGGAGCGTCTGGAAGGGCAGACCGAAGGTCTCGAACCGGTCCTCGGGGCGCGGGGCCGTGGCGGAGGGTGTGCCACGGTGCCCCGCAAGGCGTACGAGACCACGCGCGAGGGCCTTTTGCGGGTCCATGTCGACGATGAAGGTCAGGTCGGGTTCCGTGCCGATCATAGTATCGTGCAACCGG
>Ga0115567_10004993_pt1 | contig 12872 bp, 11 predicted proteins | sample COGITO_mtgs_1204_2_FD_88679 | JGI IMG/M metagenome (GOLD analysis project Ga0115567, IMG submission 88679) | Pelagic marine microbial communities from North Sea - COGITO_mtgs_120412 | ecosystem: Environmental > Aquatic > Marine > Epipelagic | place: Germany:Helgoland, sampling site Kabeltonne...
GCCCCTGGCGGACCTCTGAACGATCCCGCACCTGCGGAACGTCCCGGCCGATGGGCGCGACACGGCCCGTCCGCTGCGCATCGGGCGCAGGATCGCGCTGCGGCGGAATATTTACCCGAGGTCAAGTCTTGCACGCCCTGCGTGCTATCTGGCTCAATCACCGGATGACCGCGCCCCAGGCGCGCCCTGTGAACCCGACGGGAGACCCGACCATGAGACAGACCTTCAAGCTTGCCGCGTCCGCGCTGGCCCTGTCCATCGCCTTTCAGGCCCATGCCGCGACCGTGCCGGAGGGCACGGCCCTTGCCGAGGACCAGACCTACACGTTCTGGTTGCTCGATGCGATCAAGTCCATGGACCCGCAGATCAACACCGATGCCGAAGGCTCCGACGTGCTGCGCAACCTGTTCGAGGGCCTCTACAACGAGGACGGCGACGGCCAGCTTGTCCCTGGCGTCGCCACGGATCACAAGGTGTCCGAGGACGGTCTGACCTACACATTCACGCTGCGGGACGACGCCAAGTGGTCGAACGGAGAGCCGGTGACCGCCAAGGACTTCGTCTATGCCTGGCGCCGCCTGGCCGACCCGGCGACAGCCTCCGAATATGCCTGGTACATGGAGCTGATGCAGGTCGAGAACGCGCCGGAGGTCATCGCCGGAGAGATGCCGCCCGACCGGCTGGGCATCACCGCGCTGGACGACCATACGCTGGAAGTCCGGATCACCACGCCGCTGCCCTATTTCCCGCAGATGCTGGTCCACGGCTCGACCTTTCCGGTGCTGCAATCGGTGGTCGAGGAGAACGGCGACGACTGGACCGACGCCGGCACCCTGGTCGGCAACGGCGCCTATACCCTGACAGAGCACACGCTGGGCGAGCGGGTGGTGATGGAGAAGAACGACACCTACTGGGACAGCGACAACACCGTGCTGACCCGGATTGTGGCGCTGACCATCAACGACGTGAACCAGGGACTTACGCGCTACCTTGCCGGTGAGCTGGACCGCGTGGACATTCCCGCCGGTCAGTATCCGCGCCTGAAGGAGCAATATCCCGAACAGGCAATCTCGACCCCCTACAACTGCTCGTACATCTACATGATGAACGTGGGCGAGAAGGGGCCGGAGGCGCTCAAGGATGTCAGGGTCCGCAAGGCGCTGTCCTACGCCATCGACCGCGACATCGTGGTGGACCGGATCCTTCAGGGCGGTCAGCGGGCGGCCTACAACTGGACCCACTGGGCGGTCGCGGGCTTCGAGCGGCCCGACATCGAATACGCCGGCTGGTCCCAGGAAGAGCGCCTGACCAAGGCCCGGGAGCTGCTGGAAGAGGCCGGATACGGCCCCGACAATCCGCTGAACCTGAACCTGCAATACAACACCTCGGACGATCACAAGAAGATCGCCATCGCCGCCAGCCAGATGCTCAAGGGCATCGGCGTGAACCTCACGCTCGATAACTACGAATGGAAGGTCCACACGGATCGGATGCAGAACCAGGAGTTCGACCTGGCCCGCTACGCCTGGTGCGGCGACTACAATGAGGCGTCCACCTATCTGGACCTGTTCACATCGTATTCCGGCCACAACAACGGCGAGTTCTTCAACGACGAATACGACCAGGTGATGCGGGACAGCAAGACGGCAGAGGATCCGCTGCCGTTCTACCAGGAGGCCGAGCTGATCCTGGCCGACCAGATGCCGATCATCCCGATCTACCACTACGCCAACGTGGACATGATCGCAGAGGATGTTCGCGGCCTGCCGCAGAACAACGTCAACAACACGTGGTACGGCAAGGACATGTACCGCGTCGCGGAATGACCTGACGCGCCGGGCCGGCCCCCCGCGGGCCGGTCCCGATCCCGATGTCCGTCCCGACGATCCCGTGTGCCGCGGAGCCGCCCATGCTCACCTACACGCTCAAACGACTGGCCGTCGCCATCCCGACGCTGCTGCTGCTGATCGTGGTGTCGTTCCTGCTGATGCATGCCGCACCCGGCGGCCCGTTCACCGCCGAGCGCGAGTTACCGCCCCAGGTGCTGGCGAACCTCAACGCCAAATACGGTCTGGACGATCCGCTGTGGAAGCAGATCCTCACCTATGTCTGGAACGTCGTTACCGGCTTCGATTTCGGACCGTCCTTCATCTACAAGGACCGCACCGTGAACGAGATCATCGCCCAGGGCTTTCCCATCACCCTGACCTACGAGCTGTTGTCCTTCGCGGTCGCGGTGGTCGTCGGGGTGAGCCTCGGGATCGCCGCCGCGGTCCGCCACAACTCGGCGCTGGACTACGCGGCCGTGGGCGTCTCCATCGGCGCGCAGGTGCTGCCGAACTTCGTCATGGCGCCGATCCTGGTGCTGGTGTTCACGCTGTGGCTGGGCTGGCTGCCCGGCGGCGGCTGGCAGGGGCCGGAATACTGGATCCTGCCGGTCGTCGCGCTGTCCACGTCCTTCATGGCCTCGATCGCGCGGATTACGCGGTCCTCCATGCTGGAGGTGCTGACCCAGAACCACATCCGCACCGCGCGCGCCAAGGGGCTGCCGGAGCACCGGGTGATCCTGCGCCATGCGCTGAAACCGGCGCTCCTGCCGGTGATCTCGTACCTCGGGCCGGCCTTCGTGGGCATGATCACCGGCTCCGTCGTGGTGGACATCTATTTCTCCACCGGCGGCATCGGAAAGGCCTTCGTCGATTCGGCGCTGAACCGCGACTACGCGGTGATGATGGGGGTCACGATCCTCATGGGGGCGCTGACCATCTTCTTCAACCTCGTGGTCGATCTCGCCTATGCGTGGATCGACCCCAAGATCCGGTACTGACATGGTTTCGACCGCCGAACAGACCACCGCCACGGATGTCGCGCCGAAAAAGGGCCGCTCGCTCTGGGCCGACGCGCGGCGGCGCTTCCTGCGCAACCGCGCGGCGATGCTGGGACTGGTGATCCTGGTCTTCGTCGCCGTCTTCGCGCTCTTCGGCGGGGTCCTGTCGCAGTGGTCGAACGAGGAACTCGACTATAACGTCATGGGCCAGATCGCCGAGCTCGGCGCGCCGTCCCTGGAGAACGGCCACTATTTCGGCACCGACGACCTGGGCCGCGACCTCTTCGCGCGCACCGTGCAGGGCACCCAGATCAGCCTGGCCGTGGGCGTCATCGGCGCGCTCATCGCCTGCGTCGTCGGCACGGTCTACGGCGCCACCGCCGGATACCTCGGCGGGCGCACCGACAGCGTGATGATGCGCCTGGTCGATATCTTCATGGCGGTGCCCTACATGTTCGTGCTGATCCTGCTGCTGGTCATGTACGGCCGCTCGATCACCATCCTGTTCGTCGGCGTCGGCATGATCTCGTGGATGGAGATGGCGCGGATCGTCCGCGGCCAGACCCTCAGCCTGAAGGGCCGCGACTTCGTCGAGGCGGCGCAGGCCACGGGCGTCTCGACCCCGGTCATCATCGCCCGCCACATCGTGCCGAACCTTCTGGGGGTCATCGCCGTCTATGCCACGCTGCTGGTGCCGCTGATGATCCTGACCGAGAGTTTCATCTCCTTCCTCGGCCTGGGCGTGCAGGAACCGATGACGTCGCTGGGCGCGCTGATTTCCGAAGGTGCGGGCACGATCGCCTACGGCACCACCTGGCAGCTTGGCTTTCCGCTGCTGTTCTTCGTGCTGACGCTGTTCGGTTTCTTCTTCGTCGGCGACGGTCTGCGCGATGCGCTCGATCCGAAGGATCGGTGAGATGCCCTGTCCGGCGACCCTCGCGGCGGCGGCTCGCAGTATCGCCGTGGCGGAACGGCTCCGGCGCAGCCCCATGACCAACCGCGGGACCCGCTGATGCCGCTTCTCGACATTTCCGATCTCTCCGTCACCTTCGACACCGACGACGGGCCGGTGCACGCGGTCTCGAACCTGTCGCTGTCGGTGGAAAAGGGAGAGACCCTGGGCATCGTCGGCGAGAGCGGATCGGGCAAGTCGCAGACCGCCTTCGCGCTTCTGGGCCTCTTGGCGCGGAACGGACGGGCCTCCGGCTCCGTCCGGTTCGACGGTCAGGAGATCCTTGGCGCGACGACGAAGGAGATGAACCGCCTGCGCGCCGACCGCATGGCGATCGTGTTCCAGGACCCGATGACGTCGCTCAACCCCTACATGCGGATTTCCGACCAGATGGCGGAGGTGTTGACCCTGCATCGCGGCATGGGCAAGCGAGACGCGGTGGCAGAGGCGGTGCGGATGCTCGACGCCGTGCGCATCCCCTCGGCCCGGGACCGCATCCGCCTCTATCCGCACGAGTTTTCGGGCGGCATGCGTCAGCGCGTGATGATCGCCATGGCGCTTTTGTGTCAGCCGGACCTGCTGGTGGCCGACGAACCGACCACCGCTCTCGACGTCACGGTGCAGGCGCAGATCATGGACCTGCTGGACGACCTGCAGAAAGAGTTCGGCATGGCCACGATCCTCATCACCCACGATCTGGGCGTCGTGGCGGGGTTCTGCGAGCGCGTCGTCGTGCTCTACGGCGGCCGCGTCATGGAAGAGGGGCCGACCGACCCGCTTTTCGCCAGGCCCACGCATCCCTATACCCGGGGCCTTCTGGCCGCCGTCCCGCGCGTGGACGATGCCGACGCGCGGATGCGGGCGATCCCCGGCGCGCCGCCCGACATGGCCGATCCGCCGCCGGGCTGCCCGTTCCGCCCGCGCTGCGACTTCGCCGGCGACGACTGCCTGACCATGCCGCCGCTGGAGCCGTTCGACCGGACCCGCGCCCGCGCCTGCCGCCGCCCCATCGCGGAGGTCGCGCCATGAGCCCGCTGCTGTCGGTCCGCGACCTCTGCGTGACCTTCCGCATCACCCGCGGCGGCGACATGCCCTGGACCGCGCCGCGCCTGCTGCGCGCCGTCAACGGGGTGAGCTTCGATCTGGAACCGGGCCAGACCTTGGGCGTGGTGGGCGAATCGGGTTGCGGCAAGTCCACGCTCGCCCGCGGTCTGATCCGGATGGTGCCCTCCACCGGCCGCGCGATCTGGCAGGACGGCACCGACCTGCTGGCGCTGTCTTCGCGGCAGATGCTGCGCTACCGCTCCCGGATCCAGATGGTGTTCCAGGATCCGCTGGCGTCGCTCAACCCGCGCATGACGCTGGGCCAGATCATCGGCGAGCCGCTGCGGACCCACCGCCCGGACCTGTCCCCGGCCGACCGCCGCAGGCGCGTCGCCGGGATGATGGAGCGCGTCGGCCTTCTGCCGCAGATGATCAGCCGCTACCCGCATGAGTTCTCCGGCGGCCAGTGCCAGCGCATCGGCATCGCCCGCGCCCTGGTGATGGAGCCGAAGCTGCTGATCTGCGACGAGCCGGTGTCGGCGCTGGACGTGTCGATCCAGGCGCAGGTGGTCGATCTGCTGAAGGACCTGCAGCGCGACATGGGGCTGGCGATGATCTTCATCGCCCACGACCTCAGCGTGGTAAAGCACATCGCGGACGAGGTGATGGTCCTCTATCTGGGCCGGGTCATGGAAAAGGCGCCCAAGGCGCGGCTCTACGCCGATCCGCAGCATCCCTATACGCAGGCGCTCCTGTCCGCGGTGCCGATCCCGGATCCCGTGGCCGAGCGCGCCAAGAAGATCATCGCGCTGGAGGGCGACCTGCCGTCTCCCATGTCGCCGCCGTCGGGCTGCGTGTTCCGCACCCGCTGTCGCCGCGCCAAGCCCGATTGCGCGGAAACCGTGCCCGATCCCGGCACGGGACCGCACCGCGTCGCCTGTTTGTATCCCGGTCCCGTCCGGGAGGTCGAGACGGGCTGACCGGACCGCGCGACCCGTCCGGGGGGCGCGCGGTCCACACCGGCTGATCCGCCGGGGGGGGGCCGGATCAGACGGCGCGTATGGTTTGCGGGTCGCGCCGCCCGGCAGGCACGGCGGCGCGGGCGGCAAAGAAGCTCTCCAGCAGCGGGCGGGCGTTCCTGCCGTGACGGGCGACAAGCTGCCTTGCCGCCTGACCGGAGGGGATCGGCCGCGCCGGTACGGGCGCCGCTCCGGGTGCCGCAAGGTCCGGGCGCAGCGCCAGCAGATCCGCACGGGCCGGACCGTCCAGCGCCGCCAGGGCCATCGGCCCGGGGAACAGCGTCTCCGTCGGGGCGCCATCGGCAAAGACGATCTCATGGCGCGCCATCAGCAGATGCACATAGTCCACCGGCCCAGGGGTGTCGCATCGTGTGATGCCCGGCAGGCCGACCAGCCGCAGGGCCGGGACAAGAACCTCGTCCCGGGCGAACATCCGCCGCACGATCGGCGATGCAAGGAGCATCCGGTGCTGGGGCGAAACGATGAGGTCCCGCACCGGCAGGCCCTGGCCCAGGGCGCCCGCGCGGATCCGGATCGGGCGGAGGCGCGGTTCGGCCACCAGCATCTCGGCCGCGATCCGGCTCCGGCCGGTCCAGGCGACCGCCTGCGCGCCGTGGTCGAGCGTCATGACCGCGTCCCCCGCCCGGAGCCGTTCGACAGGCCGCCGGCCGTCGGGTGTCAGGATCGAGGCGCCCGGCGTGAAGCACATCACGTTCACGTTGTCGAAGGTCAGCTCCGACCCCGACACGCCGCTCAGCAGGATCGTGCCGGGCAAGGCCGCGTTATCCGCGTAATCGGCGGTCTCGGTGTTGGACTGGTTCAGGCGGTTGTCGTCGCCGAGATCTTCGCGGACGTCGAAGACGCTGTCGTAGTAGGCCGACAGGTCCAGGAAATCGTTGTTGGCCTGGTCTTTGTCGTCGATGACCTGACCGGTGCCGGTGTTGAAGTCCAGGATCGTGTCGTTGCCGGTGGAAGGCGCGAACGTATCGAACCCGTCGTCCCCGGTGAGCGTATCGTCGCCCGAACCGCCGTCGATCAGATCCCCGCCGTCGCCGCCGCGCAGCCGGTCGCCGCCGTCGCCACCGAAGATCCTGTCGTCGCCGGCACCGCCATCGGCCACGTCCCGCCCGGCCCCCAGGTCGATCGTGTCGTTGCCGGCGCCGCCCGTGACGTCGTCGGTGCTGGCGCCGCTGGTGATCTCATCGTCGCCGTCTTCGCCGAAGATGTCCGCGGACGTTCCCGAACCGGTCGAGACCCGGATCACATCGGCGCCGTCACCGCCGCGGATCGTCGTGTCGCCGTCGCCGGAGGCGGTCACGGTATCGTCGCCCGAACCGCCGTCGATATCGTTCTCGCCGCCTTCGGTGACGATCGTGTCGTTGCCGGCGCCGCCGTCCACGCTGTCGTCGCCGCGGCCGCCTTCGATGGAGTCGTCGTCGTCGCCGCCGCGCAGGACGTCGCTTCCGCTTCCGCCGATCAGCGTGTCGTTGCCGGCACCGCCGCGCACCGTGTTCGCGCTGCCGCCGCCGAGCAGCAGATCGTCCCCGTCGCCGCCGTCGATCGTGTCGCGGTTGGCGCCGCCGTCGATCGTGTCGTTGCCCGCGCCTCCAGCAAGGCTGTCGTTGCCGCCTCCGCCCCTGATGCTGTCGTCACCGTCCCGCCCCGAGATTTCGTCGGCGCCGCGGCCGCCCTCGATCGTGTCGTCCCCGCCGCCGCCGTCGATCCTGTCGTCGCCGTCGCCGCCGTCCATGACATCGGCGCCTTGCAACCCTTCCAGCGTGTCGTCGCCACCCCGGCCCGAGATCGTGTCGGCATCATCCGTACCGATCAGGGAGTCGTTGCCGTTGGTTCCATTGATGGTGGCCATGGATACACCCCAGGTTGCATAAAATTCACTTGATACCTTTGGTTGCCGAAGGGGCCGCCTGGCAAGGCGCAACCGGCCATCCGCGCGGGTTTGTCACTTGGAAAGCGCAATCCAGGCGGGATCGCGGAGATCGCGCAGTTCGGGGATGCGCCGCCGGGCGGTTTTGCCGATCGCGTCAGGCCTCCGGAAAGAAGCACGCCGCTGGATGCGGCTCTCCCTCCATCGCCGGACGCTCATCGCGGCAGCGGTCCCGGGCCTTCCAGCAACGGGGCGCAAAGGGGCAGCCGGGCGGCACCGCAAGCGGAGAGGGCAGTTCGCCCACCAGCTTGATCCGTTCCCGCCGCTGCGCAGGATCGGCAGAGGGCGTCGCCGAGATCAGCGCCTTGGTATAGGGATGGCGCGGGGCGTCGAAGATCTCGTCCTTGGGGCCGAACTCGACCGGGCGGCCCAGGTACATCACCAGGATATCGTCGGCCACGTGGCGCACGACGCTGAGATCGTGGCTGATGAACAGATAGGCCAGATCGAGACGTTCTTGCAGGTCGTTGAGAAGGTTCAGGATCTGGCTCTGGATCGACAGGTCCAGCGCCGACACGGGCTCATCGAGGACCAGCAGCTTCGGCTCCAGCATCAGCGCGCGCCCCACGGCGATCCGCTGCCGCTGACCGCCCGAGAACATGTGCGGATAGCGGTCGTAGTGCTCTTCGCGCAGGTTCACGAGGCGCATCATCTCCAGCCCCTTGGCGCGCCGTTCCTTGGCGGTCATCCTGGGGCGGTTGATCTTCAGCGGCTCCTCCAGGATCTGCCCGACCTTCTGGCGCAGGTTCAGCGAACCGTAGGGATCCTGGAACACGATCTGCACATCTGTCCTGAGCTCCGCCCAGCGGTCCGGGGTCACCTCCGTGCCGGCGATGGCGAAAGACCCCGATGTGGGCTCTTCGATCATCGTCACGAGCCGCGCCAACGTGGACTTTCCGCAGCCCGATTCGCCGACCACGGCCAGGGTCTTGCCGGCCTCCACCGAAAAACTGGTGCCCGCCACGGCGCGCACGATGCCGGGATCGCGGAACAGGCCGACGCCGACCTCGTAGTCCCGGCCCAGGTCGCGGGCTTCGATCACGGGTCCCGCGGCGCTCATGCCTGCGCCTCCTGCGGGGCGTGGAGCGGATAGTGGCAGCGCGCGCGGCCCAAGGCGTCCGGCTGGACGGGCGGCTCCGTCCCGCGGCACAGATCGTCTGCATACCGGCAACGCGGGCTGAAGAGGCAGCCGGCAGGGCGGTCGTGCTGGCCCGGCACGACGCCCGGAATGGTGGGCAGGCGGCGTTCGGTCGCCCGCTCGGGCAGGGCGGCCAGCAACGCGGCCGTGTAGGGGTGGTGCGGCGTGTCGAAAAGCGCCTGCACCTCCTGATCCTCCACCTTCTGGCCCGCGTACTGCACCGCCACGCGTTCCGCCGTCTCCGCGACCACGCCCATGTCGTGGGTGATGAGGATGAGGCCCATCCCGGTCTCTTGCTGGAGGGCGGTCAGCAGATCCAGGATCTGCGCCTGGATGGTCACGTCCAGCGCGGTCGTCGGCTCGTCCGCGATCAGCAGGCGCGGTTTGCAGGCGATGGCCATGGCGATCATCACCCGCTGGTTCATGCCGCCCGAAAGCTGGTGCGGAAAGGCCCTGAGCCGTCGTTCGGGCGCGGGGATGCCGACCATCTCGAACAGTTCCACGCAACGCGCCTGGCGGGCCGCCTTGTCCATGTCGGTGTGCTTTTTCAGCGCCTCGCGGATCTGGAAACCCACGGTGAAGCACGGGTTCAGCGATGACATCGGCTCTTGAAAGATCATCGCCAGCTGGTTGCCGACGATCCTGCGCCGCGCCGGTCCCGACAGGGCGCGCAGGTCGCGCCCGTCGAAGGTCATCTCATCCGCCGTGACGGTCGCCGTCCAGGGCAGCAGGCCCATGACAGCCAGCATCGACACCGACTTGCCGGAACCGCTTTCGCCGACGATGGCCAGGATCTCACCGGGGTTCACGTCCACGTCCACCTTGTCCACGGCACGGAACGGACCCTGGGCCGTGGCGAAGGTGACGGAAAGGTTGCGGATGGTCAGAAGCGGCATCGTTTCATCCTTGGACAGATGTGGGGCCGCGCACGATCACCGCCGGCCGACCACCGAATGTGCGATACGAAAAGCCCACGATATTGCGCGCGCCCGATCCGGCGGCCCCGGAGTGCGACAGCGCCTGAAAGCCCTGGACCCTGTCGGTCGGCGACACGGGGCGGGCAACCGCCGGGGACATGCCCGAACATGGGGGGCGGGGGCCGGGTCAGAGCGTACGGCATGGGGTCAGCTCCGTTTCAGTTTCGGGTCCAGCGCGTCGCGCAGGCCGTCGCCCATCAGGTTGATGGCCAGCACGGTGACCAGGATGGCGATGCCGGGAAAGGTCACGACCCACCAGGCGCGCAGCACGAATTCCCGGGCGTCGGCCAGCATGGTGCCCCATTCGGGCGTGGGCGGCTGCGCGCCCATGCCTAGAAAGCCCAGGGCGGCGGCGTCCAGGATGGCCGTGGAGAAGCTCAGCGCCGCCTGCACGATGATCGGCGCCAGGCAATTGGGCAGCACGGTGATGAACATGAGCCTGAGGCGCCCGGCGCCGGCCACGCGGCTGGCGGTGACGTAATCCTTGGAGCGTTCGGACATGACGCTGGCACGGGTCAGGCGCACGTAATGGGGCTGAAGCACCAGCGCGATGGCGATCATCGCATTCAGCAGCGTGGGGCCCAGTATAGCCACCAGCACCAGCGCCAGCAGCAGCGACGGAAACGCCAGGATGATGTCCATGAGCCGCATGATGAGCGCGTCGAGCCAGTTGGGCGCGAAGCCCGCGATGAGGCCGATGATGACGCCCCCGGTCACCGCGACGACCACCACGACGATGCCCACGAAGAACGAGAACCGCGCCCCGTGGATCAGCCGGCTGAGCATGTCGCGGCCCACCGCATCCGTGCCCAGGGCAAACCGCCAGGTGCCGCCTTCCTGCCAGACGGGCGGTTGCAGGATCGCGTCGCGGAACTGGGCGGAGGGCGAGTAGGGCGCGATCAGCGGCGCGAAGACCGCGACCAGCAGAAACGCAAGGAAGACATACAGGCCGATCACCGCGCCGCGGTTTTCCCGGAAGGAATTCCAGAAGTCGCGCAGCCGCGACGGACGGGTGCCGATCATCTGCTTGCCGGTCTGGGCGGACGCATCGGCCATGTCAGCGCTTTCTGATCTTGGGGTTGATGAGACCGTAGAGCAGATCGACGGTCAGGTTCACGATCATCACGATCACGGCGATCATCAGCAGCCCGCCCTGGACGACCGGATAATCGCGCCGGAAGATCGAATCGACCATCCACTTGCCGATGCCGGGCCAGGAAAAGATCGTCTCGGTCAGGATCGCGCCGGCCAGAAGCGTGCCGACGCTGAGCCCGATCACCGTGATGACCGGGATCATGGCATTCCTGAGCGCGTGGAGTCCGTTGACCCGGCCCGGTGACAGTCCCTTGGCGCGGGCGGTGCGGATGTAATCCTCCGACAGCACCTCCAGCATGGCCGAGCGGGTCTGCCGCGCGATCACCGCCAGAGGGATCGTCGCCAGCACGATGGAGGGCAGGATGAGGTGGCTGACGGCGCTGGTGAACGCGCCCTTCTGCCCCGACAGCAGGCTGTCGATCAGCATGAACCCGGTCACGTCGTCGAAGTAGTAGAGCAACCCGATCCGCCCGGAGACCGGCGTCCAGCCCAGATTGCCGGAGAACACGATGATGAGGAGCAGCGCCCACCAGAAGATCGGCATGGAATATCCGATCAGCGCCGTGGACATGAGCGCGCGGTCGAAGAACTTGCCGCGGTTCACTGCGGCGATCACCCCCGCCGGCAGACCCAGCGCCGTGGCGATGATGATGGCCACGATCGACAGCTCCATGGTCGCGGGAAAGAGCGAGAAGAACTCGTCCCACACGGGCCGGTTGGTGATAAAGCTCTCGCCCAGGTCGCCCTGCAGTACCCCCGTGAAATACTCCCAGAACTGCACCCAGAGCGGCTGGTCGAATCCGTACTGGCTGCGCAGTTCCTCATAGCGTTCCGCCGACACGCCGCGCTCGCCGGCCATGACGACGATCGGATCGCCCGGCAGCACGCGGATGAACGCGAAGGAGATCAGCGTGACCCCGATGAAGGTCGGAACGAAGGTCGCCAGCCGGGAGAGAAAGAATTTCAGCATCGGATCACCCGCAATTCCCTGGGAAAGGTGGTCAGCGACCGGCTTGCCGTGTCGGTGACGAGCAGGTCGTCCTCGATCCTGACGCCGAAGCCGCCGGGCGCATACAGGCCAGGCTCGTTCGTGAAGACGCAGCCGGGTGGAAGGACGAACCGGTTGCCCCGCATGATGTAGGGCGCTTCGTGGACATCTCGACCCAGGCCATGCCCGGTCTTGGTGCGGATGCGGTCCGCGAAGGGAGAGTCCTCCAGCACGGACGTCACCGCGTCGTCGATGTCATGGGCGGTGGCGCCGGGCCGGGTGGCGGCGTGGCCGGCGGCATTGGCGCGCAGGACCGTGTCATAGACCTCACGCGCCTCTGCCGACGGGTCGCCCACGAAGACGGTACGGGTGATGTCGGCGCAGAAACCGCCCCAGCGCGCACCGAAATCCAGCAAGAGCGCGTCTCCGGCCCGGATCCGGTAGTCGGGACGGGCGTGGGCGTGGGGACGGGCGGAGTTTTCGCCCGCCGCGACGATGGGGCCGAATGCCAGCCCCTCGGCGCCATGGGCAAAGAGCGCGCCCAGCAGCCGCGACTGCACCTGGGTCTCTGTCTGGCCGGGCGCGGTGTCGTGCAGCACCTCTTCGAGCGCCGCCTGTGAGATGGCGACGGCGCGCTCGAGTGCCGCGAGTTCCTCCGGCGTCTTGACGACACGGAGCGCGCCGATCCCTGCCTCATGGTCGCGGATGTCGAGCGTGCCGTAGGCTTTGCGCAGCGCGTGGTGGACGAAGACGCGCATCACCTGCCCCTCGACCGCGATCGAGCGGAGCGGCAGGTGCGCCGCCAAGGCCGCGAAGGCGGTGTCGTGGCCGGTCTGGTCGCGCCAGTCGAAGGTCTCGCCCTCGAAGCCAAGCACCGCCCATGACCC
>Ga0115567_10004997_pt1 | contig 12864 bp, 14 predicted proteins | sample COGITO_mtgs_1204_2_FD_88679 | JGI IMG/M metagenome (GOLD analysis project Ga0115567, IMG submission 88679) | Pelagic marine microbial communities from North Sea - COGITO_mtgs_120412 | ecosystem: Environmental > Aquatic > Marine > Epipelagic | place: Germany:Helgoland, sampling site Kabeltonne...
AATCAAATTTTAGTTAAAACAGCTAAAACCTATTTATTAACTGAAAATATACACTTGCTAAGATTACTATCAGAAAAATTGGATACCAAGGTTGAAAGTGCTTCTAAAGCAATGTTCCAAGACCAAAAATTTAATAATTGCACTTTTATTTTTGATGCCGAATACATTCCGTATAGCCAGATTTTTTCGATTATGAGATTTAATGCCAACAAAAACAACATTTTCCGCATTCGGCCACCAGGCACAAATTTCATTTTGGGAAGCGATAAAAGCAATCAAAAAGGCGAAGTGCTATTATTTTAATAATTTTGAAACGCAAAACCTCTAAAATTTCATTAATTTTGCAATCCTAAATAAAAAGTACTTTCTACACTAAACGTTATGGCAAAATTTGAATTGAAACTTCCAAAAATGGGCGAAAGCGTTGCAGAAGCGACGGTAACAAACTGGCTTAAAGCTGTTGGCGATAAAATCGAGGCAGATGAAGCGGTTCTTGAAATAGCTACAGACAAGGTAGATAGCGAAGTGCCGAGCGAGGTTGATGGTATTTTGGTAGAAATCCTTTTTAATGAAGATGATGTCGTTCAGGTAGGTCAAACTCTGGCAATCATTGAAACCGAAGCTAATGTTGAGGTTGAAACACCTTCAAGTTCATCTAAAAAAGAAGAAAAACCTTCCGAAGGTATTATCGCCGCAGTAGAATCTCCCGTTTCTGAAACGAAAAGTGAAATGCAATCTGCACCGATCGAGAACAGCGAAGACCGCTTTTATTCACCATTGGTAAAAAATATAGCTGCGGAAGAAGGAATTTCGCAGAACGAGCTTGACAAAATCTCCGGATCTGGAAAAGATGGCCGCGTAACCAAAAACGATATTTTGGCGTATGTAGCAAATAGAGGCAATAAGCCTTCCGAAGAAACAAAACCACAACCTAGTACTACAATAGAAGCGAAGAATCCTGCAACTGCAACTGCAAATGCAGCAGTAGCTAAGCCAAAAGCACCTGTTTCTGTAAACGGTGGTGATGAGATTATTGAAATGACGCGTATGGGTAAACTTATCGCGCACCATATGGTTGAAAGTGTCCAAACATCTGCGCACGTACAAAGCTTTATCGAGGCAGACGTAACAAATATTTGGAATTGGCGTAAAAAAGTGAAAGACTCATTTGCAAAGCGTGAAGGAGAAAATCTAACCTTTACCCCAATTTTTATGGAAGCCGTTGCGAAAGCTCTAAAGGATTTCCCAATGATGAATATCGCTCTGGACGGCGATAGAATAATTAAAAGAAAAAATATAAATCTGGGAATGGCAGCAGCATTGCCAGATGGAAACCTTATTGTTCCTGTAATCAAAAATGCCGATCAATTGAATTTGGTGGGTATGAGCAAAGCGGTAAATGATCTTGCTAGCCGAGCTCGTGAAAATAAATTAAAGCCAGACGATATACAAGGCGGAACATACACCGTAACCAATGTTGGTACATTTGGTAGCATAATGGGTACGCCAATTATCAATCAGCCACAAGTAGGTATATTAGCCTTGGGTGCTATTCGTAAAGTGCCTGCCGTAATTGAAACTCCAGAAGGTGATTTTATAGGTATTAGATATAAGATGTTCCTTTCGCATAGTTATGACCATCGTGTTGTTAATGGTGCTTTGGGCGGACAGTTTGTAAAAGCCGTAGCAGATTATCTTGAGGGATGGGACTCCAAACGTGAAATCTAATCGTTTAATTTTTGCATAAGCAACGTTATATTTTGATAGCCAAATAATATGTGATCTCTATTCCAGATTACTGGGTAGGTTACTTTTCTATCATTACCTAGATATTTTTCTATAAACGTGTTGAAGCGTATTTCTGCCAAGGCATCATCGTCAAGGTCAAATTCCTTTGCGCTAATATGCGCGGCATCTAATTTTGAAATCAGCAATTCACATTTATCACAGCCCTTTTTTGTGAATATTGCTATCCTTCCCTCTAAAAACCGTTCTATGTCTAGGTCACTTTTAGTAACATCTGCCCAAATATTACTTTTCTTACCGTTTACGACAAACTCGTAAGTATAACTTGAAGGTTTTCCTTCAATTTCTATAAGCGTTTTTAGGGTAGTTTTTGAATTTGGAAGAAGATCCTCAATAATTGGTCGCGATCCAGTTCTTCTAAAGCCTTCCGCAAATACAATAAGAAAAATATTTAGGGTATCTGCTGTGTGATTTTCAGCAATCAGTTCAATGCGTTTCCCTTCCTTTTCAGCAGTTAGCGTTGCACGTTTATCTTGCGCTAAAAAGATTGAAGGTATGGTTAAAAGAAGTAATAGCGTAAATTTCTGAATCATAATACGTGGGCAAAAATACGAATGATTATCTTTGCTTCATAAATTGTGCCAATGGAATTACAACTCAACAAACCAATCTGTTTTTTTGATCTAGAAACAACAGGAACTCAGGTAGCGACAGACAGAATCGTAGAAATCTCAATATTAAAGGTCTTTCCTAACGGAAATAAAGAAAGCCATACATGGCGTGTTAATCCAGAAATGTCCATTCCAGCAGTTACAACTGCGATTCATGGAATCTCAGACGAAATGGTAGCTAACGAACCTACATTTAAGGAACTCGCACCAAAAGTCTATGCATTAATCAAAGATTGCGATCTTGGCGGTTACAACAGCAATAGATTCGATATACCATTATTGGCTGAAGAATTGCTTCGTGCCGAAATCGATTTTGATTTAAAGAAAGCAAATTCGGTAGATGTGCAGACGATTTTTCATAAAAAAGAAAAAAGAACGCTTGAGGCAGCCTATAAATTTTATTGCGACAAAGATTTAACCAATGCACATAGTGCCGAGGCAGATACAAATGCTACTTATGAGGTCTTAATGTCTCAATTAGATAGATATACCGATCTTGAAAACGACATGTCTTTTTTGGCGACTTTTAGCGCTCATAAAGAATTTGCAGATTTCGCCGGTTATATTGGTTATAATAAAAAAGGCGAAGAGATTTTTTCCTTCGGAAAACATAAAGGAAAAACCGTTGATGAAGTAATGGAAAAAGAACCCGGTTATTTTGGTTGGTTGCTCAATGCAGATTTTCCGTTATATACGAAAAAGGTTTTGACAAGGTTGAAACTTAGTAAGTTGAATAATAAATTATAAATAAGTAATTGTCTGGCTGAGCGTAATCAAAGCCTTAATATAAAGATTAGAATTGATAGATTAAGTCTTGAATATTGAAAAATTAGACTCTAAACCTGAAACGAATCATTAATGAAAATAATCTGCATTGGTAGAAATTACACAGATCACATAGCCGAGCTGCAAAACGAGAGACCATCAGATCCTGTAATATTTTTAAAACCAGATACGGCGATCTTATTGAAAAAACAACCTTTTTTCATCCCAGAATTTTCTAACGACGTCCATCACGAAGTAGAAATTTTAGTGCGTATTAATAAGATTGGCAAGCATATAGCAGAAAAATTTGCGCATACCTATTATGATGAGATCGGTCTTGGCATCGATTTTACGGCTAGGGACCTGCAAACCCAATTAAAAGAAAACGGATTGCCTTGGGAAAAGGCAAAAAGTTTTGATGGTGCAGCTGTTGTAGGTAATTTTTTTCCTAAAAATACGTTTGAGAATGTGGACGATATACATTTCAGTCTTAAAAAAAACGGAGACACCGTTCAACAATCAAGTACCTCCCTTATGCTTTGGAAAATAGATGCGTTAATCGAATATGTATCTAAATATTTTACTTTAAAGATTGGAGATATTATATTTACAGGCACACCAGCAGGTGTTTCAAAAGTAAACCCCGAAGATACCTTAACAGGTTTTATAGAAAAAAAGGAGTGTTTCTCCATTAAAGTTAAGTAGATGAACAAGCATTATAAAAAAGAAAGCCTAAGCGAAATTGCTGGTGGCGACGAGGATTTTATGGTTGTGGTAGCACAAACCTTTTTAGAGGAAATTCCACCAGATCTAGCCTCTATGGAAGAAGCAATCGATAACGACAATAAGGAATTGGCATATCAGTTTGCCCATAAAATGAAACCAAACCTAGAAATGTTCGGTATTGAATTGGCGAAAGATATCGCGGCGGTTGAAAGCTGGACAAAAACCTCCAAAAACAAATCGGCTATAGAGCAGAATATCGAAAAAATCGTTTATACGTTGAGCAAGGTTTTTAATGAAATTAAAAACGACTTTAATCTTTGATGCTTGCGGAAATAATAACCATAGGTGATGAGATTTTAATTGGGCAGATTGTAGACACCAATTCAGCGTTTATTGCCAAACAGCTTAACAAGATTGGTGTAAAGGTTTTTCAGATCACATCTATACAAGATGATAGGCAACATATTCTTTCAGTATTAGAAGATGCCAATAAAAGAGTAGATCTTGTGCTTGTAACGGGAGGATTAGGGCCAACAAAAGATGATATTACTAAACAGGTTTTCTGTGAGTTTTTTAAAGATTCCCTTGTTGAAAATAAAGAAGTCCTTAATCACGTAAAATCTCTATTCAAAAATTATGTAAAAAGACCAACATTACCTGCGAACCTTCTTCAGGCAATGGTTCCTTCAAAAGCTACTATTTTGATGAATAATCACGGTACAGCTCCAGGAATGTGGATGGAGAAAGATAAAACTGTTTTTGTTTCCATGCCTGGTGTACCTTATGAAATGAAGCATTTGTTGACTGAAGAAGTGCTGCCCAGAATCATAAAAAAATTCAAGAGGCCTTTTATATATCACAAGACCTTATTGACTTACGGGATGGGCGAAAGCGAGATCGCAAAACGTATCGAGCAATGGGAAAATGAACTTCCTATAGAAATAAAACTAGCTTATCTACCATCACTAGGGCGTGTTAGGCTGCGTCTTTCTTCAACAAATATAAATGAGTCAAAACTAAAGAAAGCAATAGACGTGCAGATGGAAGTGCTTTTCAAAATGTTAAAAGATATCGCGATAGGTTTTGAAGATGAAACAACAATACAAGAGCAAATTGCAGCTGTACTAAATGAAAAAAATGCAACACTAAGTCTAGCCGAAAGTTGCACTGGAGGCGCAATCGCGTCTGAAATAACATCCATTGCAGGATCTTCCCAATATTTTAAGGGAAGCGTTGTACCGTACGCTACAAGTCTAAAGACTGAAATATTAGGTATTGATAGCGACCTGATAAAAAAACATACAGTCGTAAGCGCCGAAGTAGCCGAAGCGATGGCGACCCATTGCAGCAGACTTTTTGGTACAAAATACGCATTAGCAACAACCGGAATTGCAGGTCCTACAAAAGGAGATGGAGATGATGAGGTTGGTACAGTGTTCATTGCGATAGCCTCACCAAAGGGTGTGATTTCGGAAAAATTCAGTTTTGGGAATGCCCGAGAAAGGGTAATTTCTAAAACCGTGAACAAGGCTTTTGAAATGCTGCTAAAAGAAATTTCAAAAAACTGATTTTCTTTTGTTGTGCAAACCAATATATTTACTTAAATTTGCACCCTGTTTTAAAAGAAATCATTAAAATATTTTAAGGAATGTCAAGAGTTTGTGAGCTTACGGGCAAGAAAGCGATGGTTGGAAACAACGTATCGCACGCGATGAATAAATCAAAACGCAAGTTTAATGTAAACCTTGTAAAAAAGCGTTTCTTTATTCCTGAAGAAGATAAGTGGGTAACCCTTCGTGTATCTACATCAGCAATAAAAAACATTAATAAATTAGGTATTTCTGCAGTTATCAAAGAAGCTAAAGCAAAAGGTTTTCTTACCAGCATTTAAGCAGTAAATTATAATAAAAGTCCAATACAATGGCTAAAAAAGGCAACAGAGTACAAGTGATAATGGAGTGCACAGAGCACAAAGAGTCTGGTAAACCAGGAACTTCTCGTTATATCACCACAAAGAATAAGAAGAACACACCAGATAGAATGGAGTTGAAGAAATTCAACCCTATCTTGAAGAAAATGACCGTTCATAAAGAAATTAAATAAGTAAGCCATGGCAAAAAAATCAGTAGCATCGTTACAGACAGGATCTAAGCGTTTAACCAAAGCAATAAAAATGGTTAAATCTGAGAAAACAGGCGCATACGTATTTACCGAAGCTATTATGGCCCCGGAAATGGTAAACGACTGGATGAATAAAAAGTAATCCTTACTTTAATATAAATGTCAAGCCACTTTTTTACGAAAGTGGCTTTTCGTATTTTTGCCAGAGACTAATCATCCAAATTTTGTAATTATGTTAATTTGGGCGTGCCCCTAAACGGGTCGTGCTCTCGGCGCTACACGGTAGCGACCTCGATCACTCACGCAAACCAAGTATAAAACAAGGTCTTGGAACCTTTCAGAAAAAATGAGCTTTTTTAAAAACATATTCAACAAGGAAAAAAAGGAAACCCTTGATAAAGGCCTTGAGAAAAGTAAAAACAACTTTCTTGATAAGCTAGGCAAAGCTGTAGCTGGCAAGAACAAGGTTGACGAAGATGTACTTGATAACCTTGAAGAAATACTTGTCGCCAGTGATGTTGGCGTAAATACAACATTAAAAATTATAGATCGTATTGAAGCACGTGTAGCCAAAGACAAATATCTTGGCACAGAAGAGCTTAACAAAATCCTTAGAGAAGAAATTGCCGGACTTCTCAGCGAAACTAATTTTGGTAACGAAACTGAATTTACAATTCCCAAAAAAAACGTACCGCACGTAATAATGGTGGTTGGCGTAAATGGTGTTGGAAAGACTACAACAATAGGTAAACTTGCACACCAATTTAAAAAGGCTGGCAAATCAGTGGTTTTGGGTGCGGGCGATACATTTCGCGCGGCTGCTATAGATCAATTACAGATTTGGGCAGATAGAACAGGAGTTCCCATTGTAAAACAAAGTATGGGTAGTGATCCAGCGAGCGTAGCATTCGACACTTTAGAAAATGCAGTAAAAACAAATGCAGATGTCGTAATTATTGATACTGCAGGCCGTTTGCATAATAAGATTAATTTGATGAACGAGCTTGCCAAAGTAAAACGTGTTATGCAAAAGGTAATCCCAGATGCTCCGCACGATGTCCTTTTAGTATTAGATGGCTCAACAGGTCAAAATGCGTTTGAACAAGCAAAACAATTTACCGCAGCTACCGAAGTAACTTCGCTCGCCGTAACAAAATTAGATGGTACTGCAAAAGGTGGCGTTGTAATAGGTATAAGCGACCAGTTCCAGATTCCCGTAAGATACATTGGTGTAGGTGAGGGCATTGATGACCTTCAGGTTTTTAATAAATATGAATTTGTAGATTCTTTCTTTAAATAGGAAAAAATTCCAAAAAAGTTTCAAATAACAAGCGCCAAATTCCAGTAATATGCTTTTGGAATTTGGCGCTTGTTATTTAAAATTATCCACTCACCACTCACCACTCACCACTAGTCAATCGTCAATCTAAAATCATCTCATTTATTTTTTCCCAAAGCTCATTGTCAAATCCAGAAGGTCCTGGAACAATGTTTGCCGCACCATCACCCATTCTTACAATAACAAGTCCTTTGCTCGGTACGACATAAAGCTTTTGGTCAAACTTTCCCAAGCCTGCAATAAGATCGTTTGGTGCGTTGGTAATCAATTTGCCTTGAAATACTGTTGTTGTTAAGGGTAATTTATAGCTATCCTTTCCATTAAGCCACCAAAGATAGCCGTAAGCTTCGTTTAAATTTTGTGAAGTATTTGTCATTTCGTTAAAATACGCTTCGTTCAAGATCTGGTTTCCGTCCCAATTTCCTTTATTAAGGTTTAATAACCCAAATCGCGCCATACTTCGTGCAGTGCTCAAAAATATATTATTGTCTTGATAATCTAACCAAAAACCATCCATCCCAATTTTTTCTTTTAATTCAGCAGCAAAAAAATCATCAAAATCGGTTGGAACTGCCGCCGTAGTAACATCTTTTAGTAGTTGATAATACGCGTTGTAGTAATACCATTCAGTTCCAGCATTGGCGTTGTATTTAAGACAGTCTGGTTCTTTACAATTCAAATTTACATTCGTATAATTGCCGCCAGAAGTCATAGACAATTGATTTTTAATCGTAATCCTGTTTTCCTGTTCGGTAGTCATTGAAGTCCAACCTTCGCCAAGATATTTTGAGGTTTTGTCGTCTATATTTAAATAATTCTGTTGCTGTGCAATCCCAACAGTAAAAGCGACCAAGGTTTTTGCGGCAGAATTCCAACTGTGGTTTTTGTTTACATTACCTTCATTAAAATAGTATTCTAGTGCGATTTTTCCATCTTTTAGTACAATAAACGATTCGGTATTTTTTTCAGTAAGAAAGATTTTAAGATTTTCTGCAGCAGTTTCGTTCCAACCCAATTCCGAGAAGGAAACTGTTTCCCACTCGCTAGAATCGTTCGGTGGAAAATAAAAATTTTTAGGTTTGATCGGGACTTGCCGATCATCTTTAAGAATCGTCACACTTTCGTCCGGATTATTGGAACAGCTTAAAAATGAAATAAATGCGGAAAGGATAAGTAGCTTGTACATAATTTTCAGGGATATCATAACTATGACTTTTAATATATGAAAAGGTTTAAAATGGTTGTATCTTTGCACGCTTTTAAAATTCAGAATTCAGCATTCTGAATTCTGAATTAAAAAAAATATGCGCACAAAAACCTTAAAGAAAAATAAGATAAATGTAGTAACCCTCGGTTGTTCTAAGAACGTTTACGACAGTGAAGTATTGATGGGCCAATTGCGCGCTAATAATAAAGAAGTCGTGCACGAGGAAGAAGGCAATGTTGTTGTTATCAATACCTGCGGTTTTATTGCCAATGCAAAAGAAGAAAGTATTAATACCATTTTGGAATACGTCCAAAAAAAGGCAGATGGTCTTGTTGATAAGGTTTTTGTAACGGGTTGTCTTTCTGAAAGATATAAGCCAGACCTTCAAAAAGAAATTCCAGATGTAGATCAATACTTTGGAACGACCGAACTACCAGGTTTATTAAAAGCTTTAGGCGCAGATTACAAGCACGAACTTATTGGTGAGCGTTTAACTACCACGCCTAAAAATTATGCTTACCTAAAAATTGCCGAAGGCTGCGATAGACCTTGTTCTTTTTGTGCAATACCTATTATGCGTGGTAAGCATAAAAGTACGCCTATAGAAAATTTAGTAATCGAAGCTGAGAAATTAGCGGCAAACGGAGTAAAAGAACTTATTTTAATTGCACAAGATCTTACCTATTATGGACTGGATATCTATAAAAAACGTAATCTAGCTGAACTCTTACTAGAACTCGTAAAGGTGGAAGGTATCGAGTGGATCCGTTTGCACTATGCATTTCCTACAGGTTTCCCAATGGATGTGTTGGATGTAATGCGCAATGAGCCAAAAATATGCAACTATATAGATATTCCTTTGCAGCACATCGCAGATCCGATTCTAAAATCGATGCGTCGCGGAACGACCAAGGCGAAAACTACAAAATTGTTGCAGGAATTTCGTGAAGCTGTTCCCAATATGGCGATTCGTACAACGCTAATTGTTGGCTATCCTGGCGAAACGGAAGAAGATTACCAAACCCTAAAAAGTTGGGTAGAAGAGATGCGCTTTGAGCGCTTGGGCTGTTTTACCTATTCGCATGAAGAAAATACGCATGCATACAATCTTGAAGATGATGTGCCTGAAGAAACAAAAATGGATCGCGCCAACGAAATTATGGCGATTCAAAGTCAGATTTCTTGGGAATTGAACCAACAGAAGATTGGACAAGAATTTCGCGTACTAATTGACAGAAAAGAAGGTGGCTATTTCGTGGGCCGAACAGAATTTGACAGTCCAGATGTTGATAACGAAGTACTTATAAATGCAGAAGAAGGCTATATGCGAACCGGTGAATTTTTTAATGTAAAAATTACAGCCGCAGAAGATTTTGACTTGTATGCAGAAGTTATAAAATAATTTAATGGTTTTTACCGAAGTTTAATCTATACGCATACGCGTATTTAGTTTGTTTTTTGGCTGAATTATATTCATTATCTTTAAATTATTCATGAAACGATTCACATTTCCAAAATATACCGTTATCGCGATAAGCGTCTTGCTCTTACTTTTTTTGGTGCTAACCTTAGCGGTTTACGAAAATTCTGACTGTAGAAATATACTGCTCATTACCATTGCAATCGCAATATTGTTGCAAGCGTTTCTTAACAGATTCAATTGGAAATCGAACAATAAGATTACCATTTTGGCGACTTTGTTCATCAGCGCTTCTATATGTGCTTCGGTTATTTGGCAGTTTTTTATGTTTCCACTTTACTGCAGTTATCTTTGAAAAAGCTGCTAATTATAGGTCAAACCTTTCCAGAACCTTCAACAACGGCTGCAGGCGAAAGGATGATGCAATTAATCTATCTTTTTAAACAAAAAGATTATAGTATTCATTTTGCTACAACCGCAACCTTTTCAAAACGATCTGAAGATTTAAAACAGCTTGATATTAATATCGAGTGCATTAAACTAAACGACGATGGTTTTGATGATTATATTAAAACGCTACAACCAAATGTTGTACTATACGATCGTTATATTAGCGAAGAACAATTCGGTTGGCGCGTTTCTGAAATCTCTCCAAATGCAATAAGAATTTTAGATACTGAAGATCTTCATTTCCTTCGGAAGGCAAGAGAGCAAGCAGTAAAAAATAAAGTAGATGTTTTAAAAACCAACTTGTTTACGGAAACTGCAAAAAGAGAGTTGGCTAGTATGCTGCGGTGTGATCTAAGCCTTATTATTTCTGAATTTGAAATGAATTTACTCAAAAAGACCTTCAATATTTCAGAAGATATCCTCTTTTATCTTCCTTTTTTACTTGAAAAACCTTCCGAAGAAAAAATAAATAATTATCCTGTTTTTGAAAATAGAAAAGATTTTGTAACCATTGGGAATTTATTACATGCACCAAATGTGGATGCCGTTATCTATTTGAAAAATGAAATCTGGCCTTTAATCCGAAAAAAATTACCTCAAGTAAAATTACATATATACGGTGCGTATGCGCCACCCAAAATACAGCAACTCCACAATGAAAAAGAAGGATTTTTAATAAAAGGTTGGGCAGAAAACGCAAATGAAGTTTTAAAAACATCAAAAGTATGTCTTGCGCCTTTACGCTTTGGTGCAGGCTTAAAAGGAAAAGTTGTAAAAGCATTTTACAATGGCACTCCAACGGTATTAACGCCAATAGCTGCAGAAGGTTTTAGTAATGTTTCAATTCCAGAAACCAATAGCAATAGTTTTGAAAATGATTTTGCCTCGGAAGCGATTTCACTTTATAACGATCAAGAATTGTGGGATAAACGACAAAATGAGGGTTTTGAGATTTTGCAACATCAGTTTTCGGCAAATCTTTACATTGAAAATCTATTTGATAAACTCAACGCAATCAATGCAGATCTAACTGGCTCTAGAAATAAAAATTTTTATGGAGAAATACTCCGTTACCAAACTAATATGGCAACTAAATACATGAGCAAGTGGATTACTGAAAAGAACTATAATAAAACCTAAAGAGTTATTTTACAAATATTTAACATCAAAATTGGGTATGGAGTAAATTATATATTTTTTGAGTTACTTACTTATTAAACCATATATTAATTTAGTAAAAGCAAAACGAATGTCTATTTTTTAATAAGACTCAAGAAATTGCTATGAAAAAGAGAAAAACCTTTCCAACAGTTGTTGAAAAGGTTTTTTTTATGGACATGGTTGCTAATCTAAATCCTATTTTTGCTAGTCTGTGCAATAATCATTGTTACAAATCCGAAAATTAAAAAGTAAAATAAAATTTGGAAAATAGCAATTTCTCCATCGCCTAAACCTATAAATCCTAATATCGCAAATATAATTGCAAATATTAAAATTGTAGAATACCAGTTGGACATAGCTTTTTTGTTTGGTTTAATGCAAATTTATAGGGTTGTATAAGTATTTTTTGACTTTATAAATTCGGTCTTTAACAGATTTACAATTCACGGAAAATTCTTACAAATCTTTTATTCAAAGGTTTGAAGGTTTTTTAAAATAGATTGTTGTAAATCAGTGGGATAAAACTATGTAGATTTAAATTCTAGAAATTAATAAGTCTAGATTTGTGAGTAATTTTAGATTTAAAAAATCAGATTCTTTAATTTATCTTAAAATTACAAACACGAAATGTTAAATTAAAAAGTGATTGTGTTGTTATTTCGAAGTAGAAATGTTCATACCCTATTAAATCAATACATTTTGGAGTATTGACTGGAGTTAACAAGCGAAATTTTACACCTTAAAGTAAATTAAATACAAACCACGAAAATGAAATTAAAGTTTTATTTAGTTTAAGCTGTATATTGAATGAGCCGAAAAAACATAGATAGTTGTCATAAAAATAATCGATCGAAAAGAATAATTCCATCAGTACGATAAACAATTATGTACCTTTGTAACCAAACCATTCAAGGATGCATTTTACAGAGTTTGCACTACACAAAGATATTTTAAAGGCCGTTGCAGATAGCAATTACGATGAGCCAACAGAAATCCAGAAAAGAGCCATACCTTTTATTTTGGAAAATCGCGATGTAATAGCTTCTGCACAAACCGGAACTGGTAAAACAGCTGCATTTGCGTTACCTATTTTAAGTAACCTTTCCCAAATTTCAGACAAAAGCAATAAGTCAAAAAAAATAAAATCGTTGGTTATTAGTCCAACGAGAGAGCTAGCGGTACAAATTCAGGAAAGTTTTAAAACCTACGGAAGTTATACAGATTTGAAAACGACCGTAGTTTTTGGCGGAACATCATT
>Ga0115567_10004998_pt1 | contig 12863 bp, 10 predicted proteins | sample COGITO_mtgs_1204_2_FD_88679 | JGI IMG/M metagenome (GOLD analysis project Ga0115567, IMG submission 88679) | Pelagic marine microbial communities from North Sea - COGITO_mtgs_120412 | ecosystem: Environmental > Aquatic > Marine > Epipelagic | place: Germany:Helgoland, sampling site Kabeltonne...
CACGAAGACATGTTCGTCCTCGCCTTCACCCTCGTTCGCTCCATCTTCACCGCGGGACGCTAAGTTAGCGCTAAGATGGACCATCACAGACGTCAGAGGCCCTCGATTAGGGGGGCGATTAGCAATGCCAACACAGCGCTGCCGGCCAAGGCGATGCCCGCCAAGAACGAACCGGACGTCGCGGGAGGCGTGACCAGGCCACGGAGACGCAAGAGCCTCGAGACCGCGGCGGCTCGCCCGGCCCTGGGCGATGTCACGAACGCGGGCGCCCGTCGCATGCGCACCGAGCGCAAGGCCAAAGGTCCGACGGATGCCGCCAAACAGCGCAAAAGCCGAAGGTCCAAAGCGGATGTAGCCGCCGACCTCTTCGACGACGCCGCCGACCTGTTCGACCAGGTGCTCTCCTACACCAAGGAGAAGCGCGAGTGAGTGATGAACGGGCTCGCGCCGCGGGATGGATGTACACGAATTAGCCTTGACTACTGGGGATATCTATTTGGTTATTTGACAAGCGTTGAGTACTAAGACACGACGCAAGCCGAGCTCCCCCCTTTTTTCTTCGCGGGCGCCGCCTCCCTCGCCGACGGCTTCGGAGGCGGCTTACCAGCCTTCTCCGCCTTGGCCGCCTCCATGCCGGTGTCCGGGAACGACTTTTTGGATGCCTCCATCGCCACCGAGAGCGCCACCCGCCGCTGCATCACCAGCTGCTTGTTCACCTTTTTGACCTTTTCGTTTTCGTTCATCAGCCAGTCAACCTTATCCGTGAGCGACTGTATCCGCTCCATCGCCTCGGCCAACGCGTCGGCCGCGCCCACGTCAGCCTTGACCCGCTGCGCCGGGAGTTTCATATCGGCGCGGATGAGGTCCACGACCTTCTGGTTGTCGGTACCCGCGAGCTGCGCCGGCCGCTTGACGTCGAGCGAGATGAAAATCTTAATCTCGAGCGGCTTCTTGAGCCACGCCAGAAACTCCTCCGTGACGCACTCCACGTGGTGCTCGTACTCGTAGTCCAGCACCGGCGACCTGGTGGGCCTCGAGCTGAAGTCCACCGTCTCCGTCGCGTGCGTGTTGTACCCGTACCCGTCGAAGAACTCGTACTCGCAGTAGCACAAGTCGCAGATCATCGGCAGCTGAAGCGCCTGCTTAATCGTACACCGGTACGTCCACGGCTTGCCCAAAAGATCCGTCTCGTCGACGATGTCAGCCACCTGCCCGCCGGCACCCTCGGGGCCGGGTAAGGGCACCCACACCACGTCCAGCTTACCCGCGTCCATGTTCTGCGCCCCTGACGCCGCCGCCGGGAACACCTCGCACAGACGCTCCGAGTCGTCCGTTTCCAAATTGTACACGAGGTACTCGGGAAACATAACCGCCGTGCCCACGTGGAAGGTGGAGTCGAAGAGCAGCATGAGCGGGTCGTGCTGGAACGGTACGACGTACGGTTCTTCCGCCCCGATGGCGTCCCGTAGGTGGTACAGTTCGTCGCTGAGGATCTTGTACGCGCGGTTAAACTCAAACGCGGGGAGGTAGATTGTCTCCACCGGGTTTGAGTTTCTGTTGACAACCTTGACGACAACCTTGGCATCCTCTTTGCTGGCGCTGGTCACCTTGGTGGACTGGAGCACGACGCTGGTGTCGATGTACTCCCTGTCCAGCATGGTGCACAGGTTCTCAACCTCGGCAGCCTTGGGGTAGAGCGCCATCATCTCCTGCTCGAGCTGCTCGGCGGATTTTTTATCAATCGTCATGCTCTTTCCCCCCACCCGCAGCCCCGAAGCCGCCTGCTTGAACTGGCCCTTGTACTCTGAGTTTGACAGGAGCGCCAGTCGGTACTCCTCGAACGCCGCGTCCTCGTCAATCTCCGCGGTGGACCCGGGGGTACGAAACACGTACAGCTCGGCGCCGATGATGACCCTGTCGCCATCCTTGAGCTCCTGGGTCTTACCCGACTTGACGACGGCGCCGTTTACGTACGCCGCGCCTTTGCCACCCTTGATACTCCGCGTGACGCCGCTACCGTCGAAGAAGCAGTGGTCCGCCACCATGGACATGGACTGCGGCCGCACGTCGTTCTTCTCGCGCCCGAAACTCGTCGGGGTCTTCTCCAGGATGCAGAGCATGCGACCGCTCCTGAACGGATCCTCGTCCAGGTTGATGAGGTACGGCGTGTTCAACGATCCGAGATCCTCAACCTCGGACGAGAGCGTGATGCCGCGAGCCTGCAGGTGCGCCTTCTGCTTCTCGTACGCGTCCGTCGCCGCCGCCGCGGACGGGTCCGCCTCCTGCTGTATCTCCTGGATCTTGACGGTGACCTGCCGCTGCAGCGTGGCAACCTGCTCGACGGCGGCGGCTGTCTCCTTGGCGTCGCCGCCTCCCCCTCCACCCTCCGCGAGTTGCGCCCTGAGCGTGGCGACGAGCTCGCGCATCTCGTCGAGCTCTTTCATCAGCTTGCGCTCCAGCTCGGACGCCGCGGCGGTGGCCTTCTTCGGGTCCAGCTTGATCACCGAGGCGTTGTTCGCGAATCCGAGGGTGGCGTAGGTGTACTGGTGAAACTTGACCTCGGGGCGGATGGCGCAGAAGAGGTACGTCTTGGCCTGCATCATGGTGTCCTTCAGGTACTTGCAGAGGAAGTACGAGTTACAGCCCGGGATGGACCCGCCAGCCTTGAGCTCCCCTTTCTTGAACGCCGCCGCCATCTTCATGAAGAACTGCGCCATCTCCGAGAGGGAGAGGTTGATCTTCTTGCCCTGGTCCTGCAGCTCCTTGGTCTTGGCCTGGTTACCGTGCGGCCCGATGAGCTGGTACTCCACACTCCCGTCGTCCTGGGGAACCTTCTTGTACTCGGCGTAGAATATATCACCCGCGGGCTCGGTGCCCGCCAGGTCGCACACGTACAGCCGACCGCGCTGCTTCATCGCCGGCGCATCCGCATCCGGCTTTTCAACCTCGAGCGTCATCACGCAGTGCCCTCTGGTGCTCTGGTGGTTAAACTGCGTCGGTGAGATAGCCTTGCGCGCGTTGCACTGCTGAAACATCGTCCGCAGTTCGTCCCAGGTGTTCACCACCACCTTGCCGCACCAGTTTATGTCCATGAACCCGTCCTGGTCCTTCCGCATGCCCGCCTTGTACTGCTGCTCCGACGCCGACGGCGACGTGAGATCCCGAACCGTGTCCACCACGTTCTGGAAGTACTTCACGGTGATCTTCCACTCGTCCGTCTTCTCGTTGAAGATGCTGTACGCGAGCCTAGGCAAGATGCCCCACATGTCGTTGGGCTCCGCGTGCTTGAACCACGCATCCGGGGAGTCCGCCGCGTCGGGGCCGAACACGGTGAACGTCTTGCCCGATCCCGAGAGTCCGTACGCGAACATGACCACCGCGCTGCCGCTCAGCAGGTCCTTCTTGATCTTCAGCCCGCAGGCTTCGTAGGCGAGGTCCTGGGTGATGAACTTCATGTCTGACGCGATGTGTTTGTCCTTCTCAGCGTACTTGGAGTGGTTGTGCGCGCTCCACCACGCGTACGCGAAGCCGTACCGCGTTTTGGTGTAGTTGGAGTTGAGGATGTTGACCTCGCCGCCCGCGGGTCCGTCGCCGGTCTGGCGGAGCTCGACGCCCAGATCACCGGGGCCCACGAAGGGCCGGCAGCGCATCGCCACCTGGATGGACGCCATCCTGAGACGGACGAACGAGGTGCGGTGGAGGGGAGCTCGGTGAGAAACGCGCAGGAGCGAGGGTAACAATCAGCCCGCAATTCGATTCTGGACAATTCGCCACGGGAGCCACAGGGTTCTTGGACGAGGGCGCGAGTGAGGTGACGCGCGCGAGCGATATGTGGCTCGACGCACCTGGAAAGATCGTCCCCGAGCCCACACCCTTTAGCGATCAGTCAGCGCCGGCTCAGCGCGCACCGGTCTGGTCAATTCCCCGTTTTGGCACATCCCACATTTGTCGGTGAGAACTCCGCCGCGCCTCCCGTTTTTACATGTAAAATGTTCGCACGAGCACACCTCACCGCACTTGGCCCCGCAGAGGTATAGGGACGCGATGAAGAAGGAGGCACCCGTGCTCCTCGGCTTCCCCGGCCGTATGGTGGGCGCCGGGGAGAGGCTGGACCACTACACCACCAAGGTGGGCGGCGCACCCGACTGGCCCCCGTCGGTGTCGGCGGCGGCGGTGGCGGCGGCAGTCGAAGGTGCCGACGCGGGTCGCGACGATGCCACGCCCACCGCCGTCCCCACCGCTCCCCCCGAGGATCTCACGCGGTGCCCCACGTGCTCGGCGACGATGGCGCTCGTGGTCCAGGCGCACGCGCCGCTCGGAGCCGAGCCCGACCAGCCCGACGCGCCCGACCGAACGCTCTACCTGTTCACCTGCTTCGACCCGCGATGTTCGTCAGTGCGCGCGGGCAAGAACTCGGGCCGGTGGCGCGCGCTGAGGGCGCAGAGGCCCGGCACGGGGGGGCATTCAGCATGGGGCGGTGACGGCGCGAGGACGGCGGCGGTATCATCCGCCCCGAAGGAGGGTGAGGGTGCCAACGTGGCAGTCATCGGCGACGACTGGGGAGCAAACGCGTCGGGGGACGACTGGGGCGCCGCCGCGGGTGACGATTGGGCCGTAGGCGGTGACGCGGCGGAGATGGACGAGCTCGCCGACGCCCTGGACAAGCTCGCGACGCAACCGAGGAAGGACGATGAAACCAAACGACGGACGGACGCGATACAGGAGGGAGGGACGGCGGGAGGGACCGACGAATCATTTGCGAAAACAAAGGTTACCTGGCGGGGTCCGAGAATCCCGGAGTTCTTCCTCGTCGCGGACTGGGAGCCGTCGTCCGAGAGCGCCGAGCTCGCCGAGGCGGAGCGCGCGCTCGCCAGGTACACGGAGACGGAGGGTGCCGTATTGGATCCCTCAGTGTCAGGAGCCGCGTCGGGAAGTATTCAATCGGGAAATGTTCAATCAGGACACAACGACTGGGCGGGGGAGGGATACGAAGCCGGCGCCGTGGACGGACTGGATAAGCGGTACCTCAAGTTCAGTAAACGGATCCGACGCGCGCCCGAGCAGTGCGTCCGGTACGCGTTCGGCGGTGCGGGTTTGGTGTGGCCGGTCGACGGGTCCGGTCCGGGCGCGGCGGTTGGCGCGTGCGGTCGGTGCGGCTCGGATCGGCGGTGCGAGATTCAGCTCATGCCGCCGCTGCTCCACTTCGTGTCGGAAGGCGCGGAGTGGTCCACTAAGAAGGACGTCGCGCACGGTGCATCGGTGGGTACCGACCAGCTGGATGCGTGGGACTGGCAGACGGTCGCGGCGTTTACGTGCGCCAAGTCGTGCGGAGTCGCCAGTTCGGACTCAGTGGACTCGACTCAGTGGACGGAGGAACACGTGGAGTGCGTCGACGGGGACGGGGGTATCGCCGAGCTGCTCAAGTCGGGAGATGGGGTCGTGATCGAGACCGCGGTGCCCGTGGACATGGCGGACGACGGGTGATGAGCGTGGATGACGTCGAGGCGTGAATGAGTCGGCGCTACTTTTAAAAGACTCGATCGGTGTTAGCTACGCGTAACGTCGCACTGCCGTCACAGGAACGGCTTGAAGGGTCGCGGCCTGATGTCTATCTTGCTCTTGCACCACGGGCACCGCCGCTTCGCCTTGGGCACTTGCCAGATCCGCAGCGCGCAGTCGCCGCACTGCCGCACGTGCTGACACGGCCAGAACACGTACCTCGACACCGGCGCCTCCCCGCCCTCCGTGAACGTCTCCAGACATATACCGCACGCGTCGTGGCTCCCGCTCATGACCTTCAGAGGGAAGTTGACCAGGCCCCCGTCGCCCAGTGCCTCGGCGGTGGCGGCGGCGGCGGCCGGATCCTCCCGCCTCGCCTCCTCCTCCTCGTTTTCTTCGTTGGCGCCGTCGTTCGCTTCGCCTTCGTCTGGACCTTTGCCTTCGTCGCAGCCTTTGCCTTTGTCTGGACCTTCGCCTTTGTCTGGACCTTTGCCTTCGTCTGGACCTTTACTCGCGCGCGCATCCCCGGGGTCGGATACCCTCGCGCGTTTCAACACCGGACTCGGTTCCGTCGGTGGCTGGTGGTGCTCGCCCTGTTTGAACCACTGCCGCAGCGGCCCGGCGGTGCTCCGCTTCTGATTGTTGTCGTCGGATGAAGGTGCCGTGTAGCTCGCGTCGTGACCTCCCACGGGTCCTCCCCCAGCCTTGCGCCAACCGTCGAGGTTCTCCTTCTCCTCCGCGCCCGAAGCCTTATCCTTGCCCATCAAAACGTCGAAGGGCGTCCGCGTTCCTCCCGCGTTGTTGAGGTTGGCACCCCCATCGCGAATCTGCGTCGCCGACGTCGACGCGGGCGCGGTTCTCGGGCGCACCATGGACGCCGCCGCCACGAAACTCGCGCGCCCGCCCGCCCCACCGCCCGGTGACGCGCTGACGGTCGTAGGTGTGCCCCCGTGCTGCGTCGCGTCGCCGAGGTCCCTCGCCAGCAGCCGGTCCCCGAGCTCCCCCGCGGGCGACGGCGAGACGCCGCTCGCCTGACGCTCGAGGCATATCTCCACGTGGCTCTCGATGAGCACCTTGTGCACCGACCGGTCGCATATCGGGCACTTGGCCAGGCGCGAGTACGCGCTCGGGGACACGAAGCTGGCCATGTCGACGCGCGATGGAGGCCAACCGCCCCGACAGTCCACCGACGCCCCGCCTCCTTGGGTGTGACACCCATCGGCTGGTGAGAGGTTTCAAAAGCTGCCAATAATCACGATTATGGGCCAAAATTTCAGGTTACGCAGCACTGAGCATTTCGACCGATCCAAGGCTGGATCTTCCCACAGGACAAAGATCTCTGCTCCACTTGGGAGATTTTATCCTTACAGGTGATCAGGGGGGTTTTGTGGCGCCATTGCTCGAGCGGTAGGGGCTGAAACGACCGCGACGAGGACAAAAAGGGCGCGGAGATGAGCTCCATCACCGCCTCTCTCACGACGGCGCGCGTCGCCCCCGCGACACGCGCCGCCTCCAAAGGAAAGCGCGCCACCAAAGCCGCGGCCGTCTCGGAGAAAAAGGCTGGAGCCGCTCAAGAGGGGGCGAATGACGTGTTCGGTGTCGCGCGCAAGGCGGCGACCGCGGCGTTCGCGGCGGCCGTGCTCGCCACCGCCCAGCCGGACGTCGCGCTCGCGAGCGGTGGCTCGATACTCGACGCCATCCCCCCCGCGCCCTCCAACGGACCCCTGAGGAACCTTCCCAGAGGTGAGCATGCGCCTCTCGTTGCTCCAGCCTGGCCGAAAAGTGAATCTTCCTCCCAGCCATCCTCCCCCCCCACCGACGCCGCGTGACTGACCGTCTCACCAACCACCCACCCATCAACCGACAGAGCTCACCGAACCGGACGAGATCTTCCGCGAGGATTTCACCGTCGAGTTCGCCGGCCTGGAGGTTGACCACAAGTACCTCGTGTCCGCGCTCGTCTTGGGCCAGGCCATCGGCTTCGTCGGCGCCCTGGTGGGCGGCAACGAGGCTCGGAAGAAGGGCGCACAGGTCGCCGCGCTCAACCAGTCGCTTCTCAAGGTGAACTCCGAGCTCAGGCGGGAGATGCGCGAGGCGGGCATGGGACCCTACGTACCAATCCCCGCGCAGAGGTTCATCGAGAAGGGCCCGGGGCAGAGCAGCGACGAAGAGATCGCCGTCGTGGACGGCATCGTGCTCAAGCTCAAGGCTGCCAAGCGCCACCTCAAGGAGAGCGCCAACGACCTCGCGCTGGGCGAGTTCGACGATGCCCTCAAGTCCATCGACGCCAACGAGAACGCCTTGGCCGAGGGTTGGAAGGCGGCGAGGAAGGCGCATCGCGGGCGGGGCGCCGCGCTGGAGCGGTTGGGTCGGTTCGCCGAGGCGTTGGACGCCATGCAGACGGTGCTGTCGCTGTCGGTGGACCACGACGATCACTCGGGGGAGACGGACGCGTTGGGCGTCATAGCGGACATCTACACTGACATGGACCAGCTGGAGGTGGCGAGCGAGTACTACGACAGGTACTTTAAGAGTCTGCAGGAGGAGGACGCTCTCAACGCGGCCAAGGACGCTCAAGAGGCGGACACCGCGGTGGCGGCGTGAGCGGAGTGATTTGTGAGTGGAGTGATTTGTGAATCTACGCTACGTTCGAACTCACTAAAAAGCTGCGTACTTGTATCATCGTTCAATCTCGCTATGTCCTCCACCGTGTCCTCCACCCGGCCTCCTCCGCGCTCCACCGGTCGCGAAGTGTTTGGCTGTCTGCGCCGTCTATATCTCCTCCTCTCCATGACGATTCTCCCCACCCGGCGCCGCGCCACACGTCGTATAAACGCTGCGATTTGACCGCGACGGCGGCGAACGCGAGCTGCGCGGCCGCGGCGAGGAGGGATCGTCTCGCGACGCCGCTGGCACCGCCGGTGTCTGGGTCCCTCCACCAGACTTCATCGTCGCCCCCGTCTGTCTGCCGCCCGTCTCGCCGCCCGTCTCGCCGCTTCCCGCCACCTTTCCTCGCCCCGCTCGCGGAGAGGACTACGCGAGCGGACCTCCCGGATGCGGTGCGCGACCGGGATGGACCCACCGCCGGCGAAACCGAGACGGAGGGTGCGAGGCGCATTGGTTGTGATTTTTTCGTCCCGGGTGCAGCTCGGGAAAGGTGGATGCCACAGCGCAAAAAAACGAACCAAGCCGCACACAGATCCAAAAAGTGAAATCGCCAAATAGAATGCAGATCCGGCAGACTAGCAAATAAACGCATAAAAGCCAGACTGAAAAGCGTATCTTTCACCGGGGATTCTATAGATTCAGTTGCTAACCTCAATTAAACTATCCCCACGGGATATATAGTTAGGCCTTCCAACCCCATGTTTAATATAGATTCATTTGCGATTCATCAAATTTTCACCGACCAATTGAACGAAAGTTCCAACGTTTCGGCCAATCAGAATCCGAGCGCGGAACGGTGAAAACGGCTCTCCCCGGCAGACCGGTGCACACGTGCGGCACTTTACACGCATCTAAAAATCAGTCCCCCGGGCGCGGATGTCCGTGCCGCTGGCTGGAAGCTCGACCGGAAACGCACTCTTCCGGCCGTGCCTTCACGACCTTTCGACCGCTCAGTGCGCCCACGGATCCCGCCGCGGCACCCCAGCGCCCCCACACGGCGCCACCCGCGGGCAAACAAACGACCGCCACCGACACACCGTCGTCGTCCGGTCCAAGGTCCACCTCGGGGATCACGCCGGGTTCGTCGCGCCCTCGGAGCACGCTTCTTTTCTGGCTAGCCGCGGCAGCCGCGTAGTGGCACGCGCGGAGCCGGGAACCGCATCGAGCGGCGGAGAGTTCCAGCCGCTGGACGGCGAGGGCGGTACGGAGGCGGCGAAGACGAGAGAGGTCACCGGTAGAGAGAAACCGCGTCGCTTCGGTTGGTTTCCGATGCACGATTTCTGCCTCACCCTCCCGTGGGGTCTGTTCGTGGCGCTGGGCGGACTCGCGGGGTTCGCCATCGCGGGCAGCACCAAGTCCCTCATCTTCGGCGGGGGTATGGGCACCCTGCTCATGGCGCTCGGCGCGATGAGCCTCAAGAAGTGGAAGGCGAACGCGTCGTCGGCGTTTGAGACGATCGTATCGGCGCTCATCTCGACGGCGCTCGGGGCGGTGATGGGGAAGAAGTGGATGGCCGGCGGGAGCTTCATCCCCGCGGGTCTGATCGCGTGCGGGGCGGCGCTCATGTGCGTGTTCTACGCACACAACTTGGCGTCGGGGGGTAACCCCGCGCGGGAGGCGTCGTCGGAAGGGAGCAAGGATGACTGACGATTGCAAGGACGACTGACGATTGATTACTTTTACATATGCTCTCTGTTCGGGGTCTCCTAAGGAGGAGACGAGGAAGCGGAGAGCGCTTAGCGTCAGTGGACTCGACCCAGACGACGACTGAAACACGCCGTAGGCAAGTGGGGCGGCATAGGTTACTGATAGCACGTACAACAACTTAGCGCAGCGCGATTTTTACCATGTATGACTGACTCTGTTCATCAACCGAATACACTCTCGACTAGCTACCTATCCGACATCCACGTACATCACCTCGTCTTGGCCGCCGCGTACACGAACTGGTTAAAGTCCAGCTTGATCAGCCCGTTCTCTGGGGTGGTTGCGTCGAAGGCTTCGAAGACCCGCTTGGAGTTTAACAAAAAAAGAGTCATTGCGATGTACTGGTCCAGGGACAAGGAGTTGGTCCTGTCCGGGTCGAAGGCCTGGCACGCCGCCTTGACCGCCCCCTCGTCCACGTGCCCGAACCCCGCGTGGTGCAGCGCGCGGAGCACTTCGCTCTTGTCCAGCCGACCTGACTTGCTCTGGTTGAAGTACTGAAACGACGCCTGCACGTTGGACAGGAATTGCTGGACCTGCTTGAACTCGGCGAAGTCGAGTTGTCCGCTGTCGCGCGTGTTGTGCAGGCGTATGATCTGCATGACGGTCTGCAGGGAGAACACCAGCCCCCCGGCGGCGAGCATGTTCTGCAGTTCCGCGCCGTCCACCTGCCCGTTGCGGTCCTGCGAGGCGAAAAAGGGGGACGACGTTGACGGTGAGATGAGGTGATGGGGGTAAGGGGCGAGTTTAGTCCGGGTTCTGGGACCACGATGGGGCACGCACGATGTCCGCCTCGAGGAACTGCGCCCACTCGGGCGTCATGTGCGAAGGTGGCGACGGGTAGGATGCCATGGTGCTGACTCGGCCCACGTGCGCCTTGCTTTGATTTTTTAATCGCCAGTCTGTTCCGAGACGGCACCCATTGACGGGGACCCTAAGTGAGCGGTGCCACAGTGGTGGGGCAGATGGGCGAGCGCCACGAGTCGCGCGCGGCGACCACCGCGCTGCTCGTGGGCACCGCGGTGGCGAGCGCGGCGGCGGGCGCGTGGCTGGTCGCCTCCTCCGCCGACCGTCGACGCGCGTCGGCGGACACGTCCGTCGCCGAGGCGCCCACCGCCGCCTCGCACATTCGCTTCATCGCGCGTGCACTTTGCGACCTGTTCGGCGCGTGTCCACCGCCGCACGCGCCGTCCACGCGCGGCGTGCACTTCCCCCCGCCCCCGCCCATGCCCGACGTGCTCGCATCCATCGGTAACACCCCCATGATCCGCGTCAACTCCCTCTCCGACGCCACCGGCTGCGACGTCATGATCAAGTGCGAGTTCGCCAACCCCGGGGGCAGCGTCAAGGATCGCGTCGCACTACGGATCCTCACCGAGGCACTAGAGTCCGGCGAGCTCATCCGCGGTGGTACAGTCACGGAAGGTACCGCCGGCAGCACCGGGGTATCTCTGGCCATGGTGGCGAGGGCGCTGGGATGCAACGCGCATCTCATACTTCCAGACGACGCGGCTACAGAGAAGCCGAGGCTCATGGAATCGTACGGCGCCACGTGCGAACGCGTCCGGCCGGTCTCCATCACGCACCAGGACCACTTCGTGAACGTCGCGAGGCGACGCGCGGGAGAGATGTGCGAGCTGGACGGGGATGGTTTGGGGTACTTTGCGAATCAGTTTGAGAACACGGCTAACTACAGGGCGCATCTCGAGGGCACCGGACCCGAGATTTGGCGACAGTGCGGCGAAGCGACGAGCAACTCGGTGTCCACGAGCGACAGGAGGCTGGACGCGTTCGTGTGCGCGTGCGGCACGGGTGGGACCCTGTCGGGTATCGCGTCGTATCTCAAACGCAAGGACCCGCTGATCGAGTGCCACCTGGTGGATCCGCAAGGGAGCTCTTTGTACAACAAGGTGACCCGGGGGGTCCTGTACAACGCGGTGGAGGCGGAGGGCAAACGATTGAAGAACCCGTTCGACACCATCACCGAGGGCGTGGGTATCAACCGGCTGACGTGTAACTTCCACATCGCCATCGGGGGTGACGGCACGGAGGAAGGCAAGGGTGGCGGAAACGAAGGTCCGAGTTTGCTGTCGGGCGCGTTTCGGTGCGACGACCGCGAGGCTGTGGAGATGAGCCGGTACCTGGCGCGACGCGACGGTCTGTTCCTTGGTTCGTCGTCGTGCGTCAACATCGTGGGCGCCGCCAAGCTGGCCAGGCGGCTCGGACCGGGCCACAGGGTGGTCACCATAGCGTGCGACAGCGGGGTGAGGCACCTGTCCAAATTCTGGTCCGCCGAGTACGTAGAAAAACACGGGCTCAAGCCGGAGAAGTACGTCCGCGACGATCCGTTCGACTTCCTGGACTAGTGACGGACTCCGTTAGTTTGGTTGTAGTTGGTTTATAACAGTTAAAATAATACCTTCGAAGGTACATAATACGTGATGGTATCGACCACGACGCACTCGTCGTCCTCCGTTGGGTACGGGGTAATACGGACGGCGTCCACACCCTCGTTCTTTCACACCCTCGTTCTTTCACACCCTCGTTCTTTCACACCCTCGTTCTTTCACACCCTCGTTCTTTCACACCCTCGTTCTTTCGTCTCGACTCGTCGCGCTTCGAGTGCTTCGATCAACTCCGGGAGCGAAGCGAGCGCCCCATGCGCTGTCGGAGTGTGTCGATGGTGACCGCGGGGGCGCTGTGCCGCGTGGTACGCCTGCTGGGAGGAGAGACCTCGGCCACCGGCTCGGCCACCGGCTCGGCCTCCGGCTCGGCCTCCGGCTTGGGCGCGGGATCCTCGACGGCGAACGCGGGCTCGAACTCCGGCGACGGCGAGGCGGGTGGTTCAACAACGTTCACGGGATCCGCCGCGTTCACGATGGGTACCGCGTTCACGATGGTTACCGCGGCGTCGTCGTCGTTCGTACCGACGGGACCGAAAGGTTCGAGGCTGTCGCACCTGGACCTCTTGGCGTCGCGCTCCTCATCGCGTG
>Ga0115567_10004999_pt1 | contig 12858 bp, 10 predicted proteins | sample COGITO_mtgs_1204_2_FD_88679 | JGI IMG/M metagenome (GOLD analysis project Ga0115567, IMG submission 88679) | Pelagic marine microbial communities from North Sea - COGITO_mtgs_120412 | ecosystem: Environmental > Aquatic > Marine > Epipelagic | place: Germany:Helgoland, sampling site Kabeltonne...
CGGCCGGGGCGCGGGAGCAGCGGCCGGGGTGGAGCGCCGGCGGTGGGTGGAGCGCGGCACACCTGCGGGGCGGGATAGGCGCTCCCGCCGCCACCGCCGGGGGAGCAGCGGGGGCATGGTCGGGCGCGCAGGAAGGCGCGGGCGCGGAGGCGTGGCGGCCATGCGTGTGGGTGGCGGGCGGGCAGCTTGCGCTGCTGTACTGCAAGGTGTTTGGCCTCGGCGGCGGCTGCGTGGAGGCGGCGGACGGGGGCGAGGCGCGCCTCGATCGTTGCCTCCTCTCCTGCGCCAGCGAAGCGGCAGTCGGCGCCGCTGCTACCGAGGGGGTCACGACCCCCGCCGCCTCTCGCGCCGCGCACACGCGCCGCTGGCGGGCACCGCGCGCGTCCCGGCGGGCGCCGCGCTCCTGAGCGACGGGGCGTGCGCGCAGGGGTTGCTGGAGCTGGTAGGCGGAGCGATGCACGGCGGGGGGCTCCGCGCGGAGGGCGGAGGGCTGCTGCATGCGCGAGACACGCGGGTGCTGCTCCCGCGTGCGGGCGGGGCGGTGGCGGCGGCGGGCGGGATGCTCCGGCTGCACGGCTGCGAGGTGCTCTGCGGGGCGCGCGAGGGGCTCGCGGCGCTGGACGGGGGGGCGACCGACGCGGTCGCGTGCACGGTGGCGCGCTGTGCGATGGAGGGCGCAGCGGTGAGGGGTGTGGGGGCGCGGCTGGACCTGGAAGGGTGCACGCTGCGGGAGAACCACTCGCACGGCGCGACGGTCGAGGACGGTGCACGCGCGGCGTTGCGCGGGTGCAGGCTCCTGCTGAACCGCGGGGACGGCTGCACGGTGGTGGGCGCGCGGGCGGCGCTGCGCGACACGCTGCTCCACTCCAACCAGGGGCACGGCCTCTCGGTCGGGCCGGGCGCCGACGTCGAGGTCTGGGGCACGGCCGCACTCGACGACGGGCCCGCCTCGGAGAATCTAGGGGGGGCGGAGGGGTCGGTGATTCGCCAGAACCACGGCAGCGGGGTGCTGCTCGCGGGCGCTGGCGCGGCGCTGACTGCGCGGGATACTCTAGTCGTGGGAAACGCCCAGCGCGGGCTCACGGCGTGCCACGGCGCCAAGGTCTCTAGTGCCACAGTCGCGTGCTACCCCCGCGCTCGCAGCCGCAGTCCGCGCGCCCGAGAGTTGCTGCTCAGTACTGAGCGGCCACGCGTCGGTGGTTCCGGGTGACAGGCGACTCTCTACATGGTGTCGATTCTGCGCAACCTGCAGTCGGGTGTGGAGGTGCAAGGAGAGGAGGGGCAGGGAGTGGGCGCGGGCGCGGGCGCGGGCGCGGGCGCGGGCGCGGGCGCGGGCGCGGGCGCGGGTGCGGGCGCGGGCGCGGGGGCAGGGCCAGCGGGGACGCGGGTGGAGCTCTCGCTGTCGACGGTGGCGGAGAACCAGCAGCACGGGCTGAGCGCGTCAGGCGCGGGGGCAGCGCTGCTGGCGCACAAGACGGCCGTGCACGGCAACGCGCAGCGGCAGCACTGCGCGGCGCACGGCGCACTGCTCGAGCGCGACCACGTGCCCGCCTCCGCGGGCGCCTTTCGCGCCGCCGCGAGCGCGCTCCGCACCGCCTCCCGCGGGTTCGCCTTCTCTCGTGCAGGTGACCTAAACCAGGCGGCGGGGGGCGAGGAGGGGGCTGGGGGGTTAGGGTCGTGGGGCGCCCTGAGCGCCGCAGGGCGAGGGGCGAGAGGGGCGGGCGTGGCAGGGGCGCTCGCGGCGCTCGCGGGGGAAGCCGCCCGCAGCGGCCCAGGCCTCGCGGGGCCAGGGGCAAAAGGCGAGGGCTCGGCTTCTCCGCCGCTCGGTATTGCCGTCGCCTCCGCCGGGCGCAACCTGGCTGCGCCCAAAGAGGTTTCGGCCAAGGTCGCGGCCTGCCCGGGGAGGTTACCCGCGCTGCTGCCGCGGTCGCTGCGAGGTGGCTCTGCGGTGGCGTCGCGCCGGGACGGGTAATTAGGGTTTGGGGTCTAGGTTTAGTTAGTTAGGGTTTGGGGTCAAGGTTTAGTTAGTTAGGGTTTGGGGTCTATTTTTAGTTAGTTAGGGTTTGGGGTTTGGGTTCACGAGGTCTCCCTGGCCTGAGAGCGCTGTACGAAGCGCGGCCCCTGAGCCATTTTTGCGCTGCCCGCAGGCGCGGATCCGCCCGCCCTCGCCGCACCATCTCCGCGTGAGGTCGCCCCTGACACCGGCGCAACACGCGCCGTGGGGTGCGTCCGACGCCGGCGCTTGGAGCCATTTCTCACCGCACTGAGGGGGGGCCAGAATCATTCGTCTGCACCGCGGACGGACGCGCGTGCTGCGAGCCGCCGGGCTTGAAAGTCTGCCGTGCAAGGGGAGGCGCCCCACCTCCACGCGCCCACGCGAAGCTGAGCCTTGTCGTGCGTGGCCCGCGGCGCGGCCGGACCGTTGGAATGAATCATAGGGTCTAAACCCAGCTGCGGGCATAGAGTCGAACATGCATGCTTTATTTTCACACACCCAGGCCTTGGCCAGTGCCAAGGCCCGCGCTAGCTGCGGGCGCCGGTCGCACACCCGCCCCGCTCAAGTCGCAACGGCCTCGCGGGCCGACGGCGCGGGCGCGCCCTCCTCCTCGTCCGCAGGGGCGTAGAGGCGGATCTCCTCCTGCAGCCAGGCAAAGGAGTAGTAGGCCGCCACGCCCGCGAGGGCGTCGAGGCGCGCCGCCACCTCCGCCGCCGTCGTGCCGGGGAGGAAGGTGCCGGAGCAGGCGCAGTAGGGGTTGAGCAGGCCGGCGGCGGCGCGACGGCACTTGTTGCAGCGGAGGTCCTGCTGGTGGAAGGCGAGGACTACCTGGTGCAGCACCTGCACCAGCCGCTCCTCGATGTGCTCGCGGTTGTACGCCTCCTGACACACCTCGCAACGCAGGTCGCCCTCCACAAAGTCCCGCTCGCGCGACAGGTCCACGTCGCGCGACGCGGAGCACAGCGCCGAGTTGCAGAAGACGTCACGCAGCACCACCGACCGCGACGGGTTCTTGAACTGCGCCTGCTCCGAAAACTCCCGCACCTGCGTCCCAAGGTGCCCCCGCGGGTTGGTGCCTGGCCGCTGGGGCTGCGGGCACAAGGAGGCCGGAGCTGCGCCGGGGAGGACGTGAGGAGGGGCGGAGGCGGCGGGGGGGCAAGGACCTGGAGGAGGCGGAGGAGGCCGCGCTTCATGACGTCGACCTCGGCCTTGAGCTCCGGGTCGAGGCCGAAGACGAAGCAGACCTGCTTGAGCACCTCGAGGTGCGGGTCGCGCATGTCGAGATGCGAGCCCGGCCGCGAAGGGAACTCCAGCACCTGCCCGCTGTCCTTGCGGATCTCCTCAAACAGCCGCTTGGAGAAGTGCGGCGCGACGTCCGAGCCGGCCCCGCCCTCCTCCCTGCCCCCCCCCGCCGTGAACAGCTCCTTGGTGAACTGGATCTCGCCCTGCACCGCGCTCGCCAGCGCCTTGCGCTTCTGCGTCAGCCCGGGCGAGGTCAGCCCCGCCGCATCGCCCCTGGCAGGTGTTGCGCCCTGCGCGCCCTCCCGCCGAAACTTCATCGGAAGACAGACAAAGTCCGCGATGAGATCGTACGCCAGCTTGCGGAACCGCCGCGGGAGGTGCTCCGCAATGTCCCACTGCGAGCGCAGCACCAGCCCGTCGTCCAGCATGTCGTGCGCCGGGCGCAGCGCGCGCTGGATGTTGCGCTCGTCCTCCAGCTCCCGCGACCCGAGCGGCAGCTCTTCGAGTCCCGCGTAGTTGTAGCGGTCCATGTAGACCAGCCGCGCCCACACGTGCCGCGGCGACAGCACAATGTGCTTGAAGCTCGGCACGTCCCCGAGTGACTCCTGGAGGAAGTCGCAGTACCCCCACGCCTGGCCCCCTTGCGTCTTCTTGGTGTTGAGCATCACCTGCTGGAACGACGCGTGGATGATCTCGGCCCCCAGCGACCGCAGCTTGGCGATAAGGAGCCCGTAGAGCTTGCGCGTGAGGCGGTGCACGTAGCGTGCGATGCCCGGGGCGAAGAAGAGCGAGTCGACGTTGTTGAGCCAGTGGTAGAGGTTCATCTGCAGCTGATCCGCGAGTTTGTTGCCGTACTTCGACGCCTCACCGATCCACGAGAGCGCCATGAGGTTCACGATCTTGAAGGGCTCCACGCAGAACGTGCTCTCGTCCGTCAGCTGCGCCGCGAGCGGGATCGTCCCGCTCGCCACCTGCCGCGAGATCGCATCCGACGCGTCGTCGCCGCCGCCCGCGCCGCCCGCGTTCTCCTCGTCCAGCTCCTTGGCAAAGACGACCGCCGAGAGCGGCAGGTTGATCACGTCAAGCGAGACGCAGTAGTGCCGCGAGGCGCTCGGGAAGTTCGCGTCGGGGTTTTTCATCTCGTCGCACTCGAACGCCATCAGGCTGTCGTCCCCGCCGGTGTCTGGGCGCTGCCCGGGCGACGCCCACAGCACGTAGTTGTTGGCTTGGAGAGCGCGTCCGTAAAAGACGTCGGAGACGAAGGTGTGCATGCTCGGGCCGCCCTGCGTGTGAATATTGCAGAGCGGGATGTGCGAGTAGCGCGCGAGCTGCATCATGTGCTCAAAGAAGCCGTCGAGGCCGAGCAGCGACTCCACCAGGCTGTGCCCGGCCTTGGCCTCCCACCCGAGTGGCTCGTACTGGTTGTCCTGCTCGTTGGCAAACACCTCCATGACCGGAAAGTCGTGGAGAATCGGCATCTCGCGCTGCAGCTCGGCGGTTGTCCGCGTCGAATGCTTGAGGAGCACGGTAGGCGCCGCCGCGTTCTCCTCTTGGAACCGCCGCAGCACCTCCACCACCCCGAACCACGCCTCCGCGAGCGTGCTCGCCGTGTCAACCTCGAACTCGCACCCCGCCTCGCCGCGCGCCAGAAGCGCGTCACGCTCCGCCGAGTCCTCGGCCGCCGCCGCCTGCTCCGAGCACGCATCCTTGTAGTAGCGCGCGAGCGGCGGGCGCTGCCCGTTGGCGTTGCGCGACACGATCCACACGTGGCACCGCTTCGCCTCCATGGGCGCCATGAGCGCCACGAAGCCGCGCGCCCCGCCGTCGCTCTCCGAGAAGGAGTGGTAGAGGTAGGCCTTGCGCAGCTCGCCGCGGGAGCGCGGGAGGTACGGGCACTGCGTCGTGTTCTCCGAGCGCAGATCTTCGAGCGCAACCGTGTCCGGGCGTTCGCGGCGCTTGACGACACGCTCGCGGAAGCCGCCCGGGCGGTTGACCACCTTGGCGACGCAGCCGATGTCGAGGACGGCGCGGAAGAGCAGCGGCACCTGCGTCTCGTAGAGGCCCTCGACCGCGGGGTCCTCGTGCTGCGCCGCGATCTCCTTGGCGTGCTCCTGGTACTTCTCTTCGGGCATCCGCACCTCCTCGAGGTTGTAGCACGTCTTGCCGAACGGCAGCTTCCGCGAGAGCCCCTTGCTCGTCGGCGCCTGGCCGTCCCGCAGCCGCGTGTTCACGTAGAAGATGCGCGGCACCTCCAGCTTGATCTTCTGCATCGAGCGGTCGTCCAGCACCGCCCACACGTTGAACAGGCCGGGCGTCGACGTCTCGCAGATCTGCAGCACGTCCCAGTGCCGGTTCAGCATCGAGTAGTGCACTGTCTGGTAGAACGTGCTCAGCCCGCCCGCCGCGCCGGCCGTGCGCCGCAGCTTCCGCATCGAGCTGTCCCCATCTGCATCCTCCAGGCGGCGCCGCTTGCGCTCGATCGACTGGTTGTGCCACAGCGTCCGCATGTACGCGTGCCAGCCCTCGAAGTCCGTGTACATAGTGGTCCCCTCTGCGTCGACGTCGCGCCCGAGCTTGACCACGCGCGTGCCTGCCTCCAGCTCGGGCAGCGGCTTGACCGTCGCCTCCTCAGCCACCATGCGGCCCTTGCGCCCAGCACCCTTATGCTTGACGACCGTGGCAGCCGACGGTTCGCCGCGCGTCATGGTGCCCTCAAGCTCCATGGCGAGGTCCAAGGGCTTGTCCGTCGCCTCGAAGAAGTTGGTCATCTTGTTCTGCTTGAGTGGGTCGAGCCGCTCGCGCACCTTCTTGAGCAGCCAGTCGGGGTGCGGCACGCGGTCCACGGGGTTCTTGACGAGCTGCATCGCGGCGGGGATCGTCACGATCTTCTGGATCGCCTTGCCGAGGCGGTCCTTGTAGTACTGCCAGTCGAGGATCGACCGCACGTCAACCCCGGTGTCGACGAGCGACGACTGCGCGCACCACTTGCGCAGCAGCGCCTCCTGCGTGTCCTTCTCCGCCTTGAAGATCTCGACCGGGATTGCGCGCTCCGTCACGGGGGCGCCCTCCGGCGTGCGCGATACGATGTAGGTACAGTTGAGACCCTTGTTCGCAATCATGTCTGCGCCGAGGAACTCGGCGATGCGCTTGGCGGTCGTGATCGCCATGGACTTCCGCCCCTCGTACTCCTCCATCGTCTTTGACATGTTGGCACTCTCCGAAATGAGGTCGAGCAGGTCGTCGTCCTCGAGGTCCACGCCCCGGTTGTCGAGCACGTCGAGCCAGTGGTTGGCCACGTCGGCCACCGAGCTGTAGCACTCCTCCAGATTTCCGCCGTCAAGGAACCGCTTGAACACGCGCTCCTGGAACACTTTGACCAAGTTCAGCTCGCCGCGGCGCTTCAGCTCAAAGCCTTTGAGCTCTGCGAGCGAGCCGTCAAAGTTGAACACTGCATAGCGCTTCTTGAGCATCTTACCCTCCTCCTGCGAGGCTGGAAGGATCATCGCCTTGTAGGGTCCATCGAGCTCAAAGAGGATTGAGCACTCCGAGTGCACCTTGTACTCTTGTTTTTCCTCATTCACCAACGTGTGGTACTGCGGGTTCACGCAATCGTGGTGCGTCTGAGCGTTCAGCATCGAACACGGGTATGAGACGACAAAGGGCTTCTTCTCGCCCTTGATTTTGAATTCGATACCGTCAGGAAACGACTGCGGGAGACAGCACCAGATGCCGTCTGTGTCAAGCTCTAGCGGAATCCCGATGCGCTCCACAAGTTTGCGCGCGACGCGAATGATTTCGCCGCCCTTGTGTGTCACAACCCCAGCCATCTCCATCGAGAACCAGCGTGCTCCGCGGCGCATCACGTAGCCGTAGAACGAGTTGAGGATACACTTGTGCGCGAGCTGCAGCGAGTCGTACAGCACGACAAAGTTTTTGGCGTCCTTGACTGCGCCGGGGTCGTTGGCTTTCTCGGCGTCTCGCAGTTTGCCGTTCCATTGCTTGGTCAGGCCCTTGTACTCATAGCGGCGATCGCGGAAGCTTTTCACCGTGTCGATGTAGAAGGAGTTCTCACGCTGACAGATATACGCCGTTCGCAGCTCGGTTTTGGTATCGTGCGTGCGCCTGTACACCGTGTTGCAGTAGGTCTTCACGCGCGTCTTGATCTCTTCCGGTGAGGCCTCAAACGTCTCCGAGTCTGCCTGGATCTGGCCCTTGATCTGGTTAATCTCGGAGCGCTGCGCGGGGAACACCTCGCCGCGCCATTTCCACTCCATTTCACGACGGCACTGCATTTCGGGGTGGTAAAAGTCGCACGAAGCGCAAGTTTGCGGCGTGACCATTGCGGGTGGCTGCAAGCGATTGGTCAGAATGATGTTGGGGTACATGGCAGCGACGTCGAGATGGTAGATGGACGGGTTCTCTTCACGACGCGGTTGCTCGCGTAGAGCAAGAAGCTGGTCAATAATATCCTGCTTCTTTTCCGCATAATTTTCGATGTCCTCCATTTTCTTGCCGCCCTCCACTTCAATGGCGAAAGTCAGGTCCCGGTCGAGGTTCGCAATCAGCTCGTCCATGGCACCAGGGTCCACGTTGAATTTGTACATAAAGTCGGACCGGAAGACACCCGAATTCAGGGCCTCCACGTGTCCACCGATATAGGTCTCACTCTCGAGCAGGCTGCCCTTGTACATTTTCATCGGATCGTCCCTGTACTTGTTGGGGCAAACAATGCCGCCGCGGAAGGCCTGCACTTGCAGAAGCGTTTCGCAAAGGGTGCCTGAGCCCTTTCGGAGCACGTCGTCCGGTGTCATCGGGATGATGTTGCAAAGAGAGAAGATGAAGGGGTGCACGTACTGCATGTAGAGGTAGTAGGTGGCGACCGCGTCGGACACCGAGTACGACGCCATCTCCTGGGGCCTCTCGCGTGCAAACGGCAGCATGTCCTCGGGTGAGATCTCCTTGGGGTCGTATCCTAGCTTGTACTTGGTGACCGCCTTCAGACCACGCGAGCCCTGCGGAAGGTAGGAGTCGCGGTTCACCCAGTGGAACGCGTCAAGGTGCGTCGCAAAGCGCGACCCGTACTCCTCCGACTGCTGCTTCTGGAAGCCAATCTCCTCCTCCATCACGAGGTTGTACTTCTGCATCCGTTTGTCGATGAAAGGGAAATCGAAAAAATCGCCGTTGTACGTGACAAACTGCACGTCGTTGTTCGTCACATGCCGGGGCAACTCCCGCACAGCGTAGCAAACGCTATCTGAGGGGTGCTGGGGTGTTGGGCGCGGTGCAGGGACGCACCACTAGCGGCTTCAGCTCCTTCACGTGATCAAGCCAGGTACGGATCAGCTCGTACTCGTTGGCAACATTGATGCACGTGAAGGGCCCCTCGTACTCCTTCTTCGGGGTGTACTCGAAGTCATCGATGTCCTCCGTCACAATTTCGCGGTTCACGATGAGGAAGCCCTCACCGTCGACCATGTACGAAATCATGTAGATAGAGTCGATGTTGGCGTCCGGAAATTTGAGCGGTTCCTTTGTACACTCGATGTCAAACGCCAGGACCCGGGGCTCCGCGCGGCCCCATGCTGCCGTCAGGTCTGCGCGCTGCTGGATTTGAACATCGCCTTCCACTATGCTCACGTTGTACCAGAGGCCCACAAAGAACTCATTGTCGATGGCGACACGCATCACATACGGCACATCGTATTCGCGGATGTCGATCATGTGGTCCAAAACCGAGTCCTGTAGACGGTTGCCCATCGCAGGCTTCTTGATGTCATCCTGCATGGCACCCGACAATCCTTCCCTCTCCTGCTCCTTGCGCTTCGCCACATTTCTCAACACCGTCGCCGAAATCTCCCTCTTCGTCTCCATCAAATCCTACACAAGACGGAAACGAAAAGTCAGCACACAATGTTTCGGCGCGCATTTTTCCGCCGCAGAAAGTCACAGCAGTGCCCTCCTATGCTCTTCGCACTTAAGCCACTTCCCGCTTTGAGCAACGCGCCGGCCGAGGGGTGCACGTGGCAAGGTTGCTGCAGGTGCGCACCTTGACGTTCCGAAACTTGAGGAGGATCAGCGTCCGCTTGTTCCCCGCGAGGTGGTTGGCGAGGTCGAGGTCCCACATGTCCTGGTGCACCACGTCTAGGATCGTCTCCGAATACTTGCGCCGCAAGATCGACTCCACCTGACCCCGGATATCACGGAATGAGATGACAGAACCAGAGAGTCCGTTGCCGGCGTCCAAGGGCATAGACGCGGGGGCGCGGGGGAAGGTCGGCAGGACGTGCCTCGCGCTCATAGCCCTCCTCCGCGACCACGTAGAAATACGGGTTGCTCTTGAAGAGAACCTTGAACTTGCTCCCGTCCTGTTGAATGAAGTAGTAGTCCACGCCTGAAACCTCCGCGCCGGTCTCCGGGTCTTTTACTGTCACAGGGGCGTACGTGACCTGCGGTGCACGAGCGCCCCCGTCAGGAACAAATCCCTTTGGGCTGGCAGCAGGGGGTCATTGCTACAAGCTCAGGGTGTGAAGAGGCGTCTGTGGTTACAGACCATCCAGCCGAGCCTGTCCGGGCCCTCCTTGAAGTCTTCAAAGCCGAATTCGAGGTCTTGCGCGTCCGCTTCAGGTTTCTCACGCTTCACGACGTCGATGTACTCTTTCTTGTTGCTCAGCGCACTGAATCCCCGCTTTACATCCTTTCTGCCTGTCACATCCTTGCCAGAAGATCCACCACCGCGTGCGCCAAAGCCTCCCGAGCCGCCCCCGCGACCGCCGCCACGACTACCGCCACGACCGCGGCCAGACCGGAAACCGACGCCCCCGATTCCGTCAGATTCGTGGCGACCACCGCCACCAGGTGGCTCCCTGCGCCCGCCGCTATGGAGAGGGTTATCGCTCTTACGGCCACGCCGTCCCGACATGATGGCTGGCTTCAGCGGGCACCCGCAGCCCGACTACTCAGACTTGCTCAGCGCCCTGCCCCCCCGCTATGGACCAATCTCGCGGTAGTGGAGAAAGCCCGTCTACGAGACGGGCGACTTTGGCGCGGATTTTCGGTCACGTTGCCACTGCAAAAACCCGGAAATCGATTTCCGAAATCCTGCAGACCGTGTCCCAAGTGAGGGTGGGCCCAAGCACTTCCGAGCACGGCGTGCGTGGCTTGACTCTCAGTATTCATGTCTGCGGCAAATCAGCAGACTGCGGGTGTAGTGGATGATCCAGAGGAAGACGTGCGTTTTCCCCGCCGTTCCTCTTGCAATCGTAGTAGACCAGCTGCCGCTCTGCAACCCGCGACATGGGTCTGAATCCGCTGACGATTCGACGTTGCCGCAGGTCATCGATGGCGTTATCCGTCGAACCGGCTGCGAGGAACAGTATGCCACCCGCAAGGCGACATATCGTGTGCTCGCTGCGCAGCGTGGTGGAGAGCAATGCATATGCGGGTGTTTGACGCGTGTGAGGAGAGCGATTCGCAGGTACAAAAAGATGGAGAATTGTTTGGCATTCGAAACTGAGCGCGATTTCAAGGCCTGTGCCAATGTATGCTTCCGACACACCACGGCCCTTGGTGGGCGCGAGCGCTCACGCTGCGCGCTAGTGGGTATGCAATCTAATCAACCCTCATGTTGCAAGTTCTATCTCACAGGCGGGTGTTCCCGGCACCAGGTAATGAAAGACTTCCAAAAGTGCTTGAGCGCCCAGCAGAAAGAGCGGGGAAAGTCCAAGTAAGAGTGCAAGTGCGCTGCTGCTTAAGACTCTGGCGGCTGGTTCGTTGGGCGCAGCGTATCCTGTAAATAAGAGCAAATCCTCTGGCCATGCCAATTGCCAAGAGCGCTGCCCCTTCCCACGAAATTTCCACTCCGATACTGCAACTTAGGCCTGGCCGGTGTAGCAGCGGGGCGGCTTCACGTATCGCCAACGCTGGCTCGGATGCAGGTTCTAGAAAAACAAATATCGTGTATTATTAGAGTACGCGCGCTCTGACAATCAGCTGTGCACGAGCCTACTCGTTTGGCAGCTCCGCGTGTGCACTTGCAACGCAGGCGCCATAGAGGCACTTCGCTACATCGTGTACACCGTTGCACGGTGTGCACCATAGAACAGACCCCATTTGTCAATTTCCGCCCTCAACTCCAGTCCGGTGACGGTATCGGTGCAGCTCATCCTGTTGACGATCCGGGGCATCAAATCCCCGAGTGACAGAACTCCCGAGCTTCAGCGTCTAGTTGCATCCTGGGACCAGCTTCGACGGGTGGTGCTTGAACGCCTTGCAGTAGAAGGCGGTCTTGGGGTACATGCCTGCGCCATCTCACGCGCATCAGATCGTCGAAAAGGATAGCCACTACGTGAATGTCGCAAGGGAATGTTGTGCCTATCATCCAAGAGTAGTGCGTCTAGGCCTCAGTGGTTTGTTGCGGCTGGATTCATTCTTTGGCAGATGCGCCGCTGCAAGAAGGCACGGAAGGGGTACGCACAGTCCTTCTGCTTGATGTCGTCCACGGGCTGCCAAGTCACATCCCACTTCGGGAGCGGATTGTGGCACTCGAAGTTATTGCGCAGCTCAATCATGATGAGCTCCTCCTTAAGGGCGTGCAACTTGCGGATGTCGTCTGCGCAGCAAGAGCGAGTGTCAGTTCCCCCTGCAATAACATCATTCCGCCCACGCATTGTCCGTGACAAACGTACGCTGCCACTTTCCAGCACAAAGCGCAGCAGTGGATGGCAGTGCCAAGTGCTGTGGCGCGAGAAGCTGGCCCATCGATTCGCACAACCCCGCTGGAGCGAGCGCCTGGCTGGACAACCCCTGATTTCCGACGGTGGGCTGACAGCACAGTGGCCCTTGGCCCGCCTGCAACCATCTTGCCAAAAATTGCTACAGCTAGCACACAATCTAGCGAATTCTACGGAATGGCCCAAGAATATGCGAGGTTTCGGTGGAACGCGCGCGCAGTGGCGGTAAGGCCCGCACTCACCAAACATGGTCTTCCAAATCGGTCCCACATTGTCCACTTTTCATCAACATGTCAACTTCGAGGTGGTCAAATTCAGCCGGGCCCGGCTGAAGGCCCCAGCACCCGCCAGCCAGTGCCCCAGCAACAGGAGCTGCTGCTGTTCAACGGCCTCGGTGCGATGGCGTCGAGGACAGCAGACTTGGAGCATCAGGCGCGTGGACCAATCCTCTGGCTGAATGGCAAAGGCTTTCCCTCAGGAATGTGCGCCTGTGGCCTTGCCGACCTCAGAGACGGCGCGGTGCTCTGCGACCTAGCCGCTGTGGTGAGCGACATACCCTGTCACACGTGAGCAAGAGTCTTCGCATGAATAGTGCTGCTGTGGCGTGATTACGGTGGCATTTTCGACGCAGGTGCTGGCTGGTCAAGATCCTCGTTCCCTCTCTCTGCGGGCGCGAGCGATGCAGCCCTGGGAACTTCTGCAAGAGGTTTCGACGCAGATCGATGCCATACGGCCGGGCGCACTTCCGGAGAGATTCATTCGTTCAACGGGTCCCACCCAGCGGATATGGGACGACACAGACCTATTGCTTCTGCTGAGATGGCTGATGCACCTTGATCATGCGGCGCCATCGCCGGCCCCACAGCAGTCGAAATTGCTGCATGTGGAGCA
>Ga0115567_10005001_pt1 | contig 12858 bp, 11 predicted proteins | sample COGITO_mtgs_1204_2_FD_88679 | JGI IMG/M metagenome (GOLD analysis project Ga0115567, IMG submission 88679) | Pelagic marine microbial communities from North Sea - COGITO_mtgs_120412 | ecosystem: Environmental > Aquatic > Marine > Epipelagic | place: Germany:Helgoland, sampling site Kabeltonne...
TGACATTACAAGATTTTCTTGAAGTTTAGAAAGATGCTCTTTTGATATCTTAACATTACAAAGCGATCCAAAACCGGTATTAATTCCATAAACGGGAGCTTCATTATTTTTAAGCTTATTGTCTAGGTATTCTTTACACTTCGTGATATTAAGTCTTGCTTCTTCTGAAAGTTCAAGTTTCTTTTCAGTATCCATAATATCGCTTATGGTTGGTAGATCCAATAATGCGCTACTTATATAATGGAATTCCTGCATAGTTCTATTTGTTTCTGCTAAAGTAAGAATTTTAACCAAGTATTTGTTAAATTTGGAGATTGACAACCAAACTGATACTTAGTACAATAAAACAATTCAATATGAAAAAAATATTATTCGTTGCATTATTAATGCTAGCGTTCGCATGTAAAGAAGAAGAAAAACCAGATTATGTAATTCTTGATGGAAAAGTAACCAATAATGAAACCGATAAAATTATGGTACAAGGCCATGATTTTAAAACAGAGATTGCAATTTTAGCCGATGGTACCTTTAGAGATACTTTGAGCATTGACAAGAATGGCTTTTACGAGTTTTTTTTAGATCGGGACCGTACTGAAATGTACCTAGAGAAAGGTAAAAATATTACAATAAATCTTGATGCTAAACAATTTGACGAAACATTGGTATATTCTGGTGACGTAGCCGCAGAGAACAACTATTTGGCAGTTAAATTTTTGATGGACGAGAAAAGATTGGGATTTGAGGAAATGTATGTCCTACCCGAAAATGAATTTATGGCGGAAATAAATAAGATTGAAAGACAACAAGATAGTTTACTAAAATATAGAAAAGTCATTAACGAAGAATTCTTAGCGATTGAAATGGATGAGAATAAATATTCAAACGCCGCCAGTATAGAAATCTACGAAGATTATTATCGACATTTCACAAAAAATGACTCTTTCACCGTCTCATCCAATTTTTACGATAAACTAAAGGATATTAATTATAAAGATACGGTTGCCTTCAGAAATTCGAACGCTTACCAACAAATGCTTAATGCCCGCTTAAATAGAATTAACCTAGGCGATAAAGCTGAAGGAAAAAACACAACACTTGCATATTTAAAAAATATAGATAAAAATCTGCCTAATGGATATGCAAAGGATAAAATGATGACAAATTATCTTGAGTATGATCTAAAGCCGGACGAGTCTTTTGAAGAATCTTACAAACTATATAAGAGCATCAATCCAAATAAAGAAAATCTTGAAAAGATAACCAAGCGCTACGAGACTTTAAAATTATTAACGAAGGGTAATCCATCTCCAAATTTTAATTTTGAAAATTACAAAGGAGGCACAACGAGTTTAGAAGACCTTAAAGGCAAATATACTTACATAGATGTTTGGGCAACCTGGTGCGGACCTTGCATTCGCGAGATACCTTCTTTGCAAAAAGTAGAAGAAGACTACAAAGGTAAAAACGTTCAGTTTGTAAGCATTTCTATAGATGAAAAAAAGGATTACGAAAAATGGAAAAATATGATTTCTGAAAAAAATCTTGGTGGCATTCAACTAATGGCAGATAATAATTGGAATTCAGCATTTGTAAAGGAATATGGGATTCTAGGTATCCCTAGATTTATCTTAATTGATCCAAATGGAAAAATCGTTTCGGCAGATGCGCCTAGACCATCAGACCCAGAGTTAAGAATTATGCTTGATAAAACTATCTAAGAAGATTTGATTTAAACTTTAAAGCTCTCAGAAATGAGAGCTTTTTTTTTGATTAAATTTAGTCCTGTTTTTTTATTCCCGTAGCGAAACATTCTTGATTCAAATAATTTACTGCTTTTTCTCCTGCGAAATTTCAGGTTTCTCCTTTGTAAAAAGCTGTAAATAAGCATTGCCTAAATTTTCTATAATATCGTTGGCTATTAACGCTTCAAAACCTGATTCATTAGCGGCAATGTCACCTGCGCTTCCGTGCAAGTATACACCAAACACAGTTGCTAATAACGAATCATATTTTTGTGAAAGTAATCCAGCGATAACTCCGCTAAGCGTGTCCCCGCTTCCACCTGTCGCCATTCCTGGATTTCCAGTTGTGTTTATATAAAGTTGGTCGTCAAAAATTGTAATTGTGCTAGAGCCTTTAATAACCACAATTACTTTGTGTTTTTTTGAAAAATTCTTTGTCTTTTCAAGCTTTTCAAAATCGTCCTTCCACTCGCCTATTAAACGTTTTAATTCGCCTGGATGTGGTGTTAATATTGAATTCTCAGGAAGTGATTTCAACAAACCTTTATTTTCAGAAATACAATTAAGAGCGTCTGCGTCGATAACCAATGGAACTTTTGTTTCAGAAAAAAGTTTCTTTAATGCAGAAACAGTTTCCTTCCTTTTTCCAATTCCCATGCCAATTGCAATCGCTGAAGGCTCAATTTCAAAAACAATATTCGAGATAAATCCTTCTTCTTTATCTGTAATCGTCATAGCTTCCGGCAACGATGTTTGTAGAATAGTATATCCACATTTGGGTACATATGCTGTTACAAGACCAGAACCTATTCTAAATGCTGCGTGACTCGATAATACCGCAGCACCTATTTTTCCATAACTTCCAGCAACAATCATTGTATGTCCATAAGTTCCCTTATGCGTATACTTTTCTCTTGGTTTGTAAAAAAGTTGGGCTTCTTTTTTGTTTATCAATTGGGCCAATGGTTTTGCTTTATGCAAAAATTCAGTATCTAGACCAATGTCCAATACATCGAAATTAGGCACAAATATTCCTGTTTCCGGAAGAAAAAACGACAATTTTGGCGATGTGAAAGTCAAGGTATGATTAGCTCTTAGAACAGCATCAAAATCTTCGACGGCGCTATCTGCATATAATCCGCTTGGTAGATCTATCGCTAGCTTAAAACATTCTGTATTATTTAAATAAACTATCAAATCCTTGACCCAACCTTCTGGCGGACGATTTAATCCAATTCCAAATAGTGCGTCTATAACAATATCCTCTTTATTTATTTCAGGAAAATCTTCTTCCGAAGTCATTAAAACAGGCCATTTTTTTGTAACATTCTTTACCCTATCATAATTTATTAAAAAACATTTTGAACGTTTATCTGTAAAATTGGCTATGTATATATGCACATTGTAACCGCTTTCGATCAAATGTCTTCCAATCACCAATCCATCGCCGCCATTATTGCCTATTCCACAAAAGATATGGATAGGCACTTGTGCACCTTGTAAACGTTTATGTAGCCAATCGAATGTTTGTTCACCAGCCCGTTCCATAAGGTCGAGTTGGGTGATCTCACTTTTTTCAACGGTAGCTTTATCTGCTTCGCCCATTTGTTGAGCCGAGAAAATTTTCATATAAATAATGTTTTTTCAAATATCAATGTAACTAATTAACTTTTATGCAGTTCCTTTCTATCAAAAATAATATATTTACAGTAACATTGATGTTAAGTACACGCCAACATACCACTCAAATTCTATTCGGTTTAACCGAAGGCACTTCTACGTACACGAACATTACCCCTTTTGGGGTATCGATCTAAATATTGTCACTTGGTTATTTTTCACTCCTGAAAGAGATATTTTTCAGGCTCATCTCCCATAATATAGTATACATATGAAGGTTTTAAAATTTGGTGGCACATCTGTCGGCACTTCAGTAAATATTGAGAAAGTTATTGAAATTATAACATCTGCTGCAAAAGAAACTGAAATTATATCAGTGGTATCAGCATTTAGCGGAATTACAGACGCACTTATCAAAGCCGGACTTTTGGCTTCGGAAAAAGATTCTGATTTTAAGTCAGTTTTTGATAATATCAAGATAAGACATTTTAGAGTGGCCAAGGAACTTAATATTCCAGATTCGTCATTAGTAGTCCTAAATGAACAATTCGAAGCGCTGGAAATTTTGTTAAAAGGTATTTTTTTCATCAATGAATTTTCAGAAAAAACGGTAGGTAAGATTTCTGCGTTTGGTGAAATATTTTCATCCTTAATCATAATCGAAGCTATACAGTCCAAAGGCTTGAACGCAAAACGAAAAAATGCGACCGAATTGATAATTGCAAATAAAATCAATGGTAGAACTACCGTAAATTATCTTGAAAGCAACAATAATATAAAACAATATATAAAGACAAAGACCGAGAAGATAACATTGGTTCCGGGATTTATAGCATTAAATGACACTAACGAAGTTACGACTTTAGGACGTGGCGGTTCAGATTTTTCAGCAGCCATTATCGCCGCCGCAGTTAGTGCCGAAGAACTTCAGATATGGACAGATGTTAGCGGAATGTTTACAGCAAATCCCAAAATGGTTAAACAGGCCAAGCCCATTAAAAGTATCTCCTATCAAGAAGCGATGGAGCTTTCGCACTTTGGCGCAAAAGTTCTTTATCCACCAACCATCGCTCCAGTAATGCTCAAAAACATTCCTATTTATATTAAAAACACCTCAAAGCCGGATGATATTGGCACTTTGATCACAAAATATACCCCAAAGAACGGCAGTCCAGTCAAAGGTTTGAGCAATATTGAGAATATCGCACTGCTGAGCTTAGAAGGTGCGGGAATGATTGGAATACCTGGTATTTCAAAACGACTCTTTGAGACACTTTCAAATAAGGATATCAATATTATCTTGATTACGCAAGCGTCCAGTGAGCACAGTATCTGTATTGGTATTGATGACAATGATTCGCAAAAGGCTAAACTGGCAATTGATTTTGAGTTCGAAAATGAGATCCAATATAAAAAAATCAAACCTATTTTGATTGAAAGTGACCTTTCTATCATCGCGCTCGTTGGCGATAAAATGAAAAGCCATCAAGGAATAAGCGGAAAGATGTTCAGTAAATTGGGCGAGAACAATATAAACATCCGTGCGATTGCTCAAGGCGCGAGCGAGATGAATATATCGGCTGTAATTGCCAGAAAGGATGTAAAAAAAGCATTGAATGTTTTGCACGAACGTTTTTTTGAGGAACAACGCAAACAGATTAATGTTTACATCGCTGGCGTTGGAAATGTAGGTGGCCGTTTGTTGGCACAGATTGCAAATCAAAGAGAATACCTTCTTGAAAAGCTTAACCTTAACATTCGTGTAATAGGAATTACAAATTCTCGTAATATGTATTTTGAAGAAAACGGAATTCCCCTAAACGACTGGCAAGAAAAATTAGAAGTTGGAGAAGTTGCCAATATGGACATTTTTATTCAAAAAACAATAGACCAAAATCAACGCAATAGTGTGTTTGTAGATGTTACGGCCAATGAAAATGTTGCCAGTAAATATGAAGATTTTCTAAGAAAGAGTATTGCGGTCGTGGCCTGCAACAAGATTGCGTGTTCTTCAGGGTACGAGAATTATCTGTTTTTGAAACAGCTTTCGAAAGAGTATAATGCCCCTTTTTTATTTGAAACTAATGTTGGCGCAGGTTTGCCAATTGTTGACACTTTGAGCAACCTTATTGCATCGGGCGATGAGATTATTTCAATCAAAGCAGTACTTTCGGGAAGTTTGAACTTTGTTTTCAATAACTTTAAAAAAGGTAATAAATTTCACGATATCGTAAAACAGGCAAAAATTGAGGGATATACAGAACCTGACCCAAGAATAGATTTAAGCGGAGTGGATGTTGCGCGTAAAATCCTCATTTTGGCACGTGAGAGCGGATTAAATATGAATCTGACCGATATCCAAAACGAGCCTTTTTTAACCAAAAAAAATCTTGAAAGTACTTCTGTCGAGCATTTTTTTGAGACCTTGATCGAGGATGAAGCACATTTTCAAAAGATTTTGGACAATGCGATAGCAAATGGGGCACAGCTTAAGTATGTCGCAAAGTTGATAGATGGCAAAGCAAGCGTGGGTCTTGAAGAGATATTGCCGGGACATCCATTTTACAATCTTGCAGGTAAGGATAATATCGTGCTTTTTCAAACAAATAGGTATCCTGAACAGCCATTGATCATAAAAGGTGCCGGTGCTGGCGGTGATGTTACGGCGTCAGGACTTTTTTCAGACATAATTAGAATGAGAACTTTTTGATTAAAGTACTATTGTCAGTCTGAGCTTGTCGAAGACATTATGGTCTGCACTTTGAGAAGCTCAGAGAGACATCGAAATTTTAATTAATAATTAAGGCAATATAAAATTGTTATGAACCAAATTACCATTTTCTCTACTGCCACGGTCGCCAATGTATGTTGCGGTTTCGATGTTTTGGGCTTCGCGCTTGAAGGTATCGGTGATGAGATAACGCTTACCAAATCTTCGGAAAGAGGAATAAAAATCACAAAAATAACAGGCGCCGACCTTTCCTTGAATGCTAAGGAAAATGTTGTTGGAGTTGCCGGAAACGCGATGCTAGATTTTTTGAAATTGGATTATGGTTTTGAAATCGAAATAAAAAAAGGAATTCCTTTAGGAAGTGGTATTGGCGGAAGTGCGGCAAGTGCCGCAGCCGTGGTTTTTGGAATTAACCAATTTTTAGAAAAACCTTTAAATCTTCAGCAACTCGCCAATTATGGTATGAAAGGCGAAGTAGTTGCAAGCGGAAACGAGCACGCAGACAATGTGGGACCAGCGATTTTTGGTGGATTTACATTAATCCCAAGTTACAAACCATTTAAAGTCGTTGCGTTACCAACACCAAAAGATTTGTACGCAACGATCATACATCCACATATCGAGATAAACACTAAAGAAGCACGTGAGGTTTTGCCAAAAAATGTTCCATTGCGCGACGCGATCGTCCAAAGTGGAAATCTTGCCGGTTTTATTTCTGCACTTTATAGTTCAGATTATGAATTGCTTTCTCGAAGCATTAAAGATGTTTTAATCGAACCGCATAGAAAGGCGCTTCTGCCTTATTTTGATGAGGCAAAACAAAATGCACTCAGCTCTGGTGCGCTGGGTTTTGGAATAAGTGGTTCAGGACCTTCGATGTTCTCTTTGTGTAAGGGAAAGAAATCCGCAGAAAAAGTATTGGGCAATTTAAAGAAACTGTATTATCATTATGATATTGCAATTGATTCACATCTATCTAAAGTGAGCGGTACAGGTAGTAAAATTATTTAACATGGAATATTACAGTTTAAAACATAAAGCGCCAAATGTATCTTTCAAAAAGGCTGTTATTCAAGGAATTGCACCAGATAAAAGCCTTTACTTTCCCGAAAATATCAAGCGTCTGCCCGACTCGTTCTTCTCGAAAATCGAACATCTCTCAAACGAAGAAATTGCCTATCAATGCATTGAACAATTTATTGGTTCTGAAATTGAGGTAACCGAGCTTAAAAAAATAATTTCAGAAACTATTGATTTTGATTTTCCTGTAGTAAATCTTTCCGACGATATCAGCACTTTAGAACTTTTTCACGGTCCTACACTAGCATTTAAGGATGTGGGTGCCCGGTTTATGGCGCGATGTCTTGGTCATTTTATCGCCGAAGATAAGCAAGTAGAAGAAGTAACGGTGCTCGTTGCTACGAGCGGAGATACAGGCGGCGCAGTCGCCAATGGATTTCTGGGTGTAAAAGGTGTAAAGGTCGTTATTTTGTACCCAAGCGGAAAAGTGAGCGATATTCAAGAAAAACAACTAACAACTTTGGGTCAAAATATCACGGCTCTAGAAGTCGATGGCACTTTTGACGACTGCCAAGCGATGGTAAAATCTGCTTTTTTAGATTTGGATATTACTTCAAAAAGACAACTAACTTCTGCAAATTCTATAAATGTCGCGCGTTGGTTACCACAAACCTTTTATTTCTTCTTTGCATATAAACAACTTAAAAAAAAGAACAAGCCCATTGTATTTTCAGTACCCAGCGGGAATTTTGGTAATATCTGTGCAGGATTGGTTGCCTATAAACTGGGGTTGCCGGTGGAACAATTCGTAGCTTCGGTAAACAGCAACGATGTTGTGCCAAATTATTTTAAAACGGGGAAATATGCTGCACAACCTAGTGTTGCAACAATTAGCAACGCTATGGATGTTGGTGACCCAAGTAATTTTATTCGGATTCGGGAGATTTTTAATGATGATATCGAACAAATTTCAAAAATGCTTGTCTCTTATTCTTTCAACGATACGGAAACTAGAAAAGCCATTAAATATATTTATAACAAGTACAAATATATTGTAGATCCTCACGGAGCGGTTGGATATTTGGGACTTAAAAAATATCTTTCAGAAAATCCAAAAAGACTTGGTGTTTTTCTTGAAACTGCGCATCCTGTAAAATTTCTGGAAACAGTAGAAGAAAGTATTGAGATAAAACTGGAAATACCTTCAGCAATTAGATCCATTCTTAAGAAGAAAAAGGAAGCTTTTAAAATCAGGGATTATTCAGAATTTAAAGCATTTTTAATGAATCGTTATCCGTTAATGTGAAAATAGTAGGAGTACGATTTATTTAAATCCATTTTTAAAAATGAGTTCAGTTAATAAAAAACATTCGCTCAAAAATTTCTAAACCTATTTGAGTTATAATACATTTGTACAAACTTGTAAAAAAATGAAAAACACCGCACTTACACATATACACGAAGAGCTTGGCGCCAAGATGGTTCCTTTTGCTGGATATAATATGCCCGTTTCTTACGAAGGCGTTAATGCAGAACACGAAACGGTTCGCAACGATGTTGGCGTTTTTGACGTTTCACATATGGGAGAATTTTTAATTACCGGCCCAAAAGCATTAGACCTTATTCAAAAAGTTTCGAGCAACGATGCTTCAAAACTGCTCGACAACCAAGCACAATACAGCTGTTTACCAAATGATAAAGGCGGAATCGTAGACGATTTGCTTATCTATCGCCTAAAAGAGGAACAATATCTTCTTGTGGTAAACGCTTCCAATATCGAAAAAGATTGGAATTGGATCGAGAAGCAAAATACGATGGGCGCAGAAATGAAAAATATTTCTGAAGACTACTCTTTGCTTGCCATACAAGGACCAAAAGCTATAGAAGCGATGCAGTCAATTACCTCGGTAGATTTGGAGAACCTAAAGTTTTACACCTTTACTGTTGCAGACTTTGCAGGAATCGAACATGTTATAATAAGTGCGACCGGTTATACCGGAAGTGGCGGATTCGAAATCTACTGCAAAAACAGTGAAGTTGAACAGGTTTGGAACAAGGTGATGGAAGCCGGAAAAGAATTCGGCATAAAGCCTATCGGTCTTGCTGCACGTGATACCTTACGTCTTGAAATGGGCTATTGTCTATACGGAAACGACATCAACGATGAAACTTCACCATTAGAAGCTGGTTTGGGTTGGGTTACAAAATTCAACAAAGACTTTGTAAATTCTGAAGCACTTCAGAAACAGAAAGAAGAGGGCGTAACCCGAAAATTGATTGGATTTGAACTCAACGAACGTGGAATCCCAAGACATGATTACGAAATAGTAGATAAGGAAGGAACACAGATTGGCTTTGTAACAAGTGGTACCATGTCACAATCGTTGAACAAGGGAATCGGTTTGGGTTACGTTGCCACTGCACATACAGCGCCGGGCACAGAAATATTTATTAAAATAAGAAAGAACGCAGTTTCAGCGACCGTTATAAAACCACCTTTCTATAAAAAAGAAAACTAATGGATTTTCAAAAAATCCTTGATGAAGTTCATAGCGAGATTTCTGCTATGAAAGATACTGGTGAAGTTGCATCGTATATTCCAGAACTCGCAAATGTTAAGAAAAGCCATTTTGGTATTTATCTAAATTGCCTTAGAGGTAAGGATTTTTACGTTGGCGATTGGAACGTACCGTTTTCCATACAGAGTATCTCGAAAGTATTGACGCTTTCAAGAGCATTCAATTTAGTTGGAAAGACGATATGGGATCGTGTTGATGTAGAACCTTCCGGCAATCCATTTAACCATCTTTCTTTATTAGAACTTGAAAATGGAATCCCCCGAAATCCTTTGATAAATAGCGGAGCCATTGTAATTGCCGATATTTTGGTTTCAGAATTAAAGAATCCGAAGCAGGATTTTTTGCAATACGTGCGCGATCTAACAAACGACCAAACTATAGATTTTAATGAAAAGGTCGCAGCTTCAGAAAAAGAAACGGGTTTTAAGAATTTCGCTGCTGCAAACTTGCTAAAGTCGTTTGGCAATCTAACTAATGATGTTGATGAAGTATTGGATTTTTACTTTCATCAATGTTCAATAGAAATGACGTGCCAGCAGCTTAGTAATGCGTTTTATATGTTTGCCAATCGTGGTAAATGTATGCGAGACAAGGCGCATTTAACATTAAACCAAGTAAAGCGTATAAGTGGAATAATGTTGACCTGTGGATTTTACGATGAAGCAGGAGAATTTGCATTCGAGGTTGGTTTACCTGGAAAAAGTGGCGTTGGCGGCGGTATCGTGGCACTTTTACCAGGAGAATTTACGATTACGACATGGTCTCCAGGCTTAAACGAAAAAGGCAATAGTTATTTGGGAATGCAGGCGTTGGAACTTTTTACGACAAAAACAAAACTTTCCATTTTTTAGAATCTAAGCGAAAACTGAAGAGGATCTTTAATGCCTAAGGAAATAAAAAAAAACACAATTTTGATTTTAGGTGCGAGCGGATTTATCGGCAATGTACTTTATAAAGAGCTTCTGCCCTATTTTGATGTTTTTGGTACATATTGTTCTAAAAATGAATTTTTTGAACAGAACAAAGTTTTTTTTAGATTTTGCGTTGAAAAAGATTCCGTAACCAAAATACTTTCTGAAGTTAAACCAACTTATATAATTTCCTGCATTTTGGGAGACTTTAAAAGTCAGTTGAAAGCCCATCAGGAAATTTGCGAATATGTTAAGGCAAATCACGAAAGCCGTTTACTCTATCTTTCTTCAGCAAAAATTTTTGATGGAAAATCCAAGTTTCCTTCTTACGAAAATAACAAACCTCTGGCTGAAAGTGCATATGGAAAATTTAAAATTTCGGTAGAAAAAATGCTTTTATATGATATTCCCGCTCAGACAGTTATTTTAAGACTACCAATCATATTGGGCGCAAATTCACCTAAAATTTTTCAGCTACAGCAATCCATAAAAAATCACGCAACTTTTGAGATTTTTCCAAACTTGATAATAAGCGTAACCACCGCTAATAAAATAGCACAACAAGTGCATTACATTATTAATAAAAACCTAGATGGTATTTTTCATTTGGCAAGTACAGATATGATTCACCACGAAGACCTTTTTATCGAGATCACTTCAAAGATTGGAGAAAAATTACCTATATTTAAGAGTACATATACCAGTAATGATGATAGTTACCTTGCTATACTTCCAAAAATAAATAAGTTGCCTGAAGCGTATAACATTACGGTTGCTGAAGTTGTTGAAGCGTGTACATTGAATGAAGAAATATTAACATTTAAAAATTAGTTATGAAAAAATTAAACGAAAAAGAAATCAACGAACATTTAAAAAATGCTGAAGGTTGGGAATATCAAGATAACGCTATACACACTTCATTAGAATTTGAAAATTTTAAAGATGCATTTTCAATAATGACACGTATTGCATTTGAAGCAGAAACGATGCAACACCATCCAGACTGGAGCAACGTTTACAATACACTGAATATTACCCTAACAACCCACGATGCAGATGGTGTTACAGAAAAAGATTTTAAACTGGCGAAGATAATTGACGGGCTTGTGAGCTAAAATAATTCAATGTCCATTATTCAGGATCTAAAGCTTAATCCATAGAATTAAAGTTCTAAGTTCTAAATAAAAAATTAATCACTTATTTAAGTACTTCGATGAATCAAAGTGTGAAAACTGCGGATTAAGTAAAATTACTAATTTGAAATAAACGTCTTGGGATTTGGAGTTTTATTTTTTTGGACTTTTTACATCATAATATTTATATTTGAACGCCTTATCAATGGCATTGCAGAATAGTATTAAAGAATAGCAATAAACAATAATTTATGGGAAGAGCTTTTGAATTTCGAAAAGCAAGAAAAATGAAGCGTTGGTCTGCAATGTCCAAAGCTTTTACACGTATTGGTAAGGATATCGTAATGGCAGTGAAAGAAGGCGGACCAGATCCAGATGCCAATTCACGTTTGCGTGCTGTGATACAGAATGCCAAGGCCGTAAATATGCCAAAGGACAACGTGGAGCGCGCTATAAAGCGTGCCAGCGACAAAAGTCTAGGAGATTTTAAAGAAGTGCTTTTTGAAGGCTATGCTCCGCACGGTATCGCTGTAATAATCGAAACTGCGACAGATAATAATATGCGTACGGTTGCAAACGTGCGCTCCTATTTCAACAAATGCGATGGCAGTATGGGAACTTCTGGCTCTACAGTTTTTATGTTCGACCATACCTGTAATTTCCGTATCGATGGGGAAGGTCAAGATCTTGAAGAACTAGAACTTGAACTTATCGATGCTGGTGTTGATGAGATTTTCGAGGATGAGGATGGTGTTCTAATTTATGCACCTTTTGAAAGTTTTGGTGCGATACAATCGTATTTAGAAGAGAATAAGATCGAGATACTTTCTTCAGGTTTTGAAAGGATTCCGCAAGTAACCAAAAAACTTTCTGCGGAAGAAGCTGCTGATGTTGAGAAACTTTTAGAAAAGTTGGATGAAGATGATGATATACAGAACGTTTATCATACAATGGAAGAATCTTCAGAAGAATAAAATTGCCATATTTTACTTTAAGATAAAAAACCAAAATCCCGAATCAATTGATTCGGGATTTTGGTTTATACTAACTTTTAATCCAATTAGTCCTTATAAAAATAAACCGAAGACGCTTGGGTTAAGGCAAAGCTTGACGATGGGCCAA
>Ga0115567_10005006_pt1 | contig 12852 bp, 10 predicted proteins | sample COGITO_mtgs_1204_2_FD_88679 | JGI IMG/M metagenome (GOLD analysis project Ga0115567, IMG submission 88679) | Pelagic marine microbial communities from North Sea - COGITO_mtgs_120412 | ecosystem: Environmental > Aquatic > Marine > Epipelagic | place: Germany:Helgoland, sampling site Kabeltonne...
CCCGGGCGCGATCATCAAATCACTCAAGGCCGAACACCCGGGCCTGATCGTCGTGGATTACACCCTCCCCGCCGCGGTCAACGCCAACGCGGCGCTCTACGTGGCGAACGACCAACCCTTCGTCATGGGAACCACCGGCGGGGACAGGGAGAAGCTGTTGAAGGACGTCACCGACGCGAAGCTCCCGGCGGTCATCGCGCCGCAGATGGGCAAGCAGGTGGTGGCGTTCCAGGCGGCGATGAAACTCATGGCTACGAACTTCCCCGGCGCGTTCAAAGGGTACACGCTCACGGTCACGGAGTCGCACCAGAGCTCCAAGGTGGACACCAGCGGGACCGCCAAGGCGATCGTCGAGTCCTTCAACGAGCTCGGATGCGGATTCGACATCGCCGACGCGGTTCTCGTCCGCGACGTTCCCACGCAGATCGCGCCCATCCCAACCGGCATGGGCGTCCCGGAGGAGCACATCCTCGGTCACGCGTTCCACACCTACAAACTCACATCACCGGATAACACCGTGAGCTTTGAGTTTCAGCACAACGTGTGCGGGCGTAGTATTTACGCGGAAGGGTCGGTGGACGCGGCGCTGTTCTTGTCGGATAAGGTCGGCGACGGGTGCGACAGCGAGGACTGCGAGGCTGGTAAGACGCTGTTCGACATGATCGACGTGCTCAAGGAGGGCGGCATGGTGACCAACTGAATATCGAACCATCGGATGAGAGGACCGACTAATAGGCCATAGGCGGAGTGTGTATTTTAATAGTTGTAGCATCAATCGCGGATGACCCTACTCCTCATAGGAAGGCTGCACCCTTGAAGCCGCCGCCGAGCCTCAACCTTCGCGCGTCCGCGTCCACCGTCAACGATCCTTGGTTAAACATGAACGCCAGCCCCGCGAATATCACGTGCGCCTTCCCGCCCTTCACGCCTTCCCACGGAACGTCCACCGGCAGCGCTAAAAATAAACATCGACCGGTGCACGTTCGCAAACTGCTACCGATTTGCACCCGTGACCCGTCCTCGCATCGCATCTTCATGTGGCACTCGAACACGCCCAAGTTCAAGTCGCTGCCGTAGAAGAGGTCACGGTCCACCGTCATACCCGTCGTGCCGCTGTCGAACACGACGTAGATTGGCAGGTCTGTCTTGAATCGCCCTGTGAATGAACAAAACACGCCGTCAAACAACTAATTGCCCATACGGTAATTAAAATAAACTCACCGCCGTTTATCCATAGCTCCTCCACGGGCACCGCGTAGTGAAACACCGGCGAACCGAGTGGTCTTAAATCCACCATCGCCATCGTCCCAGTTGTTAACTCCCGCGGGATCTGTTCCCGGCGCGACAGCACCAGGGTGTCGGTGTTGAAGTCCAAGGAGAAGGACGTGACGTCCGTCTGCCCCAGGAAAGTCGGCCGGATCTGTATTTTATTGTTCTCGGAATTTTGATACCACTCGGCGCGTTCTTTCACGAGCCCGAGAAAGGGCGAAGCCGCCGCGGGAGAAGCGCTGCTGCCCTCCTTCGCGGTCACCTCGGACGTCACGCCGAAGAGCACCTCGGGGAACGAGAAACGCTGCTTCGCCGCAAGCTTATTGCCGGAGCTTATTCCGGGGGCAATGGTCGATGATGGCTCAGTCATAGACGCATCCACCTCGCCAACCTGTATACCCACCGGGGCCTCGTCGCTGACGTCCACGACCTCGCCGTCGAACCGCGCGTCCCCTAGCACCCACCGCGTCACGCCGTCGTCCTGTAAGCCGTATACTTCGTACGTGTTATCGTACCCGCTCGGCCTGGCGTCGCTCTCTTTGAGGCATCCCCAGTAGTTGGTGCATCGACCTTCCATGGTGAGGAACGGTGAGCCGGTGTCGACGACGCCGCGGCACGGCGTGTCTCCGATGTTGTACTGGACGACGTACGTGCCGCCGTCGAGGGTCATCGGTAGGCGGATCGCGTCGGCGATGCGACCCGGCTCGGTGGCTGGGGCCAGCGCGGATTGTAACTGATCGCCGAGGGATGCGGAGAGCGCGGGTAGCGACGGCCTTGCGGGTGGGATGGACGGCGAGGCGAGCGCGATGCCGCTCGACGATGCAGTCGTCAAAAGCGCGAACGATGCGAGGAACGTACGGCGGGTCTGCTCCAGTGCGATGCGCTCGTCGTCGTCGTCGAGAACCGCGTCGAATTCATCGCGTGAGATGGCGGGAAGCCTGCCGTGCGCGCCGCTTCGTTGGCCCCGTCCCCGTATCGACGCGGCGCGGCGGTAGGACGTGGACGCGCCATCGCACGTGCGCGTGTCACGCGCGGTGTCCACGACGGGTGCCGCCCTCAGCGCGAATGTCCACGCCGTCATCACCCTACGCGCCCGTGAGTGTGAGGCGTCGAGCGACGATGTTAAACTACAAGAATGTCGACGTGGCAATCAGATCTGGATGGCACCGACTGCGGTACGGCACGTGTTCCTCACCGGCCAGCCCGGGGTGGGCAAGACCACGTTGATCCTCAAAGCCATCGATGCGCTGAAGACATCGCCGCCGACGAAGCCGCCCGCGATAGGCGGCTTCATCACCACCGAGCGACGCGACGGACGCGGCGAGAGATGCGGATTCGACGTCGTCACCGTGGGCACAGACCCGCCCGCCACCGGCACGCTCGCCACGAAGGCCACCGCGGGGTCCAGGCCCGGCAAGGGCGTCCCCGCGGTGGGTAACTACATCGTGGACGTCCCGGATTTCGAGCGTATCGCGTTGGACGTCCTGACGAACACAGCTGTGCGCCCCAGCATCACCGTTATCGACGAGGTCGGCAAGATGGAGCTCCACAGCGCGGACTTCCTCCCCGCCGTTCACGCCGTCATGGCCGATGAAACCACGACGGTTCTCGGCACGATACCCATGCCGAGGTACGGGCGGGCCGTGCCCGCGGTGGAGGCTGTGAGACACGACCCGAGCGTGGCGGTGGTGCACCTGAAGAAGGACAACAGGGACGCAGCCGCGGACGCAGTCGTCGAGGTTTTAAGATTACAAACGGCATCCTCAGCGTCTGATCTCGACGTGACCCCTTTGGTGCCTTTCCTGCAGGAGGGCCAGGCGGCCAAGCTTAGTCTGGTCGACGTGCAGAACACTAAACGCGCGTCGCCGGTGTCTGACGAAGACGCGGGTGCTGGAGATGAGGTGGAGGGATGCGGGCCGCTGATCGGCGGGCGAGTGTACGAACAAAAAGTTCATCACGATCCATCGGGCTCGCTCCCGGACGTCGAGCCGCACGTGCTCCTGCTGGGCGAAACGTCGTCACCCAAGGCTGAAGACGGCGCGCCGTTAATGATGTACCAGGGGCGAAGCATGTGGACCGTCATGGAACATTTCCTCACGGATGTGAACCGTCACGAACGCCCGGGCCCGCCGGGGAGGCACGAGGCTCTCGCCGAGGCGGCGGTGAGATCGGGCATCGCCGTATGGGACGTGCTCGCCGAGGTGCACGTCAAGGGCCGGAAGACGAAGAAAGCGAAGGGTGAGCCCTCGCCGCCCAACGAGATCATGGACATGTTGTGCCGTGTGCAGAGTATCCGGAAAATATGCTTCATCGGCGCGAATGCGAAGGCCGCGTTCGTGAAGCACTTTGGCGGCCACGTCGACGGCGACAAGATGACGGTGGCGAATAGCGCGGTCGACGGGTGTGTGCCCAGGGAGTCGTTTCGGGAGATTCGATTGATCGTCCTGCCGAGCTCGAGCCGGGCCAACGCGCGGGTACCGATGGCGGAGAAGGTGCGCGCGTGGAAGGAGGCTCTGATGAAGCCGACATGAACGAAAATTAGCATCTTGTTGAAATATTCACCCGCACACACAGCACGATTCGACTCACAGATCTGAGAGCGCACACGCATGTCTGCTGGCGGCTCTTCCGGGGGCGTCCCCGGCGCCGATGCCAAGATGATGGAGGACGCGCAACGTGCCTTGGTCGCGTTTTCCGGCGTCCCCGCGGCCGCCGTCTCCGGAGAGGGAGGCGCCGAGACGGAGGTGAGCACCCCATTCTTCCACTGAAGCGCGTGAAACTCCCCGCGCCCCGCCCTCCGAGCTGACACCATGCCTCCCCTCGATACCCCAGATCGACCTCAACGACTTCATGTCGCTTCGTCGCCCCCAGAACATCATGTCGGGCCTATCCTCCGGCATGCAGTCCGTCGGTAAGGGCGTGCTGGGCGGCGCCGCGGCTCTCATCGCCGCGCCCGTCGTCGGCGCCAGGTCCGAGGGTTGGTCCGGCTTCGCCAAGGGACTCGGCGCGGGGCTCGCCGCCGCCGTCGCGCTGCCCGTCGCCGGCGCCGCCGTCGGCATCACGCAGATCGCACGCGGTGCGTACAACACCCCGGAGGCCATCATGGAGGCCAACGCGGGCAAGCGATGGGACTCCCACCGACGCGTCTGGGTCGCGGAAGATCTCGTGCAGGAATCGCTAAAGCTCTCGGAATGCTCCGACGACGACATCCTCGAGAAGGCGCGCGAACGCGCCAAGGCCAGGGGTGAAGCCCCGGGGCTGGAGGGCGCGCTCGGGGGTGGATCATCCGGCGGCGACGTCGCGTCCACCGAGTACTACGACGCCCTCGAGGTCGCGCCCGCCGCCACCGCCGGCGAGATCAAGCGAGCGTATTACCTACTGGCGCGGAAACTACACCCGGACAAGAATCCAGACGATCCAGAAGCGCACCTGAAGTTCCAGCGCATCGGCGAGGCGTACCAGGTGCTGAGCGACGAGAACTTGCGTAAGAAGTACGACGAGCGCGGCAAGGATGGGCTCAAGGACCACGCGTTCGTCGACCCATCCGCGTTCTTCGCCATGCTCTTCGGCAGCGATCAGATGGAAGGACTTGTCGGCCGGCTGCAGCTCGCCACGTTGGCCGCCGCCGGCGCCGATTTAACCAAGGACGAGCGGCGGCTGCTGCAGGAGAGGCGCGTGGGACGGCTGGCGGTCAAGCTCGCGGCGATGCTGCAAGGGTACGTCGACGCTAAAGACGCGGTCGCGATGAAAACCTTCGAGTCGCAGATGAAGGCGATGGCTGACCATTTAGTCACCGCGAGCTACGGCGACATCATGCTGCACACGATCGGGTTCGTGTACGAGAAGCAGGCGCTGGAGTTCCAGACGGACCCGGTGGGGGGCATGGGGACGTGGGCAGACTTGGGGTTCAGGGCCAACTACGCGAGGATGGAGCAGATGGGTAAGAGAATGCAATCGCAGTTCAACGCGTTGGGCGCGGGCATGAAGGTGATATCCACGATGCGATCTGCGGATGCCGAGGCGAAGAAGGCGGGCGGCGCGGGCGGTGACGCGTCGTCGAACGAGGCGGCGATGCAGAAACGTCAGGCGGATGTGTTGAACCACGTGATGGAGGCTATCTGGAACGCATCGGCGCTGGACATCGAGTCGACGATTCGCAAAGTCTGCGACAAGGTGTTGCACGACTTCGCGGTGAGCAAGGAGGTTCGGGGTCGACGGGCGCGGGGTTTGGAGGTGCTCGGGAAGATTTTCCAGGAGGTCAAGGCGCCGGAAGGGAAGGGGGATAGGATGCGGGACGTGGAGGAGGCGATGCGTAAGGCGTTCATGGGCGACGAGGGCGACGGCGAGGGGAGCGACGACGAGAGCTAGCACTGTTAATGACGACACGTGGATATTTTGCCAGATTTTTACGAGCTGTCGATTCGCTTTTCCGTCAGATCTTCGAAGATCTCAGAAGGTCGGGCCATTGTCACCGACGCGACGCGTATCGAACGCTTCACACCCGATACAACCTCATCGAGCATGCCCGAGCTCTCCGCCGAGGAGACCTCCGCGCTGCGCAGGGCCTGCGGCGCCATCCGCGACGGCGCCGAGTGCCCCGATTTCTTCAAGGAGTTCCTGAAAGAATTGGGCGTCACCTCGCTTCCGAAGGCGAGCTCCAAGCCCAAGGCGAGCTCCAAGCCCGCCCCGGAGCAGCCCAAGCCCGCGGACGACGACAGCGACTTCGAGGATGACCCCGATCCCGACGTCGTCAAGCCCGAGTCCGACGCACCGGTCGCCATGGGCCCCGACGTCGCCCCCGATCTCTCCGAAGCGGAGCTCGACTCCGTCATGGAGCTCAAGCAAAAGGCGCAGGAACTCGAAGCCTCGGGGGACCACCAGGGCGCCGTCGACGTGTTCACCCAGGTCATCCTCAAGGCACCGTCCCCGCTCGTCTACGCCAAGCGCGCGAACGCCTTTGTCCAGATGCGCAAGTGCCTCGCCGCCATCCGCGATTGCGACAAAGCGCTCGAGATGAACCCGGATTCCGCCAAGGCGTACAAGACCAGAGGCATCGCGCACCGCTACCTCGGCAACTGGGAACAGGCGACGATGGACCTCGGCAAGGGTCTCAACATCGACTACGACGAGGACGCCGCGGCGATCCAGAAGATCTGCGCCGAGCACTACAACAAGCACAGGGTGCACGTGGCGAAGAAGAAAGCCGCGAGGGAGCTTAAGGAACGCGAAGAGCGCGAGGAGCGCGCGAGCAAGGCCAAGGAGGAGTACGAGCGCCAGAAGGCCGAGTCCGCCTCTGCCGGTGCCCCCGGCGGCGGCGGCTTCCCTGGCGGCGGCATGCCCGGCATGGGAGGCATGGGCGGCATGCCCGGCATGGGAGGCGGCGGGATGCCGAACATCCCTCCCGAGTTGCTTCAGGCGATCATGTCCGATCCCGAGCTCATGCAGGCGATGCAGAAGCCGAAGGTGATGGCGGCGCTCCAGGAGTGCATGTCCAACCCGGCCGCGATCGGGAAGTACGCGAGCGACCCGGAGTTCCAGTCGATCATCTCGAAGCTCCAGAAGGTCATGCCTGGGGGACCGATGGGCGGAACGGGAGGCGGCGGGCCGGGACCGGGTTTCGGGTCCGGCATGCCGGGAGGATTCGGCGGATTCCCCGGCGGCGGCGCGTCCGGCGGCGGCTTCGGCGGCGGCCAGGGCGGCGCAACCGTCGACGACGTGGACTAATAGAGAGCATCACATGGGATGATACCACCAAACACTCTCGACGACACACATGTTTCTACGTATTAGACAAATACGCGGTGCAATACGAACGATGAGACGCCTTTACCTTTCATATTACGCATTAAATCGCATTTCTATTATTACCCTCATCATCATCACCCGCGAATCTTGTTCTGAATCCGCGCGACGTACTTGGCCACGGACGGGTCCGGACTTCCCGCCATCGCCGCGATTTTTTGCTCGAATCCTTGCGCCAGCAACCGTTCCCGGCACTCCCTGTGCGTGCATAGGTTACCCAACGAGAACAACGCGATCTTCAACGGGGACTGCCCGTCACCCGCCTTGTCCCCGTTCGCGCCTTCCGCCCTCGCAGCCTCCGCGGCGGCTTGCGGCCCAGCGGCGAGATCCACCAACCTCTCCAACGCCCCTGTAAACAAAACACGACGTCAGTCGAATTGCCCATACGGAATAGAAATAGAAATAGAAATAGAAATAGACTCACCGGCTCGGACCAAATCTCCACACAGCGCCGCAGAGTTTCTCACCAAGTTACCCAGCGCAGCCGCCGCGTTCGCCCGCGTCTTGTCCTCCTCGTCACCCAACAGGCGAACCAACGGCGGCACCGCGACCCTCAACTCGGGGTATAACGCATCCGAGTGAAAACCCGCGTTGCCGATTGCGAAACACGCGAATTTGCGAGTCTGTAAAACACACAAAACACTCACCCGTCAGTCTAATTGCCCGTGCGAGAATTAAAAGAAACTACGCACCGTTTTATCGGAATCTTCGCATCGAGCGATGAGCGCGTCGAGTATACCGTGCCGCGCGATGTGCTCGTAAAAGTACCCGCTGTGCCTGCACATGTTCCCGAGTAAGTTACACGACCGCGCCCGAACCCCCGGGTCCTCGTGGGAGAGTAAGCGCGTGGTGGAGTCGCACACGGCGGCGCGGGCTATGGCGGGGTAGTGACGCTGGCTCAGCCTCGCGAGCTGCGAGACCGCGAGCAACGCGTCGACCAACACGCTCGGCGGGTTCCCGGGCCTTAACAGCCTGCGAACGAGCGGTTCGTCCAGTCCGCCAGCCTCTAGGAACTGCCGCGCGTACGAACTAGACCGCAACACCAACTGAGACAGCAATCCCGCCGGCGCGACTAAGTCGTCACCCTCCAGGCCGTCCAGCGCCTGCACCAGACCCGCGACGACCGCCTCGGACAGCAGCTGCTCCTGGTAACGTCGTAACGCATCCTCCGCGACGTTCGCGTCCGCACTACCCGGCGCGGGCAGCGGGTGCGTGAACGGTAAGTGCAGCAGTCGCGCCGCGAACCGAGTCGTCGTCGCGATGGCTCGTTCGAAATCGGCCAAGTCGTTAGCCTCCTCGGCTTCACCGTCGGGCCCTTCGTCGAGGAGAACATCGGAGGCGTCGGGGGATGTGAGCCTGGTGCGCGCGGCGACGACGCCGGGACGCGCGGGGTCCAACGCGGCGGCGCACGCGGCGACCAAGCCCCGCTCCGCCAGGACCCCAGCGGGGGTGGAAATCGATGAAGATTCAGAATTCGAATTCGAACCCGCGCCCAAGACGTCGTCACCGTCGGGCCTGGTAGGATCGCACAGCCGCGTGACGAGGGATACGAGCGCGCTCAACGCAGCCGCGGACCTCGCGGGCGGTGACGCGTCGTCCGCGAGCGCGTCGCGCATCACGTCCAGGGCGTCCAGCCGTAAGAGTTTACCGGCGAAATCGGGCAAAGCCTTCGCCGCCGCCGCCAACGCCGCCGTCGCCGCGGTTCTGTGCGCTCTCGGCACGTCGTACGGCAACGACGCGCGCCCGCTCCTGGAATCCGCGAGCCGCACCAACGCGGGAATCGAACCCGGGACCTTCTTGTTCACCAGCGCCGCGCCTAACGACCCGCCCAGCGCGCCCAAGCTCGCGCACGCGCTCAGCGCCCTCGCCGCCTCTCCCGTGACGGCTCGAGCGTTGGCCAGTCGTTCGTCCACGTCGCCGCCGCCGGACGCCGCGCCGATCATCGCGGACCGCTCCGCACCCTCCGCCGCGTCGATGACACGCGCGAGCTCCGTGAACGTTTTCCCGTCGCCCAAAAACGCACGAGCAGACGCGACGGACTCACCGGTACCGGCGGCCGATTGATTCGAATTCGATCCGATTCCTCGCAACGCGCTCGCCGCGCAGGCGCAAGCCGCGGCTGGGACACCACTGACACACGGATCCCCGCCACCGAACGACATCACCTTGGTCAAAAACTCCAGGTACGCCTCAAGCCCGATGCCAAGCCACCGAGTTTTAGGCGCCGCGGATGACGCGGGTGTCGCCACCGCCGATAACGCTCGAAGCGACAACGCCGCGACGTCCTCCATCTTCGCGTTCAAAGCAGCCCGGGCGCACGAAAACACCGCGACGCCCGCCGCGCCCGACGATATCAAATCGTTCTCGTTCCCCTCCCGTTTCCTCCCTTTGGTACTCCGTCCGAGTAGTCGAACGGTGCGAAGCGCTGATTTGATATCCGCGCGGTTAGATCGCAACGCGGACGTCGCGGGTTCGGATCCCGCCGGGACCTTTAAGACGTCCAGGACGGCGCGTAGCGTCGCCGGGTCTTCGCGCAGAGCGGCGCGGCCGTCGGCGGTGCCCGCCTGCGCCTCCGCGGCGGCGAACGCGCGGCTCAGCCGTTCCCCGTCGGACGCGTCGCCCCTTCCAGAAGCCCTTCCAGAAGCGTCGGACCCGGGTTTTGGAGACGAGCCGGATCTTCCGGTTGAGCCCCCGGGCTTGGCGGGTCCGCGGCGGGAGCCTTCGTCAGCCTTGCCTCCGCCCGGCGCGTCACCACCCCCGCCGCCCCCGCCCCCGCCCCCGCCTCCACCTCCAACGCCGCCGTCGTTCGTGTTATCCCTGACGAATGGATGGTCCAGAAGGTCGGGCCACGCTAACCGTTCGCCCGGCCGCTTGTTGAGCAACCCTTTGAGAAACGACCGAAACGCCGGCGACATGTTCTCGGGCCACACAATGGCGTCCCGTACAATCTTCTGTATCAACGAATATATCGAGTTGGTGTAGAACGGCGGTTGGCCGACGAAGAGCTCGTATAGGATCACGCCTAACGACCACAGGTCCACGGTGTGGTTGTACGGCTGCTCTTGCACCAGCTCGGGCGCCATGTACAGCGGCGTTCCTTTGATGCTCGTGAGCACCATGGTGTTGGAGGACATGGCTCGCGCGAATCCAAAGTCGCAGAGCTTGACCACGCGCCTGCTCCCGATGAGGATGTTCTGCGGTTTCATGTCGCGGTGGATGATGCGGTTGCTGTGGAGGTAGTGGAGCGCGCGGACCAGTTGTTTGGCGATCGCTCGGACTTCATCCTCCGGCAGGCACTTGTCGTCCTCTAAGATCTCGAACAGCTCGCCTTGTGCAAACTCGGTGACGACGCAGAACTCGGCTTTCGTTTCGAACGAGTCCACCATGGCGATGATGTTATCGTGCCGGAGTCCGCGGAGGATCTCGATCTCCTGGCGTAGGGATTTGATGTCCTTGTCCGTCTTGCCGTGCTTGGCGATGAACTTCATGGCGACGATCTGGCCTGTGTACTTGCGCCGGGCCTTGTACACCTTGCCGAAGGATCCCTCTCCGACGAGCTCGATGATGTGGTAGTCGTGCTCGACGCTCGACGCGGAGGATGGGCCCTGGGTTCTGTCGCGCGGGGGCATGGGCGCCGGCATGGTGTCCTCCGAGGCACCCGCGCGCGCTCCCTTCGCCGTCAACTATTCGAGCAGAGCGAGCAGCCCCTCGGGTAGATGCGACGTCCTACGACCTGTCTCGCGCGATGCCGTCGCGCGCGTCGCCCCTGAGTCGTCTCACGTATCGGCGAGGCGGCGACGAGGTGGGTGTGGATCGCGCACAGGCCTCTCCGTCACCGTCCCGCACGCGCCCACGGCGTATGCATGGGAACGGCCTTTTTCAAACACGGGAGTCAGCGGGTGCAATCAACCGTCTTCTTTTTTCACCGTCCGAGGCACAGTTCGAGGCGGTGCGCTCGGCCCGCCCACCTCGCCGTGCCATGGCGGCCACGCAAGGAGCGCCCGGGGCTTCGCTCGTGTCCCTCGTGACCGCCTCCCTGCGCAACGCCCGGCATCTCCACGCGCGAACGCCGGAGGAAGGGGAGACGCCCCCGTGTGCCGGGCGACGTGATATCTTCTCCTCCGCCTCCGCCTCGAGCTTTCCGAGGGCGCGGCCGTCGGTGACCGCATCGCCGTCGCCGACGACGACGCCCGCGCCGGGTCTGCCCGACCGCGTCCACATCGCGTCCGCGTCGTCCTCCGACCGCAGATCCGTCGCGCGCGGCGATGCGCACGTCGGGCCGCCCGGGGACGACACGCGCGCCGCGGGGGCCCACCCGCAACCAGTGCACAGCTACTTCGCCCGCCAGCTCGAGGGTTGCGGGGACCGACCCGCGCACGCGCTCGAGATGCTCCGCGACGCCCCCGCGTACCTCCGCCGTAACCGACTGGTGGAGATGAAGAAAGCGGCCAAGGCGGAGGCCACGCGCAAGCGCCTGCACTCGCTGCTCGAAGCCGGCGAGGCGCTCAGCGAACGCAACTTTCCGGGACTCGCGTACACAGGGAACGCACACGCGACGGGCCCGGAAGAGAGCTCGGGTGAACGCGAGCTTCGGAGGCTGTTCCCGGGCGGGGCGTTGTACGTGGACGAGCGCCCGCGCGCGATGCTGTCGAACGTGCGGTCATCCTTCGACGACGACGACGACGACGACGACGAAGAGGACACAGAGGACGAGGACTCGGACTCGGAGGGTGAAACCGAAGACGTTAAAACAGAAAAGGAAACTCAGCTCGTCACCCACGCGGAGCCGCCGCCTAAGCTCCTCCCGAAGCGCCGCGAGCGACCCAACGAGAGCGCCACCGCGGCAGCCGCGCAATACGCCAACTCCGCCGTCCCCACCGCCCCGCCCCGGACGCTCCCATTCATCGCGGGGGGAATACAGGTCATCGCCATCGGTTCCGTGGTGCCGGAGCTCTCCGGCAGGTTCTCCGCGCAGGTGAGTATATTTTAATTCGCGTACGGGCAATTGGTATGACTTCAAGTGTTTTGTGTACAGAGCAAGTACGTCCTACCGCTCGGGTTCACCACCAGGCGAAGGTACACCAGCTCGATGGACCCGACGCGGAAGGTGTGGTACGAGTCACGCGTGTGTGAGGCTTCTGGAAATGCTTCTGGAAACGCAGAGGCCAACGGGAACGTGACGCGTGGCAAGCGGGAGCCGACGGGATTCGTGGTGGTCGTCTCCGACGTCGACGAACCGAGCCTGACGTGGCGGGGTGAGTGCGTAAACAGTCTCCCTTCCATACTCAAATACCCAAATACCACCCAATTACTAACAACTCACCCCGGTACCTCGCCCCAAGGTACCTCGCCCACGCACGCGTGGCAGCAGGTGATCGCGGCGGTGAACGTCCGCGCCATGACCCGCAAGAAGCCGGCGGTGAGCGGACCGCAGTTCTTGGGTGAGTTTGTTATAATTAGCGTATGGGCAATTTGTATGACATCGTGTTTTGTTAACAGGCCTGTCGCTGCCAGAGGTTGCGGAGGAGATCGCGAAGCTGCCCGGATACGCAGCCTGCGTCGGCGCCATGAGGAATAGCGGCGACGACGACAAGTGAGGGGTTGGACTTCGCCGTTTGCCAAGTCTGAGGAATACTAGCTAGCGACGACGACGAGTGACGGTGCAATTCGCACCAAAGGATAGACGTAGGATGAATGTATGAGAATTCGCTCTACTTGAACCCCTTCTTACCGCGGCCGCCGCCGCCGCCCCTCTTCGCGCCCCCGCCGCCCCCCCCCCCG
>Ga0115567_10005007_pt1 | contig 12849 bp, 12 predicted proteins | sample COGITO_mtgs_1204_2_FD_88679 | JGI IMG/M metagenome (GOLD analysis project Ga0115567, IMG submission 88679) | Pelagic marine microbial communities from North Sea - COGITO_mtgs_120412 | ecosystem: Environmental > Aquatic > Marine > Epipelagic | place: Germany:Helgoland, sampling site Kabeltonne...
AGACGGCGCTGACCGGGGCAGCATCTGGGCAGAGCTTTGTCCAGCTTAACGCGGAGGTGCTTACTGGCCTGCCTCGTTTTGAGCCCAGGCCGTACGTCCACGCATTCGTCCCTTGGAACAAGCCAACCTCGGCGGAGGAGACTGCGCGGATTTCGGAGATAATGACGCGCCTGGAGACTGATGATCTCCGGATGACCGCAGTGAACTATCAGGCGCAGGACCTCGAGGTAACGGATGATCTCACCCGAACGCTCGAGCAGTGCTGGCTGCCGGTTGCTGGCGGAAGTTGCATGCCGCATGCGATTGGCCGCGCGCTGTGGCAACGCACCCGTGAGGCAGGCGACGATGAACAATGGCGTAGCTACCCGGTGCTGTTTCCTATGGACGGCACCAAGATCGAGCGGGGTTGGGCCGAAGTGGGTACGCTGTACGCTGAGCCGGAAAGCCTGGTGAACGCCGCGATCGCGCTGCGGATGAATGGCGTGGTCAGGGTGCTGCGCGCAGATGCCACCGACTCCCTCCTGCGTTTTCCCGGCACTACCCCCGGGCCGTTGGAGGTGTATGACGGGAAGACAGGGGCATTTTCCCCGGTTGCCAGTGAGCAAGTGACGGAGCAGGCGTACCTCGACAGCCTTGGCCTCTGGTTGCGGAGTTCGCAAGCCCGCAGAAACCCGGCCGAAGCCGAGGAAACCCTGGCGCAGTTCGTGAAAAGAAGCCAGGAAACCGGGATTATGGTGCCGATGTCGTCCTACATTGTCGTCGAGAACAGCGCACAATGGAAGATGCTGGAGCGCATGCACAAACAACGACTGAAAGGCGACTCAGGACTGGGCTTCACCACTCCCGCGCCACCAATGTGGCTGTTGCTTCCAGCAGTTTTGCTGGTAAATTTCGTGCGTGATCGACGGAAACGATGCGGAGGCTACACCGCCTGACGGTGGAGTTTCTCGCTGGCTGTCATTGTTCCTCGTGGTTCCGAGAGGACGAGGAGATGTGCTAAAAGCCGTGCCTATGCCCGAACCGGTCGCACCAGCGGATCTGAGTCTGACAAGTTGGGTGAATAGCCCCGTAGACGATGGCACTTCATCCATCGGCTTGTTCAGACGGAGCGAAACTCGCGAGAGCGCGGCCTCGACGTTGAAGCGATTGCACAATTCCGTGAATTGCACTACTGTCTGATCGTCTCCGCAAGTCTTTGCGGCAGTGCCCCACCTTCCCGTAATGAGAGTCCTCTATGCCGCTCGCTCGCGCTGACACCAGGTTCACGCTCATCGAGTTATTGGTGGTGATTGCGATCATCTCAATTCTAGCCGCGCTGTTGCTGCCTGCTTTGACCAAGTCAAAGGAGAAAGGCAGGATCACGGCCTGCAAGAACAACCTGTATCAGATCGGGTTATCGATGGCCATGTATAACGATGACAATGGCGGCTATGCGCCGACGACCTGGAGTCCCGCCTTTCCCGGTCCCTACCCGCATCATTCGTGGGATGACAAACTCGGGGATTACGACGGCCGTGGTCTGACGAGAGCGGACCAAGACCAGAATGTATTACGTCGCAGCGCTGGCTGGAAGGATCGTTCCATCTACCGATGCCCGTCAGACGACGTAGCGAGATTTTACGGCTCTGATCCAGACTGTCTTGCCAACTCGTACACGATCAGTTTCCTCGCCAAGGGCAGAGGTAACATCTATGGCAGTACCCGTGGGATTTCAGGCCGTAATAACGCGACCCGGACCGCCACGCCGTTCTCGCTTCGCATCGATATCACACCGTCGCCAAGCGATTCGATCGGAATCCTAGAGCAATGGCGTGCGCAAAAAAGCTTAGGCCGGTATTGGACGAGTACGGACCAGCCTTCTGGCGTTGAAAGCTCCCTAGCCCAGTTGGGACATCATGGGGCCAAAGGCTCCAATTACCTCATACTCGACGGGCATGTCGAATGGCTGTCCTTTTACCAGACGCTTGAAACCGCCGCCGGTGACCTGGCGAGTACAGGCAACGTTCGCGACACGATGTGGGACGCCGTCCGCGAATAGCTGCCAGGTCTTTGGCAGCAGTGCGCCCATCTCTCCTTTTTCCAGCGCTATCAACTCCCCGGAATGCACGATGACAGACCCTCCCAATATTCTCTTCATCCTGGCTGACGACTGGGGGTACGGCGACCTGGGTTGCTACGGCAACGAGACCATTCAGACCCCGTGCCTCGACAAGCTCGCCTCGCAAGGCTCGCGCTACACCCGTTTCTACGTCGCCAGCTGCGTTTGTTCACCGAGCCGCTGCAGTTTCATGACCGGCCATTATCCCGGGCGCTGGGAGGTGCACGCACACTTTGCACGCCATGATGCCAACACCTCCAGACATATGCCACACTGGTTGAATGCCGATGCTCCCTCATTGCCGCGATTGATGCAGACGCACGGTTACCGCACGGCCCACTATGGCAAGTGGCATCTCGGTGGTGGCGGTGGCATTCATGGCCATCCGGACGCGCCTTTCGTCAAGGACTACGGCTACGACGATACCCGGACTTGGAACGGCAATGGCCCGACCTGGCATGAGACCACGCCCTGGCCCCACACGTTGTTCAATGACTCTGATCCCGTCTGGGCTGCCAACTCCAGCCGGATGGTCGTCGATTCCACTATCGATTTCATCAACGAGGACTCAGATCGGCCCTTTTTCATCAACCTCTGGCTCAAGGATCCGCACACGCCGCTGCATCCCACGGAGGAGCAACGTGAGCCCTTCAAGCACCTTCCGGAACCACAGCAGACCTACTACTCTGTGATCCACAATGCTGACCGACAGATCGGGCGACTGATGGAGGCGCTGGATGAATTGGGCGTCGCAGAGAATACGCTGGTCGTATTCACCAGTGACAACGGCCCGGAGCGCACGATGCTGGAGCACGGTACCTTCGGCACTACCGGTGGTCTGCGCGGTCAGAAGCACGTGCTGTTCGATGGGGGGATCCGAGTCCCGTTCATCGTGCGCTGGCCTGGACATACGCCAGCGGATCGCGTGATCGACGACACCTGGATCTCTGCGGTTGATCTCGTGCCGACCTTGCTTGATGCGGCTGGCATCTCGATGCCGTTTCACTGGATCCCAGATGGCGTCAGTGCCCTGCCAGCCCTCCATGGTGAGGAGTTCAAGCGTGGCTTGCCGATGATGTGGGAGTCGCGCAATGCAGACTGCAGCGGCAACGACGAAGCCATCGCGGGCTGGCCGATGCTGGGGATCCGGCACGAAGAGTACATGCTGCTGCAAAACCCAGTCACCGGTCAGCAGGCTCTCTATGATACCTTTACAGATGCGGCACAGACGCGCGATCTGTGGGCCGACAAGCCTACCCTGGCGAGGGAGCTCGCGGTCCAGATCGCGGATTACAGCAAGTCCCTTCCCGGATATTCGACGCGCCCGAAGCCTGTGGCCGGGGGACCGGTTGGCGTAGCACCACAGGCTCCTAGCAGAAGCCTGTCGGACTTAGCGTAGTGGCAAAGGCTGCCAACCGTCTCCATTTGCGCATTTTACAACATGCGCCCTTCAAGCGCTTGGCGCACCGCTAGGTGGTGGAACGTCCGCCATTTACGCAGAGAGTTTGCCCAGTGAGAAACGAAGACGCAGGGTCACAGAGAAACGCTGCCGTCGTAGCCACATCGCCAGCTTGGCCAAAGCGCCCTACCGGGATAGAATTCTGGCAGGCCTGAAGCGGACCCTGGCGGGCCCGAGCCTCGACGTCTACGTAAATGACTTACCGGGAGCCCGCGGCAAGCCCCCATCCGGGCCTGTGGATGGAGCCGGACGTCGCTCCGTCTACCTGGGCATTCGACGCAACTTCCTGGACTCATTCCTCTCCGTCTTTGGCATGCCTAATGCGACCGCAGCCACTGGAAAGCGCAACATCACCAACGTGCCTAGCCAAGCTCTCGCCTTGATCAATTCGCCCTTCGTTCATGCACAGGCCGAGGCGTGAGCCAAGGCCCTGATCAAAACGCTTTCGGGCGAGCGGCTACCGATGCAGAGATTGCCTGGTGTCATTCTCTGCTCGGCGAAGTATCGTCCATGCTGGAAATCAGCGCCGAGGAAGGCTTGCAGCGTGTCGAGCCCTGGAAGGAGCTCTGCCACGTGGTCATCAACCGCAAAGAATTCATCTACGTGTTTAACCTATGAATAGGTCAATCGATCGCCGTGATTTCCTGAAACGCAGCTCCATGGGCTTCGGCATGCTGTCTCTGAGGAACCTGATGCAGGGCAACGTTCTGGCTGGAGATTCGCCGCTGGCGCCGCTGGCGCCGCGCATTCCGCACTTTGCGCCGAAGGCTCGCAGCGTCATCTTTCTCTATATGGATGGCGGGGTCTCTCAGGTAGACTCCTTCGACCCCAAGCCTCAGCTGGACAAAGAGAACGGCCAGCTCCCGAAGTTCAAGACCGACGCCACCGTCTTCAACAGCAAAGGAAATCTACTCAAGAGCCCTTGGGAATTCAAGAACTACGGCCAGAGCGGCCTTCCAGTAAGCGGCCTCTTTCCCCACATCGGCTCTTGCGCCGACGACCTCTGCGTCATTCGCTCCATGACCGCCTTCTCGCCCAATCACCCGAATGCGAACTACGCACTGCACTGTGGGCATGTGCTTTCCGGCCGCCCGAGCATGGGTGCTTGTTTCTCCTACGGATTGGGCACATTGAGCCAGAATCTCCGGAGCTACGTAGTCATCAACGGCGGACTCGTCCCCCTGGCGGACTCGTCCAACCTTCGGCAGCGGCTTCCTGCCAGCCAATCACGAAGGGACCATCATCGCGCACAAGCACCCGGTCATGAATAACATCCTGCCCCAGGAGAAAGTCAGCGAGCTCCAACAGAAGAAGCTCTCCTTCATTGACAAGATCGACCGCGACTTGCTCAACCACTATCACCATGCCGACCAAGTCCAGACCGCCGCCCAAAACTACGAGCTGGCCTTCCGCATGCAGATGGAAGTGCTCGAAGTCTCGGACCTTTCCAAGGAGTCCGCTGCGACAAAAAGCCTTTACGGGATGAACGCCCCCCATGACCAAACCCGCAACTACGGAGCCCAATGCCTGATGGCACGCCGACTCGTGGAACAGGGCGTTGGCTTTGTCGAGTTCACTATGCCCGATGACAAGGGCGCGGATCGCTGGGACCAACATGGCAATCTGATCCATGGGCATGAGCGGAACGCCTCCACCGTCGACCAACCGATCGCTGGTCTCATTAAAGACCTCAAATCGCGCGGGCTGCTCGATAGCACCCTTATCGTCTTTAGCGACGAGTTTGGACGTACTCCATTTTCCCAAGGCAAGGATGGGCGTGATCACAACCCCCAAGGATTCAGCATCTGGCTGGCCGGTGGCGGCATCAAAGGCGGCACCATTTACAGTACCATCGATGACTATGGCTACCGGGCTATTGAGAAAAAAATAACTGTGCATGACCTGCATGCGAATATGATGCATCTCATGGGAATCAACCATACCAAGCTCACCTATCGCTACAGCGGTCACGATGTCCGCCTGACCGATGACCATGGCGAGATCATTCCTGAGATTCTCGCCTGACAGCATGACAAAGCAAGACTTCCTCATTCCCTGCTGGCTTGGGCTCATCTGCGCCAGCTGCGTACTCGGTACGACCTTTCTCTGGACTGACGGCCTCAGCGCAGAAGCTGGAGCCACTTCGTGGGTCCAATTTCTTGGGCGCTTTCACCCCTTAACTCTGCACCTGCCCATCGGACTTTTCAGTGGTCTCTGCCTGCTGGAGGCAGTCTACTTCTTCAAGCGCAACCCAGGCATTCGGCTCGCCGCGGATCTTCTCCTAAGCCTGACCGTTTTGAGTGCGATTGTCGCCGCATGCCTTGGCCTGTTTCTTTTTGCCAACGGCGACTACACCGGCCCAACAGCGGACCGGCACAAGTGGCTCGGCCTTGGCTTTGCTGTTGGCACCATCCTGCTCGCTGCTGCCCAGCTGCAGCGCGATCGAGCAGCAGGCAAGGCCTACCTACCGCTTCTCGTCGTCCTCCTGGCAGTCATGTCACTGGCTGGACACTTTGGCGGCAGCCTCACGCACGGCTCCAGCTATCTCACCGAGTATGCCCCTGCCTGGCTGAAGCAACATCTCGAAGCCCAGCCTGAAGAACCAGAGCAACAGGCGGCGGCTGTGGTCGAAGAGGACGACTTCTATCGCCACACCATTGATCCCATCCTCCAGCAATACTGCATCAAATGCCATGGTCCAGACAAACAGAAAAGCGACTATCGCGTCGATTCCTATGAGTACCTGCTGTTAGCCGGTAAGAATGAAGAGACGCCCATTGTTCCGGGCGAGCCGCACAACAGCTACTTGGTTCAGCTATTATGGCTGCACGAATCACACGACATGGCGATGCCTCCGGAGGGCAAGCCCCGTCCGAGTGCAGACGAGATCCTGACCATCACGCATTGGGTTGCGAACGGTGCACGAGGCCCCGCAGAATCAGCTGTCGAAAAGCAGGCCCGCGAAGCACATGAACAAGCCCAGTAAGCAGCACAAGCCAAGCGCGACCAACTGCTCACAGCATTGCGAGCGGCCGACATTTTCATCCTCCCACAAGGCCTTGAGAAATCTGGCTACTACGTCGATCGCCTAAACCTGTCCGAGCCACCGACCGACGCCACTTGGCAGCAGTTAGTCTCACTCAAAGATGACATTACCGAGTTCAAGTTTGGTGGGATCGCCCCCTCTCCCGCCCAATTCAGCGAACTGTCTGGCGCAGCCAAACTAGCCGCCCTCGACATGAGCCGTTTTTCGCAAGCTGACCAAGTCATCTCAACGCTCAACAGCGTCTCTGCACTCGAACGTCTGAACCTCCACGGCCCCGACCTCACCGATGCAGGTCTTGCGCAGCCAGAAGTCACCCGCCTAGGTAAACTCTACCTCAGCGAAACAGCGGTCACCGCCAACAGGCTCATGGCACTACGCGAAGCTCACCCAGCAGTTCAGGTTTGCACGGCAGCAGACGCCGAGAAAGTCGACGCCATCGAAGCGGCCTTCCAAAAGCGACAGCACCAGCTTCAAACCCGAGAAGAAGCCCGAGAAGTAGTGCACAATGGCACTGACCTAAGCCCAGAGTACTTGCGGACGCTCCCTTTCCTACGGCGTAATGGCACTAATTTAACCCACCGGTGAGAAAACGCGCTGCTGCGCTGAACTTGCGATATAGGGGAATTGAACTGGTCGGAGTACCGGGTTCAGATACGGCGCAGCGGGCGTCGCAGATAAACCGAGGTGCTCTCGCACCTCCAAGCTCCTCGAGCTACTTGGTTGCAATCTGAAATCGCCAAGCCAAGCGCAAGCGACTGTTCAGTTCGGGTTCCTAGCTTTGACCGTGTCGAACGCGGTACCCAGTCCCCATCTGATCCTGTTTCCACGGCTATCCAGCAAGAGCTCTTCGCGAGATGCAAAGGCGAAATGGCCATTGCCTAATAGCGCGTTTATCATAAGCGGCGCGTGCGGAAAACGGGCATTGTTTCCTGGATTTCCTGTGTAATTCAAGGATGTAAAGGTTCTCAGATTTACGACAGCGGAGCTGCTGAGTTTATTCGTGAGTCCTGCAGCCCCACAACCGCAAGACTCCACTCTGGCTGGTCGACGGCCCCCACTCCTCTGGATTCGCGACCATCATACTGGTGCAGCAGATAGTCCCACGAGTCATCTTGGCAGGAGGTTGTCGGGTAATACTCCTCGTGATCGCCGTTGTACAGGGCGATTGCCAACCCTATCTGCCGGAGCTGATTGGTGCAGGCGGTCAGCCTTGCTTTGCCACGGGCTTTGCTCAATGACGGCAGCAGCAGCAAGGCTACCAGAATCGTGATAGTGATTTCTTCCTCAGTGAATCGCGCCGCTCGGGAGTTTCCTGTTTACTCGCTGAATGCGTCCCTAATGACGGCGAGTTTAGCACCAAGCAGCTTGCGGGCAAGCGGATCCAAGTCTTCTTCAGAGCCATGGATGTGAAAGGTCCGCTGGACATGCGTCAGGGTCTGGCCGGGCTTGAGAGCGGCGGCAGGCGAGGAGGTTTCGAGTTCGTAGAATGGGCCCAGTGGTGGCTTGCCAGGCTCAGGAGAGCCATCGTTGTAGGAGTTGATCACATCTCCGGCATACGGCTCTTTCTGGATTTCCCACATTGAGTTGACGAACCCGTTCGGTGCTTCCTGTACGTTGTAGGTCACGATATTGAGTACTTTTCCGTCCGCATCATAGCTGCCGGCGATACCTTTAGAGCGCTGTGGTGCGATGCCGATTTTGCCGCGTCGGGTGCCGTCGCCACGGAAGAATAGTTTCTGCTTCTGGACCTTCAGGTAGTCGGCTGGGACTTTGCCAAAGTAGGTGTCATTAACCTGCGGGCCGAGTTCCTTCTCGGGGCCTTGTTTGAATGGAATGCAGACATTGGTGGCGGGGGAGGGGTTGTACATGCCGAGGATCCAGATCGAAAGCAAGCCGGTTTCCGGCTTCCAAGCGTTCTTTCCCATGTTGGTGATGCGATTGTCTGTTTCGTAGCCAACCATTCGCAGACCGTCGGGTAACTCGACACCGAGTATCTTGGCGGCATCATCTTTGGCGAGAACGGTCACTTTGCGCTCAATGCCGACGTTGAACTTGGCCCCGCTGTGATTTTGCAGTTCGCAGGCGTGTTTGAAGGAGGCGGAATCTTCGGTCTTGCTAACCATCTTGTAGGCGTCGGTGTCGATAGCTGCAGGTGTTCGCCAATCGGAGAATTCAAACTTGTCACCCGGTTTGAAGAAGATGGCGTACTGGCCGCCTTCGGGGCCGAGCCAAAAGCGCTCTTCGCCGCCAAAGATGTAGATGTGCTGCTCCAGTTTGCCCTTGCGCTCTTCGGCAGACATCAGACCTTTCTCGATGACCGGGCGGTTGATCCAGCCAAAGCTCGGTCCGCTTTTCTGGTCGTAGGTGCTGGTCATGACACGCCCCTGGTAGGCTGGGGCCACAGCAATTGCGGCATCGCCTTTCGTCAAGGTGACGATTTCAGTGTGTGTGGCCATGAATGCGCTGTCATCTGCATATGTACCGTCCGCAGCGAAGCTGACCTGCGCTAGTAGCGCCAAAAGCGTGACAGCAAGGGCCGTAAACATCGATTGAGGTTTCATGGGAGATTTTCTTTTTGGGTTTGATTACGTACTGAGATTGATGCTGAAAGTCGGCGGGGCTGTGCGAACACTGCTCTTTCATGACAGGGATAGCTCCAGACGTTGACCAGCGCTGATTGGCAGGTGCGAATTGAACGTTAGCACGTAGCGATCTGCTTTCACCTCCCAGGAGGCAGAGCCAGCCTGTCCGTCTACTTCGATGGTGGCGTTGGTGGCGGCAGTTCCGGCCACCTTGTCCAGCGAAAGCTCCTTCAACTGCAGTCTGCCGTAGCCAATTTCGAGTGCGGCTGTGTGCGTACCCCCAGCTACCTTCTGTGTGAAGCGACCCCAGCTTTCTGCTGTGGTGAATGCGACCCGGAAGTCCTCTGGGCTGAGGCGTGGACCAAAGCCCAGCTTGCCTTCAGCGCCATCGTAGCGATAGCCGCAGGCGGTCAGGAAGGCACCATAGCTGGCTATTGCCCGGGAGTAGTGATCACTGCATTCAATCTCGGTGTAAGGATTGCGAGTAGCGATCATGGATTGCCTTGCCAATCGCCAAGCCTTCTTCGCCGATGCCTTCGCAGATCATATGGGCGGCGACCTGCCACTCGAAGCCGGTCATGCATTCGTTGGGATAGCCGGAGCGGTAATGGCGCAATGTCGGCACCGTGGGGGAGTCGCTAGACTCCCCCACTTTTCTCCCAAGCTGACAGCATTGGAGAGTTGCCGGCATGCCTTGAAAACCTTGGGGTTTGGGGTGACGGCCCATGGCGGCCGAAGGCCGCGGCCAGCACAAAGTGGTCATGCCGCTTCCTCAGCGTGAGATTGCCTCGGTGTCCGATAGTCTGGTGTGGAATGCGGGCGGGTGGTGTTGTAGCGCTCAAACCAGTCTGCAGGGCCTTTGCCCAATTCACGCGGTGTTGCGTAGGCCTTGAGGTAAACGTCTTCATATTTGACGCTGCGCCAGTGCCTCTTGATGCGGACATTGTCGATCCAACGTCCCTTTCCATCCATGCAGACAAGAATGCCGGCGTCTTTAACGCGCTTGATCCAGGCGGCGCTGGTGTACTGACCGCCTTGGTCGCTGTTCATGATCTGTGGGCACCTTCCGGTGGCTAGGGCCATTGTCAATGCATCCAGGCACAAGGTGGTTTCCATAGTGGCGGACACTGCCCAGCCTAAGGTTTCATGCACATGCATGCTATCCAGTAGCACCATGATCTTCTAGTCTTCGGCATTGGCTGTTGGCTCAACGCCCTGGAGGCGCTACTGTGATTGTGTCGGGAGCGTCTGATAAAAATTTCCTCGAATTGGGCTGCCAAAATGTGCCCCGAAATTCACTTGACCACTGGCTCCATTTGGCGGCACCACTTCTCGCGAGGTCTGGGCTGATGCCCAGTGGCAGAGAGCGGCGTTTTCCGAGCTCCTTGCCATATCCCTCGGAGATACTGGAGGCCGGCTCTTAGCGGGCGGGGACCCACAGGTCGAGGTGATGGACGGTAGCCGCGGGGAACTGCGCCGCGGGCAGGAGGCTGGAGAGTCTCGCCCAGTCGCCCGTGGCTGGCTTGTCACGATAGGCATAGCCCAACAAGGACTTCCAGTTCGATCCGCCTTCGTTCAGGGTGTAGCCCGTGCCGTGCCGGCCATAGTAGTCGTATTGCGGATGCGACTCGGGGAGCCCAAAATTCAGGGGCTCTTGCTCGACGAAGATGTATGGATCCGTCGTGATCACTTCCTGGCCCGTATCGGTGTCTGCGATCAGAAACAAGGGCATGGTGCCTGCCACAGGCTTGCTGAACAGCTCGAAGGTGCGGTTTGTCCCGGTGATAGCGACGGGTACCGTAGGCGTGTCAGCCGCGGTGAACGTCCGATAGCCATAGTCGACTTCGTCAACGAGGGAATTGGCTTGCTCGATAGCGCGGTCCCGGCGGTTGACGACAAGATAACTGCGATACCAGATGCTGGTGCCCGGGGCCAGGTTGAACTTGGGAATGACCACGGCGACATCATAGTTCCGGAAGGAACTCTCCGGGCGCTCGGCCCAATCATCGGGCCACTGCGTGGCCATGTAGCGGTAGATAGATCCTTCCAGTTGCAGATGTGGCTTGCCGTCGCGCTGCTTCTGCAGTTCCTCAGCCAGGTGCTTGTCACGTCCAAAGACCAAGGCCAGGCTCGGGCTGTCTGGGGCTTCCGTCGCGCAGCTCAGATTCCAGCCACCGGTATCCCGCACCGGAATGGACGCCCCGCGTTCTGCCATTGTCTTTTCAATCCAGGCTCGGTCATTGGCCTTGCCATCCGGCGTGCTGAGATAGTGGAACGGAAGGCGTGTTCTGCGGGTACCGCCCCACGGGGCATTGAGCCAGGAAAAGGTGACGTCGTCCCGGGCGCTGAAGTTGTGGACGACATAGGTGATCTCGATGATACCATCGCCAATGTCTTTGGTCTGCACGTAGTAGAGCAACGGCGAACGATGCGTGGTTTTGAGCTGCGGAATGATGCCCCAATTCACGGTGCGATAGGTGCGGCCATCGGCCGGTCGGTCAGCGGCGAGCAAAGGACAGTAGAATGGAGACGGAATAGTGGTGCTGAAGCTGATCTTGGACATGGGCTGCCAGCCATGCTCCAGACTCGGAGCGTCGCGAAGCTCAAGGCTGCGCTTACCCGTGGCAGCGACTTTGTCGGTCACAAACGCGCTCTTTGGAGGGCCATTGATGTCCAGAATGGTGTAGGGCTCGTAATCAAGTTTCACCGGGTACTCGGTGAAGGTGTCCGTGACGCGTTTCACCTGCACGTTGTCGATGTTGACAATGCCGTCTGTGCCGGGGCTGGTGATACCAATGAAGTTAAACGGTGCGAACCCCGCAGCCGTAAAGGGGACGGTGGCGGTCGCGGGCGTCATGCCCTCTGCCCGAACGGTTACGTCTGCGCGTTCCTGGGTCTCTCGGTTCAGCATGAAAGCAAGCTCAATCGAATACCAGGTACCCGGCGTGACGGCACAGATCTTGCGGCCATTGAAGGTGATCCCCTTTCGGTCGGCATGGAGGGCACCAAAGTTGATGCCGAGTCTATTGCTGTCGCGCAGGATCAAGTCCATAGCTCCTGGTTTGTCCTTGTGGATCAAGATGTCACAGGACAGGGTGATGCGCCCTGAATCCACGACGGCTGGGATGTAGGCCCCGGAGTTGTGAATGAAGTAGGTCCGCTTATAGGGCGAGCTCTCGATCTTGTCGAGTGTTTCCTGACTCAGGTTCTGGTCCTCGGTCTGGATATCCATATAGGTGTGGTTGACAGCCACGAATTGCCAGATTTCATCATTCCACGGATTGCCGATTGACTGTGGGGGGATGCTTTCGCCAAAGGCCCCACGGAGTGAATAGAGCTGCCCGCCCTTTCCAATCCGCACCGTGTAGGAATTTTCCGTATCCTGGTTGTGCTTGATTTCCTGGTGGAAGACGACTTCCTCATCCAGATACTTGCCCCAGCTACTGCCGGTCTTGGTATAGGTGGAGGAAAGCTTGGTGGTTCCCTGTCGGTCAGGCGGGACTGTGACTGTGGATGCGGGGAATACGTCCAACAGCGTACGCTGTACCGTGGGAGGCGGTTCCAGAGATTCCACAGTGAGCGCAGCTGCACTGAACGGCTTTTCTTGCTGCTGCAGCGTTGGGGCGTCGATCTTCGGGTAGACGACGAGAAAGCTGTTCTCGTC
>Ga0115567_10005010_pt1 | contig 12846 bp, 16 predicted proteins | sample COGITO_mtgs_1204_2_FD_88679 | JGI IMG/M metagenome (GOLD analysis project Ga0115567, IMG submission 88679) | Pelagic marine microbial communities from North Sea - COGITO_mtgs_120412 | ecosystem: Environmental > Aquatic > Marine > Epipelagic | place: Germany:Helgoland, sampling site Kabeltonne...
AAACATGCGAAACGCAAAAAGTTGATTCTCCGACGGGGAATCGAACCCCGGTCTCCAGGGTGAGAACCTGGTATCCTGACCGCTAGACGATCGGAGAATGTCGTGGGCCCGAAGGCCTGGTCAGACTGGAGTGACCGATCCTGGATTCCGACGGTATTTATACAACGCCGGGATTAGTCACCAAGGCCGAGCTGAGATGGCGGTCGCAGCTGAGCGCTCGGGGCTGCTTCGCCAGGGACAAACGCGGCGTGCGACCCCGTCCGGAGCAAAGATTCTCGTCGTGATGCAGTATCTTATCCTTGCCGGGGTCGTGATGTTCGTGGCGATGCACCCTGCGCTTCGCCGCGTGGGCGCAGGGGGAAACTCGAGTGCTGCCGCTGCGCCACGCCGGCAGGTCCCCGCGCTGCGCAGCGCGGATTCGATGCGAGCGGCGAGGCAATTGGCCAAACATATCAGCCCAAAGCCGGTTCCAAGGCGGAAAGCTCGAGCGAAGACCAAGATGCGGGTGCAGGCCCAGCGGACACTCCTTTCCTACGTCGAACAGACGAGGACTCTGCCCCCGCACGTGGCCATGTGTTACGCGTCGTGGGGTGAGTGTGACGATAAAATTGTTGAAGCAGCTCGCCAGGGCTGCAATGTCATCACCTGGTTCGCCATCAACTTTCGCGATGTGGCGGGAAACATCTCTGTCGTGGGCGGCCCGAAACTGCAGTGCGTTCGATCGGTCGCTGCGACACTGCGAAATGAGGGCCTCGCGACCACTCACCTGATCAGCATCGGTGGCTGGAATGTGTGCCCCGCCGCTTTCTTCTTTTCTTCTGCACGCCTTCAGTAAGCTCTGTCCATTTTCCGGGCGCTGAACATATCGCGACCTGTGCGGGTGCAGCAAGCGCATCCCTTCATAGCGAATGGTGCTCCTGCGGTCTGGGAATCGTGGCGATTATGGAATGAGCAGCAAGCTGCCGGGGGTTTCTTCGAAGGGTACGGTCCCCACTTGACTCTTGTCCCCACGACCCCGGTGCAGCACGCGTTGGTTTGGAGAGGGATGCTCCCGCGCCTTCGCTCGCCGTGAGTGGTACGGGCCCCATTTGACGCGGCAGTTTCGATGGCATCGACTGGGACATCGAGGGCTGCGATACGGGCGATGGTGGGTGCAACAAGTTCTCGATCGCGCTGCTCGACACCATTGGGCAGGTCTCGCAGAGGGCCAAGGCGGAGGGGTTCATCGTCTCCATGGCTCCGATGGAGTCATACCTCGACCCTTCCTCCCCGCGCTACGACAGGCATGTGCTGTGCCCAATTGGGGTTTCCCCAGGAGAAGAAGTTCTGGCGCCCTGATGCCAACGCTGGAGCGCGACAGTTCCCTCCGTGCATCCGCGCTCTGCCTGGCTGAGCGCTGGTGGTGCAGGTCCGTTGCGCACTCGTATCCAGAGTGGACCGGGCTGGTAGACTTCGCCTTCCATGGCCGCAATACATACGCATATCTGTTGGCCAAGTACGGCAAGACGCTTATCCCCCCGGCCGGCGGCGGCGCACCGCGCGCCGCGGAGACGTACGACCTCGTCTCGATCCAGCTCTACGAGTCCTTCTCGCACGCCGACTTCGCTATCTCTGTCGAAAAGGCTCGTTTCCCCGCCCAAGTCCCCTCCCCGAGCCCTGTGGCCCACGCGTCACGCGACCTGCAAGGAACTCACCGCAGTGGCGCCCCTCTGCCTAGCAGGAGCAAGCCGCGCCATATCTGCTGCATCTTATGCGAACGCTGACAGCGGGCTGGACTGTCGACTTCTCTTCGGACCCTGCGACAGGGCTTGGCAGGGAGCTTGTACGGCTCGATCAGCAGCAGGTGTTCGCGCGGGTCCAGCCTCTGGGCAGTTCACAGGAGGGGGCGGAGTGCGCTGAGCACCGCCCACTGTGCAGGTGCTGCTTGGCCTGGCAAACGGCTGGGGAGGCAGCGGCGACCCTGTGAAGGCGCTTGTGCTGGAACCGGACGCCGTTCAGGAGAGCTATGCAGCGTGCAAGGCCGCAGGAGTGGCGCCCCGCGGTTTCATGTTCTGGGACGTGGCGGAGGAGGGCCTCGTGCCGCCGGGCGCAAATGCCCCTCTTTACCTTGCGGCAGCCCTAGGGAGCATTTTACGCACGCGTGATGCGGTGCAACGGGAATCCTGATGCTCCTTCCGGTTCTCAACGCTGCGAGGGCCGTCGATATCGGACTGTAAATAAATCATCTTGGGGATGTTCCGGGGCTAGACGAGGGCAAGCGCATGGGAGGAGGATGGTATGCGCCGGTGAGCAAAGGCGTTCCGACTGGTAGGAGGGAGATGTATTTGCATATAATTGTGCAAGAAGAGCTTACAGACCGCATAGAAGCACCAACGGGTGAGAGCGTACCAACGAATCCACGCGGGGAACCCTAAACTGAACCCTAAACCCCAGGCCACAGCTCGTTCGTACATCTCACTTTACCACATCTCACTTTACCAGTGTTCTTTCGGACACGACTTGTCATTGACCGCGGCGCGGGTTGGAATTCCAACCCGCGGCACAGTTCCACGCTGATCTCGCTGGGCCAGACTGCGGAGAGCCAGACTGTGGAGCCCGGGTCGGGGGTTGAGATTGAAGCAATGGCATATTGCCTAGGACCTCGCAGTCTTGCCCTGCATGAGCACTCTAAGAGCAAGGGGTAAGGAGTGCCGCTGCTGCAGATTCTGGCAATCTTCCAAGCAACGCTCAAAGGCCATGAGCTCCGATTCTGTCGGAGATTCCGCCCTTGTGAACAGATTCAGGGCGCACGGGACTGACTACCAAATGGAGGAATCTTCGGCAAGGGACGTGCCCCACGGCACTGTCAGCAGAAATGCATCAGATGACCCAACCAAAGAAGTAAAGGCGAAGGACCCCATGGTACAAGCAGGAGCACACAGGCGACATTCAGAGCTAGCGGTAGATGTGAGACAGCCCGTACTAGATTGGATTCGGGCAGCGCAGCCTGCTGCGGGAGTTGGCACAAGAGATTCTAAACAGCTGCGTTCGCCTCCTGTTCCGAATTCAGAAGGGAATTTCGACAGTCCCATAATGGTGCACGAGGAAACTTCCGCACGTCAGGGTATGAGGAGGCCAGGGTTCGATCTTGGGAATGCGCCCCTGGAGTACATGAACAACAATGTGGGACACGACGTCATGCGGACTCGGAGCACGCATCAACAGGAGAGGCTGGATTATCTCGAAACAAAGAAAATTTCATTCCGGAATAGGACCAATGAATTGCGCAGAAGGTAATGCCGTACCCACACGTTATGAAACCTAATCGTGCCAAACTTCTCTCGTGTTTTCCAGCATTGTGCAGAATTTTGTCAGCGTGGAATCTAGCGGCGCAATTACTCTTGCCTCCTCCTGCAGGTGGAGAGAGCGGCGCGAACAAGCATATGCAGAGAGTCAAACGTGGGCTCTCCACAGGGCCCCTTTGGTAATCAGACGTCCTCGATGTGCACCGACCGTTTAATTTCTGTGGCCGATGTTCGCAGGTACGCTGAACGCAGCCTACTTTGCATGACAGTCAACCACCCCGTGAGGAGAGTGCTACTGCGCTGGATTGAGTGGGAGTCGTGGGATCGGATGATTTTGCTTTTGATCATTATCAACACCATATGTTTGGGGTTATACGATCCGTTCGACACTCCGCTGGCTCACCCGGTCCTACAACACCTCCGCGAAATTCCTGGGGGGGTTGTTATGATGAACCATGTACATCTGAGTTTACTTGGTAGCTGAGAGTCTCAACACATTCAGGACTCGCCTCGACGGAGAATCCTTGAGCGTACTTCGATGGTCTTCTCTGCACTTTTCTTGGCTGAGGCCATTGTCAAGATTGTGGCCTTGGGCCTGTACGGGCGAAATGCGTACCTTTCAGATGGCTGGAATTGGCTGGATCTACTGATTGTGATCCTCGGCGTCATAGACTTCTTCCCCGGGGATTTATCCAACCTCTCGGGGCTGAGAGCCCTCCGAGTCATGCGCCCCTTGCGAGCGATCACTCGCTTTCCCCCGCTTCGATTCCTGGTTCATTTACTTTTGCAATGTCTACCGATGCTCTCAAACGTCGTCGGACTGTTGTGTTTTTTGTTCGTCGTTACAGGGTGACTACCACACTCTTTGGGACATGGGCGCGTGCACCCTTGCATTCCCAGAGAAGGTGAGTCCGGTGGACTGAATGTTGTCTGCATTGGCAGGACAATCACAGTCATGTTGATCAATGGGCTGTTGCGCGGACAGTGTTACAGTGTTGAAGATGGCATTGCAATAGAAGGCCTCTGCAGCCTGGTGCGCGCCTGAGCCGATCTCTAGTCATTAGACAGTAGAATATTTATTTGAAGCCGCATTTCACGAGCGAGTTGGGTATCGCAGGGGGCTGGACTGGCGAAGTGCAATCCCGGAAGCCAGTGTTTGCTTCTTGCGCAGAATCCCGGCCGCGGTCTCATGAATTTCGACACGCTCGGAGGCGCTTTTGTCTCAATTTTTCAAATCATGACTCTCGAGGTGAAACTCGCCTCATGTGCGATGAGTTCTTTTGGTGCTTGGTTGCCTAAGCGAGCAATGCATACAGTCTCAACAAGTCTGGTGCCGCAACGTCAATTCTGAGTTTTTCAAACAGGGGTGGGTTGACATCATGTATGCGGTACAAGACGTGTATTCCGAGTGGTCAATCATCTTCTTCGTTCTCGTAGTTTTCTTGGGACCAATTTTCACCATTCAACTCTTCCTGGTCGTGATTACGTCCAAGTTCAATGAGGTGAAGGAACATTTGAAAAAAGAGGCCCGTGAAGCCGATGAAAACCTAGCAGTGGAGAAGTGCAGAGAAACAACCAAAGAAATCCCATTGGAAAAGGTTCATATCCGCATTTTTTTAAATCAAGAGATTGCATGGTTCAAATCTTGAGGTTAGCTGTGATGAAGCGCAATTTTGATGGTCTGCGAAGCAGGTGGATGCCGTTGAAGCGAACCTGCTGGCCAGGCTGAGCTCCCAATCACCACGCTCAAACCAAACTGCACAACAGCGAAAAGGCCAGGCGCTTAGTGAAATGAAGACGAAATCGTAAGATAACCCACCAATATTGCCCACAAGAGCGGCAGACGCACTGAAACAAAATGCTCACTTGAGTTGGACATTTGACCGTGTTGAGTTAATTAGGGGCATGGTTCCGAGCGCGGACTCGGACGATGAGTCAGATCCACCTACTCCGTTCGCAAACCTCGATGCAGATATGCCCTGGGCAATTCACCTGCCGGATATGAAGATGCCGGAATTTCTGGCCAGGCTGCCAAACCTTCCCTCTCTCATGCAGCGAACGCGATCATCTGAGGAGCCAACGGGGCCAAAAACTGCAATCTTTTCGGAAGCTCAGGTTCGCCGCTGCAGCAGCGCACCGGAGACAAGCCTCTTCGATGATGACAAGGAAAAGGCGTCGACACGGGATATTCAGGCCTCGCGGTCACTGCGTGCTGGCCAAAAAGACTATGCCGTGGCGACGAGAGCGAATCGGGGGTACGTTGCGCCTCATTTTCATGTAGAATCGCCGCTTGGGCTGGGGCCGTCGCCCGAGGCAGTCGATGGCGAACGTTTTCCGCAAAGAGGAGGTCAGGTCAGGAAAAGTCATGCTGAACGGCTTGGTGCGGAAGCAGAGCCTGGGCCCGTGTCCGACCTGTCACGAGAAGTCGGCGCCGAGCATACAAATGCTGAGGGCTTCGTTGCCTTGTGCCTCGCTGTTACTGCCCAAGTGTTCGATCTGGTTGTTGCCGTCAAGAAGAAGCTTCGTTCGCTTGCAGAGAGCACGTTCCTCACCAATTGCGTTCTTACCATAATTGCTATCAACACACTTTTGATGGCAATTGATCACGAATGTCAAGTCTGCTACGATTCATGCATGTGGTTGAAAGCGGTTCTGGAGGTTTGTAATGTCGTCTTTGCAAGTATTTTTGCTGCTGAAATGACCATCAACGTACTTGGACTTGGTCTTCTGGCATACTTGCGGCAGCCAGCAAACATCTTTGATCTCACTATCGTGTGTGTGTCGCTTGCTGAGATAAGAGGCAACTTGTGTACATACACGTGCTTGACCAGCGCTACGTCATGCAGCGAGCGTCTCGACTGCGTCAACGGGCTCGGACTCTGTTCAAGTGAAGGCGGTCTCTCCGTCTTGCGCACGTTTCGCTTACTGCGCGTAGTCAAGTTCTTACGCGCCTTCCCTGGCGTGCAGAGGCAGGTCCACACCCTCATGTCTGTTGTCGGTTCGCTAGCCGCTCTGATTCTTCTCATCCTTCTGTTTTGCTTCATCGCCTGCGTCCTCGGCATGATACTTTTCGGTGGCAAGCTTACTACTACGGACCCCGAACAATTCTCTCTTGGTGCCTCTGTGATGGTAATGCTGCCTGGTAGCAACGGCACACTCCGTCACGGAATACTTGCCGCTGCAGACCACGTGGACCATGCTGCTGCACCGTGGCGCGTCTTGATACGCTTCGGATCTGAGGACGCGGAGCGTGACGCGCTGGGACTGGATTCACAGGGCGGTGTGTGGGCGACGGCGCCAGAGCTGGAAGTTCCTGGCGCCCCGCGCATCGTTGGCTGGTCGCCTCGCAACAACTTCGACGACCTCGCTCACGCGGCGGTCACCACTTTTGCGGTCTCTCCTTCCCTTGGCCAAATTTCGCTGTGCAGCGCCGTGCCCCACCCCTGTAATCAGCTGGACGCGTCTCATGCGTCTCTTACGGCCACAGGTATTGACGCTCTGCGATTGGAACATGATCCTCGAAGATGCTGTGTCGTCTCAGGGCGCGGTCGCAGTACTGTATATGTATATAATTATCACGATAGGAACGTGGTTTTTGCTCAATCTTTTCACAGCGATCCTTATCAAGGCTTTCGCAGAGCAGAAGGAGATCGCCAAAAGGCGGCGCCTTCACCGGCTTGAACGATATTTTGCACGGCGTGTGTACCGCGAGGCGGCTCTGCAGCACACCCCGGCCGACTCAACTGTGCCCGACGATTTGGTGATCGAGAGAATTTATGAAATGTTCGACCAGTGTGACACCGATTGCTCGGGTGATCTCGACATGCTTGAGCTGCATCGCGGGTTTCACTCGATGGGGCACATGTTGCGACCGAGGGAAGTCAGTCAGATCGTTCGAATGTTTGATGTCGAAGTCTCAGGGACCCTGGACTTTGAAGAGTTCTTCGACATGATCATGAGCATGTGCCGCACGATCCTCGAGGAGCGAGGAAAGATTCTTCCAACGCGTGCTCACATGATCCGCATTCGGCGAAGAGCACTCTCGCTCGTGTGACCCTGCCCACACCGCGAGAATTCATTCCATTGCTTCATAATTGGAGCACACCAGTCTGTTTTCGCAACATTCAAACACAAACTTATTGCGCCCCGCGGTTGGGTGGTCGCAGTTCGCAGCACGTCGTTCGCAGATGCTTAGCGCTCAAGTCTCTCGCGAGCACGCATCTGTCTACACCAAAGATCTGGAGCGTGCACGCTGGCTCTCAGCGCCCAGAAGAGGCTCACGCCGGTGAATCCGATGCTCTTGCACGCAGCTCTGCAATGGCAATGGCAGGAATAGGGCTTGCGGTGCTTATTTTCAGGTCTGAGAGCTCGAATTTTCGGTGCACAGATTTTCAGGTTCTGTGTTGAGCCTGGCGAGTGAAAAGCTTCAGAGCATCGGCAACTCCTTCAAGGTAGTGCCTCGTTCAGCAGGAGAAATTAGTCCAATGAGCATTGGCAGCATCGGATCGAGACGACGCGTCAGCGATGGGGGCAGCTTCTCATTTCGGAAAGGCAGCATCCTTCCGAGGGTGGGGAGCAGAGAGGTTGCCGATATGAGCGTGCCTGAGGCCAAAAATGATTTGGGCGTGGACCTCAGACGTGAAGTCAGCTGGGGCTGCAGCTCTGCATCAAGGGAGGTCAGCTCTCTGATGCCACGCGGTTTTTTGAAAGTTCAAGCCATGCATGCCTTGGAATCGCTTTCTTCCCTGCTGAATTGTTTTAATGCTCGTGTAGGAATCTTTGCCTGGTGAGAACGGGGCCAACCTGTCCTTGGCCAAGGAGATAGAGGGGCGCTCGTGTTGGCTATTTGATCGAAGCGGAAAATTCCGGGCTGTATGTCGCGACCTTGCGACCTCCCCTCGCTTTGAGCGTGTCGTCCTCACTGCGATTTTTGGGACCTGCGTGCTGCTTGCGCTCGATCGGCCGGCTCTGTCGGCGGGCTCGCCGGAGCTGGTTACCATCTTCATCATCGAAGCCGTACTTAATAGCTTCTACGTCTTTGAGATTAGCGTCAAGTGCGTTGCACATACTTTCGTCGGCTTTGTTTCGGCGGGATACAACCCAATTGACTTCTTCGTCACCGTCACGTCAGCGTTGGACACCACCTTGACCCTCATCCTTGTCCCCAAATCAATCTTTGGGCATGACGAGCTTGACACCGAGGTGTGTAGTTCTTCCAACAGAATTTCGATGAGTCCCCCTCGGGCTCTCAATCCAATTGGGTCCGTGAAGTTGAAAAGTATCCTTGAAGCCCTTCTATCTCTATCAGGTGCAGAAGCCCGTGTTCGCTTTGGAATTGCTTCGATTTCTTCGTGTTCTTCGTGCATTGCGTCCGCTGAGATTGATCGAACGGTCCAAGGGCCTGCGACTCCTGATGGACACTGTGCTCTCCGCGGTCACATTCGCATCCCTTGTAACCAAGAAATACGTGTCTAAAAGATCATCTGTGGTGTCCCTCTACTTGGCTTAGGATGTACAGGATGAGCGTCGGCTCTTGGTCACAGCAAGGCGGTTAGGGTTTATCTGCTGCTGTACTCTCAGTCTTAAGGCCCCTTCCCCTGCAGGTTCGCCCTGTGGCAAACACGTCGCTGATCGCCTTCGGCATCTTCTCTTGTTGGGGCATTCTGGGGCTACAGATCCTCTCCGGGAAACTGCGGTTTTGCTCTGACCCGACTGTGATAATTGCACTACAATGCCAGGTGCGTTGAGACCAGGCTTTCAGAGCCATTTCTCGCTTGTATGATCCACAGAATCGGATAGCTGTGCTGGGTTTGAAATCGGCACCTGTCGTTACGAGGAGTATCCTTTGCGGACCTGCGCTCAGGGTCTGGACGATGCTGGAGAGCTGCGCGAGTGGCGGAACTACCCGATCCATTTCGACAACTTTTTCTCGGCGCTCCGCGCTATGTTCATCCTCGCCACCTTCGACGAGTGGTGCGCCCTCAGCAATGCCTGCGCCTCCTAGCAATAATTCCAAACAGCTGTGCACGCTACATGCAGCTGAAGGTTTGGGCAGGACGAATCACATGTGGGCGGGAGTGGACGCCACGGGAAGGCGGTCGATCCCGGTCCAGAACTCAAACCTTTGGGTGGTGCCGTACTACATAGCGAGCACCATCATTGGCGGTTTCCTTGTAATCAACATCTTTGTTGGAGTCTTTGTCGACTGCTACTCCATGATGACTGAGCGTGCGACGCTTACACGCAAGAAAAAGCTGCGTGAGAAAGACCTCCCCGACGTGTTTGATGATCCCGCCCACCACCTCCGGCGCGAAGCCATCCGCGTCGTGACACACTCCAGGCGCGTCTTGGCCCCCCGCTCACCATTCCCCGAGACCGCAGTGACTGTGGATCATGTATAGCGTTGCCACTCTGTTCACCTGCGATCGGGTACGACATGAACAAACAGGTTTCAGTTAGCAGCAACGGCGCTGATCCTCGGCAATATTGTGTGTATGGGCCTCGAGACATTCCAGCGCGCCGCGTGGCAGGAGCGCGTAGTTGAAATCTCCAACTGGTTCTTTACAATCGCGTTCGGTCGGCATCCCTTCCCGCTCGTTCCTTTTGATCGCAATGACAACACTGCGACACCACTCCGCCGGTGTTCGCCTGGTCGGGACTGGCGGAGTGGCGGCAGGGTATAGCGTGCCTGTCGAGCATACTGTGGGCGGACCTGAACTTCTCGGGGATTCGACTAGGTTTTGAGTGTCTCCTCAAGCTTGTCGCGCTCTCACCACGTCGCTATTTTAGTTCCGGATGGGACTCGTTCGACTTTGCTCTTGTTATTCTGTCCTACGCAGCCATCATGCTCGAGGGCCTTGCCCAGCTCGCTGGGCTGCAGCCTTCCGTCCTTCGCGCCCTTCGCGTCTTTCGCCTCGTCCGCATTCTCCGCGCCTTCCGAATCTTCCGCTGGGTCCTGCCCAATCCATCCCAGTTCGCCTGCTCAGTCCCCTGTCCAGTCCCTTCTCGCGCCTGGCGCTTGATGCGTCCTGGCGTTGGTGTTCGCAGTCGCGGGGGCTCCAGCAGATCGTTTCTACGCTTGCCGCGTCGGTCCCAGCGATCGTCAACCTGCTCGTGCTGCTTCTCCTCTCCTTCTTCGTCTTCGCAGTGCTCGGGGTGGCTCTCTTCTCCGACGTCTGCACTGAGACCGACCTCGCCTTGCCCGACCGACAGGCCGTGCGCTGCCTCATGGTGGCTGACACGGGCATTTTGAACGGGCACGCACACATGCGCAACGTCGGCTACGCGGCGTTGACTCTTTTTCGCGTCGCCACCAACGACAACTGGTCCGAGCTCCTCGTCGCGTGCAGCATCGCGCCCGGGCCGCGCAGCATCACGCCTGCACTCCGCGAGGCAGCTGACGCGCTCCTCCCTCCTGGGGCCCTGGACTTGAACTCTGGCCTCGGGCCCGAGGCCCCTCTCCGTCTTGCTGTCGCTGCGCTAGAGCGCTGGCTTGCCCTCGGTACAGCTGATGGAGGCTTGCAAGACGCTGGCCCTCAAGACGCGGAGCGTGGCGCGTGGCTCGCGCTGGCGCGGCACGCACTTCCAGGTTGCCTCTCTGAGGACGAGGCGCTGGCACTTCAGGCGCAGGGCGTGCTCGAGTGCCGCAAGCCAGACGGCACGTCCGTGCCGTGCAGCGCCTCGTGCGGCTTGCCAGTGGTTGCAGACATTTTTTTCCTGAGCTTCGTGTGCGTCGCGGCCTTTGTGCTGCTGCAGCTCGTGATTGCCGTGCTAATGGAGCAGCTTGAGGAGAACGATGAGGCATGCCGCCCTTTGCCCCTGCGTGCACGTGATTTCTGTTGCCCACACCTCGCCTGCGTGTCTGAGTCGCGCATGACATCCGCAGAACGCCCACCACAATGCAGTCGTTAATGGCTGCGTCAGACTCGTACGCCGCAAATTTCAGCGCATGTCTGCATCCCCCCTTTGCAGCCTGCCCAATCGGTCGGCGGGCCGTATGCATGGGATATGCACTGAGGCGTGAGTGGCTGTCAGGTTCTGGCGGTGGCATCGCCGGGCATTTCCCGATGCCAGGCGCTACAGAGTCATTCGGCAGCAGCTCGCTGCCGGTCGCGCTGCCCGCGCCGCTGTCCGCGACGGTGGACCCCTGCCCCGCGCCTCGAGCAAGACCCCACCGGTCTTGTCACACAAGCCCGGGCCGTGCGCGGCAGGCCTCTCCGCACAAGACGCCACAAGGCGGCGGTCGCGGATAGGGCAGGCCCTTTCGGGCATCGTGCGCCCCTCGAGCCGGCCCTCAGGTGCCCCCTTTGATGCACGGCCTTCCCGGCGAAGCTGCTGCAACTCGCCCTTCGCTCGCGCCGGCGCCCCCTGACATCCACTGCGCTTTCTGGAATCGCAGGGGTAGCAACAGATGCGAAAATGTTCTCTCGTCGCGGCGCGTGGGGCGGGAAACGTGCACTCGACACGGGACTCGCTGGGGACGGCAGGACGAGGACAGGTGTGATGTCACATTTGGAGCCATTGGAGATCGCTCCGCTGGGTGCCGACGGGGAAGCAGATGTGGGGACGCATGCGACCCACCAGCGTGCAGCTCTGGCGGCTTTTGTGCGAGATGCGATGCCCGTTGCTGCAGACACCACGGAAGAATTCACAGCGGACCTGCCGGATGTCCTGGTTACGAGGGGCTCGGACATTTCTTGGACGGACGAAGTTGTCACAGTTGCAGGCGAAGTTGATCAGGCCGATTTGCAGCAATCGCAGCCGCGAGGCGAAAGCTATGCGCTGCCAGAAAAGCACGAGGAGAAAGACCATGGTCCTGTAAGTATCATCTCCTGTGACCACGCGGCCTCTGCTGATTCCGTAAGTTGCGAGGACACCGTTTCCGGGCAGGGGTCGAAACCAACTGTTTTTACTTTGTAAACTACATCACTCTGTCAGCCCTTGCGAAGCTTCAGTGCCGCGAGAGCCTGCACCTCCTGGGGTGTGAGGACGATACCTCTGGCTCGCTGCGCGTCGCGCGCGTGCTCGACTGTGCGCGCGCTGGGAATGTGGACGACGCAAGGGTGGAGATGACGCAGGAACGCGAGCGCCACCTGAGAGGGCGGAGCTCAGCTCACTGCCGCGGGAGGGTGCAGCTGTGGCTGGTCAAGTATAGAATTGCGGGTACCGACGAGCAATTGCTTCCACCGCAGGAATCACAAGGGGTTTTCGGATGGGAAGCTGACCGCGTGGGGGCTAGCGTTGCGCCTTGCAGCAACCTGGCAGAGCAGGGGAAAGTCCGACTCGACGCTGCGGCGCCCGCGCCGCGCCTGTCCGCCGGATCCGCACTTCAATGGGCAGCAACGCCATGACACAAGAATGGTGAAGTCGGATTAGGACAGCAGCAACCCACCTCAAGTCCTCCAAGCGCGCCGTGGGCGATGAAAGGCACGCTATTGGCTGTGCACCAGTCCAACACACCGTTCTGGTCAGGAGAGCTCTTCTTGCCGCGGTCCCACATGTTCAGCTTACCCTGCACGCTGGCAATCCGTACGGTGTCTGCGGCGCGACGCAGCTGTGCTAA
>Ga0115567_10005011_pt1 | contig 12845 bp, 11 predicted proteins | sample COGITO_mtgs_1204_2_FD_88679 | JGI IMG/M metagenome (GOLD analysis project Ga0115567, IMG submission 88679) | Pelagic marine microbial communities from North Sea - COGITO_mtgs_120412 | ecosystem: Environmental > Aquatic > Marine > Epipelagic | place: Germany:Helgoland, sampling site Kabeltonne...
TGCCCAAAATGTAAATCCGATTTTGCCTACTCAACCGGTGGAGAACTGTTGATGTGTCCTGAGTGTGGCCACGAATGGAGTCCAAAAGAAGTAGCGGCAGAAAATGCCATGGCTGAAGTGAAAGACGCCAATGGCACCGTTTTGCAAGATGGCGACAGCGTAATCGTGCTAAAAAACCTACCTGTGAAAGGAATGCCTCAACCTGTTAAGGCGGGAACAAAAGTGAAAAACATCAGACTGACCGAAGGCGATCACAACATCGCTTGTAAGATTGACGGCTTTGGATCGATGGGTTTGAAATCAGAGTTTGTGCGCAAAGGGTAAAGACACAATTTCAACCGAGCTTCACCGTTTCGTATTTTGCAGTCTATGATAACCTAACGCTCGCCTCCTTGACTCCAAAAAGAACGAATTCCGCGACTATATTGATCGTTGCAGCTATATTATGTAGCTTCACTCCACTGTACTCGCAGGATGTGTTGGATGGGATTTACATGCCTGAAAAGACCCAGTTTTACAGTCCAGACCAACAAAATCGTGAAATTTTCACGCATTTTAGCATCGATCAAGATTTCCCTGTAGAAAGCACCCGATTGATTGATGAAGCAGCGATAGCCACCTATACACACTTTCCAGAAGCACCTTTTAAACAAGAAGACTGCGTTTTTTTCAACCCGGTCGATGCATTTTTAGGCACCACTTCGGACAAGAACGTCCATCATCCTTTGGGATTTCATTTTGGGGAGTTCAATTCCAAGGAATTCAATTTTCGAGATGGCAACCCCATTTTACCCAATTCACTGCGCTTTTATGTGGACACGACTTTTGTTTCATTGGACGAAAATCAAATTCAACTGGTATTAGACCCAGACTACAGCATTCCTTTGGATGCCTATTTACAGCCCTTTTACTTCCGCAAATACGAAGTTTCTAATGCTGAATACCGCGAATTTGTTCACTACGTGCGTGATTCCCTCGCTAGAACCTTGTTATTCGAAGAATACTCGGATGATTTTGGATTTTTGAAACCAGGCGGTCAAGAATTTGGCTTGAACTGGAAAAAGGAAATTGATTGGAAAGATCCAATAATCAAAGAAGTAACCGCTATCCTGCGCATACCCGAGTTTGAGCATTTTAGAGGTCATAGAGGTTTTGACGGGCGAAGATTCGATTACCACTGGGGTCGAACACCTGAAGGTTGGGATCATCCCTATATCAATATTGAGCCCGACACGAGTTGTTGGATCAACGACTTCGATTATTCCTACAACGGACCAATGACAGCTATGTATTTCCACCACCCAGCTTATAACCACTACCCCGTGGTTGGTGTTAATTATTACCAAGTACTAGCTTTTCTAGAATGGAAGACAAAAATGCATCAGCAAGCTTTGAATAAAAAAGGAATTGCGCTCAGGGTTGAATATCGATTACCAACAGAGGCCGAATGGGACATGGCTGCCACTTCTGTGGTGATCGATAAGGAAGCTGAAGTATTTACAAAATCCTATTATCAATACAGCGAAAGCGATTGGATCACAAACCTGCATCTGACGGAAACGGATCGGGTAAGTAAAGACCTACACCTCGACTCCCTTACAAACATGCAATACATCAGCAGCCGAAGAAACGTCCTCGACCAGCAAATGCGCGACCCAATTACTTATTCAAACGGGCAAGGAATAGACTTTACGGCCGATGAAAGTTTTCATACGCGACCAACCGTCATTGACCAACCCCGTTGGGTGAAAAAACAACGCCAAATAAACCGTGACGACAATGGTATTTGCTATTTGGGCGGCAATGTTTCTGAATGGTTGGATGCATCTTATGCCGATCAATGGAAACCGATGTTTGAAAAACGACAGGCGCAATTACAAGGACTGAACGCCAAGGATGCCGAAATTCAAGGAGAAATAGAGCGCTATTTTGATGCTCAAAACGATGACAATGGCAAGCTCATTCGCGGATCAAATTGGTATGACGAACGCTATTCCTATAAAATGGGCAAGAACGTAGCTGGAACGAACGCCAAAACCTTTCAACATCCGTACAGCGCTCACGCTACACTTGGATTTCGCTATGTGATTCATGTTTATCCAAAAGAATAGTCTGACACGATAATCAATTTTGATTAACTGAGAATATCTCTTCACTTGTTCATGAAAATTCAACTTCATCTGTCTCCAAATGGCCAAACTAGGTCCGTTAACCTTGACTATTAAACTCTTTTACATTTGTTTACACTGGTTAACCATCCGCTGAAATTGTGGCAATTACATTTATGGTATCAACCACTAAAAATTCAAGTTCATGCAATCTCAAATCATTTTCACCGCCTGCATCTTATGTCTTCATGCATCCATCTCTTGCACGCAGATTTCCACAACCGCTGAATCGAAATCCATTGAAGAATCGGACCAAAAGCAAACTATAATGGTGCAAGAACCGCACAGTTATGGCGGATGGTATTGTCCCGATAATTTGGGCGGTTTCCCTGCCGTTGACATCAGTGATTGGAAGATTGTGCCTGTTGTTAATGGGCGCATGGCCACTAAAGAAGAAACTCAAAATGGAACGTCATTGATTTTCGTTGACCTTGAAAAATATCCAGATGCAAAGCCCTTGGACATGGTAATGCCCAAATTGGCGCGATACTATAATAGATCTTCAAGAAAAGATGAAATTGTCATTGTAATTCAAGCGCTCAACATTTCAAATGATTCGGTTGTCGGCTTTAGGTTTCTAAATGGTGGCAACGGGAGCGCTCGAATGAACGAAATCAAATTTCTATCGCATGACGAAATCAACAACATTTCACCCTCACATTTTGTAACTATTCGCATGGATATAGACGCTACCAAAAATGAAATTTGGGAAGTGTTGACAGCACCAGCTTATTTCAAAACGCTTCAAGCTGAGTTTGATAAAGGCCATATGCTTGCAGAGGAACAGACCTATTCACCCAAAGTTAATTTCAAATACGCTCATGCTGGGGAAATCACTGCTGAATATGCCGGTGACCTTTATGGAAATAAATATGTTCAGATTGATGCTGAGTCGGACGGATTTCAGTACGTTGAAAAATTCTTTGTGGGTGAAAACGAGGAAACCGAACTCTCAGAAATGGTTGTTGTTTGCGGGCCTTATGGTGATGATTATGAAGCTCAAAAACAGATTCTAACCGACTGGGCCAATAAAGTGAAAGAGCTGAGTGAGGAGTATTGACTTTGAAATGGTTTATCCAAAAGAATAGTTCATTTGACTGAGTATTTCCACAAAAGTCCATCAACCGAACAAACACAAAAACGAGATGAATTAATTGAATCGGTCTCAAATACAAAGGGAGTAAATTTGCCCTTCAACTTTGCCTTCAAGATGACACGAAAGGTAAATCCTTGGTGAAATCAAAGTTGAGCTAGAAAGTAGATTCGTTTTAATTACACGCAATGATGAAAAAAGAACATTTGTTCGACAATGGAGTGAAAGTGTTTGACTATCAACTCTTACCCATTCAAAGAGAGCGCTACAAAAAGCGAAATGTTCACGAGGAAGATGAAGAGGATTTATTCATCGATATCATCAAGGGATTAAAAAAAGAGGCGCTTTATGTCAGCATTGGCACAGCCATTGGCTACTACCCCTTATTGGCGAAAAAAATCAATCCCGATATTCAAATCCATTGCTTTGAACCGCTTCCAATCCATTTAAGCTTTTTAAAAGAGAACATCGAGTTAAACGATTTCAGGCAAAAAGACTTTTTGATTCATGACATTGCCGTTTCCACAAACTTCGGTGAAGTAACATTCGCGAATGAATCATACGGAAGTTCAATTACTACGGCTTCTTCTAAAGTTTCAACTGTCAATTCCGTAAAAAACATCATAAAGAAAATCGTTGGAAAAACCCCGTATACTCCGACAATAATTGTCCAATCCATTCCAATGATCAACCTGTTTGCTTTGTTAAAAACGAATACCATTGATTTTGTTCAAATGGATATTCAAGGACACGAACATCCAGTTTTGCAACAGTATTTTTCAGATCTCAATTCAGGTGAAACGGTGATCAAATCTTTTTTAATCGGCACACATGGCATTGCCATCCACAACGCCTGTAAGCAACTTTTAGAAAGTAATGGCTACAAGATTGTGGTCGATGAATTCGAAACGAAGAATCAACCCGATGGCATTATTTTCTGTAGAAAAGACTGATTTCGTTCATGGAAAATTGAATTAAAATATCCTTTTGCGCTTTCTAAGTTTGCAGCCTATGGAAGACACGAAAATGCTGCGCTATCTGGAAGATGTTTTAACCAATATGCCTTCGGATTGGCTTAACCTCACCACCCACCGACTTGATATCTACGATGAGCAGTTGGCCAAAACAGAATTCACCGAAGAGTTTGAAGCCTTTTTCCAATCAAATAATTCTGATCCATTAGCACTTAAGTCTTTGCGCACCGCCTATGACTACATTCGATTGGGACACCCACTTTCGTGTATATTGGAATGGGCAATTGCCAAAATGAATCAATTGAAACCCGAATGTGTCATCAGCTTTTCTTCGAAGACAACACCCATTTTGGCCGTTCTTCGAAAGAACCATTTGCTTCAAAAAAACACCCAAATCTTTTTTATTGATCCCTTGCCTACATGCTTCGATGTAGAGACAATAAGGCGCGTTTATGGATACCAATTCGAGCTCAAGAAAATTGATACCATCGAGGGTGTTAAATCGACTGACGGTAGTTCGGTGTTCATCGGTCAACACGATGATTTTAACCACATTGAACTCCTTCCCGAAATTGATTTCTACATTGGTCTAAACGAAGAGCTGGGGAGTGTTTTATTGGTGAATGGCGCCAAAAACGAATCCTACATTTCAGAAATTCAGCATGTGCGAAGAAGGGAAACCATAGCCATGACACCCGCCAACGCTTTGATTGCTATAAACCTATTGCTCGGCCGTGCGGCTGCAAAAACGCAAAAAAGCGAAGCCATAGCAAACAAAGCATCGGTCTTAAAATCCATTGCCTCCATTACAGGTTCAGACATTGACGCTGTTATCGCCTCTAGCGGACTTTCCATGCAATACGCCATTGTTATGGGCCTCATTCACGATGCGTTGGATAAGCACAGCGGAAAGGCCATCAAAATTGTAGTTCCTCCAAACTGTTATGGCGGAACCAACGATCAAGCGAGACGAGTAGCTGCGTGCATTAAAAATGTCGAAGTGATGGATTTGCCTGTTGATGGCGGCAACGACATGGTTCAAAGCGTGGATGCTGTGTTAGAAACAATTGCCAATCAAGACGCAGTAGCACTCATCATTGCCGAAATTCCAACCAACCCTCGTGTTGAAGTTCCAAATTTGAATAAGTTGAGGGATGCACTTCAAAAAGTACGCAAAACGGCTTCGGGCGAAACGGCTGTTGATCCTGTCTTTATTTTAGACCAGACGTTCTGTCCAAACGTTCATTTTTTGGGAGAATCAAATGTATTAGCGGCCGTTCGAACCATTGCCTATGTGAGCGGATCCAAATTTCCAAGTGGTGGAAAATGCACAGCTGGATATTGCGTTTCCAACAAAAAAGCAGAAGCTTTAATGGAGAAAATCGACTTGCATCTCAAGATTTGTGACAACGAGGCTACGGATCTTCAAATGGAATTTTTGGCCAAGCAATTGCCATCGATGAATCAACGGATCGCAGATGCTTATAAAAACACACGCGAGTTCGTGAACTTCATCAACAAACAGTTGCCAACCGCTAAAATCAATTTTGTTTCTGAAGAACTTGCGGCACAAGGATTTACTCCATCGGTATTCTCTTTGGATCTTCCCACAAAAGGAAATACGGATGAAGAACGCGAGACCTACAAGCGTGCGCTGAACCTTAAACTCATCGATAAGATGATTCGTGAAATTCCAGCCGAGAGTAAATATTGCGTGAGTTACGGTCAGTTACAGGGTTGTTATTGGACCATCCCAGCTACTTCGACCCAAGGAACAACCAAAGAAGGTGATAAAGACTACATCGCTCGCGTAGCGCTGTCAGCCAACATGGATCTCGATCGACACAAGCAAGTCTTTTTAGATTTTGTTCGATCGATATGAGGCTTAAATTGATGACGTTTGTGTGGTAGGGTTGAAAATTTAATCCAAGCCTTAAACTATAATTATGATCAAATGCAACGCTTTGATATCGATGATTTCCTTGGTCATTGGATTGATGGGATGCAGCAAAACAACCACTCAAACGCAGCAAATGGACAAGCTTAAAAACGAGCCTGAGCAGGCTTCTAGTAAAGACACAACGCCTAAAGTAACCGGTATTGGCGGCATCTTCTTTTTTACAGAGGATCAAAAGAAAACCCGTGAATGGTACGCCAAAAATTTAGGCCTAGAAATCAACGAATGGGGTTCATCGAGTTTTGAATCTAGAAACATCGATAATCCCAAAGAAATCAATTCGCTTCAATGGACGCCTTTCAAAAAAGGTGATGCTTATTTTGCTCCATCCGAGAAAGAGTTTATGATTAACTATCGCGTTCAAAACATAGAAGGCTTAGTAGGTCAGCTCAAACAAAATGGAGTTACGGTTTTAGATGGCATCGAAAGATACGACTTTGAAAATTCGTTCATATCATGGGTGCTGACGGCAATAAAATTGAATTGTGGGAGCCAGCTGAATAAAGCAGCACACCAGGAAAGACCAAAGTAATTGCAATCCAAGTTGCGCTTGGATTACATCAAGATTTTCAGCCATCCCATGTTACATTTTTTCATTTATCAATACATAAATGGATCATTTTCACTGCCTAAGGGCTTGACAATATTTAGTATCGTCAGCTCATAAGCTTATATACATTTGACCTATATTTCATTGAAACTGCAGTTATGGTCGCCTCCTTACATTCAAGACATTAACTAATAAACTAATGTCCACCTCAATAAAAAAACTAAAAGAAATTCCAGCAACAGCAATTTGCGGAAATGATATTAGTTCATCTTGCCTATACGTTTCTTCCCTTGCCATTATTTATGCGGGCCAATATGCTTGGATTTCGCTTTTAGCTGTAGCGGCAGTACTCTTCCTGTTTAGAAAGGTGTATGGTGAGGTTGTTGGCGCGCTGCCGCTAAACGGAGGTGCTTATAATGCGTTGCTTAATACGACAAGTAAATCCATGGCGTCAATGGCTGCAACATTGACCATATTATCCTATATGGCTACGGCCGTTATTTCAGCTAGCGAGGCTATGCATTAGGCTCATGACCTCTGGTCCAGTTGGCCGGTGATGATAGCCACATTTAGCCTTTTGCTGCTATTCATGGGCATCACCATTCTAGGGATTGGTGAGTCATCCAAAGTAGCAGTAGTAATCTTTGTTTTCCATTTAACATCCTTAGCCCTCCTCTCCTTTTTTTGCGGATCATATTTGATCCAAAACGGATTTGGCGTTTTTATCGCCAACAATGAACTGCCCGTTGAGGGTGGAATTGTCACTGCTTTATTCTTTGGGTTTTGTGCGGCCATGTTAGGCATTTCTGGCTTCGAAAGCTCGGCAAACTTTGTTGAGGAACAAGACAAAGGCGTTTTTCGAAAAACATTGCGCAACATGTGGATCGAAGTCAGCGTCATCAATCCATTGATGGCATTTTTGGCCTTGTCAATCGTACCAATCTCAGATGTTAGTGCTCATCAAGAAACGCTGCTTTCGCACTTGGGTTCAATAGCTGGCGGAGGTTGGCTTTCCACATTAATTTCCTTAGACGCAGCATTGGTCTTAAGCGGTGCTGTCCTTACCTCCTACATAGGTGTAGGTGGCTTGGTAGAACGTATGACGCTTGACCGAATTCTACCTCCACTTTTCTTAAAGCGAAACAAGAGTGGAATTCCCTATCGAATCACCATCGCATTTTTTGTCTTGTGCTGTTCCATTTTGGTAATAACTAATGGTGAATTAGGCGCTTTAGCGGGAGTTTACACCATCGCCTTTCTTTCCGTTATGGTCTTGTTTGGAATTGGAAATATTTTGCTTAAAGTGAAACGCAAAAACTTGCCCAGACCAGAACATTCTACCTGGCCTTCCCTTCTGCTGGCCATTGCAGCCGTGCTAGCTGCTTTGCTCGGAAATGCCATCCTGAACCCACCCTATTTAGTGGTGTTTTTCGAGTATTTCATTCCAACGATTCTCGTGGTGGCAATCATGCTCAACCGTATTATTCTACTCAAATTGCTTCTAGACATTATCCGCTATTTATTTAGACCAATCGAGCAAATGGTAACCAAAGCAAATAGCGGCATCTTGCAAATGATCCATCAAATCAACAATCAAGAATTTGTTTTCTTCACAAAAGAAGACAATGTCGAAACCTTAAATAAAGTAATGTTATACATCAAGCAAAATGAGCATACCCGTAAGCTCAAGGTTGTTAACGTGGCTGAAAACGACAAGAAAGTAACAGATGACTTTTTGCGTGATCTCGATGTTCTGGACAGGGAATATCCGGAAATAAAAATTGAGTTTAAACAACTGAAAGGCAAGTTTGGACCGAGCTTGATTCAGCAACTTTCTAAGGAATGGAAAATCCCGGTAAACTTCATGTTCATTGGTTCGCCTGGAGATAAATTTCCCTATCGAATTGAGGAGTTAGGCGGTGTTCGATTGATCATATAACGACTACTGATAAGAAAAACATGAACGATACCAAACAAGGCATTTGCTTCATTACAAAACAAGCTTTTGACTTAGATCAAATGACAAGTTATGCTGCTATCAAGTCGCAGCTAATCAGCTTAATAAAAAAGGATTACCCAGCTTTTTCAACGGACGATTACATTTCGCATGAGGCCTTAAATAAGTATCGAAAAAAGTATTTAGAAGGTCTAATCAGAAAAGAACACAAGGAATTGAACAAGCTCGATAAAGAGGTAGTCGATGCTATTCAAGGAAACAAATTACTGTCGGATAACATTGAGCCTGAAATAGAAGCCGAACTCACCACTGGGCAGCGCATGGCGGATAAAATCGCAACGTTTGGGGGCAGCTGGACCTTCATTATTATTTTTTTCTCCTTCTTGCTCCTTTGGATGGCGGTCAACATTATTGTGCTTTCAACCAAACCATTCGATCCGTATCCTTTTATCCTACTTAATTTAATTCTTTCTTGTTTGGCGGCCATTCAAGCCCCCATTATCATGATGAGCCAAAACAGAAAAGAGCAAAAGGACAGAGCGCGAAGCGAAAACGATTATCAGATTAACTTAAAAGCTGAATTAGAAATCCGCTTGTTGCACGAAAAATTAGATCACGTAATTGTGCATCAAAACAAGCGTATGTTGGACATTCAAGAGTTGCAGTTGGACTACCTCGAAGAACTTTCAAAATCAAATGAAAAGTCGAAGCAATAAAAATATTCTACCCCCAAAGGCGTTCGCTAGACGCGTAATTAAGTATTCTACTTTCTCCATTGGCTTGCTCGGTTTTTCCATTGGAATCGGAATGTTGGGTTATCATTTTATTGGTGATTTGGCCTGGATCGATAGCCTATACAATGCTTCTATGATATTAACCGGAATGGGACCTGTGAATGAAATGAAACATGATGCCGCGAAGCTTTTCGCCTCGTCCTATGCCTTATTTAGCGGGGTGATATTTTTAAGCACCGTTGCCATTTTCTTCTCTCCATTCGCTCATAGGTTGATGCATTTAATGCACGTGGAAGAATTCGAAGACGAGAGCTAAATCAAAACGCTAGAGTAAGTTATAGCTCACTTTAAGTTTTCCTTAAGCGCTTCAATTAAGGCGTTGATGTCACTTTCATCGTTATAAACGTTCACCGATATGCGCAAAGACTGACCGCGAACACTTAGGTAGATATTTCGATCAGACAAACTTGAACGAAGTGACTCCAAATCCACGGAAGCGCCCAAACTAAGACCAAACAAGTGATACGCTCGAAAGGCATCCGATTCGGTCTCAATTCCTCTATCCTTCAGGAATTCGAATAGCGGTTTTGTTAGCGATTGGCAATAGGTCTGAATGTTTTCGGGTCCCCAAGCCAAAATTTGTTTCAACCCAGCGATGAGCATTGGAGTTAAGATGAAATTGCTTGACTCGCCAACATTATAGCGACCTGCTCCTGGCTCATATTCACTCCCATATTTAGTCAATGAACTAAAATCACGCGCATTGGTCCGATTCATCCATGATTCTTCGAGTGGGATGCCCATTTTAAAAGACTCACCAAAGTATGCTAATCCCAAGGAATAGGGCCCGAACATCCATTTGTAACTGGCACAAATCAGGGCATCAATATGAAAACGCTTCACATCCATAGGTAGTGCACCCACAGATTGCGTTCCATCAACAATGAACTTAGCGCCAACCGACCGACATTTTTTTCCAATTGCTTCTAGGTCAAATTTGATTCCATTCATCCAATGCACAGAAGACATGACTACGACTGCAGTGTCTTCGTTTATGCCCGCAATGAGCTTTTCATTCCAAGACTTCCCCTTTTGAGTTTCATTATTATCTGGAGCAATTACTTTTAGGTCAACTTCATTTGTTTCACACCAGCGGCCAATCGAGAGGTAGTCGCTGGGAAACTCTCCATCTATGGTAACGGCATTTTGACCGTAATATCCAGAAATGTTATTCAAAACTGTCGCCAATCCGTAGGATGTTGAAGGAATAAGCGCCACATCAACCGCATCGCAACCAACCAATTGAGCAAATAACTTACGCGCCTCAGCTGGTCCATCAAAGAAGTCATCGACTGTACGATGCATCGGAAACTTTTCAGATTCAATCGCCTTTAACAAAGCAGATTCTGCTTTAAGCAGCAAAGGTGCTTTGTATGCACCATTCAAATAATGCGTGCCCGCTGAAAGGTGAACGAGGTGACGTTGGTTTTGCATTATATGGGGTATTAAATGACCCCCACAATATCTATCTTTTTAAAATATAAATCGACTAGAAAAATGCAATAAAACCAAGTTAGTCGAAATCAACGTGTAATTCATAGGTAATACATAGTAGTTTGCCTTAAGATCAAAGCCTAAGCTCAAATCATTCTTGAGCTTAAACTTCCATCCTAATCCTAGGGGAATAGAGGCGTTACTCGATGCAAGGTACCCACCACCACTAGTCGTGACCGTACCATTTCCTAGTATCGTCTTCGTTTCGCTATTTCCATTGAAAATGAAATGATATTCGGCCCCGCTGAAGATGGAAAGTCGCTCGTCCAAAACTTGAAATCGCGCGTAAAATGGCAGGTTTATCGAATTCATGGTCAAATTTGAAGTGAGGGACGAACTTGAAATGATACCCAATACCGGATCAATGTCCGACCCGAAAACGATTCCATCCACTTCAACCGATAGCGATTGCTGACTATAACCTGGCGCAAGCTCCAAAGACAAAATTTTCGAGAGGGCATATTGTCCGATTAATCCAAGGTCGAAACCATAACCCGGAACAATTTTAGAAGTGATGCCGTTTTGCGTAAATATGGCATCCTTCGCTTTGCCCGAAGTCGCATTGATACCAGCATAAGCGCCAAAATGAAATTTTTGTTCTGTAACTTCTTCTTCGGCACTCACCTCTTGGCCCTGAAGCCACATCGTAGAACAAAGGAACATTAAGCCGGTCAGAAGCAGTTTGCTGTGCATAGTTTTTCGATTCAAGTGATGAAAGTAAACTTATTCAACAGACGTAGTTTATTCATCGTAGAACATTTGACTGTCAATCAAGATTAGCTTCATCTCAGCCATTTCTGTGGGAACAACAATTCTTTTTGCATTCGCCCATTGATTTTGTTCCCCAATTGCTTCCAGTTTCTTTCTATCAAAACCCTCCCCGTCAACTTTAATGTAAATTCCATTTTGAAAGTCAAAAAGATAGATGACAAATCCATCAGAATACGAGGGCGATTGATAACCCAGCACTTGATAAAAACCATCGTAGCGAAAAGTAAAAAGCGTGTCGCCTTCGGTAGAAAGGGCAAAAGCATTGTCCGACTTTTCATCTCGTTCTTCTGAATAGCGCTTGTTTCCATTTTCGTCCACGCTCCATTCCTGAGATATAATTGGATCGACAACAAGTAAGAAGTGATTATAATCAAATCGTTCGGCCATAACCACATGTTTTCCTTCAAAACTGACCAATTCATTCCCGCTGAAAGTGTACAAGCCTTCGCAAGTCAAAAAATAAGATGGCGGGTAAAACTGCACTTCCGAATCACACCAAAAACCACCGTGTCCATTAACGCTAATCAACTCACCACTTTTGTAATTGACAATGGCCACGGCATCATAACAATCATCTGTTTCGGGCACGCAAAAAAGTGCCGACAGGACTAAAATGCCGTTGCTGGCATCAACATAAAGCAAGTCAATCCATGGACGCGGACATTCCATGACCATTTGTTTGGAAATCGCTCCAGCGAAAAGCATTTTATCAAATTCAAAATACTTTATCTCCTCTCCTTCCGCAACATCGACCTGAATGCGGCCATTGTGAAAATGTCTGTAAATTTTTTGTCGATTGCCGTCCTTCTTTCGCTCTTCGGTGACCACGAGCGCAGAATCATTTAAACAATAAGAAACGATACTTAAGGTCAAACTGGCGCTTTCGTGGGAAATTATGGTGTCAATCGAAACCTGATCTTCCCCGACATAACTATAAAAATGCTCTTCGTGAAAAGTCGAATCTGGAAGATCGGAAGTTGGCGCAACTTGCTTGTCAGCAATAGATGAACAAGCCGATCCAATAATCGCTAAAAGCAATAAAAACCCGCACGCCTTGACCGTAATCTGACCTAGAACTCGCATTAAA
>Ga0115567_10005013_pt1 | contig 12841 bp, 12 predicted proteins | sample COGITO_mtgs_1204_2_FD_88679 | JGI IMG/M metagenome (GOLD analysis project Ga0115567, IMG submission 88679) | Pelagic marine microbial communities from North Sea - COGITO_mtgs_120412 | ecosystem: Environmental > Aquatic > Marine > Epipelagic | place: Germany:Helgoland, sampling site Kabeltonne...
TAAATCTGGGTAGTGGAGATATTGGCGTGGCCCAGTAATTCCTGGACCGCGCGCAGATCGCCACTGGATTCCAGCATATGACTGGCGAATGAGTGGCGCAGCATGTGAGGGTGCACATCCTGTGGCATTCCTCTGCGGCGGCCGCGCAGTTTGAGGCGAGCCTGCACATTGCGCTCGCTGATTCGTTGCCCCCGGCTACTGGTGAACAGGGCTTTGGCGCTGTCCGCATCGGCAGCGGTATGGGGCCGCACGGTCAGCCAGCGTGCTATCGCCCGGGATGCCACGGAGCCCACCGGCACCGTGCGGGTTTTGTTGCCTTTGCCGGTCACCGTCATCAGGCCGGCGGGGGCGTCGATATCGCCCAGGTTCACCGCCACCAGTTCTGCCAGGCGCAGCCCCGAGGAATAAAACAGTTCGGCCATTGCCTGGTCGCGAAAGGCCACCGGACTGTCGCCCTCAAAATCCAGAAACTGCTCGACCTGATCGACATCAAGGGTCCGCGGCAGGCGGCGGGGTGAACGGGGTGCCTGTACGCCAGCGGCGGGATTGCGTGTGGTCCCGTGCACACGGCGCAGGTATTCGAAGTAGGACCGCGTGGCAGACAGGGCGCGTTGGATGCTGTTCCCGGCCAGACCTCTGCGGTGCAGGGCACTGATCCAGCCGCGGATGTGCGTTTCCAACAGAGCGTCGGGACGGCTGATCCCGCGGCCGTCACACCAGAGCTGCAGGGAACTGAGGTCGCGGCGATAGTTGCTGATGGTGTGTGAGGACAGTTGCCTGACATCACGCAGGTAGGCGAGAAACTCGCTGGCGCTGGGTTCAAGGCAGTTGGTGCTCACCGGTCAGTCGCCGGCGGACGTGGGCAAGTGTTCCAGCAGTCGCACCAGTACATCGGCAACATGCAGCAGGAACAGAGTCCCCATGCCCGAGTGGTAACGATTGGCATCGGAGCTGCCAACGGCAATCAGGCCCACTTTGTCGACGCCCTTCAAGGGCATGACAGCCGCGGAGCCAATTTCGCCGGCCTCGGGAAACAGAAAGCCCAGTTCGTCCTTGCGCAGCACACCACACAGCGGTTTGCGGCCCTTGAGCAAACTGCCGACTTCCAGCTTGACCTTTGCAGGGCTCTCAAACCGGGCGGCGTCCACAGATTCCTGCGGGTCTCCGAATAAAATGATGCTGGCGTGCTCGACTTCAAAATCATCGCGCATACTGATTGCGAAGGTCTGGCACAGGTGTTTCAAGTCCCTGGCTTCGAGCAATTTGAGCACGAGGCTGCGCGTGCGCTCGTACAGCTTGTCGTTTTCACGGGCGTTGGTGGTCAGGGCATTGAGGCGGTGGCGCATCTCCATATTGCGCTCCCGCAGCACGCTGACCTGCTTTTCCACCAGAGAGACAGCACTTCCCGAGGCGTGTGAAACGTGCAGGTGGTCCAGCATGTCCGGGTGCCGCTGCAAAAAATCGCCGTTGTTTTTGAGGTATGCCCGGACCTGTTCATCGTCCAGGACAGTCGTGCTGTTCTTGTTGTTACTGCGTGCCGCTGCGTCATTGCTGGCTGGCATGGATCGTTCTCCCCTGGTCGAGCCTGTGGCCGGTGCTTCGTGCCGCCGGCCGGGCTTCAGATTTTTATCGTGCCCTCAAATACCACTGTGGTAGGGCCGGTCATCAGCACGTTATGCCCCGGGCCTTGCCACGTAATAGAAAGCTTACCGCCGGGAAGCTGCACTGTCACGGTATCCTGCAGCCAGCCGCGCATGCGCCCGTAGGCGACCGCTGCACAGGCACCGGTGCCGCAAGCGAGTGTTTCACCGACGCCGCGCTCAAATACGCGCAAACCGATCTCCTGTTCGGAAATGACCTGCATAAAACCGGCATTGACCCGCTGTGGAAAATCGCTGTGGTTTTCGATGTGTGGGCCGAGGCCGGTGACATCGGCGGTAGCGACATCGTCCACCCGGACGACAGCATGGGGGTTGCCCATTGAGACGGCGCCAATCTCCAGTTTTTGCTCGAGCACGGTCAGAGCGTAGTGGTCCGCGCACGCGGGTGCGTTGAACGGAATGCGCTCGGGTTCGAACTCCGGAGGGCCCATGTCCACTTCAACCTGATGGTTGTCCCGATAGTGCAAAACGATGATGCCGGCCGCCGTTTCCACTGCAATACGGCGCTTGTTGGTCAGCTTGTGGTCGCGTACAAAACGGGCAAAGCAGCGCGCGCCATTACCGCATTGTTCAACTTCACCGCCGTCGGCATTGTAAATGCGGTAACGGAAATCAACATCCGGGCTGCGGGGCGGCTCCACGACCAGAATCTGATCGCAACCGATGCCAAAACGGCGATCGGCGAGGTGGCGGAGGTCGCGATGGCGCAACCTGCAGCGCTGGCTGATCAGGTCGACGACCACAAAGTCATTGCCGGCGCCGTGCATTTTGGTGAATTTCAGCTGCATCTCAATCCCTGGCGGGCAAGCAGTGTTCGAGCCGCAGCTGCTCTTCGATGGATTCGCGCTCGCGGGCCAGATGGAGCTGCTCGCCATCGACGACAACTTCGGCGGCGCGACCGCGCGTGTTGTAGTTGGAGCTCATCACAAATCCATAGGCCCCGGCGCCGAATACGCTCAACAACTCACCCGGCTCGATGGCGAGTGAGCGCTGCTTGCCGAGGAAGTCTGCAGTTTCACACACGGGTCCCACTATGTCCCAATCCAGAGCTTGTACTTCAGGTCGTTGAGAAGCCGGCTGGATATCCAGCCAGGCCTGGTACAGGGCGGGTCGAATCATATCGTTCATGCCGGCGTCGACCACGGCAAAATTGTGCTCCGGGGTCTGCTTGGTGTATTCCACCCGGGTCAGCATGATGCCCGCATTGGCGGCAATGGAGCGCCCGGGTTCCAGTATCAGTTGCAGGGGGCGGTCGCCGATCACATGGCGAATTGCCTCAATATAGCTGGCAATTGAGGGCGGTTGTTCATCTCGGTAGCGCACGCCCAGCCCGCCACCCAGGTCGAGGTGGCGAATGGCGATGCCCTGGGCCTGCAGCTGATCAATCAGGCCCAGGAGGCGTTGCAACGCGTCGATGAAAGGACTGAGTTCAGTCAATTGTGAACCGATATGGCAGTCCAGGCCCTGGACGCTGATATGGCTGAGCTCGGTGGCGCGCTGGTACACCCGCAAGGCCTCTTCCATGGTCACGCCGAATTTGTTTTCTTTGAGGCCGGTGGAAATATAGGGGTGGGTGCGAGCATCCACGTCGGGGTTCACCCGCACCGATACTGCCGCCACCTTGCCCAGCTCAGCCGCTACCCGGTTTAACACTTCGAGTTCTGCGGCGGATTCCAGGTTGAAGCAGTGGATGCCGACCTCCAGTGCCCGCGCCATCTCTGCAGGCTTTTTGCCGACACCGGAAAAAACAGTCTTTGCCGGATCGCCGCCAGCGGCCAGTACGCGCTCCAGTTCACCTTCCGACACGATATCAAAACCGGCGCCCCGGCGAGCGAGGATGTTCAACACGGCCAGATTGGAATTGGCTTTTACGGCATAGCAAATCAGGTGCGGAGAATCGGCCAGGGCCTGCTGGTACTCATCCAGGGCGCCTTCCAGCGCCGCGCGGGAGTAGACATAGCAGGGGGTGTCGAAACGCTCGGCGATTGCCCTGGCCGAAATACCTTCGGCGTAGAGTTCACCCTCGCGGTAATAAAAGTTCTGCATTTTGAATTCTCAGTCGGCCGGTTCGGTAATGGGGTCGTCAGCCGCTTCTGTCGGTGCCGGCTCGGGAATGGGGGCCTCGGCCGCTTCTGTCGGTGCCGGTTCATCGGGCATATACAAGGGGCCTGTCTGGCCGCAGGCCTGCATCAGGCTGGTCAGGCAGGCTACGGTCAGGGCGGCAAACAGTGATCGCATGGTGTCCGGTCCGGTTCCAAAGCCGCCGATTATACCTGTCGCTAGAAAGCGGTGCGAGCAGCCCGTATTATGACGCTCCACTTTCCTCGGCCCGGGCGCGATATTGATGCTGGCACGTTTTGTTGTAGTTGCTGTAGGGCTGTTCGCCGCCTTTGAGGCCTGTGCCGGGCAGCCACTCCATGTCACAAACCAGAGCCCGGTTGCGGCTCTGTTTGGCCTGCCTTCCCAACGCTCGGCAGCAATGCCTGCAACGGGCGGCTGGCAATGGGCGCTGCACGGTAGTGTCGCGAGCCACTACGTTGAAGATCAGCGCGGTTCCGAGACACTCAATTTCGACGGTGAGACCCAGCGAGTTGAGCTGGAAGCGCGCTACACCTTGACGGATCACTGGGAATTGCAGTTACAACTCCCCTATGTGAGACAGGATAGCGGTTTTACCGACAGCGCCATTGACGGCTGGCATGACTTCTGGGGCCTGCCGGACAATGGCCGCAGCGATGTACCGCGAGACTTGCTTCGCTATCGATACGCGGATCCGGACCGGCGACTGGCGCTGGGCGAACGTGGCTCAGGCATCGGAGATGCCACTGTTTCGTTGCAGCGCGGCCTGTATCGGGGGGCAACTTTGGATGTCGCCGCAGCTGTCGGATACAAGTTCGGTATCGGTGACATCGACGATTTCACCGGTAGTGGTGAGAACGATTTGTTCGCGGCGTTGCGGGTGTCGGCCGATTCCATCGGCGCGCTCCCGTTGGGCTGGCATGCCCAGCTCGGTTATTTGCGCGCTGGTAAAGTGGCCGCTTTGGGCAAACGGCAGGAGCGCGACCTGTGGTTTGCCGGTGCCAGCCTGGAATGGCGGCTGACCCCCTCGCTGTCTCTGCTGGGGCAGCTCGATGCCCATGCCGCGCCTATGGACAGCGCCCTCGATGCACTGGGCCGTGAGGCCGTGATGCTGAGCGGTGGCGCCCGCTGGCAGTTCAGCGAGCAGTGGGCAATCGAGTTTTCGGTGGTGGAGGACATCGCGGTAGAGACGGCGCCGGATGTGATCTTTCAGGCCAGTGTGCGCTATCTGGCCTGGTAACCGCCTCACCCTGCCTGATTTAAAGTCGTGAACCTGTGGAATACCTCTGGCAGAGCGCGTGCGGCGCCGCTCAGCTGGAGCGCGCCTCAACTCTGCTTTTGGCCCGCTGCGCCGCCGCCAGCACCTGCTTGGGTGCCGTGCCGCCCAGGTGGTCCCGCGCTGCCAGTGAGCCCTCCAGAGTCAGCACGTCGAACACGTCCTCCCGGATCTGGCTGGAGAAACCCTGCAGGGTGTCCAGGTCCATTTCCGCCAGGTCCAGCCCGCTGGCGACCCCGTGTGCAACGGCCTTGCCCACCACCTCGTGGGCATCGCGAAACGGCGTGCCGCGTCGAACCAGGTAGTCCGCCAAATCCGTTGCGGTGGAAAAACCGCGCCGGGCCGCCTCGCGCATCTGGTCTTTGCGCGGGCGAATGGCGGGCACCATGTCGGCGAAGGCTCGCAAGCAGTCGATCACCGTGTCGATGGTATCGAACAGGGGTTCCTTGTCTTCCTGATTGTCCTTGTTGTAGGCCAGTGGCTGGCTTTTCATCAGGGTGAGTAGCGAAATCAGGTGGCCATTGACCCGGCCTGTTTTGCCGCGCACCAGTTCCGGGACATCGGGATTCTTTTTTTGCGGCATGATCGACGAGCCGGTGCAGAACCGATCCGGCAAGTCGATGAAATTGAACTGTGCGGAAGTCCACAGAACCAGTTCTTCCGACATGCGCGACAAGTGGGTCAGCAAGATCGACGCGAAGGCGCAGAACTCGATGGCAAAGTCGCGATCGGACACTGAATCCAGCGAGTTTTCAGTGGGTTTGTCAAAGCCCAGCGCGGCGGCGGTGTGCTCACGCTCAATCGGGTAGGTTGTGCCGGCCAGGGCAGCCGCGCCAAGCGGGGACTGGTTCAGGCGAGCCCGACAGTCAACCAGCCGACCGTAGTCGCGCTCAAGCATTTCGTTCCAGGCCAGCAGGTGATGACCGAACGCGACCGGCTGCGCCGTTTGCAGGTGGGTGAATCCGGGCATAACCGTGTCGCTGTTTTGCATGGCCAGGCCGATAGTGCCCAATTGCAGCCGGCTCAGCTCGCTCGCGATGTGATCAATGGCGCTGCGCAGGTGCAGGCGGATGTCGGTGGCTACCTGGTCGTTGCGGGAGCGGCCGGTGTGCAGTTTTTTGCCGGTCACGCCGATCAGTTGGGTCAGGCGCGCCTCGATATTCATGTGCACATCTTCCAGCTCGATAGACCAGACAAAACTGCCCTCGGCAATTTCCCGGCGTATCTGGGCCAGGCCCTGGCGGATTTCAGTCAGCTCGCTGTCGCTGAGTACGCCCACTTTACACAGCATGGCGGCGTGGGCGAGGGAACCGTCGATGTCTTCCCGAGCCATGCGCTGGTCGAATTCCACCGAGGCGGTGAAACGCTGCACAAAACTGTCGGTGGCTTCAGTGAAGCGGCCGCCCCACAGCTTGCTGGTATCCTGTTGATCACTCATGCTGGTTCCGGGTCCTGCGTCTAACGCGCGCCACCGTGCGGCGCGGGATGGTAGTTTGCACTTGTCCGTGCGGATGAGGGGTGCAAGTATACCAGCTAACAGGTTGGGGGAGCGCGTGTATGCGGCCGACTGAGGCGCAGCGTGACAACACAATACTAATCGGGGCCCGCGGGGAGTTTTTTATCCCCGATCTTTGTGGTACCCGTCAGGTTTTCATTATCGTTCTGCTGGCTCAGTTGCTGGTGCTGGTTTACACCCTCGCAGCCAGTGGCTTGCCGCACTACGACTGGAACCTGCTCGCCATGGCTTCACTATTTGTGCAGTGGGTGGTGCTGCTCAGTACCGCATTGCTGTGTTGGCTGCGAGCCAGTTTTGCCCGGCTGGGTGTGGCGACCGCGACCTCGGCTTGTCTTGTTCTGGTGTCGCTGGTCACCGCCGCAAGCAGCGCAGCCAGCTACTGGTTTTACCCGCAACTATCGCCAGGGTCATTTGGCGCCTGGAATCTGGTGCGCAATCTGCTGGTGGCGCTGGTGGTTGCCGGCATCGCTCTGCGGTACTTTTTTCTGCAGCAGCAATTGCGGCTGCGTGAGCACTCCGAGATGCAAGCGCGTGTCGATGCGCTCAGGGCGCGAATTCGACCCCATTTTCTGTTCAATACCCTCAATAGTATCGCCAGCCTGATCGGGTCTCATCCGGGACGCGCCGAGCATGCCATTGAAGATCTGGCCGAGCTGTTTCGGGCCAGTCTCAGAGAGGCGAGTCAGGCTGTCACTGTGGCCGATGAAGTGCGTCTGTGTGAGTTGTACCTGGGGATTGAAAGCTTGCGCTTTGGCGACCGACTGCAGGTCGAGTGGTCTGTACCCCGGACACTGCAGCGCGCCACCATGCCCAGCCTCGTGTTGCAGCCGCTGGTGGAAAACGCCGTTTATCACGGGGTCGCGCAACTGCCGGACGGCGGTGTGGTACGGGTCGAAATTGAGCAAAGGGGTGACCTCATCAGTGCTGAAGTCTGCAATCCCATGCCGGAAGTACAGCACAGCAGCGGGCTGAAAATCGCGGTGGATAACATTCGGCAGCGCCTGCAGGGACTCTATGGTGACGAGGCGGGTCTTGAACTGGGCCGCGGCGAGGGTGAGTTTCGCGCCCGGCTGTTCTACCCTCTGCAATACGATGCCGTACTGCCAGTAGAAGCGAGCCGATGAAGGTACTGATTGTGGATGATGAACCGCTGGCTCGTGATCGTCTGCAGCGCCTGTTGTTGAGGGTGCGGCCGGGCGCCGAGTGCCGGCAGGCGCAAAGCGGGGAGTCGGCACTGCGGGAGCTCGGGAGTTTTGAGGCGGAATTGCTGTTGCTCGATGTGCGTATGCCCGGTCTGGGCGGCATCGAACTGGCGGCCCAGCTGGATGACCTGGCGGAGCCTCCGGCGGTGATTTTCTGTACCGCTTACGACGAATACGCCCTGGATGCCCTGCGCCATCAGGCGGTGGCGTACCTGCTTAAGCCTGTGCGCGAGGAGGAACTGGACAAGGCACTTAAACTGGCCGGCCGGGTCAATCGCGTACAGGTGGCCGCGCTGCGCGGTGATGACAGCGGAGGACGGCGCCAGGTCAGCAGCCAGGGGCACCGCGGCCTTGAAACCATGCCGGTGGAAGATATTCGCTGTTTTGTCGCAGGGCAGAAGTACGTCACGGCCTGTGGGCCGCAGCGGGAATTGTTGTTACCCGATTCCCTCAAGGACCTGGAACTGGAGTTCAATCACAGTTTCCTGCGTGTCCACCGCAATGCCCTGGTCGCGCTGCGGTACGTCCAACGCCTGCTGCGCGACGGGGACGGCGGCTGGTGTCTGGAACTGGAGGGCGTAGCGATGCGACCCGCTGTGAGTCGGCGGCACCTGGCGTCAGTGAAGGAGCGACTGCTGAGTCGATGAAGTGGCAGTCGACTGGTATCATGTAACGCTTGTTTCCCGGAAGTTGTAACGTATGTCGCGCCCCCTGATTATCGCCACCCGTGAAAGCCCGCTGGCCCTGTGGCAGGCCGAATTTGTACGCGATGCCCTACGCAGTGCCCACCCGGGTCTGGAGGTCGAGTTATTGGGAATGACCTCGCGGGGCGACCAGTTGCTGGATGTACCACTGTCCAAGGTCGGCGGTAAGGGCCTGTTCGTAAAAGAGCTGGAAAATGCCCTGCTCGATGGCAGCGCCGATATCGCGGTGCACTCGATGAAAGACGTGCCCATGGAATTTCCCGAAGGCCTCGGTCTGGGGGTGATCTGTGAGCGTGAAGATCCCACTGACGCCTTCGTCAGTAATCACTTCGACAACTTCGATGCGCTGCCTGCAGGCAGCGTGGTGGGCACCTCCAGCCTGCGCCGGGAGTGCCAGTTGCGCGCCTTGCGACCGGACCTGTCGGTGAAGTTTTTGCGCGGCAACGTACAAACCCGCCTGCGCAAGCTCGACGCCGGCGAATACGACGCGATCATGCTCGCTACTGCCGGTCTGTTGCGGCTTGAAATGCAGGCGCGCATTCGCCAGCGCATTCCCGCGGAAGTTTCCCTGCCAGCGGGGGGGCAAGGTGCTGTGGGGATTGAATTGCGCAGCGACGACGCCGCCACCCTGCAGCGGCTGCAGCCGCTGCATCATACCGCCACGGCGCATCGGGTCAGCGCCGAGCGCGCGCTGAATCGCCGTCTCGAAGGCGGCTGTCAGGTGCCGATCGCGTGCTACGCAGAATTCAATGAAACTGGTGATCTGTGGCTGCGCGGCCTGGTGGGGCAGCCCGATGGCCGACGCCTGTTGCGCGCCGAAGCCACGGCGCCCGTCGCCGCAGCTGAGGCGCTGGGGATATCGGTGGCAGAAGACCTCCTGTCACAGGGGGCCGGTGCGATACTGGCAGAGGTGTATGGCCGCTAACGGGATACTGATTACCCGCCCCGAAGGCCAGGGCAATACATTGGGCGAAGCAGCTGCGAGGCTGGGCCTGCGCCCTTGTTACCAGCCACTGATCGAACTGGAGCCCCTGCAGGACCTGCCTGGAGAGCAGCGCCAGCTGGTGCAGAATCTGGATTTGTACCAGCACGTGATATTTATCAGTGGCAATGCAGTGCGTTACGCCATGCCCTGGCTGGAAAAGCAGTGGCCCCAGTGGCCTGTCGGTGTAACCTGGTACGCAGTGGGCACTGGCACGGCCCGCGCGCTGGCCGACTTTGGCCCCGACCCGCTGACGCCGGGAGAAGAGATGAACAGTGAGGGCCTGCTGCGCCTTGCCCCCCTGCGGGACCTGCGTGGTGAGCGCGTTCTGGTGGTGAAAGGTGAGGGCGGCCGGGAGTTATTGGGTAACGAATTGCAGCGTCGTGGTGCCCGCGTAGACCAGCTGGCTTGTTATCGGCGGCGGCCAGTGCGGCTCCCTGAAAACAGTCTCGCCAGATGCCTGGATGAAGAACAGGTGGTCTTGGTGATGATCAGTAGCGGTGAGGGTTTGAGCAATTTTGTGGCGTTGCTTAGCCCGACAGAAACCACTAAGTTACGATGTGTGACCCTGCTTTTGCCCTCGAGGCGTGTAGCAGGAATGGCGCAGGCCGCCGGCTTTGAACGCGTGCTGGTGGCAGACAATGCCTCCGATGACGCCATGCTCCGGGCTCTGGAGCAGTGGCAGAAATCCCCTGGAGACCACTGAGTGAGTGACGACAAGAACAAAAACAACCCGCCTGACAGCGACATCAATAACGATGCTGTCGAGACTGCAGACGGTGACCAGCCAAAGTCGAGTGTAAAGCCCGCTGTGGCCGAGACGGCCTTTGAAGACCAGTTGGAGGATCGCTCTTCGGCGCGCGGCGGCTTTCCCGTCTTGGCAACGCTATGTCTGCTGCTGGTGATTGCGCTGGCAGCTGCTGCCCTGTGGACAGTAGTGGAAGCTCAGCGCCGCGAAGCTGCGCTGCTGGATCGGCTGGCTCTGCTGGAAGCGGTGACCGAGCGCGAAGTGATGGATGCGACCGAGCAGCAGGCGGCATTGCAGGCCGTGGGTGAAGATCTGCAGGATCAAATGCAAGCCGAGTTACGTCAGGGGCTGTCGTCACTGGAACCCCGTATCAGTGAACACTCCGGACGCCTGCAGGAACTGAATTCGCGCCTGGAAGAGTTGGACGAGCAAGTGACGGGGCACACGGAAGAACTGTCGCGTTACAGTGCCAGTGACCGCGAGAGCTGGCTGGTGGCCGAAGTGGAATACCTGCTGCGTCTGGCGAATCAGCGCCTGATCATGACCGGCGACGCGGCGTCGGCACAGGCTCTGTTGCGCAGCGCCGATACCATTCTGAGACAGTTGCAGGATATTGGCATCTACCCGGTTCGCCGGGCCATTGCCGCGGATCTGGCGGCCTTGCGGGCGGTGCCACGCATCGATACTGAAGGATTGTATCTGCGCTTGTCGGCTCTGAGCGAGGAGGCTACAGACCTGTCGATTTTTGAATTGCCAGAGGCCGAAGAGCGCCTGCAGTCGCCCCCGGCCGACGACTGGCGGGGTCGTCTGCGACAGGGCTACGAAGCTGCACTGCACAAATTGTCCGACTACATCATTATCCGTCGGCGAGAAACACCGATGGACGTCCTGATGGATCCCCAGTGGGAGGGGCTTGTGCGGCAGAATCTGCGCATGCTGCTGGAGCAGGCCCAGGTCGCCCTGTTATCGGGTAATCAGGCGCTGTACCGCGAAAGCCTGCAGCGATCCCGGCACTGGGTATCACAGTTTTTTGAATCGGATGCCCAGTCTGCCCACGCTATGGATGAAGAACTGGTCGACCTGGCCGAAGAGACGGTAGAAGTTGAGATGCCGGATATCTCCCGCTCTCTGGATGCCCTGTCACAGGCGGTGAGCACGCGCGAGCAGCATGCGCAAGAGAAGGGCGAATAAGTCATGCGCAAACTGTTCGCTTTGATACTGCTCGCCCTGTTGCTCGGGGTTGCCGTGGTGGCGGTGATCGAGACCGATCCAGGCTACATCCTGCTGGCATACGGACGCTACACACTGGAAACCAGTTTGTGGGTGGGATTGGTACTTCTGGTGCTATCCACACTGTTGTTGTACGGCGTGGTGCGTTTGATACGTAAAGTAGTTGCCGGTCAGCTGTCTATGGCCAACTGGTTCAGCGCCCGCAAGGCGCGGCAGTCGGCACAGCTGACCAATCGCGGTCTGATCAACTTTATTGAGGGCAACTGGGAAAAATCCCGCCGGCAGTTACTGCGCGGCACAAAGCACAATGAAGCGCCGCTCCTAAACTACCTGACGGCAGCTCGCGCCAGCTACCAGCTGGGTGAGCAGGACAAGATGCGTGAATATCTGGGGGAGGCCGAGCGTACTGATGCCCAGGCTGGCATCGCGGTCGAGCTGACCCAGGCCGAAATGAAGCTGCACGCCGGGCAATACGAGCAGGCGGTGGCTACGCTGGTGCGCGCCAAGCGCAATGCAGGTCGACACCCGCAGGTGCTGGATCTGCTGCACCAGGCCTATCTGGGCCTGGAGGACTGGGATAATCTCGCTGCACTGTTGCCGGACCTGCAGCGTCACGATGTGCTGTCCAGCGAGGAGCAACAGGATCTGGCGCGCAAAGTGTACATGCGCCAGTTGCAGTTGAGTGTTGAACGCGACGGCGATGCCGCCCAGGCGTTGCACGAACGGTGGCAGGCGCTGCCCGCCCCGTGGAAACGCGACCAGGACCTGGTGCGGGCCTATGTTGCTCTGCTGATCACGCAGGATGCGCATCAGGCGGCAGAGAAGGTGTGCGTGCGCGCGCTCAAGCAGCAGTGGGACAGTGAACTGGTGCGGCTGTTTGCCTTTGTGCACAGCGACAGCGACAGCAAACAATTGACCCAGGCGGAAAGTTGGCTGGCAGAACAGCCCCAGGACGCGCAATTACTATTGTGCCTGGGCCGCTTGTCGGCGCGCAATGAATTGTGGGGCAAGGCCCGGGAGTATCTGGAAGCCAGCTACAAATTGCGCCACAGCCCCGAGGTGTGCGCCGAGTTGGGTCGCCTGCTGGGTGCGCTTGGTGAGCCAAATATCAGTGCCCGCTATTTTGAGGAAGGTTTACTGCGTGACGTGAAGCTGCCCGAGTTGCCCATGCCCGAGCCCACTCTCTACAGCAAGCGGCTCGAATCGCAGTAACTGCTGCCTCAACTCCAGGCCCGAACTCCCGGCCCGTTCAGGTTGAACCGGGGCCCGTGGGGTCCAGACCCAGTTCGTCCCAGATGCCGTCGATCCGCTCTTTGACCGCTTGGTCCATAACAATGGGCCTGCCCCATTCGCGGGTCGTCTCGCCAGGCCACTTGTTGGTGGCGTCCATACCGACCTTGGAGCCGAGTCCGGAAACTGGTGAGGCAAAATCCAGGTAGTCGA
>Ga0115567_10005021_pt1 | contig 12826 bp, 14 predicted proteins | sample COGITO_mtgs_1204_2_FD_88679 | JGI IMG/M metagenome (GOLD analysis project Ga0115567, IMG submission 88679) | Pelagic marine microbial communities from North Sea - COGITO_mtgs_120412 | ecosystem: Environmental > Aquatic > Marine > Epipelagic | place: Germany:Helgoland, sampling site Kabeltonne...
GGGCGGCTGTCAAGCGGCGCGGCCCGCAGCGGCGGGTCAGATATCCTCGCCCTGCATGAAGCCCGCGGCCGCCACGCCCAGATCGCGCGAGATATCGTTGTAGAGGCCATCGAACGCCGCGAAGATCGCGCGGTTCAGCGTCCGCCCCGCGGGCGACCGGCTGAACGCAATATACGCGTCGATGGCGGCCGCGTCCAAGGGCTGGTAGGCCAGGCCCAGATACGCCATCAGCCAGTCGCGCGTATCCGACCGGATCTCCGGCTCTTGCGCCCAGACATCGGCGATCATCTGGTCCTCGGTCAGCCCGGGCAGCAGCGCCCCGCCCTCGGCCAGCCCCTCGTAGAACGCATAGTTCGCGTTCATCGTGCCGGTGACGTTCTGCTCCACCAGGTCGTTCGACTCGATGAAGCTCTCGATCCGGTCGAGCCGGGTGGCGGGCAGATCCTGGACCGCGGCCCGGGCCGCCGTCTCGACCGCCTCGTCCTCAAGGGCGCTGCGCGCGTCGATTTCCAGAGAGATGATCTTCTTCCCGCGGTCGGAGGTGAAGAACGCCATGGCGGGGCCGATGTCCGCATCGCCCAGGGCAGCGGCGAAATCGTCGGCCACGCGCTCCTCCATCCGGTCGCCGGTATAGATCCGCGCGACGGCATCCTCCCAGACGGCCCCGCCCTGGCCGGGGAACAGGTCGTCCTCGATGCTTTCGCCGTAGGCCAGCCCCTCGCGGCGCATGATCTCGATCACATCGCCCAGCCTCAAGGCCTCGAACAGTGCCCGAGGATCGCCGGTCTGCGCGGCCGCCGGCCACGGAACCGCAAAAAACGCCACGGCGGCGGTGATGAGACCTGCGCGCATCGTCATGAGACCTCCATGTTCAGCCGCGCCCACAGCGCGCCGCGTCCGCATCGAAGGTAGTCGTCCCGTCCGGCCGTGCCAAGGTGGCGTCAATTCTCGCCCACCCCTCTTGCGAAAGCGCCTGCCCGGGCGTAGATCGCCCCCCAGACCGCGGAGAGGTGCCGGAGTGGTCGAACGGGGCGGTCTCGAAAACCGTTGAGGGTGCAAGCCCTCCCAGGGTTCGAATCCCTGTCTCTCCGCCACTTGCCTTTGATTTCATTTATAAAATTGGCAAGGTGCGAAACCTACTAACATCCTACTGCAAGTTTGGCGGCGCTCGATTTGGGGTTAAGTTGGCGATACGTGCGGCGGGCCAGTTATAGCCCGCCTTGTAGAAGGCACGTCGTTTAGTCACGGCAATCAACAGGTCTTCGGCCTTGAACGGCCCTTCCAAGGTCAGTTCCTTGAACCGCTTTGAATACTTCCAGAACCCGCCGCTGTAGTTTTCTTCGCCCCCTTCGGAAAAGTAGGTCGATTCTTCGACATAGGTTTGGTGGCCCGCTAGGCGACCTAGCCAAAACGCCTTGTCGTTGGGGTCATACATCCACATTCCGTTCTTACCGTTGAAGCCATGCACCCAACGTTCAAAGAGTCGCGGAGAATACCCCACATATCGTCTACGACAGTGATTTTATCACAGATATTGTATTTGGAAAGAAAAAGGCCGCGCCCGAAGACGCGGCAGTTGGGCACTCTTGCGGCGTTCGATATGGGTGTTCGCAAAGACCTGCGACGGTCGCCCGTTAGTCGGCGGGAATTGCCCACAGGGGCACCGCCAAGACGGCCACGGCGGCAAGATCAAGGTCGCCTAGCCCTTCCCCGGTCAGAACGTCCATGAGGCTCACGGCAGGGTCGTCCAGGGCGATTGTCAGCACGTCGGGTAGATCGACGCCGAGCCGGTGCCCGAATAGGTGCGCCACGCGCTCTGCGGGCGACGGCAGACCGTCAACGGCCCGTTCAATGCGGTCAGCGGCGAAGGGGGCGGCTAGCTGGCCTGTGGGCACCAAGAACACCAAGCCCCCGTCGGCCAGTTCGGATAGATCAACCTGCGGCCCTGCGGGCGCGTCAGGGTCAATCGGCAACAGGGCGGCGAACGGCGCAGGGAACACCCAATCATTGTCCATGGATGCCCGGAACTTGCCGGGGCTATCCTCGACACCGGGCAAACGCTCGACCGCGCCGCGCACCTTCGCCGCGCAGGATCCGCAATCCATGCCCGTCACACGCCATTCGCGCTGTGCTGTGTTGCCGTCCTGCATGATGCCGCTCCGTTGTGATTCCTCAACTGGGACTGAGGTAGGATCTACAGCAACTGTAGGTTCAAGCCCCGTCAATCAGTTTTCTGATGCGCCTTCCGCCGGAGCTGGGCCACATGAGCGCGCGGCGGAAATGACCGGAGAACAAGGCCCATGCTATTCATCGGCAGCGTCGGCAAGCGGACCGGCACCAAGGTGCAGACGATCCGCTATTACGAACAGATCGGCCTCATCAACACGGCAACACCCATGGCTATGGCGATAGATTTCATATTCGACTTCATTTTTCTCTCCATCTTTTTCAGAACCCGTGGGTCGATCAAAGGGCGGCGAGGGCTCAGTTCGTCTTGAGGTCAGTTAACTGTGACAGAATAGGCCGCGCTGATTTGGGCAAGCCAAGAGGCGCGGCAAATTCAAAAATCTGGACGCACGGCCAGTCCGCACCACGGCTCTCTCAGCAAACCGACGATGCGAACCAACCGCAAACCATGCGGCCTGAGTCGCGATTGTATCAGCTTATCGCGTCCAGAAAGGCGTTGACGGCGTCCGAGCCGTTTTCGCCCCACCATACCGGGTCGTTATAAATGATGTTGTCGATATTCTGCGCCGAGGTGATGGTATAGAACTGCTCGTCCTCGGGAACCTGCGCAAATGCTTCCGGATTCGACGGCGTCATACCCAGACACTCGAACAACGCCAGCTGCGCAGGAACAGACTGCGCGTTGGCGATGAATTGCATGATCGCCTCGCGCCCCGCCGGATTTCCCTTGGGCACGATATAGGCGCCGGGCATCGCGATGGCCTCGTTCATCACCAGCTTGTAGCGCCCATTGGTGTCGTTCTCGATATTGCGGGCGCGGTTCTGGAACAACATGCCCATCGACACCTCGCCATTCACCACCATCGAATGCGCCTCAGAGGCTGAGCCCCAATAGATGCTGTCGTCCTTGATGGATTTGACCTTGGCCAGCGCCCGGTCCATATCCAGCGGGTTGAGCGCGTCCTTGGCCACCCCATCGGCGATCAATGCGCTCTCCAGCGATCCGTTGGCCCATTTGTACAGCGACCGGGTGCCAGGGAATTTGGCAGTATCATAAAAACCGGCCCAGCCGGTGGGCGGATTGTCTCCGTAGACTTCGGTATCATAGACGAAGGCATACCCATAAAGGATGATCGACACGCCGTATTCCAGCGCATAGTTCGGCAAAGTCTTGTCCTTGCTCACGACGCCATAATCGATCGGCTCCAGATTGCCATTCGGTCCCAGCGCAACGGCATCGAACAGATCGCCGTCGCAGACATCGGCGGTCACATTGCCGCTGTCCACCATCTCCTTGATCTTGCCCTGAAGCGGGCCTGACGTGTCGAACCGAAGCGCCATGCCGGACTGCTCTTGGAACGATGCACCCAGCGCATTGGCCTGACAATCGGTCGCGTCGCCGCCCCAGTTCCACATGATGATCTCGTTAGCGGCTGCCTCGGCGTTACCGGCAAAGACCGATTGCAGCGCCACCCCCGACATTCCGCAAAGAGCTAGAAAGGCGCGTCTGTCCAGTCGTCCAGCCTTGAATTCCCTAGCACCTTCGGTAACCGTCTCACGCATCATTTTCTTGTCGAACATGGTGTTTGTCTCCCCATTGGTCGGACCTGTTGTCCGCGTGAAGGTACCGCATTGTCTGCTTGCGCCTTCGACTTCACACATCAACAATGGGCATGACTGGCTTGCGCAGTTATGTTTTTTTGTCACCTCATGTCGAAAAATGACGTTAGCGGTGATTTGTCTCCTGATGAGCCGGCCATGCCTGCGAGAACTGCCAGATTGCACAGGCAATAGCGGCGCCTGCGCGGCCCCACCCTTACCTTTCGTGCCATTTCTGCTAAGCCTGATCCGAAATCTGAAAATGCGGAGACGGCAAATGGATGACCACCTTAGAGAAAATGGCGAAGCGGCGCGCGGTGCTGGGCGACGCGTATGTGGACCGTGCCGTCGATGGTGCCACAGCGTTTTCTCTGCCTTTTCAGGATGTGCTGAACGAATACTGTTGGGGTATGGTTTGGGCCGACGACGGCTTGAGCCGCAAAGAGCGTAGCCTGATCAATCTGGGCATGCTGGCGGCCCTTGGCAGGATGCAGGAATTCCGTACGCATTTCCGCGGTGCGGTTCGCAACGGCGCCACCCAAGACGAGCTGCGCGCAGCGCTTACGCAGATCGCCGTCTATTGCGGCGTTCCCGCAGGCGTCGAGGCCTCTCGCGCCGCCAACGAGGTTAATGCGGAAATGGCCGCAGAAGGCGCCGAGATATCCAGTCAGAAGTAGGAATGGCCTGGAGGCGGCGCGCATCTGTGCAAGCGCCGCCTGCGCATCTGTCAGGCGCCGTGCATCAGCACGTCGATAGCAACAACGTGTGCAGGTTAGATAAAGAGCGGATTGATCTCGACTTCGTCAAAACCAGCGTCGCTGGTCAAAACGGTAGTGCAAAAATCATGCAGGATCGACGCGATCTGCCCAAGGTCCGCCGCATCGCTACCCCGATATCCGGCAAGCAGTCTGGCGACTTTGAGGGACGCCAACGCGGCCTCGATCTCACCCGGCCCGCAGGGCAACAATAGCGTGCGCGTGTCGCCCACCAGCTCGACCAGAATACCGCCGCTGCCTATGGTCAGCGCATAGCCAAACTGCGGATCGCGCCTTAGCCCGACGAGCAATTCAGCCAGGGGTTTGGGCGACATGGCTTCGACCAAAAATCTGTCTGTCACCGCTTCCGGGTCTCGCGCGCCAACGCGGGCCTGCATCGTCTGCACGGCGCGCGCGACGGCAGCGCTGCTGTCCAGCCCAACGATAACCGCGCCCATTTCAGTCTTGTGCGACAGCTTCGGGCCCATCATCTTGAGTACGACGGGATAGCCGATGGCATCGGCAGCATATGGTGCCTCGGTCGCGGGCACGCAGCGCCCCTCCGGCACAGGCAATCCGGCTGCCTTGACACACGCCTTTCCTGCGTCTTCGGTCATAATCTCAAGAGGCCCGCCTGAACGTCCGGGCTTCAGCGGTGCGGGGCAACTGCCTAAAATACGATCTCTTGCAGCCGTCCAATCGGCGGTAGAAGCTATCGCGTTCAGAGCCTCGTGAAGTCCCTGCATCGGGGCGACGCCTTGGTCGATCAAAAACTCGCGCGTGCCCGCATCCAGATTTTCGGGCAGTGTCGCGCAAATCGCGGCAGGCAGGTCATGATCCTTGGCAGCCTCGGCAAAGGCGGCGGCATCGTTCTGATAAAAGACTTTGGATCCGTCCAGTCCCGCTAGCGGATAGTCTTGCACCAAAAGAGCAGAGTCAGCCCCAACCGCCCGCATCATAGTGGCAAAAACCGGTTTCGTGCGCTCAGGCTGGCCCCATATCGGCGTGGTGTAATCCAGCGGGTTCGACACGGTTGCAATGCTGGGCAGCAGCGCCTTCAGCCCAGCTGACGCATCGGGCGCAATGGCTGGAAATTTCGGCCCAATCCCCTCCGCATGATCGGCAAGCATCGTTGCGCTACCACCCGAACAGGTGAACCCTGCAACATTTGGTCCCTTGTGCGCGCCCACAACGCAGAGATACTTCAGCGTCTCCAGCATCTGCGCCGGGTTTGTCACACTGATAACACCAGTGCGCTCGAACAGCGCCTGATAGAGTTCTCTCGAACCCGATAGCGAACCCGTATGGCTGATCGTCAATGCGCCGCCTATGGCCGACGTGCCGGTTTTCAGCGCCACAACAGGCGTGCCGCGTGCCAGCGCCTTGAGCGCTGCACGCTCAAATTTGGGAATTTCCTGCAACCCCTCGATATGCAGCCCGATAGCGCGGACGGCATCATCACCTGCAAAGAAGTCTACGTAATCTTCCAGCCCCAGCACTGCCTAATTGCCCGCCGAAACCATGTAGGCCATGGGCAGCGACCGCTGGCTCATCGTGATGTCAGACGACAGCATGCCCGACTGCGTGATGATGGCTGCGCCATAGCCCGGCGACGCGCCACCATGCTGAAACGACCACAAGGCTGCGTTGCCGACATAGTTGATCACGCCATAGCAATTCGGCCCGATCACGGCCATGTCGCGGGCCGCGCGTTTAAGCGCCGCTTCGGCGGCGGCACCCTCCTGCCCCGCTTCCTTGAAACCCACCGAATAGCACACCGCGAGGCCTGCACCCATCGCAGCCAGCCGGGCCACAGCATCAATCGCGGGCGTTGCAGGGACGGCGATATAGGCCGCGTCCGGCGCCTCTGGAAGATCGTCCAAACTTGGCACACAGGGCACGCCGGCCAGATCAATACGGGCCGGGTTCACTGCCCAGATCTGACCAGAAAATCCTCGCCTGCGCGCCTCCCCGATTGCCGTAGCCGCATCTGTCCCGCCGACAAACGCGATGTGGCGGGGGGTCAGAAGCCGCGCAAAATTGGCGCGCTGCTGCGGTGTCATGCCCCCAGAGGCCTCAGGATCGAGCGGGTGATGATATGGCGCTGGATTTCGCTGGTGCCGTCCCAGATCCGCTCCAGCCGGGAATCGCGCCAAAGGCGGTGAATCGGCATCTCCTCCATCAGGCCCATGCCGCCATAGATCTGGACCGTATCATCGGCCACTTTATTCAGCATCTCCGAGCAGAAGACCTTGACCATCGCCGCATCCGCATCCTCCAGCTGGCCCGCATCGGCGCGCTGCACGGCGTCGGCGACCAGCAGATCGGCGGCCCTCAGCCCGATGGCCATGCCTGCCAAACGGAACCCCGTTGCCTGAAAACTGCCGATGGGTTTGCCGAACTGCTTGCGGTTGGCAGCCCAGTCGGTGGCCATTTCCATCAGCCGCTCGGCCTTGCCGCAGCAAGTCGCCCCCACCCAGATCCGGCCCATACCCAGCCATTTGCCAGCCAGTTCCAGCCCGCGCGCCTCTTCGCCCAGCACCTGTTCCGGGCCCAGTCGGACGTTGTCGAAACTCAGCTGGAAATTCTTGTAGCCGCGATAGGAGACGCATTTGTTACCCTCACGACACTCAAACCCGCGCATGCCGATATCGACCAAAAAGGCGGTTACACGCTTGCGCGGGCCTCGCTTAGTCTCATCCACTCCGGTGGCCTGAACACGCTGGACTGGCCGCTTGGACCTAACCCGGTAGAGGGCGTTGAGCATTTCGGGAAGCAGCGCGAGTTCGAGCCATGGCCCGCTTGGTTGATCGCCAAGCTGCCCGACGCGCCCGCTAATGTCCGAGCCGCCGCCGAGCTGATCCTTGGCACTGGCCAACGCCCGAACGCCGCCATCACCATGCGGTTCGATCAATTCAAGGGGGAATGGATGCTCGTCACTGACGAGAAAGGCGGCGAGGATTTCGAAACCTACTGCCCGCCGCGCCTTCGCAGCTTTGCCGCCAGCACGCCAAAGCGCGGCGCGCACGTGCTCGCAAAAAACCTGACCGAGCCCTTGGGCTACGATGCCATTGAGAAGGCCTTCCGCAGCTGGCGTAACGCCTTGGGCGACAAGACCCGCCCGTTCACCCTGCACGGCCTACGCAAACTCGCCATCATCGAGCTGGCCGAGGCGGGCTGCACGGATGCGGAAATTCAGGCCGTTACCGGTCAGAGCTCCGCGATGGTGGCCTACTATCGATCGAAGGCCAGCCGTCGCGAGCTGAGCCGCACTGCGCAGAAGCGGCGCAAATAAGCTCAAGCGCCGGCACAACGTACAATTCAGATCAGTATTGCGGCAAGTCCGTCAAAGCGCTCAGCACCGCACCAACGTGCCTTTGCATATCAATCGGCAGGGAGCTTAAAATTGGAGACGCGTATTCGCTCCAAGGGCGGAAGAACTCTTCAATCCAAGGCATGACTACCATCTGTCTGCCGGAGTAGATGACGAAACGCGTCGTATGCTTCAGCCCCAATTCATCCAGCATAGACATGTTTCCAATGACCAAGTCATTGTCATGTGCTCGATCAATCTACTTGGTCGTTCCGTATGCGATCCGACAAAAAATCATGCCTGTTTCAGGGTCTTGAGCCCTTCCACAAACCAAAAGGGGACGTGGGTTTGTCTCCCACGTCTCCTTCGGCGATGTTTAGGGGAAGAACCCCCGTTACTATGTCATATGTGTATGGTGGGCGTCTGACCCAATCAGGCGTCGACATCCCTTACCGCGCCTGAACAACATCCAGCAACTTAAGCTTGCCTTGGCCAATGCCAAAGCGCTCATTCAGCTTTTCCCGCCAAGTATCCATATCGGCTTGGGAAACAACGTCAAAATCACCATCGGCTTCAGGCGGGAACTGCGCACCACGACCATTAACACTGGTCTGTTTTGCTCTGTTTGCCATCATATTCTCCCACCTGGCTCTATAGACGATATGCGCATTCGCCATCATACATCAATGATTCTAGCGATTTTGTTTCTGTACGTAACATAAAGTCCTTGACAGGTAGTTAACGAGTGCGGACCCCCGTTAGTTCCTATTTGCCACTTACAACGGCTTTCCAGAGAGAGCAAATAACTTTTGAGGCACTTCTGTACCGAGTGCCTCGACATAGAGGCTGACAGACTCACATCGGAACAGAACGAATACGAAACCGGAAACTGTGAGTGACCTATGTGAGTGCGCAAACATCGCAAACCGTATCAGCCAATTACGGTTTGCGGAAAACCCTGCAAAAGCAAGGTGGTACCCAAGGCCGGACTCGAACCGGCACGCCTTGCGGCGGGGGATTTTGAATCCCCTGCGTCTACCATTCCGCCACTTGGGCGCACTGCGCGCGACAAGTAGCGAATGGGCGCGCGCGCGTCCAGCCCTTCGGGGCACGCGGCGGATATTTTTCGGTGCTCCTCGCGTGCGCCTGCCATGGCCAGCGCACCGCCTTAGCACTTGACCGGCACCTCCCCCGCGTGGTCTGAGCCGATCAGCCCAATGCCGGAGCGCCAGACCATCATGCTAAGACGCCTTTATGACCGAACCATCGCGATGGCGGATCATCCGAATGCCCTGTGGGTGCTGGCGCTGGTCGCATTCGTGGAAAGCTCGGTCTTTCCCATTCCGCCGGACGTTCTGATGATCCCGATGATCCTCGCGCGGCCCAGCCGGGCCTGGCTGATCGCGGGCGTCGCCATGATCGCGTCGGTTCTGGGCGGTATGCTGGGCTATGCCATCGGCGCGCTGGCGTTCGAGCAGATCGGCCGGCCGATCCTGCAATCGCTGGGCAAGGCAGACGCGATGGCCGAATTTTCGACGCGCTTCAACGATCTGGGCTTCTGGGCCGTGCTGATGGCGGGGATCACGCCCTTTCCCTACAAGGTCATCACGATCATGTCGGGCTGGACCGGCATGCCGCTGGCCACCTTCGTCGTCACCTCGATCCTCGCCCGGGGCCTGCGGTTTTTCATCGTGGCCGCGCTTCTGCGGAAGTTCGGCGCGCCGATCCGCGATTTCGTCGAGCGGCGGCTGGGCCTGATGTTCGTGCTGTTCTTCGCCTGCCTCATCGGTGGCTTCCTGCTTGTAAAGGTATTCTGATCCATGTCCCGCAACGCCTATATCGCCCTTGCCTCAATCGGGTCGGTCCTGCTGCTGGCCGGCGCCTATGCATTTCAGCATCTAGGCGGCCTCGCGCCTTGCCAGCTCTGCCTCTGGCAGCGGTGGCCACATGTGGCGGCGGCCCTGATCGGCCTTTTCGCACTGGCGCTCGGGCGCTGGTCGCATGGCCGCTTCATGCCATGGCTCGGGATGCTGGCCGCACTGACCTCGGCGGGGATCGCGGCCTATCACACCGGCGTCGAGCGGGACTGGTGGCAAGGTCCGACCGCCTGTTCGGGGGGCGGGATCGGCGGCGGGTCCGGGGCTGATCTTCTCAGCCTCGAAGGCCCCTTGGGCGTCGTGATGTGCGACGAGGTGGCCTGGCAGATGGCAGGTCTGTCGATGGCCAGCTGGAACATGCTGGCCTCGCTGGCGCTGGCGGGTCTGTGGGCCATGGCGGCGCTGCGCCGCTAAAGCGTTTCGCGACACGCCCGCGCAATTCAAGCGTAGCGCACGTTTCCGCTTTAGCCAGCCGATTTGCGCGTGCTCAGCAAAAGGCTCGTCTCGCTGCTGACCACCCCGTCCAGACGGCGGATCTGCGCCAGCACGCGGTCGAACTCCTCCAGCGTCGGCGCGCCGATTTCGACGATGATATCCCATTGCCCATTGGTCGTGTGGCTGGCGCGCACCGCGCTCAGACCGTTCAACTGGCGCAGGATGCGGTCCGTGCCGCGCCCCTCGATGCCCAGCATCATCAACCCGCGCACCGGGTCGCGCGCGGCATCGGCCTTGAGCATCACCGAAAACCCGACGATCTCGCCGCCGCGCTGCAACTTTTCGATGCGCGAGCGCACGGTCGTACGCGACACGCCGAGGCCCGCGGCAAGGTCCGACAGGGAGGCGCGGGCGTCATGGCGCAGCGCAGAGATCAGGGCGCGGTCGGTATCGTCCATATCGGCGGGTATCGCTTCCGTTTTGCGTAATCTTCTTCCCTTCTGTGCAAATTGTCCACTTCCATTCGCCCCTTATGCGCAACACATTACCGTCAGGCTGCAATTGAGGAGACGTACATGACCGGCAAGACATGCATATTGATCGGCGCACCGATGGACGCGGGCAAACGCAGGCAGGGTTGCCTGATGGGCCCCGACGCCTACCGGACTGCCGGGATCGGCCCGGCGCTGGCCAGCCTTGGCCATGAGGTCGTCGATATCGGCAATGTCGCACCGGATGCCGCCGAAATTCACCCCGGTCTGCCGGACCATCTCTACCAGCCGTCCGAGATGATCGGCTGGACCGCCGCCCTCGCCCGCGCCGCCGAGGAGGCGCTGCCGCGCGGTCTGCCGATCTTCATGGGCGGCGATCATGGCCTCGCGCTTGGCTCGGTCCTTGGGGCGGCGAACCACGCGGCGCGACAAGGGCGTCCGCTCTTCGTTCTGTGGCTGGATGCGCATACCGACTACCACACGCCGCAAAGCACCGAATCGGGCAACCTGCACGGCGCGCCCTTGGGCTATGTGACCGGTCGCGACGGCTTTCACGGCTTTCCCGAGGTCGCCCATCCCATCCCGCACGAGAATATCTGCCTTTTGGGCCTGCGCTCGGTCGATCCCGGCGAGCGCGAGGCGATGCAGGCGACCGCCGTGCGCTATCACGACATGCGCAGCATCGACGAAACGGGGATCGCCGCGCCGCTGAACAGCTTTCTTGCGGATGTGCAGGCGGCGAACGGCATGCTGCACGTGTCGCTGGATGTCGATTTCCTCGATCCCGGCTTTGCGCCCGCCGTCGGCACCACCGTTCCGGGCGGGGCCACCATGCGCGAGGGGCATCTGGCGATGGAGATCATCTGCGATTCGGACCTGATGACGTCGCTCGATCTGGTCGAGCTGAACCCCTTTCTCGATGAGCGGGGCCGCACGGCGCAGGTGATGGTCGATCTGGCCGCCTCCGCGCTTGGCCGCCGCGTCTTCGACCGCACGACGAGAGCCTATTCATGACTGTTCAGGCCCCCTCCAACGTGGTGATGATCCGGCCCAACCGGTTTCATCCGAACCCCGAAACCGCCGCCGACAACCGCTTTCAGACAAAGCCGAATGTCAGCGATGATGAGGTAGCGCAGGCTGCCGCCGCCGAATTCGACGCCGCCGTGACGCGCCTTCAGGGCGAGGGCGTGGGCGTGCACGTCTTTCAGGACGAGCGCGACGACACGCCCGATGCGGTATTTCCAAACAACTGGTTCTCGACCCATCCGGGCGGGCATGTGGCGATCTATCCGATGTTTGTGCCGTCCCGCCGCCGCGAGCGGCGCGCCGACGTGATCGAGATGCTGAAGTCGGACTACCGCGTGCAGGTCGTCACGGATTATTCGGGGCTTGAGCAGGACGGGCTGGCCCTTGAGGGCACCGGCGCAATGGTGATCGACCATATCGGGCGCATCGCCTATGTCGCGCGCTCGCACCGTGCCGATCCCATATTGCTCGAACGGTTCTGCACCAATTTCGGGTACGAGCCGATGGTCTTCGACGCCATCGACGAAGAGGGCGCGCCCGTCTATCACACCAATGTCGTGATGACGATCGGCACGCATTTCGCGATGGTCAGCCTCGACATGATCGAGAACGCATCCCGCCGCGCCGAAATTGCCGAGCGGCTGGCCGAGCCGGGGCGCGACGTGATCGACCTGACGCACCACCAGATTGCCGAATTCGCCGGCAACGCGATCGAGCTGAGCACGCCCACCGGCCTCATGACCGCCATGTCCTCCCGTGCGCCGGCCGCGCTGGACAAGCGCCAGATCGCCCTCATCGAGCGGTCGGCGCGCATCGTGCCGCTGGACATCCCCACCATCGAGAGCGCCGGAGGATCGGTGCGCTGCATGATCGCCGGTCTGCACCTCGCCAAACGCAACACGACTCTTGAAAGGCCCGCAAAATGAGCATCCCCACCCCGTCCGACAAGGCCTATGTGCCCTTCGTCAGCGTCGACAACATGATGAAGTTGATCCACCATATCGGCATCGAAGAGATGCTGACCGGCCTTGCCACCTATATCGAAGAGGATTTCAAACGCTGGGAGCTTTTCGACAAGACGCCCCGCGTCGCCAGCCACTCCGAAGAGGGCGTGATCGAGCTGATGCCGACCTCCGATGGCGA